>QFCJ01000064.1_pt1 | contig 351209 bp, 313 predicted proteins | sample 5346051 | NCBI WGS metagenome assembly QFCJ01 (sample SAMN09062257, study PRJNA434731) | Human gut metagenome, whole genome shotgun sequencing project. | isolation source: stool timepoint C gemcode assembly | host: Homo sapiens | collected 2016 | reverse complement strand
CTCGCCCTCTGCGGTGGCTGGGCCGCCCTGTCCATGGATCAGCAGCACGGCCGGCGGCCCGACGCCGATGCACAATGCAGACGCGACCGACCAGGTACCGGTGATGAGCGCCATGTTGCCGACGGCGTCCATCAGCGGGCCGCCGGTATCCACCACCGTGTGCAGCGTGCCGTCGCGCGCAGCGATGCGCAGCGTCTGGCGGCGCGCTGGCATGGCGGCCTCGTTATCCGGGGCGGCTTCTCCCAGCCAGCGTGCACGCAGCGCGTCGCGGTCATCCGGATGCACCAGTTGCAGCACGGTCGAGATCGACGCCATGCTCGCCGGGTCGTGTCCGAAGAGGTGCACCACGTCGCCGCCCCAATCGATGCGGCCGGTGGCCGGGTCGATGGTGTAGACCAGCTGGCCCGATGCTGCCAACGCCAGTTCAACGCGGTTCTGCCATTGCGCGCTTTGCTCATGCAGTTGTTCGCGCGTGGTCTTGAGCGCGCTCACCAGCAGCACCAGCAGCGCGGCAACGCCCAGGTACAGCTGCGCTTCCAGCAGCGATTGGCCATAGTGGTGATCGAGCACGGCGAACGGGCCGTCGCCCTCGGCGGTTTGCGTCAGCGCCAGCAGCGTGAGCAGCAGCACGGCCATCGAGCCACCGCGGCCGCCCCACAGCAGGGCGACCACCACGGCAAAGAACAGCGGGACGTAGGTCAAAGCAAAGCCGACCCCGTCGCCGAACTTGGCATCGGTTCTGCCATCGAAGATGACATAGGCCGACAGTCCCAGCGCCACGAAGGCCGCCAGGCCCAGCAGAAAATCGGTGCGGTCTGTGCCACCCGAGCGGAATGCGCGAAAGCGCGACCATGCCGCGAGCACCGGCGTGACGATCAGCACGCCCAGGAAATCCGAAGCCGCCCAGATGCGCAGCACGTGTCCGAACGAGCCGCCCTGCGACCACGCAAACCATGCCGCGCCGAACAACGCCCCAAGCAGCGCACTGACCGCACCCGCCACCAGCATTGCGCGCACGAAGTAAAGCCCTTCAAGCGGGACGCGTGCCAGCCGCACGAGTGCCACGGCCAGCGCCGCGCTGCCTGCTTCGTCCAGCACGAACAGCATCGCGTGCGCGGGGTTGGTGCGCTCGATCGCCGCCAGCACCAGCTGCGCCACGGCAAACGCTGCCCCCAGCCCGGGCCATTCGCGATACGGCCGCAGCATGAACGCGGCCATGGCGACGCCCGCCGGCAGCCAGATGTAGCCCGTCATGTCGATCGGCCCGTTCAGCCGGTGCGACACGATGGCGGCGACCAGGTAAAGCGCGCCCCAGAGGGCCGTGGCGACGGTCGTTGAAGGTCGGTTCAATGGCATCCGGGTTTCCCTCGGTGAAAACAAAAAACCGCGCCGGCGTAGGTGCCGTGCGCGGTTGATGATGCTACCGCAATTGGTTTCAGGTGGGCTTAGACCACGGGCAGCGCCAGGACTTCTTGCGAGGCGCGGCGGTCGCGCAGTTCGGCCATCCACCGCTCGAGGTTCGGTCGCGCTGGGCGGTCCATCGGCAGGCCCAGCCAGCGGTGCGTGGCGCAGCCGCAGACGATGTCGGCCATGGTGAAGCGGCGGCCGGCCACGTACGGCTGCTTGGCCAGCACGGCCTCGAGGACAGCGGTGCTGCGCTCCGCGGCTTGGCGGGAGCGTTCAATGCGCGCGGCGTCGCGCTGGTCTTCCGGCGTTCGCACGAGCTGCAGGAACGCATCCACCATCGACGGGCTGTACGACGTGGTCTGCCAATCCATCCAGCGGTCGGCATCGGCGCGCTCGTGCAGTTCGAGCGGGTAGAGGTTGCCCGGGCCGTAGCGCGCCGAGAGATAGCGCACGATGGCGTTGGATTCCCACAGCACGAAGCGCGTGTCCCCGGCGTCGTTCAGGCCGTCTTCGATGACCGGGATCATGCCGTTCGGGTTCATCGCCTTGAATTCCGGCGTGTCGACCCCGCCAAAGGCGCCGCCGACGTCGATGCGCTCATGGTCCAGCGACAGCTCGCGCGCGCACCAGACCACTTTCTGAACGTTGACCGAAGAGAGTCTTCCCCAGATCCGCAGCATCGACGACGGCTCCTTTCTTAGATGAACAAGTGAATGGTGTTAGCGAAATTACGCGGCCTTGGGCGTGAGCGCAGCGATTTCCGCGCGGATCAGCTCGCCCAGAACGGCAATGCCTTGCTCGATGCGCTCCGGTGCGACCGTCACGAACGCCAGTCGCAGCGTATTGCGACGCGGCGCATTGGCATAGAACGGCGTGCCCGGCACGAACGCCACGTTGCGCGCGACGGCCTTTTCCAGCAGCGCCATCGTGTCGATGCCTTCCGGCACCTCAACCCAGATGAACATGCCGCCTTCCGGACGGTTCCAGTGCACGCCGGCTGGCATATGGCGCGCGAGCGAGTCCAGCATCGCTTCGCATTGCTTGCCATAGAGGTTCCGGATGCTCGGGATGTGCGTATCGAGCAGCCCGGTCTTCAGCACCTCGTACGCCACACGCTGCGTGAAGCTCGGCGTGTGCAGATCCGATGCCTGCTTGGCCTGCACGAGTTTGAAGTGGATATGCTCGGGCGCGATGATGTAGCCCAGGCGCATGCCCGGCGCCAGGATCTTCGAGAACGAGCCCATGTAGATCACGCCGTCCGGATTGAGCGAGCGCAGCGAGGGCAGGGCGTCGCCGGTGTAGCTCAGTTCACCGTACGGGTCGTCTTCAACGAGCAGCACGCCGAGTTCCTTCGCGCGGGCGACCAGGGCCTGGCGGCGGTCCAGCGGCAGGCGGCGGCCGGTCGGGTTCTGGAAGTTCGGGATCGTGTAGAAGAAGCGCGCGCCCGCCGCCAGCTCCGGCGTGAGCGCGTCCGGCAGCAGACCTTGGTCATCGGTGGCGATGGACGTATAGGTCGGCTCGAACAGCGAGAACGCTTGCAGCGCGCCCAGGTACGTCGGCGTTTCAACCAGCACCTTGCTTTGCGGGTCGATGAAGATCTTGCCGAGCAGGTCCAGGCCCTGCTGCGAGCCCGTGGTGATCAGCACGCGCGAGGCGGTGGTGCCATGACGCTGGGCAATCCACTCGCGCAGCACCGACAGGCCTTCCGTCGGCGTGTATTGCAGCGAGGCCTGCGGATTGTCGGCAAACATGCAGGCACACGCCGCCTGGATCGCTTCGACCGGGAAGGTGACCGGGGCCGGCAGGCCGCCGGCAAACGAAATGACCTCAGGACGTTCGGTGATCTTGAGGATTTCCCGGATCGCCGAGCTGGTCAGTTTCTGAGCGCGGCTGGAGAAGGTACAGGCGGTGTGGTCCATGGTGTGGTCCTAGTGTTACAGCGCCCACCTCGTGAGTGAGCGCCGTGGGTGGGCAAGACGGTGAGAATAGCAGGCAACCGACCCGTCTAACACTGGCCGGCTGCCGGTGGCACAGCAGGAAAAAGCGTCGCTCAGGCGACTTCCGCAATCAGCTCGATCTCGACGCACGCACCAAACGGAATCTGTGCGACGCCGAAGGCGCTGCGGGCGTGCTTGCCGGCGTCGCCAAACACCTCGACGAACAGTTCCGATGCGCCGTTGGTCACGAGGTGCTGCTCGGTGAACTCCTGCGTGGAGTTGACCAGGCTCATCACCTTGACGATCCGCTTGACGCGGCTGAGATCACCGCCCAGGTGCGTGTTCAGCGTGGCGATCAGGTCGATGGCGATGGCGCGAGCCGCGGCCTTGCCTTGCTCCGTGGTCATGTCGGCGCCGAGCTTGCCAACCCACGGCTTTCCGTCTGTCTTGGCGATGTGGCCGGACAGGAAGACCTGGTTGCCGGTTTGCGCGGCCATGACGTAGGCGGCAGCGGGGGCGCCGGCGGCAGGCAGTTCGATGCCGAGTTGCTTGAGCTTGGCCTGAGCGTCGTGCGAGGCGGTCATGAAGACTCCTTGGTAAGTGCGGTCAACAAAAGAGGGAAGACGTTGCTATCGGCGGACCGACGTGCGCCGGCCGATGCCGACCACGGCAATCACGGCCAGCGCAAACAGTACGGTCGGCGCATCGAGCGATTCGCCCAGCAGCAGCCAGCCGCCGATCAACGTCATGAAAGGTTGCAGCAATTGTATCTGGCCGACCCGCGCAACACCGCCTGCCGCCAGGCCGGAGTACCAGAACAGGAAGCCGATGAACATGGAAAAGGCCGACACGTAAGCCAGCCCCATCCAGGCGCGGGACGACGCATGCGCCAGCGCTTCGGCCTGATGGGATGACGGCATCCACGCGAGCGCCCCCACGATCGGGAGCAACACGGGCAGCGAGACGACCAGCGCCCAGGCAATCGTCTGCGTGCCGCCCACCTCGCGCGCAAGCTTGCCGCCGGTTGCATAGCCGAGGGCGCCGGTCACCATCGCGGCGAAGAGCAGCCAATCGGCGCGGTGCAGGGCGCCCGCTCCTTGCAGCAGTGCAAATGAAACAACAAGCACGCTGCCAATGACCGCGCAGAGCCAAAACCCGGGGGACGGCCGCTCGCGCCCAAACCAGGCGGCGAAGATGGCGGTCGCAAGCGGCAGCAGGCCGGTGATGATGGCGCCATGCGCGGCCGGCACATCGCGCATCGCCAGCGATGAAAACAGTGGAAAGCCCACCACCACGCCCATCGCCGTCACCGCAAGTTGCCACCATTGACTACCGCGCGGGCGTTTGGCGGCGGAGAACGCGCCCGTGGCCGCCAGCATCGCCAGCGCCAGCACACTCGCCAGAACGGCACGCGCCAGTGCCACAAAGGTGGCATCCAGTTCGGCGACGGCCATGCGCGTGAACGGCAGCGTCTGGCTGAAGATGGCCACACCGATAAAGCCGAGCAGCAAGCCCCGGCGTTCGGCATGGTCGGCGTGTTGCATGGGGAGGGCGGCGGACTTGTTCATGGTGGCCGCTCAATCTGCAAACGCTACGGCCACGCGTCGGTTCTGGCGGCTCTTCTTTTCGATCTTGGTGACGACCACGCGGCCGATTTCACCGGTGGCCCGTACATGGGTGCCGCCGCACGGTTGGCGGTCGATGCCGTCGATGTGGATGATGCGGATGGCTGAGGCGCCCGCTGGCGGTGCCGCGCCGATGGTGCGCACGAGTTCGGGTTGCGCGGCCAGTTCTTCCGGCGTGATCAGGTCGATGCGCACCGGCGTGTTGCGGCCGATAAGTTCGTTCAGCTGCGTGGTGAGCGTGTCGCGGTCGAGCGTCGATTCCGGCAGGTCGAAATCGATGCGGCCGGCGTCTGGCGAGATGCCGCAGCCTGTGACCGGCACGGGGATGAGCGAGCCCAGCAAGTGCAGACACGTATGCAGCCGCATCAGCCGATGGCGGCGGTCCCAGTCGATGGTGGCCGTGACGGCCGTGCCGGGTGCGGGCAGCGTGAGGCCAGCATTGTCGGCGGGCACATGCAGGACGGTTTGGCGATCCGGGCTGTAGACGGTGTCGGCAATCGCGATGGTTGTTCCATCGGCCAGGACGAGTGTGCCGGTATCGCCAGCCTGGCCGCCGCTGCGGGCGTAAAACACCGTTGCATCCAGCTCAATGCCTTCCGGGTGCAGAGCGACGACGGTGGCATCGCAGGTGGTGCGGTAAGCGTCTTCGTCAAAACGTTTCAACGTTGGCATGGCGGCGTCTCCGGGTTCGCTGGGGGCGGAATTCTGACCTTGATCCTACCGAACTGTGTCTGTACAGTACCTGTACACTTTGTCGTGGCGCTTTCTGTACAGTTTCCGGCCCGCTCCCGCCTACCTCGTCATGAATTCCACCTCCCACATCATCAGCCTGGATGCCCGCCGAGCAGCCGCCCGCCCAGCGGCGGAGCAGTTGCCGGATCCAATTCCATCCGCGCAGATGACGCTGGTGGACCAGCTCACCGAATGGGCGCGCATGCGTATCGACGAGCGTGTGTTTCGCGCGGGAATGCGCATGCCGTCGATCCGGCAACTGGCGCAGGAAAAGAGCATTTCGCGGTTCACCGTGGTGGAGGCGTATGAGCGGCTGGTGGCACAGGGGTATCTGGAATCGCGCCGGGGCTCGGGCTTCTATGTCAAGGAGCGCCAGGCGCCACTGCCCGAGGAGCCGGTTGCGCCGCCGCCCACCGCCGCCCGCAAGATCGACGTGACGTGGCTGCTGCGGAACATGTTCCATTCTGCGGAGCCGCGCAAGGCGCCGGGCATCGGCTTTCTGCCCAACGGCTGGCTCGACGGCGAGCTGATCGCCAACGCGCTGCGCACGCTCGGCCGGCAGAACGGCAACCAGTTTCTCGCGTGGGGATCGCCGCAGGGTTTTTTGCCGCTCCGTCAGCAGTTACAGACACGGTTGGCGGAGCTGGAGATCGGCGCGCGGCCGGAACAGATCGTCATGACCTCGGGCATCACGTCGTCGCTCGACCTGATCGCGCGTCAGTACGTGCAGCCCGGCGATACGGTGCTGGTGGGCGATCCGGCGTGGTTCCTCATGTTCGGCCGCTTTGCCGCGCAAGGGGCGCAGGTGATCGGCGTGCCGTACACGGCCGAGGGGCCGGATCTGGTGGCGCTGGAGGGGCTGGTGCAGGTGCGCCGGCCCAAGCTGCTGATCATCAATTCGATCCTGCATAACCCGACGGGCACGTCGCTGTCGGCGGCCAAGGCGTTTCAGTTGCTGCGGCTGGCCGAGCAGTACGGTTTCCTGATCGTCGAAGATGACATCTACGGCGACCTCGCGCCGCCCGGACACCCCGGCACACGGCTCGCGAGCCTGGACCAGCTGCGCCGCGTCATCTACCTGAGCAGCTTCTCCAAGACGCTGGCGGCGAACCTGCGCGTCGGGTTCATTGCCTGCCATCCGGAGCTGGCCAAGAACCTCGTCGACGGCAAATTGCTGACGGGCCTCGTCACGCCCGAGATCAACGAGCGCGTGCTCTACAAGATCCTGACCGAAGGCCATTACCGCAAGCATGTCGAACGCATACGCGCCCGTCTGGACCGCGCCCGCGACGGCGTGCAGCGCAGCCTCGAGCGCATGGGGCTGAAGCTGTTCGCGCAGCACGGCGCGGGCATGTTCCTCTGGGCCGATACGGGGCAGGACACCAACGCCATTGCCCGCGCCGGGCACGAACAGGGCTATGTGTTTGCGCCCGGAAGCCTGTTTTCGCCGTCGCAGATGCCGTCGACGTGGATGCGCTTCAACATTGCGACCAGTGCGGACCCGGATCTGCTCCGGTTCCTGGCCGGGCAGCTCGATCGTGGGGCTTGAAAACCGAGCCCGACGCCCTATCTAGCTTCACAAATCCATGCGGGCGCGCGTGCAAGGTGTCGCCCGCTTCTCTTTCCATTTTCCAGACCATTTTGATGCAGACCATGAGCGCACCGCACGAGAAGATGGCTTTCCAGGCAGAAGTGAAGCAGCTTCTGCATCTGATGATCCACTCGCTGTACAGCAACAAGGAAATCTTCCTGCGGGAACTGGTTTCCAATGCGTCCGATGCGGTGGACAAGCTTCGTTTTGAGGGCATCGCCAATCCGTCGCTGCTGGAAGGCGGCGGCGAGCTTGGCATCCGCATCGGCTTTGATGCGGCCGCGCGCACCATCACGATCGCCGACAACGGTATCGGCATGAGCCGCGACGAGGCCATCCGCAACCTCGGCACCATCGCCCGCTCGGGCACGCGCGAGTTCTTCAGCCAGCTTTCGGGCGACCAGCAGAAGGATGCTGCCCTGATCGGCCAGTTTGGCGTGGGCTTCTACTCGGCGTTTATCGTGGCCGACCGCGTGACGGTGGAATCGCGCCGCGCCGGCGTGGCCGCCAATGAAGCCGTGCGCTGGGAAAGCACCGGCGACGGCGAATTCACCGTCGACAGCATCGAACGTGCCGAGCGAGGCACCACCATCACGCTGCACCTGCGCGAGGGTGAGGACGATTTCCTCTCCGCTTGGCGCATCAAGTCTGTCGTGCAAAAGTATTCGGACCACATCTCCCTGCCGATCCAGATGCGCAAGGAAGCGTGGGACGAAGAGAAGAAAGCGATGGTGGCCCAGGACGAATGGGAAACGATCAACCAGGGCAGCGCACTGTGGGCCCGTCCGCGCGCTGACGTGACCGATGATCAGTACATCGCGTTCTACCAGCACATTGCCCACGAAAACGGCAAGCCGCTCGCCTGGACGCACAACCGCGTGGAAGGCCGTAGCGAATACACGCAGCTGCTGTACCTCCCGACCAACGCGCCGTTCGACCTGTGGGACCGCGAGCGCCGGAGCGGCCTGAAGCTGTACGTCAAGCGTGTCTTCATCATGGACGACGCAGAGCAACTGCTGCCGGGCTACCTGCGTTTTGTGAAGGGCGTGATCGATTCGGCCGATCTGCCGTTGAATGTCTCGCGCGAAATCCTGCAGGAAAGCCGCGACGTGAAGGCTATCCGCGAAGGCTCCACCAAGCGCGTGCTGGGCATGCTGGAATCGATGGCCGAGTCGGATGATGCGGCCGAGAAGGAAAAGTACGCCACGTTCTGGCAAAACTTCGGCCAGGTGCTCAAGGAGGGCATCGGCGAAGACCACGCCAATAAAGACCGCATTGCCAAGCTGCTGCGCTTCGCTTCCACGCACAAAGAAGACAGCGCCCAGACCGTCTCGCTGGCCGATTACGTCGGCCGCATGAAGGAAGGCCAGGACAAGATCTACTACGTGACCGCCGAAAACTGGACGGCCGCCAAGTCGAGCCCGCATCTGGAAATCTTCCGCAAGAAGGGTGTGGAAGTGCTGCTGCTGACCGACCGCGTGGACGAGTGGATGCTGTCGTTCCTGCACGACTTCGAAGAGCAGGAACTGGTGTCGGTGGCGCGCGGTGATCTCGACCTGGGCGCCTTGGAAGACGAAGCCGAGAAGGCCGAGCACGCCAAGGTGGAAGGCGAGTTCAAGCCGCTGGTCGAGCGTGCCAAGGCTGTGCTCGGCGACAAGGCCAAGGACGTGCGCATCACGCATCGTCTGACCGATTCGCCGTCGTGTCTGGTGACCGATGAAGGCGACATCAGCGGCACGCTGGCCCGTCTGCTCAAGCAAGCCGGCCAACAAGCCCCCGACAGCAAGCCGGTGTTGGAGCTGAACCCGACGCACCCGCTCGTGCGCAAGCTCGCGCTGCTGGAAACCGTGACCGGCAACGAAGCCGATCGCGCCGCTTTTGAGGATCGCTTGCACGTGCTGTTCGACCAAGCCCTCCTGGCTGAGGGCGGCGCGTTGGCCGACCCGGCGGCGTACGTGCAGCGCGTGAACCGCCTGCTGGCCTGACGACCCGCGTGACGCTCAAGCGATGCTTTCCGCCTGTGGTCGACGCGCACACGCGCGTGCTGATCCTGGGCAGCCTGCCCGGCGAAGCATCGCTTGCGCAGTCGCAGTACTACGCCTACAAGCACAACCAGTTCTGGCGCCTGGCCGGTGCGGTGATCGGCGAGGACTTGCCGGGCATGGAATACGCCTCGCGCTTGCAGGCGCTGCTCGCGCATCGCATCGGCTTGTGGGACGTGGTGGCCGAAGCCAAGCGCGAAGGCAGCCTCGACAGCAAGATTCGGGATCATGCCGGGAATGACCTTGCCGGGTTGATCGCCTCGTTACCTGAACTGGCCGTCATTGCCTTTAACGGCGGCACCGCAGCGCGCATCGGCATGAAGGCGCTGGGCGACATTGGCGACCGCCATGCCATCCTCAAACTCCCTTCCAGCAGCCCGGCCTATGCAGCCGTGCCGTATGACCAGAAGTTGGCCGCGTGGCTGACATTGCGCGAGTGGCTGTCGTAGCGCGGCCCGGCAAATCTGACTACGAAGTGGTCGCGTCATTTCTTGTCGAGCCAATTGCCATGCTGCGCGAGAGCTGCCGACGTGCATGTCGAGCGGCGCATGGCCAAAGGCTCCGCGCCATCAATCTCGTGCCAAATACCGCATGACAAGGCATGCGTGCGCGCCATGCACCGCCCGAATCGCTGGCCTACACTGTGCCCAGCGCAAGAAGGCGCTGCGCCCGCGGTTGCCTGAAGACTGTTGGCGGCCACAACACGGATACCAAGGAAATCACTCCCATGACCACACCTTCGATGTACGAGTTTCTCGTACCGACTGCCAACCGCATGCTTGGCAATCTGTCGGCCCTGCTCGACAAGGCTGCCGCCCATGCAGAAGCGAAGAAGTTCGACCCGGCCAATCTGATGACCGCGCGTCTTGCGCCGGACATGCACCCATTCACGCGGCAGGTGCAGATTGCCTGCGATCAGGCCAAGGGCGGCGCGGCGCGTTTGTCGGGTAACGAGGTGCCGTCGTACCCGGATGTAGAGACGACCATACCGGAGCTGAAGGCGCGCATTGCCAAGACGCTGGAGTTCGTCAACAGCATCGACCCCGCAGCGTTTGCCGGCAGCGAAGACCGCCAGATTACGCTCAAGAGCCCGACACGTGAACTGCAGTTCACAGGCCTCGATTATCTGCGCGGTTTCGTGCTGCCGAACCTGTATTTCCATGTCACCACGGCTTACGCGCTGCTGCGCCACAACGGCGTGGAGATCGGCAAGCTGGACTTCCTGGGTCATCCCTGAGGTTCGCTTCGCCTAGGCCATTGCCCCATCGGCCCTGAAGACCGGCTCTATGCGGCTTCGGGGCGAGCAGGGTGCAGACGTCAAGGGCGCGGCATCCCCCCGCTGCAGCGCATCTGTCACAATCGCGCCCGAGGCCGACGCGGGGGGCGTCGGTGCATTTCTCTATCGGGCCTTCACATGCCGTTTCTTGGAATCGGGTTTCACGTCATCGTCGCGCTGTTCTTTGCGGTGCACGTCGTGCGCAACAACCAGAACATCTACTGGTTGTTCATCTTGTTTGCGTTCCCGCTGCTGGGCAGCGTGGTGTATTTCTTCGCGATCTATCTTCCGGAGATGCGCCACTCGCGCGGTGCCCGCGTTGCCAGTCGCGCAGTGACGCAACTGATCGACCCCAACCGCGCCGTGCGCGAAGCCCGCAACGATTTCGACCGCGCGCCGACCGTACAGCACCGCCTGCGTCTGGGCGAAGCATTGCTGGAGGCCGGCGATGCAAAGGAAGCCCGTCAGCACTTCGAGCAGGCAGCCACCGGCCCGTTTGCCGGCGACCCGGCCGTGCTACTCGGCCTGGCCCGCGCGCAGTTCGCCACCGGCGATGCGGGGCTCGCCAAGGACACGCTGGACAAACTGTTCGAAGCGCATCGCGTGACTCGCCAGCAGCCCGATCCGACATTGCTGTACGCACGTGCATTGGCCGCGACGAACGCGCCGAATACGCGTGAAGCGTTCGAGCAGGCCCTGATCTGCGCGAACGATGCCGCGGCCCGTTGCCTCTTCGGCGAATGGCTCCTCGCCCAGAACAACGATGCCGACAAGCAGCGGGCGCAGGCCCTGTTTGAAGAGATCCTGCGCGACGCCAAGCACTGGACGCGCTACGCCAAAGACCACAATCGCGAATGGCTGCAGCGTGCCGCGGCCGCCCAGTCTTCTTCCCGTTGATCCGCTTTATGACGCTGTTGAAACGTAAATCCATCGAGGCCGTCGCCTCGCGCCGCCCCGCCCACGCAAAGCGCGAGACCCGCCAGGACCGCGATGACGAACCGAAGCGCATGGCCCCGCGCTTCGCACCGGTCACGTTCTCTGAACTGGCCGGTGTGCGCTATCTGCACTTTGGTACGGAATGGGTGCAGGGCGCCATGCGCTTGTCCAAGCCCGATGCCATCGAACTGGAATACGCGCAGCAGATGATGGCGTGGCTGCTGTTTCTCGACCCGGCTGCGCGAGCGGACTTCCACGTCGTGCAACTGGGTCTCGGCGCTGCCGCTCTGACCAAGTTCTGCCATCGTCATCTCGCGCCCGCGCAGGTGACGGCGGTGGAGCTGAACCCGTCGGTGATCGTCGCAGCGCGCAGCATGTTCGGCCTGCCGTTTGACGATGCACGCTTGAGCGTGCTCGAGCAGGATGCGTACGACTGGGTGACGGACGCGAGCCACCACGGCACCGTCGATGCGCTGCAGATCGACCTGTATGACGCCACCGCGCGCGGCCCCGTGCTCGATACACCGGCGTTCTACAAGGCTTGCCGCCAGGTATTGCGCTCGCCGGGTGTGATGACGATCAACCTGTTTGGCGACCACACCAGCTTCCCGCGCAATATCGAGCGCATCTGTGACGCGTTCGACAATCGCGTGCTGGTCTTCCCCGAAGTGCACGACGGCAATGTGATCGCGCTGGCATTCAATGGCCCGCCGCTGCAGGTCAGCTGGGAAGCCGTGCAGGCGCGCGCCGCCGCGCTGCAGGCCTCGCTCAAACTGCCGACCAAGGGCTGGGTCGACGGCCTGCGCAGTGCCAATGCCGGTCAGGAAGACGCGCTGTCGATCTGATCGCTGCCGTGCGCCGTCCCATGCAAAACGCCCCGACTTTCGGGGCGTTTGCTTTTGTGCGGGCGCGCTCAGCCGGCGCCGCCCATGCCTGGCATCTGGTCGATAAAGCCGGTCACCGTCTGCATGCGGTCGCCTTCGATGCGTACGAAATCGGTGCCCTTGACCAGCGCCTGCCCCTCGGGGCCGAGCGTCCAGCGGAAGCGGATCGTGTCCTGCACGACATCCGCTCCGCCGTCGCGCGCAAAGCGGAAGCCCGGAAACTTGGCCTGCACGCCGGCAATGAGCGCCTCGATGCCGTCATGGCCAATGCCCTGCATCAGAGGATCGACATACGTGGCGCTTTCAGTCCAGGTTTGCGCGACGAGGGCGCGGCGCTGGGCAGCGTCTGTTGCGTTCCACGCGGCGATGTAACGGTCGACCAGCGTATCGGCGAGTGTGTCGTTGGCGGCGAGTAGGGTGGCAGTCATGGCGTTTCTCCGTTCGAAGTGGGGAGCCTGCCCAGCGCGGTGATGATCGACCGCACTGGATGGCTCCATGTTCGGCGCCAGCGTGGATGGTGTCGATTACGCGTCAGGTAATCACCGCGTCCATGCCCGGAGAAACAGAGGTGTGGCGTTACTTTGACAACAACCGCATCGCGGATTCCAACCCCGCAATCGTCACCGGATACATCCGCGTCTTCATGATCTGGTTGATGACCGAGATGGACTGCCGGTATTCCCACAGGCCCTCTGGCTCGGGGTTGAGCCAGACAAACTTCGGGAACTGTTCGATCAACCGCTTGAGCCACGTGGCGCCGGCTTCGGCGTTGTTGTATTCCACCGATCCGCCGGCCTGCAGGATTTCATACGGGCTCATGGTCGCGTCGCCCACAAAGATCAGCTTGTAATCGGGCGGGTACTTGCGGATGACGTCCCAGGTGGAGAACCGCTCCGCGTGGCGGCGCCGGTTGTTCTTCCACAGCCATTCGTAGACGCAGTTGTGGAAGTAGTAGTACTCGAGGTGCTTGAATTCGGTCTTGGCGGCGGAAAAAAGTTCTTCCACTCGCTTGATGTGGTCGTCCATCGAGCCGCCCACATCCATCAGCATCAGCACCTTGACGTTGTTGTGCCGCTCGGGGCGCATCTTGATGTCGAGCATGCCGGCGTTGGCAGCGGTGGAGTGGATGGTGTCGTCCAGGTCCAGCTCGATGTCGGCACCATCACGCGCGAACTTGCGCAGGCGGCGCAGCGCCACCTTGATGTTGCGGGTGCCGAGTTCAACGGTGTCGTCGTAGTCCTTGTACGCGCGCGCTTCCCATACCTTGACCGCAGTGCGGTTGCCCTTCGATGGCCCGCCGATGCGGATGCCTTCCGGGTTGTAGCCGCCGTGCCCGAACGGCGACGTGCCACCCGTCCCGATCCACTTGTTGCCGCCTTCGTGACGCTCGTGCTGCTCGTTCAGCAGTTCTTTCAGCCGCTCCATCAGCTTGTCGAGGCCGCCCATGGCCTCGATCTTGGCTTTCTCCTCGGGCGAGAGTTCGCGCTCCAGCTTCTTGGTGAGCCAATCCAGCGGAATGTCCGCGCGCCAATCCACCGCGCCTTCCACGCCCTTGAAGTAGGCGCCGAACGCCTGATCGAATTTGTCGAAATGCTTTTCGTCCTTCACCAGCGTCATGCGCGCCAGGAAGTAGAACTCGTCGAGGGACGGCGCGATGACCTGCTGCTTGAGCCCTTCAAGAAGCGTCAGGTATTCCTTGACCGAGACCGGCAGCTTGGCGTGCCGCAGCGTGAAGAAGAAATCGATGAGCATGGTGGTCCTCCGGCGCTCAGGCGCGCGGTTGCTCGAGCTTGTATTGCAGATGGCGTTTCACGGTCAGCCATTCCGATTCGATGATCGAGAACACGACCGTGTCGCGGAAGCTGCCGTCCGGCATGCGCTGGTGATTGCGCAGCACGCCGTCCTGCTTGGCGCCCAGCCGGGCGATGGCCGCGCGGCTCTGGTGATTCATCCAGTGTGTGCGGAATTCCACCGCAATGCAGCGCAGTGTTTCGAACGCATGCGTGAGCAGCAGCAACTTGCATTCGGTGTTGACGGCCGTGCGCTGTACCGATTTGGCGTACCACGTGTGGCCGATTTCGAGCCGCCGGTTGGCTTCGTCCACGTTGAAGAGGCGCGTGGCACCGACCACCTTGCCCGGCTGCCCATCGTGCATCTCTCGCACGACGAACGGCATGGCACCCAGGCGTTCGCGCATGTCGAGGGCAATGGCCAGCCATTCGCCGGTCTTGTCGGGCGAGGGGACGGATGTGTACCAAAGCTTCCACAGCTCGCCATCGGCGGCCGCGGCGCGCACTTCGTCCTCGTGCTCCGGGCCGAGCGGCTCCAGCCAGGCGTGCTGGCCGGACAGCGTGACAGGCTCGATCAGGCGCGGCATGGTGGTGGCTCGCTCAGCGATTGGCGCGGTTCATGAATACCAGGCGCTCGAACAGGTGTACGTCCTGTTCGTTCTTGAGCAGCGCCCCGTGCAGCGGCGGAATGGCGGCGTTCTTGTCCTGGCTGCGCAGCGATTCCGGCGGAATGTCCTCGGCCAGCAGCAGCTTGAGCCAGTCGATCAGCTCCGACGTCGACGGCTTTTTCTTCAGCCCCGGCAGGTTGCGCATCTCGTAGAACGCATCTAGCGCGGCCTTGACCAGCGCCGGCTTGATACCCGGGTAGTGCACATCGACGATCGCCTGCATCGTCTCGGCATCGGGAAACTTGATGTAGTGGAAGAAGCAGCGGCGCAGGAACGCGTCGGGCAATTCCTTCTCGTTGTTCGACGTGATGATCACCAGCGGGCGGTGCTTGGCGCGGATGGTTTCGCGCGTTTCGTACACGTAGAACTCCATGCGATCCAGTTCGCGCAGCAGATCATTGGGGAATTCGATGTCGGCCTTGTCGATCTCGTCGATCAGCAGCACGACAGGTTCGTCCGCCTCGAAGGCCTGCCACAGCACGCCCTTGACGATGTAGTTGCGGATGTCGTGCACTTTGTCATCGCCGAGCTGCGAGTCGCGCAGGCGCGAGACGGCATCGTATTCGTACAAGCCCTGCTGGGCCTTGGTGGTCGACTTCACGTGCCACTGCAATAGCGGCATACCCAGTGCGGCGGCCACTTCCTCGGCCAGCATGGTCTTGCCTGTTCCCGGCTCGCCCTTGATGAGCAGCGGACGCTGCAGCGTCATCGATGCGTTGACGGCAAGCTTGAGGTCATCGGTGGCCACGTACTGGTCAGAGCCTTCGAAGCGTGTGCGCTGGTCGGATGGGGCAGGCGAGGTGGTGGTGTTCATCGTGCAAGCCTACTGAGCGGTAAAAGATTTGGAAACGGCCAGTATAAGAGCATTTGGGTGTTTGACGCCGAACGCCAGCGGGGCGCGCGCGCAGTGCCATTCCTTGCTGTCAAGTCACGGGAGCCCTAACTGGACTGGCAAAAAAACGGTGCGGTACAATGCGCCGGTTTGACGCACCTCAAATGACCGTCTTCTGGCTTGTTGCCAACGGCGGGTGAATGCGCCCAGCGAGACAGCCGGCTGAGACGAGCCAAGCCGGCAGGGCGAGCAGGATTCTGAAACTCCACGCTTAAGAACGAGATGAAAAAGATCCTCACCATGGTGGCCGCATTGGGCACGTTAGGCGCACTGTTCGCCGCACCCAGCAGCGCCGCCGCAGCCGACGTCCAGGGCAACGCTGCCGCCGCGGAAAACAAGGTCGCCATGTGTATCGGCTGCCATGCCATCCCCGATTACAAGACGTCGTTCCCCGAGGTGTATCGCGTGCCCTATCTGGGCGGCCAGAACGCCAAATACATTGAAAGCGCGCTGCATGCGTATCAGAAGGGTGACCGCAAGCACCCGACCATGCGCGCCATCGCCGGGTCGCTGACTGACCAGGACATCGCCAACCTCGCCGCGTACTACGCGGCGCAGACGCCGGCCACCCAAAACAATCCGCAGAAGTGACGAGGAACAATATGAAGAAGATCTCGCTCGCAATCTCGTTCAATCTGGGCGCGCTGATGCTGGCAGCCGCTGTGTCGGCGCAGGCTGCCGATATTGAAAAGGGCAAGCAACTGGTGGAGAAGGGCGCTTGCGTGGCCTGCCATGGCGCCGGCCTGAACGCTCCGATCTCGCCGGACTATCCGAAGCTCGCAGGCCAGCACGGCGATTACATCTATCACGCGCTGCTGGCCTATCAGACCAGCAACAACCCGCTGGTGGGCCGCAGCAACGCCATCATGGCGGGCCAGGTCAACAGCAACCCCGCCACCATCGGTGCCGACGGCAAGCCGCGTCCCTTTACGCAGGCTGAGCTGAAGGACATTGCTGCGTACATCGAATCGCTGCCGGGCTCGCTGGTGCTCAAGAAGTAATGCGGCATCGCCGGTAAAGAAAAACCGCTCTTCGGAGCGGTTTTTTGTTGGCTTCAGATTCAGCGGGCGGTGGCGCGCTTGCGCACGCACTCGATATAGGCGTCGCCGTCGGGCGGCAGGCCCGTGCGCTGCGCCGTCCAAAGCATCTGACCCAGACATTCCATCACTTGGTGCTGCGCCTCATGCGGCGAGTCGAGCCGCTGGGCCAGCGCTTCATACGCAGCGCGAATGCCGCGCGGCTGATCCACCGACACCTGCTCGCTGATCGACAGGTGCATCGACAGGTGGAGGAACGGGTTGCTCTGTCCGCTTTCCGGCGTGTAGTCGCGGGCGAGCGCTACTTCGCCGGCTTCCAGGGTGTCGTGGTATTCGGGATGCTGCAGCATCCAGTCGAGCGCCATGGCCTCGAGCGGCGTGAGGATTTCTGCCTGGCGGTGCTTGCGCCATGCGCCACAGAAGAATTGACGGACTTCGTCGCGGGATGGATTGAACATGATTTCAACATTGTACCGGCGCGCCTTGACGCCTGCCGGCAGCTTGGCGAGACGGCAACGCTACAATGGCGCCCCCATCTCCAGACGGCGACCCCAACAAGAACGCCGCATGCCATGAGACAACCGATCACTTCCTCCCTCGCTGCGCACGCCGCCGGCAAGCTCTTCGGCGTGCTGCTGATCGCCGTGTCTGCCGCATCGTTCGGCGCGATGGCCATCTTCACGCATTACGCCTATGCGAGCGGTGCCAACGTCGTTGGTCTCCTGATCGTGCGCTTCGTGATCGCGGCTGCTGCGCTGATGGCGGTGATGCGTGTTCGTCGCATCGGCATGCCGCCGTTGTCGCGCGTGGCGGGGCTCGCGGCAATGGGCGGAATCGGTTATGCCGGGCAATCGTTCGCGTTTTTTACGGCCTTGAATTACGCACCAGCCAGCCTGGTGGCGCTGCTGCTGTACCTGTATCCGATGTTCGTGACAGTGCTGGCAGCGCTTTTCCTGCGCGAGCGGCTGACCGCCGGGGCAATCATCGCGCTGGTGCTGTGCTCGGTGGGGGCGGGGCTGACAGTGGGCGGTGCAGGGCTGTCGGGGGGCAGCGTGCTTGGCATTGCGCTCGGCGTGGCTTCCGCGGTGATCTACTCGATCTACATCACGGTCGGTGCCCGTGTGACGCGCGGTGTCGATCCGTTGGCGTGCACGACCGTTATCTGTACGGCTGCGGCCGTCGTGTACACGGGGATGGCGTTGCTCGGTGCGCCGGCGCATCTGCCGGGCACGTTCAGCGGCTGGGCCGCGGCGCTGGCCATTGCAGGCTTGTCGACGGTGGTGGCGATCCTGACCTTCTTTGCCGGCCTGCAGAAACTGGGGGCGGCGCAGGCGTCGATGCTGTCGACGCTGGAGCCGGTGGTGACCGTGCTGCTCGCGGCGTTGCTGCTCGGCGAGTCGATCGCGCCCATGCAGATGACCGGCGGCGCATTGATCCTGGCGGGCGTGCTGTGGTTGACCCGCGCAGATGCCAAGCCTGCCGGTCACAGTGCGGACGAAATGGCCTGAAGCGGAATCTTCACGGCCTAAAAAAACCGCCCAGCAAGAACTGGGCGGTTTTGCTTTCGGCCTTCAGGCGGTTATTTCTTTGGGCCGCTCGGCAGGCGTTGCAGGCTCTGCACCCGCATCAAGGCCGGACGATCGGCCATCACGCCATCGTAAAACGAAGCCAGGTCGCCCTTGAGTGCGGTGCGCGACACATCGTTCAGATAGATCATGTGGCCCGACGGATAGTTCTTGATCGTCAGGTTCTTCGCCTTGAGTGTCGGATCGAGCGGCATTTGCGCCAACGTCAGCTCGGTCTGGTGGAACGGCGTGACGGCGTCGAAATAGCCGCTCGCCTGCAGAACCTTCAGGTCGGGGTTCAGGCTCATCGTCGCGGCCAGGTCGCCAGCCGTGTACAGCGTATTGCCGCCGCCCTTGTTGGCGCCCGTCGGGTCGATGTGACTGAAGTTCCAGTTGTTGAACACGGCGTCGTTCAGGTCCATGAACGAGGAGGTCGACGTGTACTTGAGCTGGGTGTTCAGGTAGCTGTTCCACAGCACCGTATACGCGCCCCCGATGTTCGAGATCGACGGATCGTTGCTGCCCGAGTTCGGCAGGATGAACGGCGCAATGCCCTGGCCCGTGTAGTTGGCGCGGCCGTCATACTGGCCGATCTGGATGCCCGGGTTGAGCGTCAGGAAGAACGTGTACGGCGGGTTGTTGTTCTGCGACGGCACGTTGCCCAGCGCCGCCGGGTTGCCGAACGTCTGGATCAGCGAGACCGGATCGGTGCCGATGTACGAGCCCATCGTCTGCGCCGTCGCCAGGTTCAGGTTCAGGCGGACGTTGACGAACCCGCCATCTGCGGCGCTCGGTGCTTGTGCCAGCGGGGCGAGCGTGTTGTCGGCGTAGTTGCGGGCCTGGACCATGTAGCTGTCGAGGTCCGTCGGTGCCGGGTTGAGCGTCGTCTTCTTCCAGTAGAAGGCGTCGGCGGCCAGCGTCGGGAAGGTGCCGACGGCCGAGAGCGCATTCGCGTAGTCGAGGATCGACGATTGCAGCGTGATCCCGTTCAGCTCGATGCCGTCTTCATGCAGCACCCATGAAAGCACCGCACTGCGCGCCGTGCCATACGACTCGCCATACAGAAACTTGGGCGAATTCCAGCGCGAGTTCTTCGTCAGGTAGCGCTGGATGAAGCGGTCGATGGAGCGGGCGTCCTGGTCGGTGCCCCAGAAGTCTTTGTTCTTGGCCGGGGCGATCGCGGCCGAGTATCCGGTGCCCACGGGGTTGATGAACACGAGATCGGAGCGGTCGAGCAGGCTGTCCGGGTTGTCGGGCAACTTGTACGGTGCGGGCGGTGTGAAGTTCGGGAACGACGACTGCAGCCGCTTCGGCCCGAACGAGCCCAGCAGCAGGAACACCGACGACGAGCCGGGGCCGCCGTTATAGAAGAACGTCACCGGACGTGGCTTTGCCGGATCGGGGTTGTCTTGCGTGTAGGCCACGTAGAACATCGTGGCGTTCGATTGCGACGTGACCGGGTCGATGGTCGTCAGGTGGCCCGCGGTGGCCGTGTAGGCGATGCTCTTGCCGCCGATTGTCACCGTATGGTGCGTGATGGCCGCGCTTTCGCCCGGATCGGCGGCAAGTGCGTCGTTGGGCCCGGTGCCGTAGACGTTTGGGTCGACGTAGGGCTGGTCGGGCGGCACGGCGGCCGTCACCGGCTGTGTGGTTGCGTTGCCGGCGTTGGCGGCAACGCCGCTGGGGTTGGCCGTGGCGGACGAGTCTCCGCCGCCGCAACCCGCCAGCAGCACGGCGGACAGCGCCGCGGCCGCAAACGATACACCAAGGGTCCGGGACAAACCTGCAAAATCACTGGTCGATAACCTGGATTTTTTCATGGCGATAATGGCCTTTTTCAGGGTGACGAACGTCATCACTTAAAACGTGTGGTTTTAAGTGGGCTCCATATTCGCTTTGCGTTTTTTCATTTCTATGCGACGCGAAACGAATATTCTGATTTCCCGCCTTGTTTGCGGAAATTAATGCAATTGTTTTTCATTCGGCAAAAGAAGCCCCTGAAATCCAAGCGGATCTCAAAAAGAAATGGATTGCGGGGTCAAGCCCTCAAGGCGTTTGCGCAAAGCTTGGCAAGGGCTGTGCGAAAACATGAGGATGAACGGAGCCGCGCGCCCTTTTTAAAACAAGGCGCGAATCCGATACGTCCAACCCTGCGGGTAATGCAATGACGAACGAAAAAGTAGTTCGTAAGCAAACCGTTGTAAAGGGCTGTTTTTCATCGTGTGCGATGGACTGTAAAAATGGCCATGTCAATGCGGTGGTGCATCGCAGTAAGTGCGATTAAATACAAAGAAGGCATGTCGTTTTTTCTAAAGCCACTGGGCTGCTGATGGCACCCGGGTGCCCATCCGGGGCGTGCGGGTGTCCGGCGCACACAGATATGGCGCATTACAATGCGGTCCTCAACTTTTTCCGGAGCACCTTGCAATGCCGATGCTTGAACCGTCCGCGCTGGACCAACTGTTCCACGCAGCCCGTACCCACAACGTGTGGCTGGACAAGCCGGTCGATGACGAACTGCTGCACACGCTGTATGACACCGTGAAGTACGGCCCGACTGCTGCAAACAGCACGCCGGCCCGCTTCGTATTCGTCAAGAGCGCTGCTGCCAAGGAGCGTCTGATTCCATGCATGTCGGCCGGCAACCAGGAAAAGACCCGCCAAGCGCCCGTGGCCGTGATCGTCGCGTATGACACGCAGTTCCACGAGCAACTGCCCAAGCTGTTTCCGCACGCCGATGCCCGTTCGTGGTACGCCGGCGACCAGGCCAAGATCAACGCCGCCGCGCTGATGAACGGCTCGCTGCAGGGCGGCTATCTCGTGCTCGCCGCGCGTGCGCTCGGCCTGGATTGCGGCCCGATGGCCGGCTTCGATGCCGACAAGGTGAACGAGACGTTCTTCCCCGATGGTCAGTGGAAGGTCAACTTCATCATGAACATCGGCTACGGCGACGCCGAGAAGCTGCACCCGCGCAACCCGCGCCTGTCGTTCGAAGAGGCGTGCAAGATCCTTTGATCGACGACCGGTCGCGCAAAGAAAACGGGGACTCGCATCAGACGGTGCTGTCCCCGTTTTTCATTCCTTCGGCGCTGGCGTCTTCGGCCTAAATTCACACAGCGGCTCGATCGCGCAATGCCAGCACTCGGGCTTGCGCGCCTTGCACACATAGCGCCCATGCAGGATCAGCCAGTGGTGCGCGTCCTGCCGAAACGCCTCCGGCACCACCTTCATCAGCTTCAGCTCGACTTCGAGCACGTTCTTGCCCGGCGCCAGCCCGGTGCGATTGGCAACGCGAAAAATATGCGTGTCGACCGCGATTGTCGGCTCACCAAAGGCCGTGTTCATCACCACGTTGGCGGTCTTGCGGCCTACACCCGGGAGTTCTTCCAGCGCGGCGCGGTCACGCGGTACTTCACCGCCGTATTGGTCGAGCAGGATGCGGCACGTCTGGAGGATGTGCTTGCACTTGGTGCGATACAGCCCGATGGTCTTGATGTATTCGGTGACGCCCTCCTCGCCAAGCGCCAGCAGCTTGGCAGGCGTATTGGCCACCGGAAACAGCTTGCGCGTCGCCTTGTTTACGCCAACGTCGGTCGCCTGTGCCGAGAGCAGCACCGCGATCAGCAGTTCGAACGGCGTGGTGTATTCCAGCTCGGTGGTCGGCGTCGGGTTGTTCTCGCGCAGGGTCTCGAAGATGGCGTGGCGCTTGGCAGGATTCATCGTCGGGCTGGTTCAGTGGGCGTCTGCGTCGGGTTTGGTGCTCTGTTCGATCTGGCTGGCGATGCGCTTGCGGCGGGCTTCGGCCTCATCGATCTGGGCTTGCACGTCCGCCGTCACGTTGGTCACGTTGCGTGGACCTTGTCCGCGCGCGGCCATCTCGGCCTGCTTCTGGCGCGCCCGTTCAATGGCGGCCTGGATGATCGCCTTCTTGCGCGCTTGCGCGGCAACCTCAGCCTCATCGGCCGGTTGTTCAGCGCTGAGGGCAGCGAGTTTGGCCGCTGCCTTGGCGGCGAGGCGCGCTTCGTTCTCGGCTTGTTCGCGCTTCAGGCGCGCGTTGCGAAAGACGTAGCGGTCCCGCGCGACATCGGCCTGTTGCTGGCTCCAGGCATCCCAGCCCGTGCGGTCGCCGGTGACAGGGACCATGTCGATGCAATCGACGGGGCAGGGCGCCACGCAGAGATCGCAGCCGGTGCACCAATCTTCGAGCACCGCGTGCATTGCCTTGGGCGCGCCCACGATGGCGTCGACCGGGCACGCCTGGATGCACAGCGTGCAGCCGATGCAGCGTTCCGGGTCGATGACTGCGATGGCGCGAGGCTGTTCGATGCCGTTGGACGGGTCTAGCGGCAGCAGGTCACCCGTGTGGCCAAGTGCGTCAGACAGCCGGCGAATACCTTCCGCCCCGCCGGGCGGGCAACGGTTGGGGAGCGCCTCGCCGCTGGCCATGGCTTCCGCGTAGGGACGGCAGCCGTTGTAGCCGCACTTCGTGCATTGCGTTTGCGGCAGGAGGTTTTCGAGCCGGTCGGCCAAGGGAGCGGCCACGGCGGGGACCAAGGAAACCACGATGGGATTGATCGTTTGAATAGCCTGCCATTATCGCCGATTTGCCGGACGCGCAAGCGGTGCATGCCCTGAGATGTCATGCCGCGGGCACGTCTTAGCCCTATGACATAATTCCCGCGTTCAAAACGCACCGAGGTGCCATGCCGTCTCACACAGCTGCGCCGCTTGTCGACATCGAAGCCGATGCACATGGCGAATCCGCCGCACCCCGAACGCGTCGCGACCCCGCAGGCACGCGCCGACGCATTCTTGCGGCTGCAATCGAGGAGTTTTCGCGCGGCGGGTTTGCCGGCGCGCGCGTCGACGCCATCGCCCGTCGCGCTGAGACCAACGAGCGCATGCTGTATTACTACTACGGCAGCAAAGAAAAACTCTTCCTGACCGTGCTCGAGCACATGTATTTCCGCTTCAAAGAGGCGGAAGAGCAGGTGCAGATCGAGTCGTCGGACCCGTGTGAGGCGGTCATCCAGCTTGCGCGGTTCGTCTGGGATTTCTATTACGAGAACCCCGAGTTCATCCGCTTGCTCAACAGCGAAAACCTGCACGAGGCGCGGCATCTGAAGACCTCGCCGCACTTGGGCGAGCTGGTCAACCCGGTCATCGAGGTGCTGCGAGGTGTGGTGGAGCGCGGCCAGCGCGCCGGCATCTTTCGCGACGACGTCGATGTGTCGCGTCTGTATCTGACGATCTCGGCGCTGGGCTATTACGTGCTGTCCAACCGTTACACGATCAGTGCCGTGGTGGGGCGCGACATTGCCTCTGCCGACGAGCACGAAGCCTTCGCGCAACTGCATATCAAGATGCTGCTGGCGTATCTGGATCGGCCCAAGGGCTGATCAGCGAAAGCATCGTCGCGCAACAAAAAAAGCCTCGCGGTTGCGAGGCTTTTTCTTGGGTAGCTAAGGCTCAGGCGACGGCCTTGATGCGCGGTGCGGTTTCTTCGTTGCGGCGGATGAAATCACGCAACTGCGGATACACCTGCTCGCGCCAGCGGCGGCCCGAGAAGATGCCGTAGTGCCCGCACTTGGGCGCCGTCAGATGTTGCTTGCGCGTGCTCGGGATGCCGGTGCACAGGCCATGCGCGGCTTCGGTCTGGCCGCTGCCGGAAATGTCGTCCAGCTCGCCTTCGATGGTGAAGAGCGCGGTGCTCTTGATGTCCTGCGGACGCACCGGCTTGCCTTCCACCACCCACGTGCCGTTGGCCAGGTGGAACTCCTGGAATACGTCGCGGATGGTCTCCAGGTAATACTCGGCGGCCATGTCCAGCACGGCGTTGTACTCGTCGTAGAAGCGCACGTGGGCCTCAGCGTCTTCTGTGTCGCCCTCGATCAGGTTCAGGTAGTAATCGTAGTGCGATGACAGGTGGCGGTCCGGGTTCATCGCCACGAAGCCGGCGTGCTGCAGGAAGCCCGGATACACCTTGCGGCCGTGGCCCGGATAGTTGGCGGGCACCGTGTAGATCACGTTGTTTTCGAACCAGCTATGCGCCTTGTTCGTCGCAAGCGAGTTGACGGCGGTCGGGCTCTTACGTGCGTCGATGGGGCCGCCCATCATGGTCATCGTGCGCGGCGTCTTCTCGCCGTCCGAAGCCATCAACGAGATGGCGGCCAGGACGGGCACGGTCGGCTGGCACACCGAGATCACGTGCAGTTTGTCGGCGCCAATGTGATTGATGAATTCGCGGATGTAGTTGATGTAGTCCGACAGGTGGAACGCACCTTCTTCGATCGGCACCATGCGTGCGTCGATCCAGTCGGTCACGTACACCTTATGATCCTGCAGCAGCGTGCGCACGGTATCGCGCAGCAGCGTGGAGTGATGGCCAGAGAGCGGTGCACACACCAGCACAACCGGCTCATCCTTGAGCAGCTTGATGGTCTCGGCGTCGTCGGCGTAGCGCTTGAAGCGGATGAGGCGGCAGAACGGCTTCTCGATGATGGTCTGCTCGACGATCGGAATGTCGCGGCCGTTGGATTTGACGGAGCGGATGCCGAATTCCGGCTTTTCGTACTCTTTGCCCAGGCGATACAGCAGTTCGTAGCCCGCAGCGTAGCGCTGGGCGCCCGGCATCAAAGACAGCGGACTCAGGGGGTTGGTGAAAGTCTTGGCAGTTGCCTGGGCCCAAGCCGTCATGGGGCTGAGCAGGGCGCGCTGGAATTCGTGAAGCTGGTAAAGCATGGCTGGACCGGTCTTTGGTGGCGAGGACGACGCAAACGATTATGCACCTGAGTGCAGGTTACTGCGATGCAGCATAAACCCTGATACGAGAGTGTTGCGCTGCTTCTATGATGCGCCCGTGTCAGTCTATTCCCATGCAGCAAAAAAGCGGCCGAAGCCGCTTTTCTTTTTGCAATTGCCTGGAGGGCGTGACGCCTACGGCACCTTACAGCACATCTGCAATGGCGTTCACCACGGCGTCGATGTTGTGGGTGTTCAGCGCGGCCACGCAGATACGGCCGGTCGACACAGCGTAGATGCCGTGCTCGGTACGCAGGCGATCCACTTGTGCGGAGGTCAGGCCCGAGTACGAGAACATGCCGCGCTGTGCCTTCACGAACGAGAAGTCGGTCTTCACCCCCTTGGCGGCCAGTTTGTCGACCAGTGCATTGCGCATCGACTTGATGCGATCGCGCATTTCGCCCAGTTCCTGCTCCCACATCGCGCGCAGCTCGGGGCTCGTCAGCACGCTGGCGACGATCGTGCCGCCGTGCGTCGGCGGGTTCGAGTAGTTCGTGCGGATCACGCGCTTGACTTGCGACAGCACGCGCGTGGCTTCGTCCTTGCTGGTCGTCACGATCGACAGCGCGCCGACGCGCTCGCCGTAAAGCGAGAACGACTTCGAGAACGAGCTGGAGACGAAGAACGGCAGGCCCGATTCTGCAAACAGGCGCACGGCCAGACCGTCTTGCTGGATGCCGTCGGCAAAGCCCTGGTAGGCCATGTCGAGGAACGGGATCAGGTTCTTGGCGTTGATGACTTCCACGACCTGCTTCCATTGTTCGGTGGTCATGTCCACGCCGGTCGGGTTGTGGCAGCAGGCGTGCAGCACGACGATGGTGTTCGGCGCGTAGCTGTTCAGCGAATCGATCATGCCGGCGAAGTTCAGGCCGTGCGACGGGGCATCATAGTACGCGTAGTTGACGACTTCGAAGCCGGCCGACTCGAACAGCGCGCGGTGGTTTTCCCAGCTCGGGTCGGAAATGGCGACCTTGGCGTTCGGGTACAGGCGCTTGAGGAAGTCGGCGCCGATCTTCAGCGCGCCGGTGCCGCCCAGGGCTTGCGCGGTGACCACGCGGCCTTCGGTGATGAGGGGCGAATCAGCGCCGAACAACAGCTTCTGCACAGCCTGGTCGTAGGCGGCGATGCCTTCGATCGGCAGGTAGCCGCGCGGAGCAGCGGCGGCCAGGCGGGCCTTTTCGGCTTCCTGCACGGCGCGCAGCACCGGAATTTTCCCTTCGTCGGTGAAGTACACGCCCACGCCCAGATTCACTTTGGTGCTGCGGGTATCGGCGTTGAAAGCTTCATTCAGGCCCAGGATGGGATCGCGCGGAGCCAGTTCGACGGCGGAGAAAAGCGACATGAGATGTCTCGATCGGTTGGTTCGGAATTCAGTGGGATCTTGCAGGCGGTGCGGCGTGGACTCCGGGGCGGGTCGCCCGGCGCCAGATGCACAACGAGGCGCGCACGAGGATGAATTGTACCGAATACACGCTCTAATCGCCCGCAAAATCCTTGCAGAACAGGGGCCTAAAGCGGTTCAAAGGCCAGTACAGATGTGCGGCCCCGGCTGTCCAAACGATTGCTCGAGCTGCAGGCTACACTAGACGATTGGTTGCAATTGCCGCTGCTGCCCTCATCTGGACAGGGCGTGCGAGTCACTTTGTCGACTTCCCGCGCTGCCATCCTACCCGCCGCCATGACCGATCTGAGCCAAGTCCCCAGCCCGCACGACGAGTCGAAGTTCGTGACTTTCGAGGGTTCGCCGTTCCAGTTATACCAGCCGTATCCGCCGGCCGGTGACCAGCCCGAGGCGATCCGTCAGCTCGTCGAGAACATCGAAGACGGCCTGTCGTACCAGACACTGCTGGGCGTGACGGGCTCGGGCAAGACCTTCACCATGGCCAATGTGATCGCCCAGGTGGGGCGCCCAGCCATTGTGTTTGCGCCGAACAAGACCCTGGCGGCGCAGCTGTATTCGGAATTCCGCGAGTTCTTCCCGCGCAATGCAGTCGAGTACTTCGTCTCGTACTACGACTACTACCAGCCTGAGGCTTATGTGCCGCAGCGCGACCTTTTCATCGAAAAGGATTCGTCGATCAACGAGCACATCGAGCAGATGCGGCTCTCCGCGACGAAGAGCCTGCTGGAGCGCCGCGACGTGGTGATCGTGGCCACCGTGTCGGCCATCTACGGTATCGGCAACCCGAGCGAATACCACCAGATGATCTTGACGCTGCGCGCGGGGGACAAGGTCAGCCAGCGTGACGTGATCGCGCGCCTGATCGCCATGCAGTACACGCGCAACGAGACGGATTTCCAGCGCGGGACCTTCCGCGTGCGCGGCGACACGGTCGACATCTTCCCCGCCGAGCACGCAGAAATGGCGGTGCGCCTGGAGCTGTTCGACGACGAAGTCGAATCGCTGCAACTGTTCGATCCGCTGACGGGCCGTGTGCGGCAAAAGATTCCGCGCTTCACGGTGTACCCGTCGAGCCACTATGTGACGCCGCGCGAGACCGTGCTGCGCGCCATCGAGACCATCAAGGCCGAACTGCGCGAGCGGCTCGATTTCTTCTACAAGGAAAACAAGCTGGTGGAAGCGCAGCGGCTGGAGCAGCGCACGCGCTTCGATCTGGAGATGCTGCAGGAGCTGGGCTTCTGCAAGGGCATCGAGAACTATTCGCGGCATCTGTCGGGTTCCGCGCCTGGCGAACCGCCGCCGACGCTGGTCGATTACCTGCCGCCCGATGCGCTGATGTTCCTCGATGAATCGCACGTGCTGATCGGACAGCTGAACGGCATGTACAACGGTGACCGCGCGCGCAAGGAAACGCTGGCCGAATACGGTTTCCGCTTGCCTTCTGCGCTCGACAACCGGCCGCTGAAGTTCGCCGAATTCGAGACCAAGATGCGGCAGGTGACGTTCGTGTCTGCCACACCGGGGGATTACGAAAAGAAGACCGCCGGCACGGAAGTCGTGGAACAAGTCGTGCGCCCCACGGGCCTCGTCGATCCGATCATCGAGGTGCGCCCTGCCACGACGCAGGTCGACGATCTGCTCTCCGAGATCCATGTGCGCGTCAAGGCTGGCGAGCGCGTGCTAGTGACCACGCTGACCAAGCGCATGGCCGAGCAGCTGACCGAGTTCCTCTCAGAGAACGGCATCAAGGTCCGCTACCTGCATTCGGACATCGATACCGTGGAGCGCGTGGAGATCATCCGCGACCTGCGTCTGGGGACGTTCGATGTGCTGGTCGGGATCAACCTGCTGCGCGAGGGCCTGGATATTCCCGAAGTGTCGCTCGTGGCGATCCTGGATGCGGACAAGGAAGGCTTCCTGCGCGCCGAGCGTTCGCTTATCCAGACGATCGGCCGCGCCGCGCGGAACGTGAACGGGACCGCCATTCTCTATGCGGATCGCATGACCGATTCGATGAAGAAGGCGATCGACGAAACCGAACGCCGCCGCGCCAAGCAGATCGCCCACAACGAGGCGCATGGCATTACGCCGCGCGGCGTGGTCAAGCGCATCAAGGACATCATCGACGGTGTGTACAACGTCGACGATGCGCGCGCCGAGCTGAAGGCCGCGCAAGAGGCCGCCAAGTACGAAGACATGAGCGAGAAGCAGGCGTCCAAGGAAATCAAGCGCCTGGAAAAACAGATGCTCGACCACGCCAAGAACCTCGAATTCGAAAAGGCCGCGGCAGTGCGCGATCAGCTTGCCAAGCTCAAGTCGCAGCTCTTTGGGGCGAGCGGCGAAGACCATATCGTTCCGGCCGCCTGAACCGCGCGGCCGTCGCTTGACACCTCGCTACCTCGTGCCGGGTAGCGGAGGTTGCTGTTGACACCATTTCGGATCAAATTCGGGCGGCGGTGCGCGTCGTCTGACCGGGAAGCCGGCATCTGCGGCAGCGCGTGGCTGCGCGCGTCTGCCCACAAGGGAGTTCGATGTTCAAATTTTTGCTTAGCCCGTGGCGCAAGTGGCGCGATTCCCGGCACGCCAGCCATCAACTCGATGCCATCCTGGCGCAGTTCGAGCCCACGCGCAGTCTCGCCGAACGCAATGAATGGCTCATCGAGCTGGCTTACTGGTTGCGCCGGGCGGACCGGCCAGCGGGGGCCGCAACGGAGTCCTGGCGTTATGCCCGCCTGCGTTATCTCCTGCAGGTGCTGGAAAACAATCCGGCCCTGGCAGAGCGTGTCGGGCGGACACTGCGCAGCATCGTGCAAGACAATGATCCGGTGTCGCTGCTGTGCGATACGGGGTTGTCCTCACGCTCCGGTTTCTGGAGCGAGTTGCTCGACCGCTGGCAGGCGCGTCTGCTGCCGCCCGCACCGAATCAGCCGCAGCTGGCGACATTGTTCGCGCTCATGTTTGTCGGGCCGACCGATGCGCAGTGGGTGGATGGCCTGGACGACGAACTGGTCGCGCGTCTCCACGCGCTGTTCCGCGCGGGGATGACCGCTGACGAGTTCGCAGCGGGCCAGACACGGTTGGAGCGCAGCCTCGGCATCGGTATCCAGATCCTGATCAGCCAGGTACGCGCGGCGGGGCTGTCGCGGGGCATCCGCAGCCGCATGGACCATGCGGAAATCACCGACTCTCCGTTCTATCTGCTGGCCGATGCGGCCAACGCGATCTTCCTGGAGCGACCCAACGCGGAGCTGGCAAGCCCCGAGCGGTTTCTGCAGGAACTGAACTATTTCCGCGCGGTGCTGGACCGTTGCCGCACGGCGACGGCCAGCGTGTATCAGCACCTGGACGAGAACGGCGTTTCGGTGGAAGTCGTGTTCCAGGTCGAGCGGATGAAAGCCTGGCTGGGCCGCGTCGATCTGCTGCTGACGGCATGGGCCGACGCCAAAGGCTCGCGCCGCTTCGTGCATATGACGGCCGAATTGGTATCGGCGAGCCAGCATCGCCGCAGCGTGGGGTATCTGATCCGCTCCACGTTTGCCGATCTGGCACGCAAGGTGGTCGAGCGGTCTGCCCAGAGCGGCGAGCACTACATTACGCGCGACAGCAAGGAATACGGCGCGATGGTCAAGGCGGCGGCCGGTGGCGGCGTCATCACGGCAGCGACGGTCTACATCAAGTTCTTGATCACGGGCGCGCATCTGTCGCGCTTTACCGAAGGGCTGTTTGCGTCGATCAACTATGCGGTCAGCTTTCTCGGCATCCATTTCGCGCATTTCACGCTGGCGACCAAGCAGCCTGCCATGACGGCGCCCGCACTGGCGCACCGGCTCGACCAGGTGGGCCGTCCGGAAGGGCTGGACCGCTTTGTCGACGACACCGTCGCCATGATCCGCTCCAACGCGGCGGCGATTGCGGGAAACCTTGTGGCGGTGGCGCCGGTGGCCTTTCTGGTGCAGTGGTTGGCCGGGCGGTTCTTCCACACGGACCTGATTTCGGCAGCGAAGGCGATGGCGACCATCGATTCGTTTTCCATTCTTGGACCGACGCCGCTGTATGCCATCTTCACGGGCGTACTGCTGTGGGCGTCAAGCCTGGCGGCAGGTTGGGCCGACAACTGGTTTGCGCTGCACCGTGTGCACGACGTGATTGCCTACCACCGGCGCCTGCGGTTCATGGTCGGCCCGCAGGGGGCGCAACGCATTGCCAGCTTCTGGAAGCGCAATCTGTCGGGCATCGTGGCCAATGTGTCGCTGGGCTTCATGCTGGGGCTGGGCCCAGAAATCCTGTCGTTTTTCGGCCCGCATATGGAAGTGCGTCACGTCACGCTGTCAACCGGCGCGGTGGCTACCGCCGTGGGCGTGCTGGGGCCGAGCGTGATGCATACCACTGCGTTCTGGCTGGCCGTGGCCGGCATCGCGCTGATGGGCGTACTGAATGTGCTGGTGTCGTTCGCGCTGGCGTTCAACATGGCGATGCGCTCGCGCAACCTGCGTGGGGTCGATCGCAAGCGCGTGACGGGCGCCGTGTGGCGCCGCATCCTGCGGGATCCGTTGTGCCTGCTCGTGCCGCGCCCCCCGACTGCGAGCACACCCCCGAGCAACAGCACGCCGGTCTAGTGAGGTGCGGGCGCGGCCGGTGCGCCCAACTCGCTGCGGAACGGAATGGACGGCTGCGCGCCAAGCCGCGTGACCGACACGGCCGCCGCAGCTTGCCCAAACGCGATGGCGGCACTGGGCGCTGCGCCCTCTGCCAGAACCGCAGCCAATGCGCCCACAAACGTATCGCCGGCAGCGGTGGTGTCGATGGCTTGTGCAACGGGGGCAGGCATCAGTTGGCGCGCGTCGCCATCCACATAGGCAACGCCTCGCGCGCCCAGCGTGACAATCACGTGCCGCGCACCTTGCGCGTGGAGATCCGCGGCGGCATCCAGAGCCGCTTCCGGCGAATCGACCGGCCGTGCTGTGAGCAACGCGGCTTCGGTTTCATTCGGGATCAGGTAATCGCAGGCGGCGAGCCACGGGGTCGGCAATGGACCGATCGCAGGTGCCGGATTCAGGATGACCGTCTTGCCAAGCCGCCTGCCCAGCTTGAGCGCGCATTCCACCGCATCCGGTGGTGATTCCAACTGACAGACGATCACGCGTGCGCGCTCGAACGCGGCACGCTGCGCTTCGATCATCGTTGGCGTCAGCATTTCGTTGGCGCCGGCCACGATGACGATGGTGTTCTGGCCGCTGTTGGCCACGGTCACGCACGCGATGCCGGTCGCCGCCCCGGCGTGCACCGACACCATCGATGTGTCCACGCCTTCGCGGCGCAGGCCCTCGCGCAACGCGGTGCCGTACGCGTCATCACCCACGCAGCCGAGCATGGCGACACGGGCCCCCAGGCGTGCGGCTGCCACGGCCTGGTTGGCGCCCTTGCCGCCGGGGATGGTTTCCAGCGCAGGGGCTGCAACCGTTTGCCCGGGACGCGGCAAGCGGGGCGTGCGGATCACGAGATCCATGTTCAGGCTGCCGACGATCAGCACGTCGGCAGCGGGGTGCGCAGAAGAGGCGGAAGGGCGCTTGGCCACCATGTCGGGACGACGTCGAAAGCGTGAAAGGAAGACGGAATCAGGCGGCGCGGGCCGGGCGTTCGGGTTCGGCGGTCGACTCGCGCAAGGACAGGCGCGGCGGCAGCACGATGCGGCGTGCGCGCGGCTCTTCCACGGGATGCCGCAGGGCGTTGTCGCCGAGATGCTCGAGCAGCGTCTGCGCGGTGGTCTCGCCGAGTTGGCGGATCGATTGGCCGACCGTGGACAGCGCCGGATAGACGTAGCGGCTCAGTTCGATGTCGTCAAAGCCGATCACCGATAGGGCCTTCGGAACGGGAATGCCCAGCTCGGCGGCGGCGCGCAGTGCACCGATGCCCATCAGATCGTTGCCGGCAAAGATCGCGGTGGGCATTTCGCCCTCGGTCAGCAACTGGCGCGCGGCGCGGTAGCCGCCGGGGCTGGTGAAATCGCCTTCGGCAATGCGGGCGGCGGCTTCGGGCACACCCGCCTCGCGCAGCGCGCGGTGGAATCCGGCCAGGCGCTCTGCCGTCACGCTCAGCGACGATGGACCGCTGATGCAGGCAATACGGCGGTGGCCGAGGTCCAGCAGATGCTTGGTCGCAAGGTAGGCGCCTTCTTCGTGGTCGACCTGGACCTGATCGGCCTGGATGCCTTCAGTCGGGCGGTCGACCATCACGATGGGCAGGGCGGATTCACCGAGCGCTTCGATCAATGCCGTGTCGGGCCCGGCGCTGCTGACGATGATGCCGTCGACGCGTTTTTCCATCAGCACGCGCAGGTAGTCGCGCTGCTTGCGGGGGTCGTCGTCGGAGTTGCAGAGGATGACGCTGTAGCCGGCGGCGGCGCACACGTCTTCAATGCCCCGCGCCAGCTCTGCAAAGTAGGGGTTGGTGGCCGTGGGCACGAGCACGCCGATGGTGCGCGTGGTGCGGTGCTTGAGCGAGCGGGCCACGGCGCTGGGCACGTAGCGGGTGGCCCGGATGGCTTCTTCCACGCGCTTGCGCGTCTCGGCGTTGACTGGCCTTGTGTTGTTGATGACGTGCGAGACGGTGGTGAACGAAACTCCGGCCAGCGCGGCCACATCCTTGATGGTTGCCATGACGATCTCCTCGGTCACTTAATGGTGCTTGCTGCGGTTGCGCTTGCTGCGATAGGTATCCATGACCACGGCTGCGACGATGACCGCGCCCGTGATGATGCGTTTGGTGGGCTCGGAGGCGCCGATCTGCGCAAGGCCCGATTCGAGCACCGAGATGATCAGCACGCCGAACAGCGTGCGCACGACCGACCCCCGCCCGCCCATCAGGCTCGTGCCGCCGATCACCACGGCCGCGATCACCTGCAGTTCCATGCCGACGCCAGCATTCGGATCGGCGGCTTCCAGGCGCGACACCTGGAACAACGCAGCCAGGCCCGAGAGCAGCCCCATCAGCGCGAACACCGCAATCTTGTAGGGGCGCGGATTCACGCCCGCCAGCCGCACGGCTTCTTCATTGGTGCCGATGGCTACTATGTAGCGGCCGAACACCGTGCGCACCAGCACGATCTGGCCAACCACCGTGATGGCAACCGCAATCAGGAACGAGGGCGCGATGCCCAGCGCGATCGGGTTGGCGAGCCAGTCGACCGCGCTGCCGATGTACACGGTGCGCGAATCGGTAAGGCTGTAGGCGAGGCCGCGCGCCATTTCCAGCACGCCCAGCGACACGATGAACGACGGAATGCCCCAGTGCACCGTGACTGCGCCGGTCAGCATGCCGGCCGCCGTGGCCAGCGCCACGCCCGCCAGCGCTGCGGGCAACACGCCCCAGCCGAACTTGGTCATGGCCACGGACAGCACCGACGCCGACAGCGCCAGCACCGAGCCAACCGACAGATCAATGCCGCCGATCATCAGGATGAACGTCATGCCCACCGCCATCACCAGCAGGTCGGGGATCTCGTTGGCGATGGTCGTGAACGTGGGCAGCGAGAAGAACGTCGGCGACAGCGTGCCGAACAGTACCAGCATGGCGACCAGCGCAGCGAGCAACCCGCCAATCGTGCCAAGCGACATGCCCAGCGCCGCGCGCGCGCCGGCAGTCGCAGCGGGCGGCGTCGGGGGCAGGGTGGAATCAGAGCGCATCTGCGGTCTCCGAGGGGAATTGAGGTGCAGGGGACTCGGATTCTTCCGATTCACCGAAGGCAGCGGCGAGCAACGCGTCCTGGCTCCAGCCACCGCGTTGGAAGATGTGGGTGAGGCGTCCGGCGCGCATAACGCCAATGCGATCACACAGTTGCATGAGTTCGCGCAGATCGCTCGACACCACGACCAGCGCCTTGCCTCGCGCGGCCAACGCCTCGAGCAGCGTGTAGATGTCGAATTTGGCGCCGACATCGACGCCTCGCGTCGGCTCATCGAACAGCAGCACAGGCGTGTCGCGCTCCAGCCAGCGGGCAATGGCCACCTTCTGCTGATTGCCGCCGGACAGCTCTCCCACCGGCTGTTGCGGACCCGCGCACCGGACACGCAGGGCAGCAATGTGCCGGTGCGCCAGCGCACGCTCTTGCGCAGGTTGCAGCCACCCCCGTTTCGTGACGACCGGCATGTTGCCTAGCGCGATGTTGGTCGCGATGGGCAGGCTCAGCATCAAGCCTTCGTCCTTGCGGTCTTCGGTGAGCAGGCTGATGCCGTTGCGTACCGCGTCGCCTGGCGAGCGGATGCGCGCCGGTGCCAGCGGCGAGCCCACTTCGACGGTGCCCGCGTCTGCGCGGTCCGCACCGAAGATCAACCGCAGCAGTTCCGTGCGCCCCGCGCCGACCAGCCCAGCGATGCCAAAGATTTCCCCCGGCGCCACGTCAAAGCTCACGTCGCGCACCGCCGGCGTACGCGAGAGGCCGGTGACCCGCAGCGCCGGTGAGCCGTCACCGGGCCACGGCGCGCGCGTGGCACGTTGCGTTTCGGATGCCGCGGCCACTTCGCGACCGACCATCGCCTGGATCAGCGCATCCTGCGTGACCGTCGCAGCCGGCGCATCGGTGACGAGCTTGCCGTCACGCAGCACGACGATGCGATCGGCAATGCGCGCGAGTTCGTCCAGTCGGTGAGAGATGTAGAGGATCGCGACGCCTTCGCGGCGCAGCGCGTCGATGCGCTCGAACAACGTGGCGCTCTCGTGCGCGCTCAGCATCGCCGTCGGCTCGTCGAGGATCAGCACACGGCATGCGCTGGCCAGCGCGCGGGCAATCTCGATCATCTGCCGGTGGCCGATGCCGAGCGTCTGGACGGGCGTCCACGGGTCGAGGTCCAGGCCGACGCGAGCGAGCGCTTGTGCGGCCCGATGGCGCAACGCGGACCGATCCACGAACCCGAGCCGCCGGGGCAAGTCGCCCAGGAACAGATTTTCGGCCACCGTCAGTGTGGGCACCATGCTCAGTTCCTGCAGCACCATGCGCACGCCCAGCGCTTCGGCTGCGCTGCGCAAATCGGGTGCGTACAGCGCGCCAGCGAGCGTCATCGACCCGGAAGTCGCCGTCTCAAGCCCGCAGAGGATCTTGGAGAGCGTGCTCTTGCCGGCGCCGTTCTCCCCCGTCAGGGCAAGCACCTCGCCCGCGTGCACGTCGAGATCGATATCTCGCAGCACGGGGGCGGCGTAGTGCTTGCTGAGCGCCGAGACGCGCAGCAGCGGCGTGCGGGGTTCGTAAGCGGCAGACATGGCTGGCGGCGGCTGGCCGGTCTGTGGCGTCAGGAGCGCGTGACGAGGTTGACCGGTGTCTCGACGACACCTGACAGCTTCGCCTGCGGCGTCTTGGAGGCCAACGCCTTCAGGGCGGTCTCGATGCCGTAGACGGCTTGCTGATCGGCGTGCTGATCGGCAGTCGCGACGACACGCCCATCCGCCAGCATGGCCTTGATGGCGTCGATGTTGTCATAGCCGCCAATCAGCACCTTGCCCAGCTTGCCGGCTGCGCGCACCGCCGAGACGGCGCCGATCGCCATGTTGTCGTTGCCGCACAGCAGTGCCTTCAGGTTGGGCTCGGAGCGCAGCATGGCGGCCGCCACCTTGTTGCCTTTGTCGATCTCCCACTCGCCCGATTGCACGCCTGCGATCTTCAGCTTGGCGGCCTCTGCCGCGTCCTTGAAGCCGGCAGTGCGCTGCTGGGCGTTCGTGGTGGTCGGAATGCCTTCGATGATGCCCACGGCATCGCCCGGCTTGAGCGACTTGGCGACGAAGTCGCCCACCAATCGCGCGCCCTTGCGGTTGTCTGGCCCCACGAAAGGCACGTTAAGGCCTTTTTCCGAGAGCGCCGCCGGGTCCAGCCGGTTGTCGATGTTGATGACGAGAATGCCCGCGTCCACAGCCTTCTTGACCACGGGCACCAACGCTTTGGAGTCGGCCGGCGCGAGCACCAGCGCATCCACACGCGCCACGAGCATCTGCTCGACCAGGCGAATCTGCCCGGCGGTGTCGGTTTCGTCGCGAATGCCGTTGGTCAGCAGCGTGTAGTCCGACGCGTGCTCCTTTTGATGCTTGCGGGCGCCGTTCTCCATGGTCAGGAAGAACTCGTTGGCGAGCGACTTCATGACCAGCGCCACCTTGGGCGGCTTGTTGGCGGCATGCGCGAGCGAAAACGGGAACGGCAGAGCAGCGGCTACGGCAGAGCCCACGCCAAGTTGCAGGGCGCGGCGACGGCGGATATCCATGGTGTCTCCTCCAGGAAGAGGCCTGTCTGAGGCGGGTGGGTGCGGGGCGTCGCTGCCGTGTCACGCCGTAAGGCATTCCTAAGGGCAATCGCGCCTCGCTCTTCGCAAACGTTTGCGTACCTCAAAGTCTCGGCTACCGCGCAACAGAAGTCAATGAAATTGCGCTCGTCACCGCATAAGGAAAAACCCCTAGCGACGGTGCGTTCGCGACGGACGTCCAAGTTGCGCCGCGGAAGTGGCTGGATAGCCCTATCGGACGTGGTTGATTGTTTTGGTCCACAATACGGCCTGCCGCGTGGCCATCCCGTTTTTCGGGCTTCGCAAATCCCCTTGCTGCGACGCGGAATCCCCCGACACCTTAGTTGACCGATTTTGTCGGGTTCCTTTATACTTGAGCAAAACGATCAGGTATTTCCCCGACGCCATGAGATTGACCACCAAAGGCCGCTTTGCGGTCACCGCCATGATTGACTTGGCGCTACGCCAAGAGCAGGGCCCGGTCACGCTGGCTGGCATCAGCCAGCGTCAGAAAATTTCGCTGTCGTATCTGGAGCAGCTGTTCGGCAAACTGCGCCGCCACGAAATCGTGGAAAGCGTGCGCGGCCCGGGCGGCGGCTACAGCCTCGCGCGCCGTGCCGACGACGTGACCGTTGCCGACATCATCATCGCCGTGGATGAGCCGCTCGATGCGACCCAATGCGGCGGCAAGGGCAACTGCGGCGGCGAAGAGCATGTCGGCGGCCATACCGGCCGCTGCATGACGCACGACCTGTGGGCCACGCTCAATCAGAAGATGGTCGAGTATCTCGATTCGGTGTCGCTGCAGAACCTGGTCGATCAGCAACGGGAGCGTCAGCCCGAAGTGATCCAGGACATGCGTGAAGCGCGTCCGGCGCGCCGCGAACGTGCCCCGGCACGCGCGCGCAGTGTCGACGCGCCGGCCGCCACCTCGGTGGCCGCCGAGCCGGTCAAGCGCGCCCCGCTGGTCAACTCCGTTTTCAGTCTGGCGCAATCCTGATTGCGCGAGCGTGAGGCCGGCCACGACGCCAGCCCCGCACAAGAACACCGCCCCCACACAAGGCAGACAAGATATGAGCACCCTGCAACTTCCCATCTACATGGACTATTCCGCGACGACGCCGGTGGACCCGCGCGTTGTCGACAAGATGATTCCGTATCTGCGCGAGAGCTTCGGCAACCCGGCTTCGCGCAGCCACCCGTTTGGCTGGGAAGCCGAGAAGGCCGTCGAGACTGCGCGCGAGCAAGTGGCTGCGCTGGTGAATGCCGATCCGCGCGAAATCGTCTGGACGTCCGGCGCCACCGAATCCGACAACCTGGCCATTAAGGGCGCTGCCAACTTCTACAGCAGCAAGGGCAAGCACATCATCACCGTGAAGACCGAGCACAAGGCTGTGCTGGACACCACGCGTGAGCTGGAGCGCCAAGGCTTCGAAGTGACGTATCTGGACGTGAAGGACAACGGCCTGATCGATATCGACGTCTTCAAGCAAGCCATCCGCCCCGACACCATCCTCGCCTCGGTGATGATGGTGAACAACGAGATCGGCGTCATTCAAGACATCGAAACGCTGGGCGAAATCTGCCGCGAGAAGGGCGTGATCTTCCACGTCGATGCCGCACAGGCGACGGGCAAGGTGGAAATCGACCTGCAGAAGTTGAAGGTTGATCTCATGTCGTTTTCGGCGCACAAGACGTACGGGCCGAAGGGCATCGGTGCGCTGTACGTGCGACGCAAGCCGCGTATCCGCATCGAAGCGCAGATGCACGGCGGCGGCCACGAGCGTGGCATGCGCTCGGGCACGCTGGCCACGCACCAGATCGTCGGCATGGGCGAGGCCTTCCGTATCGCCAAGGAAGAAATGGCGACCGAGAACGAGCGCATCCGCATGCTGCGCGATCGCCTGTATCGCGGCCTCAACACGATGGAAGAGGTGTACGTGAACGGCGACATGGAAGCGCGTGTGCCGCACAACCTCAACATCAGCTTCAACTTCGTGGAAGGCGAGTCGCTGATCATGGCGATCAAGGACGTCGCCGTGTCGTCGGGCTCGGCCTGCACGTCGGCCTCGCTGGAACCTTCGTACGTGCTGCGTGCGCTGGGTCGCAACGATGAACTGGCGCACAGCTCGATCCGCTTCACGGTGGGCCGCTTCACCACGGAAGAAGAAGTCGATTACGTGATCGAACTGCTCAAGAGCAAGATCGGCAAGCTGCGCGACCTGTCTCCGCTGTGGGAGATGTACAAGGACGGCGTGGATCTGAACAGCATTCAATGGGCGGCGCACTAAGGCGCGGCGTTTGACGAACAACGGATAACGGCGCCCCCGCGCCAGCCAACGATTGATAGAGGTGTGAAATGTCTTACAGCAACCAAGTTCTGGACCATTACGAAAATCCGCGCAACGTCGGCTCGTTCGAGAAGGGCGACGACACGGTCGGCACCGGCATGGTCGGCGCACCGGCTTGCGGCGATGTGATGAAGCTGCAGATCAAGGTCAACGAGCAGGGCGTGATCGAAGACGCCAAGTTCAAGACCTACGGCTGCGGTTCGGCCATCGCTTCGTCGTCGCTGGTGACGGAATGGGTGAAGGGCAAGACGCTGGATCAGGCACTGGAAATCCGCAACACGGCAATCGCTGAAGAGCTGGCCCTGCCGCCGGTGAAGATTCACTGCTCGATCCTGGCTGAAGACGCCATCAAGGCAGCCGTGGCCGACTACAAGGAAAAGCACGGTTCGGCCGAGCAGAAGGCTGCTTGAGCCCGTTTGGATAGAAAGGACGCAGCATGATCACCCTGACCGACAAGGCCGCGCAGCACGTTTCCCGCTACCTGACCCGCCGTGGCAAGGGCTTGGGCCTGCGCGTGGGCGTGAAGACCACGGGCTGTTCTGGCTTGGCTTACAAGCTCGAATACGCAGATGAGATTGCCGCCGAAGACCAGGTTTTCGAATCCAACGGCGTCAAGGTGATCGTCGATCCGAAAAGCCTGCCCTACATCGACGGTACCGAACTGGACTACGCGCGCGAGGGGCTGAACGAAGGGTTTCGCTTCAACAACCCGAACGTGAAGGACGAGTGCGGCTGCGGCGAGTCGTTCCGCGTGTGAGCGGGGCATATTGAAGCAGGCGATTGTCGGTTTCGAGCGGGACGAGGAGGGCCATTGGGTCGCCCGTCTCGCTTGCGGACACGGGCAGCACATGCGCCACGAACCGCCCTGGCAACTGCGGCCCTGGACTGAAACGGGAGCCGGCCGCGCCAGCAAGATCGGCGTGCTGGTGGAATGCCTGAAGTGCGACCGGGGCGAGCCGGTCGAATAAGGAACACGAGGCGGCGCGGCCGCTTTTTTTATTCATGAATTCCGGCTTGTCAGCGAACACCACGCATTTTTCACTCTTCGGTCTGCCCGAGCACTTCGAGGTCGACGACGACGCGCTGAACGCTGCATACCGCACCGTGCAGTCGCAGGCACATCCGGATCGCTATGCCCACGCAGGCGATGCCGAACGCCGCGTCGCCATGCAATGGGCCACGCGCGCCAACGAGGCGTTCCAGACGCTGCGCGATCCGCTCAAACGGGCGACGTATCTTCTGCACCTGCGCGGTGTCGACGTGCAGGCCGAAAACAACACGGCCATGCCGCCAGCGTTTTTGATGCAGCAAATGGAATGGCGCGAGGCGTTGGGCGACGCCAAGGCAGAGCGCAACGTCGATGCGCTGGACGATTTGCTAGGCATGCTGCGAAAGGAAAAACGCGCGCGTTATCAGGCCCTGTCCGGCCTGCTCGGTGGCGACGGCAACACCGCGGCGGCAGCCGATGCCGTGCGCCAACTGATGTTCATCGAAAAGATCGAACGCGACACCGCCGAGGCCATCGACCGGCTGGACGACTAGAACCCAGAATTTGCGACAATGCCGGGTTTGCCCCGGCAGGCAGCCCATCCGCGCAATCGAGATATCCCCATGGCTTTACTGCAGATTTCCGAACCTGGCGAATCACCCGCACCGCACCAGCGCCGTCTGGTGGTCGGCATCGACCTGGGCACGACCAACTCGCTGGTGGCCTCGGTGCGCAGCAGCGTGCCGGAAGTGCTGCCTGACGATCAGGGGCGCCCGCTGTTGCCCTCCGTGGTGCGCTATCTGCCCACGGGCGGCGCCCACATCGGCTACAAGGCGCAGGCCGAAGCCGTGCGCGACCCGAAAAACACCATCATCTCGGTCAAGCGTTTCATGGGGCGCGGCCTCAAGGATGTCGCCCACATCGAGAACACGCCGTACGACTTTGTCGACGCGCCCGGCATGGTCCAACTGAAGACCGTGGCCGGCGTGAAAAGTCCGGTGGAAGTGTCGGCCGAGATTCTCGCCACGCTGCGCCAGCGCGCCGAAGACACGCTCGGCGACGAGCTTGTCGGCGCCGTCATCACCGTCCCGGCGTACTTTGACGACGCACAGCGCCAAGCCACCAAGGACGCCGCCAAGCTGGCGGGCCTGAACGTTCTGCGCCTGCTGAATGAACCGACCGCAGCCGCCATCGCCTACGGCCTGGACAACGCCGCCGAAGGCATTTACGCCGTCTATGACCTGGGCGGCGGGACGTTCGATATCTCGGTGCTCAAGCTCACCAAGGGCGTGTTCGAGGTGATGTCGACAGGCGGCGACTCCGCCCTTGGTGGGGACGATTTCGACCAGCGCGTCGTGTGCTGGATCGTCGAGCAGGCCGGCCTGCAACCGCTCTCTGCTGAAGACACGCGCCTGCTGCTGAACAAGGCCCGCGCGGCCAAGGAATGGCTTTCCACTGCCGACAGCACCGAGATTGACGCGATGCTCTCCACCGGCGAGACCGTGCACCTCGTGCTGACCGCCGAGACCTTCGCCGAACTGACCGCCAATCTCGTGCAAAAGACGCTGTCGCCCGTGCGCCGCGCATTGCGCGATGCAGGCGTGACGATCGAAGAAGTGAAGGGGGTGGTGCTGGTGGGCGGAGCGACGCGGATGCCGATCATCCGCCGTGCCGTGGGTCAGCTGTTCGGTCAGACGCCGCTCACGAACCTCGATCCGGACCAGGTGGTCGCCATTGGTGCAGCCATGCAGGCGAACCTGCTGGCCGGCAACCGTGCGCCGGGTGAAGACTGGCTGCTACTCGACGTGATCCCGTTGTCGCTGGGCGTCGAGACGATGGGCGGCCTGGTCGAGAAGATCATCCCGCGCAACAGCACGATTCCCGTTGCGCGCGCGCAGGAGTTCACCACGTTCAAGGACGGCCAGACGGCCATGGCGATTCACGTGCTACAAGGCGAGCGCGAGCTGGCGAGTGATTGCCGTTCGCTGGCGCGTTTCGAGTTGCGTGGCATCCCGACGATGGTGGCCGGCGCCGCACGCATCCGTGTGACGTATCAGGTGGACGCTGACGGTTTGCTGTCGGTTTCGGCACGCGAAACGGTGTCGGGTGTGGAAGCGTCGATCACTGTAAAGCCGTCGTACGGCCTGGCTGATGACGATGTCGCGCGCATGCTGCAGGAAGGTTTCCAGTCAGCCGAAGACGACATGCGACGTCGAGCGCTTGCGGAGGAGCGTGTTGAGGCCGAGCGCCTGCTTGAGGCGCTGTCGCAGGCCCTGGCGGCTGATGGCGATCTGCTGTCGCCCGAGGAGCGCGCCGCCATCGACGCCGAGATCGTTGTGCTGCGCACCACCATGCAGGGCGAAGACCATCGCGCCATCAAGGACGCCGTGGATGCCCTGTCGCACGGCACCGACGAATTCGCCGCGCGCCGCATGGACCGCGGCATTCGCAAGGCGCTCGCCGGCAAACGGATCGAGGAGCTCGGCTGATCGCCGATCGCATCTCCTAAAACACACTTATCGAACGAGTTTCTTCATGCCACACATCGTCGTCCTTCCTCACGTCGAATACTGCCCGGAAGGGGCCGTGATCGAAGCCAAGCCCGGCACGACCATCTGCGATGCGCTGCTGGGTGCCGATATCGAGATCGAGCACGCATGCGAGAAGTCGTGTGCCTGCACGACCTGCCACGTGATCGTGCGCGAGGGCTTCAATTCGCTCGATGAGGCGACCGAGAAGGAAGAGGATCTGCTCGACAAGGCCTGGGGCCTGGAGCCGAACTCGCGCCTGTCCTGCCAGGCCAAGGTGGCGGAGTCGGACCTGACCGTCGAGATTCCGAAGTACACGATCAACCACGCCAAGGAAAACCACTGAGCCGAGCAGCCAGCGGTGGAGGAAGCCCATCATGAAATGGAACGATATCCAGCAGATCGCCGAAGCGCTGTACGACAAGTACCCCGACGTCGATCCGACGCGCCTGAACTTTGTCGACCTGCATAACAAAGTCGTCACGCTGGAAGGCTTTGACGACGACCACAAGCGTGGCGGCGAGAAATTCCTTGAAGCCATCCAGCAAGCCTGGATCGACGAGGCGGAATAAGCGCGGGAACAAGCGCGCAGCCTCGAACGCTCAAACGCGTGCGCATGAAAAAACCGGCCCGAAGGCCGGTTTTCTTTTGGGCGAAAAGGTGATGCCGATCTAGCCGGCCACCAGCGTCCCGTTCTCGATATGCACGCGTTCGCCTGCCTGGAAGCCCGGGGCCGCCTTGTACATGAAGCTGCGGGTCGTGCCGTTGTCCATGCGGACGTTCACACGATACTCCGTATCGCGGTGGTAGTAGTTTTCTGCCACATGGCCGCCGTAACCGCCTGCCAACGCGCCGCCGACTGTTGCGAGTGTACGGCCATTGCCGCGGCCAATCTGGTTGCCCAGCAACCCGCCCACCACAGCGCCACCAATCATGCCGAGGCCGGTTTCCTTGCCTTGCATGGTGATCGGCGTGACCGACGTCACGTGGCCTGCATAGGGGCTGGCCGACTGGCGCGGTTGTGTCTGCGCATAGCTGGGGTTGCCTGACGGCGCGCGCTCGGCATACGACGGCTCCCGAGCGCGCACCGGGGCGGGCGCCACGTTTTGTGCCGGATACGGAGCAGCCTGGGCCGGTTGCGTCGTCTGGCCCGGTGCAGCCAGCGCCATCGGCGTCGAAGCGCCGGGCATGGCCGCTGCCGATTGTGCTGCGACATTCGGGTCGGTGCTGCCCTGCGTTGCCTTCGAGGTGGGCAGCACGCCGGTAATGGCGGCCACCGCCGTCAGGCTGGCGATGATCACGGCGACAGCAGCCGTCGTCATCAGTGGATGCATGCGGCGCGAAGACGGAGGCACTTGCCCCGGCGACGTGCCGCCGTATTGTTGACCTTGGTTCGGTTGGATGTTGTTGTTCATCTTCGTTCTCCTGCGGCCCGTGATGGGTTCGTTGCGGCCTTTCGATGAACACAGTGTGGTTCATCGCCGAAACAGATGCCGTTTTAATTTGTAAGCATCTGTACCGAGACTTTCCCCTTGAAAATCAGTTATTTGGCGTACTTTGATACACGTTGTGGAAACGGGGCGATGTTACAAATAGCGGGGTGGGCGCGTCTTTTGCGCTTGTGCAGGCAACAAAAAAACGCCCCTAGGGGCGTTTTTTCACGGCGCTCGACCGAACCGGTCAGTCTTCGCGGCGCAGGTGCGGGAAAAGGATCACGTCGCGGATGTTTGGGCTGTCGGTGAGCAGCATCACCAGACGGTCAATGCCGATGCCGCAGCCGCCGGTCGGGGGCATGCCGTATTCCAAGGCGCGGATGTAATCGGCGTCATAGAACATGGCTTCTTCGTCGCCGGCGTCCTTCTGTTCGACCTGCTTGCGGAAGCGCTCGGCCTGGTCTTCCGGATCATTCAGCTCGGAGAAGCCGTTGGCGATCTCACGGCCGGTGATGAACAACTCGAAGCGCTCGGTGATGCCAGGCAGCGTGTCCGAGCCGCGTGCCAGGGGCGACACTTCGACCGGGTAGTCAATGATGAAGGTGGGCTCCCACAGTTGCGACTCGGCGGTTTCTTCAAACAGCACAAGCTGCAGGGTACCCACGCCGGCGTTCAGGAATTGCGGCGCATTGGTGTCGATCTTGAACTTCTTCAGCTCGGCGCGCAGGAAGTCGACGTCAGCCAGTTGGGCGTCCGTGTATTGCGGCGCGTACTTCTGGATCGCCTGGCAGATGGTCAGGCGATGGAACGGCTTGGCCAGATCCAGCTCGCGGCCCTGATAGGTGAGCGTGGCGGTGCCCGACGCATCGATCGCCGCCTGGCGGATCAGCTGCTCGGTGAAGTCCATCAGCCAGCGGTAGTCCGTGTAGGCCGCGTAGAACTCCATCATCGTGAACTCGGGGTTGTGTCGCGGCGACACGCCCTCGTTACGAAAGTTGCGGTTGATCTCGTACACGCGCTCAAAGCCGCCGACGATCAGTCGCTTGAGATACAGCTCCGGCGCGATGCGCAGGAACATCTGCATGTCCAATGCGTTGTGATGCGTGATGAACGGCTTGGCCGCCGCGCCGCCCGGAATGGGGTGCAGCATCGGCGTTTCGACTTCCATGAAACCGTTGCCTGCCATGAAGTTGCGCAGCGAGGCCATGGCCTTGGTGCGGGCGCGGAATGTGTCGCGCGTTTCCTTCGAGACGATCAGATCGACGTAGCGCTGGCGGTACTTCTGCTCCTGGTCAGCCAGGCCGTAGTAGTCGCCCGGCAGCGGACGCAGGCTCTTCGAGAGCAGGCGCAGCTCCGTCACAGCCACCGACAGTTCGCCGGTCTTCGTCTTCATCAGCGTGCCGCGCGCCGCCACGATGTCGCCCAAGTCCCACTTCTTGAAGCTGGCGTAGACGTCTTCGCCCACGGCGTCGCGGCTGATGTAAAACTGGATGCGGTCGGTGCTGTCCTGCACGGTGGCAAAGCTGGCCTTGCCCATCACGCGCTTGAGCATCATGCGGCCCGCAATGGCCACCTGCACTGGTTCCGCTTCCAGAGCCGCCTGCTCCAGCTCGCGGTACTTGGCTTGCAGATCACCGGCATGGTGCGTCGGGCGAAAATCGTTCGGGAAGGCGACGCCTTGCTGGCGGATCTCTGCCAGCTTCTCGCGGCGCTCGGCGATGATCTTGTTGTCGTCCTGCGCCGGCACGGCGGCCGCGGTATTCGATTCGGCCGGGTTGTTCTGTTCGGTCATGATGGTGATGAGAGGAATGTCGGTTCAGGCGATGTTGCGCAGGTCGTCCAGCTCGGTCGCGCCAAAGTCGGGGCGGACGAGGTAGGCGGCGATGCGCGCGGCGGCGTCTTGCGGCGAGACCAGCTCGCCATGCGCGTGCAGATCGCGGAAGCGCTGCACGCCGGCAAAGTCGGCGCCACGGATGGTGCGTTGCATGTCGGTGTCGATCACGCCGGGGGCCAGCGCCACGGCGCGCACGCTGGCGTCGCCATCGGCGTTGATGGCACGCACGAACATGTCGAGCCCCGCCTTGCCGGTGCAATACGCCGCCCAGCCGGCGATCGGCCGGCGTGCTGCGCCCGACGAGATCGCCAGCACACGGCGCTGCGCGTTCCACGCCGCGGTGCCGCGCAGCAGGGCAGCGGTCAGCGCCATCGGGCCGGCCAGGTTCAGCTGCAGGTGCGGCAGCAGCGTATCGGCGCGCAGCGTATCGATGGTGCCGATCGGCTCGACCGCGCCGGCGTTGAGCACCAGCGTCACGTTGGCAAAAGCGGGCAGGGCGGCAAGCGTCTTGGTCATCCAGGCCTCGGCGGCATGCGCGTCGGACAGGTCGACCTGATGCCAGTCGAGCGTCACGCCGGCGGCTGCCGCCTGCGCGCGCAATTCGGCGTTATCGCCGCGTGCGACGCAGATGAGGCGGTGACCGGGCTGCATGAGCGCCTGGGCCAGCGCGGCGCCCAGGCCGCGAGAGGCACCGGTCAGGATGGACAGAGACGTGTCAGACATGGCAGTCGCTTTGGTTCGGCTTGGGTCAGACGCCCTGTTTCAGGCTCGCCTGGATAAACGGGTCGAGGTCGCCGTCCAGCACTTTCTGCGTGTTGGAGATTTCCACGTTGGTTCGCAGATCCTTGATGCGGCTCTGGTCCAGCACGTACGAGCGGATCTGATGGCCCCAGCCCACGTCGGTCTTGGCGGCTTCCTGCGCGTCGGCGGCGGCCTGACGCTTGCGCAGCTCGTGCTCGTACAGACGCGACTTCAGCATGGTCATCGCCTCGGCGCGGTTGCGGTGCTGCGAGCGGTCGTTCTGGCACTGCACGACGATGCCGGTGGGGATGTGCGTAATCCGCACGGCCGAATCGGTTTTGTTGATGTGCTGACCACCCGCACCCGAAGCGCGATACGTATCGACGCGCAGATCCGCGGGGTTGACCTCGATCTCGATCGAGTCATCGACTTCCGGATACACGAAGATCGACGAGAACGATGTGTGACGGCCACCCGCCGAGTCGAACGGTGATTTGCGCACCAGACGGTGCACGCCGGTTTCGGTGCGCAGGAAGCCAAACGCGTATTCGCCCTCGACCTTGATCGACGCGCTCTTGATGCCTGCCACGTCGCCTTCGGATTCTTCCAGGACTTCGGTCTTGAAGCCCTTGCGCTCGCAATACTTCAGGTACTGGCGCAGCAGCATCGATGCCCAGTCGCACGCCTCGGTGCCGCCAGCGCCGGCCTGGATGTCGATAAAGCAGTTGGCGGCGTCCATCGGGCCAGAGAACATGCGGCGGAATTCCATGTCTTCGACGATGGCGCGCATGCCTGCGGTGTCAGCCTCGATGGCTTCGATGGTCTCGTCGTCGCCCTCTTCGCGGGCGAGCTCGAACAGTTCGGCGGCGCCGGTGAGATCTTCGTCGAGCTTGGTCAGCGCCAGCACGACGGTTTCAAGCGACTTCTTCTCGCGGCCCAACTCCTGGGCGCGTTTGGGATCGTTCCAGACCTCGGGGTTTTCGAGTTCCTTGTCGACTTCGACTAGACGTTCAGATTTGACGTCGTAGTCAAAGATACCTCCGAAGGTCGTCGGCGCGCGACTTCAGGTCGGCCAACGTGTTCTGGATGGCATTGAGGCGTTCTGCTTCCATGGTGCAAAATCCGGTCGGAAACCGGAAATTATAGCGGAATCAAGGGGTTTCTCGCCCGCATTGACCGTCGAAACGCCCATTTTCCGCGCCGGGGCGCCGGCATTTATCTGACCGCCACAGGCGTCCCGCCTGGCTTCGGTTAGCATGACGACCAGTCCACATGGCTTTTGGCGCTGCCCGATGATCATCCGCTCGCTGCTCGATACCGATCTGTACAAATTCACGATGATGCAGGTGGTGCTGCATCACTTTCCCGGCGCGCATGTCGAATACCGCTTCAAATGCCGCAACGCGGGCGTCGATCTGGTGCCGTTCGTTGAGGAGATTCGCGCCGAGATCCGCCAGCTCTGCACCCTGCGCTTTACCGATGCGGAACTCGATTACCTGCGCGGCATGCGCTTCATCAAGAGCGATTTCGTCGATTTTCTCGGCCTGTTCCATCTCAACGAGAAGTACATCGACGTGCGCCCCGCACCGAGCAACGACGGGCAGATCGAGATCGTCATCGCGGGGCCGTGGCTGCACACGATTATGTTCGAGGTGCCGGTTCTGGCCATCGTCAACGAGGTGTTCTTCAGCCGCACGCAGACGCACCCGCAATGGGAGGAGGGCAAACGCCGCCTGACCGACAAGCTGGCGTCGCTGAAGCGCCCCGGCCTGGAAGACTGCCGCATTGCCGATTACGGCACCCGCCGCCGCTTCTCGCACACCTGGCACGAGCATGTGCTGCTGGAGACGTGTGCGCAGCTCGGCGCCCAGTACGCGGGCACCAGCAACGTCTACTTCGCCATGAAGCACGGCATGACGCCGCTTGGTACGATGGCGCATGAATACCTGCAGGCCTGCCAGGCACTGGGCCCGCGCCTGCGCGATTCCCAGACCTTTGCGCTGGAAACCTGGGCCAAGGAATATCGCGGCGATCTTGGCATCGCGCTGTCGGATACCTACGGCTTTGACGCCTTCCTGCGCGATTTCGACATGTTCTTCTGCAAGCTATTCGACGGCGTTCGCCATGATTCCGGTGACCCATTCGAGTGGGGCGAGCGCATGCTCAAGCATTACGATGACATGCGCGCCGAGCCGAAGTCCAAGGCGCTGATCTTCTCCGACAGTCTCGACATGCCCAAGGTCATCGGCCTGTATGAGCGCTTCCATGGTCGCTGCAAGCTGGCGTTCGGCGTGGGGACCAATCTGACCAACGACCTGGGCTATACGCCGCTTCAGATCGTCATCAAGATGGTCCGCTGCAACGGCCAACCGGTCGCCAAACTGTCGGACGCGCCCGAGAAGACGATGTGCGACGATCCGGCCTACCTCACGTATCTGAAGCAGGTCTTTGGCGTGCAATAAGGCTCACGCCGGCGCCGAATAAGTTTCAACGGCGTTGGCGGATCGCGCGGAAAGCGGCTCGTATAATCCATCGATCTTTCGGAGCCGCCATGGAATCACAACCGGACACCCCCGTCGACCCGCTCGACACGAGCCGCGCACGCGACGCCATCTTTGCCCGCATCCGCAATGCGCAGCATCGTCCCGCGCAACCGACACAGGGTGAGCGCGACGCCGTGGCGGATTATCTCGCGCGCCACCCTGCCGGCCCGCGTCCGCCGGTGCCGGAAAATCTGGCTGCGCATTTTGCCGAGCAGGCGCTGAAGATGGCCTCCACGCTGGAGTCGGTGAAGGCGCTGTCCGACGTGCCGGGCGCGGTGGCCCGTTACTTGTCTGGGCTGAACCTCCAGCCGCAAGCCGTGGCCTGGACGACATTGCAATCGCTGGACTGGGCGGCTGCCGGCATCGGTATCGAATTCCGTCCGCCCGTGCGTGAGGCGCAAGCCGATCAGGAACACGGCGATCTCGTGGGCATTACGGGTTGCTTCTGCGCGATTGCCGAGACGGGCTCGCTGATGCTGCTGTCGGGGCCGGAGAACGTCGCGTCCACGGCGCTGCTGCCCGAGACGCATATCGCCGTGGTGCCGCAGTCTCGCATCGTCGCAAATCTGGAAGACGCCTATGCGCTGATGCGCGCAGAGCGGGGCGAGCTGCCGCGCGCCACCAACGTCATCAGCGGGCCGTCGCGTACGGGCGATATCGAGCAGACCATCGTGCTCGGTGCACATGGCCCGTATCGCGTGCACGTGATTGTTGTGACGACCGCCTGACGCGGCGTCCTGGGCGCATTGGCCCATCAAACATCCGTGGACGTTTAGCAGGCAACAGACCTCGGGCGTTTACACTGGCGTCTTTGTTTGTGGCGCGGCGGCGTTTGCTGCGCCCGCGCTTAGGAGAACGCCTACGTGAAACGCCTCTGGCCCCTTGCCTTTCTGTTTGTCTGTGGCCTGGCGCGCGCCGCTGATGTGAACGGCGCGGAATTGTCCCTGCTCTGGGGTGTGCCATTCGCGGGCATCCTGCTCTCGATTGCGATCGCACCGCTCCTCGTGCCAAAGCTGTGGCACGACCATTACGGTAAGATCGCCGCGGCTTGGGCGTTGGCGCTTCTGGTGCCGTTCGGGATCGCGTTTGGCACGGAGGCGGCCATCGCTTCCGTCAATCACGCGGCCCTTGCCGAGTACATTCCCTTCATCGCGTTGATCGCCGCTCTGTATGTTGTTGCGGGCGGTATCTGCATTCGCGGCAATCTGCATGGCACGCCAAAGCTCAATACGGGGTTGATCGCGCTTGGCACGGCGCTGGCCAGCATCATGGGGACGACTGGCGCAGCGATGCTGCTGATCCGGCCTTTGCTGCGCGCCAACGAGGCACGCCGGCATCGGGCGCACGTCGTCGTGTTCTTCATCTTCCTGGTGGCCAATGCCGGTGGGGCGCTCACGCCGCTGGGCGATCCGCCACTGTTCCTCGGCTTCCTGCAAGGTGTCGATTTCTTCTGGACCACGCAGCATCTCTGGCGCCAGACGCTGACGATGTGGGTGTTGCTGCTGGCGGTCTTCTTCGTCATCGACAGCTATCTCTATTGCACGGGCAAGGAAGAACTGCCCAACATCACCGACGCCACACCGGACGACGCGGGCCCGCTACGCTTCGAGGGCAACGTCAACTTTGTACTGCTGGCAGGCATTCTGGGCCTCGTGCTGATGAGTGGGCTGTGGAAGCCCGGCATCGTCTTCCACGTGATGGGCACAGAGGTGCTGCTGCAGAACGTCGTGCGCGACATCGGGCTGGTCGCCATCGCGCTGCTTTCGTTGTGGCTCACCCCGGCAAGCGCACGCGCCGGCAACGAGTTCAACTGGGAGCCCATCCTGGAAGTCGCCAAGCTGTTTGCCGGCATCTTCATCACCATCGGGCCCGTCATTGCCATGCTCAAGGCCGGCGTGGACGGCCCGTTCGCGGGCATCGTCCATCTCGTCAACGACAGCGCAGGCCAGCCGAACAACGCGATGTACTTCTGGGCGACGGGGTTGCTGTCGTCGTTCCTCGACAATGCGCCGACGTATCTGGTGTTCTTCAACACCGCTGGCGGTGACGCCTCCATGCTGATGAGCGAGGGCGCGTCCACGCTGGCCGCGATTTCCGCCGCGGCGGTGTTCATGGGCGCCAACACCTACATCGGCAACGCGCCCAATCTGATGGTCAAGGCCATTGCCGAAAGCCGCGGTCTGCAGATGCCGAGCTTCTTTGGCTACATGCTGTGGTCCGTGTGCATTCTCTTGCCGATTTTCGTTCTGATGACCTTCGTCTTCTTCCGCTAACCGAACGTGTGCTGAACGTATGAAACCCGGAATCCTTGTCACCCGCGCGATGTTTCCCGAAGTGCTTGAGCGCTTGCGCGAAACCTTCGACGTGATCGACAACCAAGCGGACATCGAGTATCCGCCCGAAGCGCTGGCCGAGCGGCTGCAAGGCCGCGTGGGCCTGTTGTCCAACGCCGCCGACACCATCAACGCCGAGTTGATCAGCCGCGTGCCGACGCTGCGCGCAGTGTGCAACATGGCCGTCGGCTACAACAACTTTGACCTTGCCGCGATGACGCGTGCAGGCATCCTGGCCACCAACACGCCGGACATCCTGACCGAGACCACCGCCGACTTCGGCTGGGCGCTGCTGATGGCCGCCGCACGCCGCGTCTCAGAGTCAGAACGCTGGCTGCGTTCGGGACAATGGAAGCGCTGGACTTACGACATGTTCCTTGGTGCCGAGGTGTACGGCAGCACCCTGGGCATTCTCGGCATGGGCCGCATCGGCCAGGCGCTGGCGCGGCGCGCGAGCGGCTTCTCGATGCGCGTGATCTACCACAACCGCAGCCGGCTTTCGCCTGAACTCGAACAGGACACGCGCGCCACGTATGTCAGCAAGGATGATTTGCTGAAACAGGCAGATCACCTCGTGCTGGTGCTGCCGTATTCCAAGGAAAGCCACCACGCCATCGGCGCAGCCGAGCTGGCACAGATGAAGCAGACCGCCACGCTGGTCAACCTCGCGCGCGGCGGCATCGTTGATGACGCCGCGTTGGCACAGGCGCTGGAGCACAAGCGCATCTTTGCTGCCGGCCTGGATGTGTACGAGGGTGAGCCTAAAGTACATCCGGCATTGCTCGACGCTGAGCACGTCGCGCTCACACCGCACATTGCCAGTGCCACCTTGGGCACGCGCCTGGGCATGGCCAACCTGGCCGCCGACAACTTGATCGCTGCACTCGGCTTCGGCCCGCACGCAGGGCGACCGCCTAACTTGTTGAACCCGGACGCGCTGGCGCAGCGCGCGTCCTCCTGACCGAACGCTGATATGGACTGGTTGGCTTTACTGACGTTGCTGGGCGTAGCTGTGGTGGCTGTGCTCTCCGTATTGATCTGGCGTGGTGTGTCTCGCCCCGCAGGAAGCGATATATCACCGATGCTCGCGACACTGCGTGATGAACTGGCGCGCGGCAATGAACGCATCGAGCGCGAACTGCGCGGCGAAATCGCTGAGACGGCCCGCATCGGCCGCAGCGACGTCACGCAGCAACTGGGGCAATTCCAGCAGGTGCTGGCGACGCAGCTCACCAGCGTCGCCACGCTGCAGAACAACCAGATCGACACGTTCGCGCAGCAGCTCACCAAGCTGACCGAGACGAACACGCAGCAGCTTGAGGCCGTGCGTCAGAACCTGCAGCAGCAAGCCCAGCAGGCGCGCGACGAGCAGGGCAACGCGCTGCGCCGCTTTGGCGAGACGATGCAGCAGCAGCTCGCCCAACTCGGCGAGGGCAACGAGCGCCGCCTGGCGGAGGTGCGTGCCACGCTGGAGCAGAAGCTCAAGGACATCGAGGCGAACAATGCGACCAAGCTCGACGAGATGCGCCGCACGGTCGACGAAAAGCTGCACGCCACCCTGGAGCAGCGTCTGGGCGAATCGTTCAAGCTGGTGTCGGATCGGCTTGAACAGGTGCATCGCGGCCTGGGAGAAATGCAGGCTCTGGCCCAAGGCGTGGGCGACCTGAAGAAGGTGCTGACCAACGTGAAGACGCGCGGTACCTGGGGCGAAGTCCAGCTTGAGATGCTGCTGGAGCAGATGCTGACGCCCGAGCAGTACGACAAGAACGTGGAGACCGTGCACGGTACGGGTGCGCGCGTGGAATTTGCCATCCGCCTGCCCGGCAAGACCGATGCCGATCACGATGCCACCGTCTGGCTGCCGATCGATGCCAAATTCCCGAAAGAGCAGTACGAGCGCCTGCTCGACGCACAGGAGCGGGCCGATGCCGACGCAGCCGCAGCTGCCAGCCGCGAGCTGGAAGTCGCGGTGCGCAAGGAGGCCCAGACGATCCACGAGAAGTACATCGCGCCGCCGGCTACGACCGACTTCGCCATCCTGTTTCTGCCGACGGAAGGCCTCTACGCAGAAGTGCTGCGTCGCCCGGGCCTGACGGACGAACTGCAGCGCAAGTTCCGCGTGACCGTGGCGGGCCCGACCACGCTCACCGCGATTCTCAACAGCCTGCAGATGGGCTTCCGAACGCTGGCGCTCGAAAAACGCTCCAGCGAAGTCTGGCAGGTGCTCGGTGCCGTAAAGAGCGAGTTCGGAAAGTTTGGCGATGTGCTGGCTGCGACGAAGAAGACGCTGGAGCGCGCCGTCAGCAACATCGAGCAGGCCGAGGTGCGTACGCGACAGATGAACCGCAAGCTCAAGGCCGTGGAGGCGTTGCCGAGCGATTCTGCGCAGAGCGTGCTTGGTCTGGAGACCGCCGTGCCGCCGGACGAGGAAATCGAGGCCGATTAAGGCCGGTCTGACCGGGCTATCAGCAAAAGAAAAGGGGCGGATATTCCGCCCCTTCTTCGTGCACCTCGGAAGCGATCAGGCTTCTTCCGGCACGTCGCGCAGCAGGATCTCGATGCCGCCAAAGCGCTCGGCGACCCAGTTGTAGGCATGGCAAGCGAGCCACAGGGCACCAAAACCAACCAAGGCATTGAGGATCAGGCCGCTGAGCACAACAATCGTCGGCAGTTCACCGTAGCGGACGAAGCCCACGAAGAAGAACAGTCCCACGACCGGCAGCGAGAAACAGAGGTACACCAGTACCAGCGCGCGGGCGGTATGGGCCGGGTGAAGATACGCAATCTCCTTGGTCATCATGGCAGTGCTCAGGCTCAAATCCGAAACAATCAAACTGGCGCAGAGTGTAGCGAATCGACCGGTGCGCCGATACCCGCAGCCCGGAGGTGACGCAAAAAACCGACAGCATGCGGTGTTGCTGTCGGCACAAAAGCCGCCGTCGCTACGCCGCCTAGACGAGACCGTCGAATAGCAGGACCTGCACGGTGTCGCCGGCGTTGACCTGGCCCTGTTCGTGGGCGAGCACGACGAAGCAATTGGCTTCGCTCATGGAACGCAGCACGCCGGAACCCTGCTGGCCGGTCAGGCGGACTTCGAGCTGGCCGCGATCGTTCAGGGCGGCGATTGCACGCTGGTATTCCGTGCGCCCGGGGCGCTTGCGGATCGGGGCGGCGCTTACGGCCGGCACCAGGGGTGCGCCGGCGTCGGTGGCCCCCATCATGCGCAGCAGCGCGCCGCGCACGAAGTGATAGAACGTCACCATCACCGCTACCGGGTTCCCGGGCAAGCCAAAGAGGAACGCGCTGTGGCCATTTGACGCGATGCGTCCGAACGCCATCGGTCGGCCCGGGCGCATGGCGATCTTCCAGAATGTCACGTCGCCGAGCTTGGCCATCATCTGTTTGGTGAAGTCCGCTTCGCCGACGGAGACCCCGCCCGAAGTGATGATCGCATCGGCGTTTTCAGCGGCGGTGCGAAAGGCGGTTTCGAGCGCCGCCGGGTCGTCGCGCACGACGCCCATGTCGAGCAGTTCCACGCCCAGGCGCGAGAGCATGCCGTGCAGCGTGTAGCGGTTGGAGTCGTACACACAGCCGGCGTCGAGCGGTTCGCCAATGGAGCGCAGCTCGTCGCCGGTGGAGAAGAACGCCACGCGCAGCTTGCGGCGCACCGACACTTCGGCGATGCCGAGCGAAGCCAGCAGACCGATATCGGCCGGGCGCAGTGTTCGGCCTGCGGACAGCGCGGCGCTGCCTCGCGCGAGGTCTTCTCCACGCAGACGTCGGTTGTCGCCTGCGCGCACGGCATCGCGGGCAAAGCGAACGGTGTCGGCATCGCCTTGCGTGAATTCCTGTGGGATGACCGTGTCGCAGCCGACCGGCATGACGGCACCGGTCATTACGCGCACGGCTTCGCCTGCGCTGGGCACGCCGTCAAAGGCGATACCCGCATACGCCGTGCCGATCACGCGCAAGGAGATTTCGCCTGCATGGCCTGCAAGTTCTGCACTGGCAAAGGCAAAGCCGTCCATCGCCGAGTTGTCGTGCGAAGGCACGTCGATGGACGACAGCACGTCTTCGGCCAGCACGCGATCGAGCGCACTGCGGATGGGTACGCGGGCAACGCCGCTTACGGGCTGCACGAAGTCGCGCATGATGGCTTGCGCTTGCGCAACGGGCAGGGCGTTCGGATCGTAGTCGGACAGACACGAAACGACGGAGGCAAGGGTGGTCATGACGTCGATGAGGGATCGGTGGCCTTGGCGTTCTAGCGGCGCTCGGCCAACTGGTGCAATTCTTCCAGCGTGTTGATGTTGGCGAAGGCGGAACTGTCGTCAAACAGCACGTCCACCGTCGGGTGGCGCGCGGTCCAGCTTTCGATCTTGCGGCCACCGCCTTGCAGATAGACGATCAGGTCGTCGGCAAGCAGCGTATCGATCAGACAGAATACCGGCTGCACTTGCCGGCGCGGGTGACCTTGCTCGTCCGGCTCCATCGTCACCGGCATGGCGATACGCGCATTGGCTTCTCCCATTGCCTGCGAGAGCTTGGCGGCCAGGTCGGTCGGCACGAAAGGCGAATCGCACGGCGCGGTCAGAAGGTAGCGCGTCTGGCATTGCTCCAGCCCGGCCAGGATGCCTGCCAGGGGGCCGGCAAAGTCCGGCACCGAATCGGCCACCACCGGCACGCCAAACGATTCGTATGCCGCGAGGTTGCGATTGGCGTTGATCAGCATGTGGCCCACCTGCGGTGACAGGCGCATCAGCGTGTGCATCGCCATCGGCGCGCCGCGAAACGTCTGCAGGCCCTTGTCGACGCCCCCCATGCGGCTGCCCCGGCCGCCGGCCAGGATCAGGCCGGTGATGTCGGATGTCGGAATCATGTCGTTGAACGCTGGCGGATTCACCCGCCGATGTAGGACATTTCGATGCGCCGGCCGGCCGGCTGGGCCTTGCCGCTCGCACGCAATTCAGAATAGCGGTCGGCGCGGCCCTGCCAGACAGAGCGGATCGCGTTGGAGAGTTCCAGATCGGTCGCGCCGCCGCGCAATAGCGCGCGCAGGTCAAAGCCTTCGGTGGCGAACAGGCAGAGATACAGCTTGCCTTCGGTCGACAATCGCGCGCGGGTGCAATCGTGGCAGAACGCCTGGGTCACGCTGGAGATCACGCCCACCTCGCCGGCGCCGTCGACATAGCGCCAGCGCTCGGCCGTTTCGCCGCTGTAATTCGCCGACGCCGGCTCGAGCGCAAACTCGGACGAAAGACGCTTGATCACCTCGGCCGACGGCACGACGGAACGCATGTCCCAATGGTTGGTCGTGCCCACGTCCATGTATTCGATAAAGCGCACGATGATGCCGCTGCCGCGGAAGTGGCGCGCCATCGGCACGATCTGGTCTTCGTTGTCGCCTTTCTTGACGACCATGTTGACCTTGATCGGCGCCAGTCCGACGCTCTGCGCGACTTCAATGCCGTGCAGCACTTCGCTTACGGAAAAGTCGACATCGTTCATGCGCCGGAAGGTCGCATCGTCGATGCCGTCGAGGCTGACGGTCACGCGGCTGAGGCCAGCGTCCTTGAGCGACTGGGCCTTGCGTGCAAGCAGGGCGCCGTTGGTGGTCAGCGTCAGATCCAGGGGCTTGCCTTCGGCGGTGGTCAGACGCGCGAGCATTTCCACCAGGCGTTCGATGTCTTTGCGCAGCAGCGGCTCGCCGCCCGTGAGACGGATTTTTTCGACACCATGCTCGATGAAAAGCCGTGCCATGCGCTCGATCTCTTCAAACGACAGCAACTCGGAATGCCGCAGGAAGCGGTAATCCTTGTCGAACACGTCCTTCGGCATGCAGTAGACGCAGCGGAAGTTGCAGCGATCCGTCACAGAGATGCGCAAATCGTGCAACCGGCGCCCGCGCGTGTCCGTCAGCTTGCCCTCGGAGGGGACCAGCACGTTGGGCACGGTCGGCACCGTGGCGCGATGATGTTGGCCATCGCGCAGATCGTAAAGGGGGATGACGGTTTCGGTCATGGTGTGGTGCGGTGCGTCAATCCACGAAGCGGGAGTGTTGCACCCGATACAAGTTCGAGTGTAGCGCAGCCCCTGTTCCGCGCGGGCGGTGGGGTTTCATACTCGACATATCGCGCACAGGAAAAAGGGCGGCCGAAGCCGCCCTCAGGTACTTGCTCCGGCGGTTGCCCGCCGGTGTGCTGCTTACTGCTGGTCCGTGCCAGTCGCAGGGCGGTTGGTTTCGACCAGGATCATCGGGCCTTGCTGGATCGGCGGCAGCGGCTTGCGCTCGCGGGGCACACGCGGTGCGACAACGGTGCGGGCAGCTTCTTCCTGCGACGCACGCAGCTTCTGGCTATCAGTGTGGACCCACGTCATGCCAGCGTTGTCGAGCACGCTTTGCAGCGTCTCGATCGGCAGCGGTGAAGCCTGGGCGATCGTGCTGACCGGTGCCGGCACTTCGGCAAACGCCGTCACGATGGCCTCTTGCGGCGCCGCCGCTGCGGGTGCGGGCGAGGGCGCGGGCGTTGCAACAGCCGTCGCGAGCGCCGGCTCTGTCGGCTGCACTTGGGGCAGTGCCGACACAGGCGCCACGGCTTCTGCGGCATGCACGGGCTCGTGCACCACCGGAGCCGGGTTCTCAACCGGGGCAAACGACGTCGTCAGCACAGGTTCCGTCACGGTCGCGGGCAGTACCGGCTCTGCATGCATTTCGGCGACGGCTTCGTCAGCGCTTTCGGCGCTTTCGATTTCGCCTTCACCTTCGGAGCGCACGCCTTCTGCGCCCTCGCGGTCACGGCGATAACGGTTACGGCCACGACGACCACGGCGCCGGCGCTCTTCACCTTCACCGTTGCCCTCCGCGCCCGGCGTCACGCCTTCGCCCTCGATGCCTTCTACCGGAGCAGCGGTGTCGAGCAGCGGCTGCGGCACTTGCGACGCGGCGGTCTGGTCGATCAGGGCTTCGGCGGCCACGGCTGCGGCTTCCTTCGCTTGTTGATCGCGTTCGCCACGATTTTCGCGCGGCTCGCGATTTTCACGTGGCTCACGCGGCTCGCGACCCTCGCGGGCTTCGCGGCCCTCACGCGGTTGGCGCTCACGACGTTCCTGATTGCGTTCGCGGCGGCCTTGGCCCTGGTTCTGGCCCTCGCCGCGCACTTCCTGGCCTTGCTGCGGCTGACGGGCTTCCGCCGTCTCGCGAACCGCGCCCTCGACCTGGGCCGGCTGGCGGTTGCGATCACGGTTGCCCCGCTGACCGTCACGTTGACCTTCGCGCAGGCCCTGTTGCTGACCTTCGCGGGCTTCATTGCGCTCGCGGCCCTGGCGGTTGCCATCACGGCCGTTCTGGCCCTGGCCTTGACCTTGGCGCTCGCCACGTTCGCCGCGCTGGCCACGGCCACCACGGTCCTGGCGATTGCCGCGGCCTTGGCGGTTGCCTTCTTCGGCACGTTGCTTCGGCGTTTCGACCGGCGCCGCCACCACCGGCTCGGCCGGTTTGGCGCCAAACAGTGACTTCAGCCACGAGACAAAACCACCCTGGGCAGGGACCGGAGCAGGAGTCGGCGCTTGCGGTGCCGGAGCAATTTCCGCACGGGCCGGACGCTCGGCACGCGGCACCGACACGGGTGCCGGTTGGTCCGGGGTGATGCCCTTGACGGCGGCTTCCTGGCGCGGCTTGGCAGCTTCCTTGCGCGTGCTGTAAGCCGTGTCGGCTTCCAGTTCCTTGGCAGCCTCTTCGGCCATCTTGTAGCTGGCCTTGTCGTCATCCAGGCGAGGATCGTCGTGGCGCAGGCGTTCCAGCTTGTAGTGCGGCGTCTCCAGATGCTTGTTCGGGATCAGCAGCACGTTGACCTTGAAGCGCGTCTCGATCAGGTTGATGTCCGGGCGCTTCTCGTTGAGCAGGAACGCAGCCACTTCCACCGGCACCTGGCAGTGGATCGCGGCAGTGTTTTCCTTCATCGCCTCTTCCTGGATGATGCGCAGCACCTGCAGGGCGGACGATTCGGTATCGCGAATGTGACCCGTGCCGTTACAGCGCGGGCAAGTGACGTGCGAGCCTTCCGACAGCGACGGACGCAGTCGCTGGCGCGACAGTTCCATCAGGCCGAAGCGGCTGATCTTGCCCATTTGCACCCGGGCACGGTCGTGGCGCAGCGCGTCTTTCAGGCGGGTTTCGACGTCCTTCTGGGCCTTGCTCGACTCCATGTCGATGAAGTCGATCACAATCAGCCCGCCGAGGTCACGCAGGCGAAGCTGGCGGGCGATTTCGTCGGCAGCCTCGAGGTTGGTGCGCGCGGCCGTTTCCTCGATATCGGCGCCCTTTGTGGCGCGTGCCGAGTTCACGTCAATGGCGACCAGCGCCTCGGTGTGGTCGATCACGATGGCGCCGCCCGAGGGCAGCATCACCATGCGCGAGTACGCCGATTCAATCTGGTGTTCGATCTGGAAGCGCGAGAACAGGGGAACGTCGTCGCGGTACTTCTTCACCCGATTCATGTTGTCGGGCATCACCACGCTCATGAAAGCGCGGGCCTGATCGTAGATATCGTCCGTATCGATCAGGATTTCGCCGATATCCGGCTGGAAGTAATCGCGGATCGCCCGGATCACCAGGCTGGATTCGAGATAAATCAGCAGCGGGGCCTTGTTGTCGACGGCAGCGCCGTCAACGGCTTTCCACAGCTGCATCAGGTAGTTCAAGTCCCACTGCAGCTCTTCAGCCGAGCGGCCGATGCCGGCGGTGCGGGCGATGATGCTCATGCCGTCCGGCACTTCCAGCTGCGCCATGGTTTCGCGCAGTTCCTGGCGGTCTTCGCCCTCGATGCGGCGCGACACGCCGCCGCCCCGCGGGTTGTTCGGCATCAGGACCAGGTAGCGGCCAGCCAACGAGATGAACGTGGTCAGGGCAGCGCCCTTGTTGCCGCGCTCTTCCTTCTCGACCTGGACGATCAGCTCCTGGCCCTCGCGCAGCGCATCCTGGATGCGCGCGTTGCGCACGTCCACACCGTCCTTGAAATAGGCGCGGGCGACTTCCTTGAAGGGGAGAAAACCGTGCCGCTCTTCGCCGTAATTGACGAAGCACGCTTCCAGCGACGGTTCGATGCGGGTGATGACACCCTTGTAGATATTGCCTTTGCGCTGTTCGCGCCCGGCGGTTTCGATGTCGATGTCGATGAGTTTCTGACCATCGACAATGGCGACGCGCAATTCTTCTTGCTGCGTCGCATTGAACAACATGCGTTTCATTGCAACCTCACTCCAATGCCGTGCAAGCACGGCGCTTCATGGAGCACGCAAAGGCGGAGCGGGTGGTCAACGAATTGCCGAAGTGTCGGCCAATAACAAGGCGCGACGGGGCACGAGCGAAAGAAATGAGGGCATTCCACGCGTCATCATGGATGGCAGGGCGGAGTCTGCGGACGCGGTTGGCGTCCAGTTGCGCGTCCTGTCACTCGTGCCACGGGCCCGATGCATTGCAGGCGGGCCGGCGGCGGCGAGTCGCGTGAAGCGACCACAAAGAGCGAATTGACGGACGGCCTGTCCGGACGAAACCCGCGGCGGGGCGAATCGGGCGGCGTGCTGCTTTTTAGAGTTTTGCCGCCGGACCGCCGTGGCAACGCGGTAACCGGATATTCAGCCGGCCGGCACCAGTCTGGTGCGGCAAGGGCTTCTTTCACCAAGCGGGCGCCGTATGGATGACCATGTGGCGCCCGCCTTTGAATTCTGTTCTACCAGCTGCTCGTTCTACGCTGGCCGACGTTGCCGACGTGATCTTTGGTTCACGTCTTGCGCGATGGGACAGCGGTGCGTGCTGCTTTCGTGCCGATACATCCGGCCACGTGATTAGCTTTGTAACACAAGTGGGCGATAGATCGGCATGTTCCGGACCGAAACGGTGGCTGTGTACAATACCTGTTGTTTCGTTCCGACCGGCTGTTGCTGGCACATAAACGACTGTCCAGCGAGAAAATTATATTGAAAATGAATGAGTTACGCCATCCATTTGATGGCCGCATTCAACAGGCCGGACATGGCACACTCGGCGACGCACTCGACGGGAAGTCAGTCGCCTATGTCGAAATCGGTGAAGAAGCCGAAGGCCAGCGCATCGACAATTTTTTGATGCGCTTGGCCAAGGGCGTGCCCAAGAGCCATATTTACCGCATCCTGCGTTCCGGCGAGGTGCGGGTTAACAAGGGCCGCATCGATGCGGAGTACCGGCTGAAACTCGGTGATTTGGTGCGTATTCCGCCGCTGCGGATTGCGCAGCAGACAGAGGCCGCGCGCACGGTGCCGGCAGCAGAATTTACGATCCTCCACGAAGATACGCATCTTCTCGTCATCGATAAGCCCGCCGGGGTGGCCGTGCACGGCGGCTCGGGGGTAGCGTTCGGGGTGATCGAACAGTTGCGCCAGTCGCGCCCGGACGCGAAATTTCTTGAGCTGGTGCACCGCTTGGACCGCGAAACCTCGGGCGTGCTGCTACTTGCAAAAAAACGTTCCGCGCTGGTGGCGTTGCACGAGCAGATTCGCGAAGGCCAGCTCGACAAGCGGTACTTTGCGGCTGTGAAAGGCGTCTGGCCGCACAAACGTCAACATATCAAGTCGCCACTGCATAAATACACCACGCCGGAAGGCGAGCGCCGCGTGCGCGTGCAGGCCGATGGGCAGGCGTCGCACACGATCTTCAACAAGGTCGGCGTGTTTGGTCCGTACACCTTGCTGGAAGCGGAACTGAAGACGGGGCGCACGCACCAGATCCGTGTGCATTTGGCGCACGCGGGTTTCCCGATCCTGGGCGACGACAAGTACGGCGATTTCGCCCTGAACAAGGCGCTGTCCCGCGCGAACGCTTCGCCGCGGCTGGGACGGATGTTCTTGCATGCCCATCGGCTGCAGCTAACGCACCCACAAAGCGGCGAAATCGTCACGTTTAGTGCTCCGCTGCCCGCCGAGTGCACCGACTTCCTTAACGCTTTCCAGAGCTTCGATCCCGATGCCGCAGCACCGCTTTGATCTGATCGTCTTCGATTGGGATGGCACGTTGATGGATTCAACGTCGGCCATCACCCGGTCAATCCAGCTCGCATGCCGGGATCTTGACTTGCCGGTGCCCGACGATGCGCGAGCGAGCCACGTGATCGGCCTTGGCCTGCGGGACGCGCTGGAATATGCCGTCCCAACCCTCGATCCGGCCGACTACGGGAAGCTGGCCGATCGGTATCGCTTTCATTACCTCAGTCGCGACGCGCATCTGGTGCTGTTTCCGGGGGTACGCGAAATGCTGGACGCGCTGCGCCGCCAGAATTATCTGCTGGCTGTGGCAACGGGCAAGTCCCGTGTGGGCCTGCAACGTGCGATGGAAGCCACGAATCTGACCGGCGTCTTCGATAACACGCGCTGCGCCGATGAGACGTTTTCCAAGCCCCACCCCGCGATGCTGCTCGAACTTACTCGCGATCTGGGCATGGACGTCGAGCGCACGTTGATGATCGGCGACACGACGCACGATCTGCAGATGGCTGCCAATGCAGGCGCGGCTGGCGTAGCTGTGACATATGGCGCGCATCCTGCTGATGTGCTGGATTCGCTTACGCCGTTGTATAGCGCCAAGTCGGTTCCGGATTTACACAATTGGCTGACACAACATGCCTGACATGGTCGAGCCCGTTCGTGTATGTGAAAGCGCAGCGTTGGAAGATGGCGGCTTAGGTGTCCGGTTTCAGGTGGAGGTGCGAGGGCGGCTCGTCAGTGCGTTCGTCGTCCGCTACGCCGGGGAGGCCCATGGTTATCTGAACCAGTGCGCACACGTGCCGATGGAAATGGACTGGCAGGAAGGCCAGTTTTTCGAAAGCTCCGGCCTGTATTTGATGTGCGCAACGCATGGCGCCATTTACGAACCGGATACTGGGCAGTGCGTCGGGGGCCCATGCCGGGGCTCACATTTGTCCAAGCTAGAGGTCGCTGAACGCGACGGCGCAGTCTGGTGGCAGCCGGATGCGCTATTCCGGGCGCCAGTGTCTGCGCCGGAACCAACGCCTGCGTAGCAGCGCAGTTCTTCTTCTAGACCGCTTTTCTTTTTGTCTATGACCGACTCGATTCCGCCGAAAGGGCCCGAAGACACCCCCAACGAGGGTGCAGGCAAACCAGAAGCGCTGGAGGTCACCCAGCATGCGGATCATCCGCTCGAAGCCGAATTGCGCAACCCGGCAGCAGGCAAGGCAACATCGGCATCTGCGCCGGCAGCGTCCGCGCAGGCCGGCGGCTGGGAGCGTGAAGTGCTTGAAAAAGTCCTGATGGCAACTGTCCGCGAGCAACGGGCCGCGCGTCGCTGGCGGATCTTTTTCCGCTTCGTGACGCTCGGCCTGATTGGGATCCTCATCTATGCGTTCGCCAGCCTGGAAGGCGAAACCGTCAGCACGGGCCGCCATACAGCCGTTGTCACGCTCGACGGGGAAATTGCGGCCAACACGAACGCCAGCGCGGAGAACATCAACGCCTCATTGCAGGCGGCGTTTGCAGACGACAACACAGCCGGTGTGATCCTGAAGATCAATTCGCCGGGCGGCTCGCCGGTGCAGGCGGGCATGATCAACGATGAAATCCGCCGGCTGCGAGCCAAGCACAAGAAGATTCCGTTGTACGTGGTGGTGGAGGAAATGTGCGCGTCAGGCGGGTATTACGTGGCTGCCGCTGCCGACAAAATCTACGTCGACAAGGCCAGCATCGTGGGTTCGATCGGCGTGCTCATGGACGGTTTCGGATTCACGGGCCTGATGGACAAGGTGGGTGTGGAGCGCCGTCTGCTTACAGCCGGCTCGAACAAGGGGATGCTCGACCCGTTCTCGCCGGTGTCGCCGCAGCAGAAACAATATGCGCAAGAGATGCTGGACCAGGTACACCAGCAGTTCATCGACGTGGTGAAACAGGGGCGCGGCAACCGTTTGAAGGACGATCCGACGCTGTTCACCGGCCTGTTCTGGACGGGCGCAAAGGCGGTGGATCTAGGGTTGGCCGACGCGATCGGCAGCTCGGACTTTGTTGCGCGCAGCGTCATCAAGGCGCCGGACGTGGTCGACTACACCGTCAAGGAAAACTTCGCCTCGCGCGTGGCACGCAAGCTCGGTACGGCAATGGGCGCCGGCGCGGTGAAGGCGCTGGCCGCGACGGGCCAGCTCAAGCTCTTGATGAAGGAATAAGCGCGCTATCGCGCCAGCAACGAGAAAATCGCCGGCCGCTTGTGCAGGTTCATGCGGTCGGCGCGCCAGTCGCTCACAGGTAGCGTGACAACCTGCTCGCTGGGCAGCGTCAGATCCACTGCAATCGACAGCAACGTACTCGGCGCACAACCGGCCTGAATGGCCTCGAGCAACGCGCCATTGCGGTAGGGCGTTTCAATGAACACCTGTGTTTGGGCGGCTGAGCGTGAAAGCTGTTCGAGCGCGCGAAGCTTGGATTTGCGCTCGGCCGCATCGACCGGCAAATAGCCGTTGAATGCAAAGCTCTGGCCGTTCAGGCCGGACGCCATCACCGCCAGCAGAATCGAACTCGGCCCCACCAGCGGCTTGACGCGCACGCCGCGTCGGTGCGCGAGGCGCACGAGATTCGCGCCCGGATCGGCCACCGCCGGCACGCCGGCTTCCGACATCAGCCCCGCGTCCTGGCCCGCAATCACCGGCGCCAACAGTGCTTCCAGTTCCGATTCAGGCGTTTTGACGTTCAGTTCGCGAATGGTGATTTCTTGCAGCGGACGTGCCAGCGACGTCGTCTCGGCCAGCTTCTTGAGCAGCGCTCGCGCCGTCTTGGCGTGTTCAGCGACGAAATAGTCGAGTTGCGCGGTGATCTGCTGCACGCCGGCCGGGATCACGTCAGGCAGCGGGTCCGCCGCATCGCGCGAGCCAAGCGTGTTCGGAATGAGGTAAAGCGTACCGGGCATAGTTCAGGCGAAGAGCGGGTAGCGAGCGTTGCGCAGCATGGTCGTCAGCGCGATCAACGGCAGACCCACCAGCGCAGTCGGGTCCGACGACTCGACGCGCTCGAGCAGGGCGATGCCGAGGCCTTCCGATTTGGCGCTCCCGGCAACGTCGTACGGGTGTTCTAAATGCAAGTAGGCGTCCAACTCCTCATCGGAAAGATCCCGGAAGGTCGCCAGCGTGCGGATGTCCTCGCTCTGGTGGTGCCCGGTCCGGCCGTCGTACAGGCACAACGCTGAATGGAATGTGACGGTGCGTCCACGCATCCAGTGCAGCTGCGCCAGTGCGCGGGCGTGGTCCCCCGGTTTGCCGACCTGCCTGCCATCAAGCGTCGCGACCTGGTCGGAGCCGATGACCAGCGCGCCCGGATAGTCTGCCGCCACCTTCTCTGCCTTCTGCCGGGCCAGGCGCAGGGCGGTCTGGTCCGGTGACTCTTCCGGGGCGGGCGTCTCATCAATGTTCGGCACCACGATCTCAAACGGCAGGCGCAGGCGTTCGAGCAATTCCCTCCGATATGGTGAGCTGGAGGCCAGAATGAGCGGCGGACGCGATGCAGAAGTCATAAGTGCTTGAAGATGCAGTGGATTTTGAGCAAAACCTTTTGACGCCAGAGGTTTCTGCCCGCTATAATCCCGCGTTTCGCGGATTGGCCGCGCAGTGTCGCAAACCGGGCGCCCAGGCGCAAGGTGTCATGCGGTGCTGCAGGAGGTTGATCCGGTTTGCGCACCAACAGCAACGCGTTCGACAGGTTCGATTCGTGGATTTTCATACATTCGATCTTTTCGCGTTCATTCGCGCGGGTGAGCCAGCAAGCGGTACGGTCTCTCTGACCGAGATGCCTCGCCTGCTGGCCGAGCAAGCCGCCGATGCCCCCGCTGACGCCAGCACGCAGTTCAGTTGGCACTTGCAGGGTCTGGTGCGCGAGGAGGCTACCGCGGGCCAGTTGCCGCGCCAGCGTCTCTTCGTGGATCTGGAAGTGGAGGGTGCAGTTTGGCTGCAATGCCAGCGATGCCTCAAAGCGTACGAGCAACCGCTCCCGGTGCGCACGCGCCTGGAAGTCATGCGTTCGGAAGCCGAGGCAGACGCCGCTCCGCTGGACGACGACGAGGCTGACGTGATCGTCGGCTCGCGACACTTTGATCTGATCACGCAGATCGAGGATGAGCTGTTGCTGGCGTTGCCGGTGTCGCCGCGTCATGCCGTCTGTCCGGATGAGGTGTTGCCGGAAGAGGCTGAAGCCGAAAAGAAGCCGTCGCCGTTCGCGGTGCTGGCCAACCTGAAGACCAAACATTAGGCGTGCGCGGGTATTGCGCGCGCTGATGGAAGTACGTTTCACACGCCTACCGGAATGGCTACGCTCCGGCTCCGTGTGATGTGATAAAATCGATCAAATTGCTTAGGAGTCAGTCATGGCTGTTCAACAAAACAAGAAGTCGCCGTCCAAGCGCGGCATGCATCGTTCGCACGATTTCCTGACGGCGGCCCCGATCGCTGTCGAGCCGACCACCGGCGAAGTGCACCTGCGTCACCACGTGAGCCCGAACGGCTACTATCGTGGCCGCAAGGTCGTGAAGACCAAGAACGACTGATGCGATTTGCCAGTTTTCTGGCAAGCGTGTTGGGTTGGTCTGAACGCACAGGTTCATGATGCAAGCGAAAAAGCGGCAAGCCAATTTGCCGCTTTTTTGTTGAGCGAAATTCGGCAATGCGTGTACGGGTTTGTGTACCATACGCGCGCCAACGGCCGGAGCCGCACGTGAAACCGCAACTCAGACTCGCATGACCATCAAGCTTGCCATCGACTGCATGGGTGGCGATCACGGCGTTGGCGTGACAATCCCTGCAGCGATCCATTTTCTCGCCGCACACGAAGACGTCGAAATGCTGCTCGTCGGGCAGCCCGATGCCATCGCGGCGCAGCTCAAGCGACTCCACGCCACCGCGAACCCGCGCGTCCACGTCGTCCCCGCCTCCGAGGTGGTGTCGATGGACGATCCGGTCGAGGTCGCGCTGCGCAAGAAGAAAGATTCTTCAATGCGCGTGGCCATCAATCAGCTCAAGGACGGCGCCGCTCAAGCGTGCGTCTCCGCCGGCAACACCGGCGCGTTGATGGCCGTGTCCCGCTACGTTCTCAAGACGTTGGACGGGATTGACCGCCCGGCGATCGCCACGGCCATCCCGAACGAGAAGGGCGCCGGCACCACCGTGCTGGATCTTGGCGCCAACGCCGACTGCGAGCCCGAGCACCTGCTGCAATTCGCGCAGATGGCCTCGGCGATGGTGTCGGTGGTTGAGCAGAAGCCTCGCCCGACGGTCGGCCTGCTGAACATCGGCGAGGAAGTCATCAAGGGTAACGAGGTCGTCAAGCAGGCGGGTGAGCTGCTGCGCGCCTCCGATCTCAACTTCTTCGGCAACGTTGAAGGCAACGACATCTTCAAGGGCACGACCGACATCGTTGTTTGCGATGGGTTTGTCGGCAACGTGGCGCTCAAAAGTACCGAAGGCTTGGCCAAGATGATCGGTGAGATGCTGCGCCAGGAGTTCAGCCGCTCGTGGTTCACCAAGTTGCTTGCTGTCGTGGCGCTGCCGGTGCTGACGCGTTTCAAACGGCGCGTCGATCATCGGCGCTACAATGGCGCCGCGCTGCTCGGTCTGCGTGGTCTGGTCATCAAGAGCCACGGCTCGGCCGACGCCTACGCGTTCGAATGGGCCATCAAGCGTGCCTACGACGCCGCGGCCAACGGCGTGATCGCCCGCATTGCGCAGGCGTTCGAATCGCACCATGACGCAGCGGGCGCTGCGCCGGTCTCCACTTCCGCTCCGGCCGCCGACGCTGCTTGATCGCGTCGCCCCCGAGTCAGATTTCACCCCACCGCACATGACACGTTTCGCAAGGATCATCGGTACGGGCAGCTACCTGCCGCCCAAGCGGGTCACCAATGACGAACTGGCGGCCCAGCTGGCCGAAAAGGGTATCGAGACGAGCGACGAATGGATCGTCTCGCGCAGCGGGATCCGAGCGCGTCATTTCGCTGAACCTGATGTTGCGTGCAGCGACCTCGCCGTGAAGGCCGCTGAACGTGCGATCGAAGCCGCTGGTATCAATCGATCCGAGCTCGACCTGATCCTGGTGGCGACGTCCACGCCGGATTTTGTGTTCCCGAGCACGGCGTGCCTGGTGCAGCAAAAGCTCGGCATCACCAATGGGTGCGCTGCGTTCGACGTACAGGCCGTGTGTTCCGGCTTTGTCTACGCACTTGCGACCGCCGACAAATTCATCCGCTCGGGTGCTTACCGCAACGTGCTGGTAGTTGGCTCGGAGGTCTTCTCACGCATCATCGATTTCAGTGATCGCACCACGTGCGTACTGTTTGGCGACGGCGCGGGGGCTGTGGTGCTGCAAGCTTCTGACGAGCCCGGCATCCTGTCGACCGCGCTGCATGCTGATGGCAGCCACGCCAACATCCTGTGCGTGCCGGGCAACGTGGCGGCAGGCGCAATCCAAGGCAGCGCCTTCCTGTACATGGATGGCCAGGCCGTTTTCAAGCTGGCCGTGACTGTGCTCGACAAGGTTGCCCGCGAAGCATTGGCCGCTGCCGAACTCGATGCTTCGCAAGTCGACTGGCTCATTCCGCATCAGGCCAATATCCGCATCATGCAGGGCACGACCAAGAAGCTGGGCCTCTCGAACGAGCGCCTGATCGTGACCGTCGATGAGCATGGCAACACGTCTGCGGCCTCGATTCCGCTGGCGCTCGACGTTGCTGTGCGCGATGGCCGCATCCAGCGCGGCCAGCACGTGATGCTCGAAGGCGTGGGCGGCGGCTTTACCTGGGGCGCCGCGCTGCTGCGCTTCTGATCGACGAATTTCCAGAACGAACAATACGAGCCATGACATTCGCTTTCGTCTTCCCTGGCCAGGGTTCGCAATCGGTCGGCATGCTCAACGCGTTTGCCGATCATCCAGCCGTGGCGGCCACGCTCGCAGAGGCGTCCGACGCGCTGGGCCAGGACATCGGCAAGCTGATTGCCGAAGGCCCGGCTGAAGAGCTGAATCTGACCACCAACACGCAGCCCGTCATGCTGACGGCCGCAGTTGCCGTCTATCGCGCATGGCAAGCTGCTGGCGGCCCGACGCCGACCGTCGTGGCGGGGCACAGCCTGGGCGAGTATTCGGCGCTGGTCGCCGCAGGCGCCATCGCGTTCAAAGACGCCGTGCCGCTGGTGCGCTTCCGCGCCAAGGCGATGCAGGAAGCCGTGCCAGTGGGCGAGGGCGGGATGGCTGCCATCCTCGGCCTGTCGGACGACGACGTGCGGGCCGCATGCGCCGAAGCTTCCGTTGCGGGCGTGGTCGAAGCGGTCAACTTCAATGCCCCTGCCCAAGTCGTGATCGCCGGCGCCAAGGCGGCCGTCGAGAAGGCTTGCGAAATCGCTAAGGCCAAGGGTGCTAAGCGTGCGCTGCCGCTGCCGGTGTCGGCACCGTTCCACTCGTCGCTGCTCAAGCCAGCGTCGGATCGCCTTCGCGAGTATCTCGCCAACGTGAAGGTCAATGCCCCGGTGATCCCCGTCATCAACAACGTGGATGTGGCCGTGGTGAGCGACCCGGCTGCCATCAAGGATGCGCTGGTGCGCCAGGCAGCATCGCCGGTGCGCTGGGTCGAGACTGTCCAGAAGATGAAGGGTGAGGGTATCACCCGCGTGGTCGAATGCGGCCCGGGCAAGGTGCTGGCCGGCCTGGTCAAGCGTATCGATGGCGAGATCGTCGGCGACGCGATCTTTGATCCGGCGTCGCTGGAAGCTGTGCTGGGCCGACTCAAATAATCAACGGGATTCGTATGACCCAAGCATTGAACAACCAGGTTGCGTTCGTTACCGGCGCCTCGCGCGGCATCGGTCGTGCCATCGCGTTGGAACTGGCCCGTCATGGCGCAACGGTGGTGGGTACGGCCACGTCGGAAGCCGGCGCACAAGCCATCACGGCTTACTTTGCCGAAGCCGGTGTGAAAGGTACGGGCGTGGTGCTCAACGTGAATGACGCTGCGCGTTGCGAAGCCGTCATCGACGAAACCATCAAGACGCACGGTGGCCTGAACATTCTTGTCAACAATGCCGGCATCACGCAGGACAACCTCGCGATGCGCATGAAGGACGAGGAATGGGTGTCGGTTATTGATACGAACCTCTCCGCCGTGTTCCGCCTGTCCCGCGCCGTGCTGCGTCCGATGATGAAGGCGCGTGGTGGCCGCATCATCAACATCACGTCGGTCGTGGGTTCCGCTGGCAACCCGGGTCAGGCAAACTACGCCGCAGCCAAGGCCGGCGTCGAGGGCATGGCCCGCGCACTGGCTCGTGAGATCGGCAGTCGTAACATCACCGTGAACTGTATCGCGCCGGGCTTTATCGACACTGACATGACGAAGGTCCTGTCCGAAGAGCAACATACCGCGCTGAAGGCGCAGATTCCGTTGGGCCGCCTCGGCGCCCCCGAGGATATCGCCAGCGCGGTTGCCTTCCTTGCGTCACCGGCGGCAGGCTACATTACAGGCTCGACGCTGCACGTCAACGGCGGCATGTACATGGGATAAGGAAGCCGTCCCGGCGGTGAGAGTGCAGAGTCTTGCGCATGTGCAAATCCTGTGCGATCGCCGATTTAACTGGCTTTTAGCTTCATGTTTGGCGCATTTTTTGCATGGTTTCCGGCGCGGTTTTTCGTCGCGCAAACCTGCTAGAATGCGCGCACTTTTTGTCGAATACTTCCCTGGAGGGTTAAATGGACAACATCGACGCACGCGTTAAGAAGATCGTTGCTGAGCAACTCGGCGTGGCCGAAGCAGACATCAAGAACGAATCGTCGTTCGTGAACGATCTGGGCGCGGATTCGCTCGATACGGTTGAGCTGGTGATGGCTCTGGAAGATGAGTTCGGTATGGAAATCCCGGACGAAGAAGCCGAGAAGATCACCACGGTGCAGCAAGCCATCGATTACGCGACCGCCCACGTCAAGGCGTAAGCGTCAATCGATCTCTTGACATCGCGGGCCACAGAAAGGGCGGTTGTCCGGTTTGACCGGGTGGCGCGTTTTCTGTGGCCTTTGTCGCTGATACAGAGTTGCAGGAAAGCATAGTGAGCCGTCGTCGCGTAGTCGTAACCGGCCTGGGGCTGGTCTCTCCGGTGGGGAACTCGGTCGCCGAGGGGTGGGCCAATCTGGTCGCCGGCAAGTCCGGGATCGCCACCATCACCAAATTCGATCCGTCGAACCTGGCCGTGCATTTCGCCGGTGAGGTGAAGGGTTTCAACGCCGAGGAATACATCCCGGCGAAGGAAGCCCGCAACATGGATACGTTCATCCATTACGGCATTGCTGCCGGCGTGCAGGCGCTCAAGGACAGCGGGCTGGAAGTGACCGAAGCCAATGCGGAGCGCATCGGCGTGCTGGTCGGTTCCGGTATCGGCGGCCTGCCGATGATCGAAGATACGCACCAGACCTACGTCGATCGCGGTCCGCGTCGTATTTCGCCGTTCTTTGTGCCGGGTTCGATCATCAACATGATTTCCGGCCATCTGAGCATCATGTTTGGCCTGAAGGGGCCGAATCTGGCGGCCGTCACGGCTTGCACGACCGGTCTGCATAGCATTGGGCTGGCCGTGCGCCTCATCCAGGCGGGCGATGCCGACGCAATGGTGGCCGGCGGTGCCGAATCGACCGTTTCGCCGCTGGGCATTGGTGGCTTTGCTGCCGCCCGTGCGCTGTCGACGCGCAACGATGATCCGGCTACGGCCTCCCGTCCCTGGGACAAGGACCGCGACGGCTTCGTCCTTGGCGAAGGTGCGGGGGTGATGGTGCTGGAAGAATACGAGTCGGCAAAGGCTCGCGGCGCCACGATTTACGCAGAAGTTGCCGGCTTCGGCATGAGCGGTGACGCTTTCCATATGACGGCACCGAACATGGACGGCCCTCGCCGCTGCATGCTGAACGCACTGCGCGATGCCGGCATGAACGCAGATCAGGTGCATTACCTGAATGCGCACGGCACGTCCACGCCGCTCGGCGACAAGAACGAATCCGAAGCCATCAAGGCGGCTTTTGGCGATCACGCGGCCAAGATCGTCGTGAACTCCACAAAGTCCATGACTGGTCACTTGCTGGGTGGCGCGGGCGGTTTGGAGTCGGTGTTTACGGTGCTCGCGCTGCATAATCAGGTATCGCCGCCGACCATCAACATTTTCAACCAAGACCCCGAGTGCGATCTGGATTACTGCGCGAACACCGCGCGGGACATGAAGATCGACGTGGCCGTGAAGAACAACTTCGGCTTCGGCGGTACGAACGGTACGCTGGTGTTCAAGCGCCCGTAAGGCAGAGCGGCACTTCGCCCCAGGGCGCGTGCCGCTTCCTTTTTGTCTTGGTTATTCAGCTCCTTGTATTTCCAGCGCCGTATCGGCGGTTATGCGCGATCAGCCGATTCGGCATGGCTGTTCTTGTCTGCGCGGTGGTGTTGTGGGCGATCAAGGCATGGGGCGCCGCATTGCCTTGGTTTACCTGGGGCGCCATCACCGGGTTGACGATGGCTGCCTGCGTTCCCTTGATGGTGAACCGTTCACCGCTCGCAATGGAACTGATGTGGCGCGCTCGTCTCAAAGAGGACGGAGAGCCGGGGCAAGCCGTGTGGCAGGTCCGATTGAAAGCGTCAAAAGCGGTCCAAAATGCGCCTCTGCTATGGTCATGGCCACTGGGTGAGCGCGTCTTGGTCCTTGGGGTCGCGCGACGCGGGTGGTGTCCACAGATTTTCGTGCTGATGCCGCCCTGGTTTTCCGCCAGGACGCTACGTCGTATGCGAAGTCTGTTGCGCCTGGGGCCCCCGCGGCTGGTTTCCCAGGTGTCCGGTGTGTCGTAGGTAAAATACAACGTTTCCGAGTCACATAAATTCAAGGCGATACACTGCAGGTGAAGAATCCGTGAGCGAACGCGAAGCCGACCAGATCCTCGTCGAGCGCGTCCAGCAAGGCGATAAGCGAGCGTTTGAACTGCTGGTGGTCAAGTATCACCGGAAGATCATTCGGCTCGTCTCCCGCCTGATCCGTGACCCGGCCGAAGTCGAGGATGTGGCACAGGATGCCTTTATCAAGGCCTACCGTGCGTTGCCCCAGTTCCGGGGGGAATCCGCGTTCTATACGTGGCTGTATCGCATCGCCGTCAACACGGCGAAGAATTACCTAGCGACGCAGGGTCGGCGCCCTGAATCGTCCAGCGACATCGACACCGAAGAGGCTGAAACTTTTGCCGACGGTGAGCTACTAAGGGATATCAATACGCCGGACTCCATGCTGCACACCAAGCAGGTGGCCGAAACGGTCAACCGTGCAATGGAAGCGCTGCCCGAAGAATTGCGTACTGCAATCACACTGCGGGAGATCGAGGGTCTGAGCTATGAGGAAATCGCTGAGGCAATGGAATGCCCGATCGGCACGGTCCGGTCCCGCATTTTCCGGGCGCGCGAGGCGATTGCCGAGAAATTGCGCCCCCTGCTGGGAACAGTGGAGGGCAAACGGTGGTAGCCAGCCGATATGACAAGCCGGCGGCCGCATGCGGCTGCAAACGGTGAAACCTCGGGAAGTCTTCTCTCGGATCGTTGATTGGACGTTGGAGTTTTTGGGGTCGGGAAATGGGTCAGGCTCAATTGCAAACAGCAGAAGCGGAGTTCGCGCAGCGCATCTCTGCTTTGATGGACGGCGAAGTCGCGGCGCACGAGGTGTCGTCTGCGGTCGAGCTCGCCAAGGATGGTGAGGGCGCTGCGCATTGGCGCGAATATCAACTGATCGGAGACGTGCTCCGGTCGGAAGATCTTCTGAACACGCTTTCCTCAGAAGATTTCGTCAGCCGGTTCTCGGCCAAGCTCGACGCTGAGCCGCATCTGCTGGTGCCGGCTGTGGCACAGCGCGCGAAAGCCCAGCAGAGGCACCGCTTCCTGGTCAGCCCCGCTTGGGTCCGCCGCATCATGCCGACGACCGCGGTGGCGGCGGCGGTGGCGGCCGTTAGCTGGGTTGTCGTGCCGCAGTTGCGCGGTCCTGCCGATGGTGCCGACGGCTCTCCAGCGTTGGTCGCCAAAGCGACGCAGGGCGGCGGCGCGCAGGCGCTGACCGTGGCGGCAACCGACGATACGCCAATGATCCGTGATGCCCGTCTGGACGAATACTTGAGCGCTCACCGCCAGTCGGCGACCAACGGTATGGTGGTTCCTTATCTGCGTGCAGTGGCCAACGGGGTGGCGAACACCCAGGACTCCAATCAGGAATAATGCGGGCATCCATGTCGAAGGTGTGGCACCCCGTTGCCGGGGCAGGCGCCCGCAAGCTGCAGGCCGTTCGTCGGTCGGTTTTTCTTCTTCTGTGTGTTTCGGCGCTGGCGACTGCTGCTCAGCCGCAGCCCGATCCCATGCCGCGCAAGGAGGCCGCCTCCTGGCTCGCCAAAATCCATCGCGCGGCGCTCAAGCAGAACTATGTCGGCACGCTGACGTATCAGCGTGGCACCGGCATGCACTCCACCCGCATCCAGCATTACTCCGATCTCTTCAATAATGAGTACGAGCGCGTCGAAGCGCTGGACGGCAAGCAGCGCGAAATGCTGCGCCAGAATGACGTCGTCCGGAACCTGATTTACGACGTCAAACTCGTTGTGACGGAGAAGCAGGAGCACAAGGACAGCTTCCCCGCGCTGCTCGCCACCACCAATGGCGATGTGCTCGATCAATACGACATGCGCCATCTACCGACGGAGCGAGTCGCGGGCATGGATTGCGAAGTCTTCCAGCTCGATCCGAAGGACGGCTACCGCTATGCCTACCGTATCTGGGCGGAGCGTAACAGTGGTTTGCTCATGCGTGCCCAGACCATCGGTGAAGACGGCAAGGTGCTTGAGCAGGTCGCGTTCTCGCAAGTGGAATTGGGTGTGCCGTCGGAAAAGCAGAAGATCGTAGCTGCGTTCAAGAACCTGAACGGCTGGAATCAGTACGAGATCGTGACGCAGCCGACCAACCTGGCCGAGCAAGGCTGGACGATCGGCAACCCCGTCAAGGGCTTCCAGAAAATCCGTGAGGTTCGCCGTCCACTGGGCGACGTTGCGCCGGCCGGCAAGAACGCTTCTGGTTTCGAGGTCCAGCAGGTCGTGTTCAGTGACGGGCTCGCAGGGCTGTCGCTCTTCATTGAGCCGGTGTCGGAAAAACGCACGCGTCGCGAGGGCTTTATCTCGCAAGGGGCCACGCATGTGATGGTGCGACGTGTTGCCGATTTCTGGCTGACCGTGGTAGGCGAAGTTCCGTTTGCTACCATCAAGCAGTTTGGCGCAGCAGTCGACTACAAGCCGGTGTCCGCCAACGCGACCAACAAGCCTGTCGGCGCGCCACAGTAGCCGCAGCCGGCACCTGCCGTGGACGCGCGGCGCGGCCGCCGCGATCCCATTTTTCTATCTGTTTTTGCCCCGGGGAGCCTTCATGCGTACCGCTCGATCCGTTCACGCTTTGCGTCTACTGTGCGTTGCCGCCGCCGTGGCGGTCGGGAGCGCGCTGACGCCCGCCCACGCCCAGAACGCCACGGGTAGCGTGGCTACGGGCACGTATGGCCTTCCCGATTTTGCCGATCTGGTCGAGAAAGTCAGCCCCGCTGTCGTCAACATCCGCACGACCGAAAAGGTCCGTATGCAGCAGGGTGGTCCGAACGATGATGACATGGCCGAGTTCTTCCGCCGCTTCTTTGGTGTGCCGATGCCTGGCATGCCCGGGCAGGGCCAGAAACGTCGCAACGCGCCGCCCCAACAGGAAGAGGAGCAGAGCCGTGGCGTCGGTTCCGGCTTCATCATCTCGGGTGACGGCTACATCCTGACCAACGCGCATGTGGTGGAAGGCGCGGAAACCATCTACGTCACGCTGATCGACAAACGCGAGTACAAAGCCAAGCTGATCGGCCTGGACAAACGCACCGATGTAGCGCTCGTCAAGGTGGAGGCGACGGGGTTGCCCAGCCTCAAGCTCGGCGATTCCGACAAGGTGCGCGTTGGCGAGTGGGTGCTTGCGATTGGGTCTCCGTTTGGCCTCGACAATACGGTGACGGCGGGCATTGTGTCGGCCAAGGGACGCGATACCGGCGACTACCTGCCGTTCATCCAATCCGATGTGGCTGTCAACCCAGGCAACTCGGGCGGCCCGCTGATCAACCTGCGTGGTGAGGTGATCGGCATCAACAACCAGATCTACAGCCAGAGCGGGGGCTACATGGGCATCTCGTTCTCGATCCCGATCGACGAGGCGATGCGCGTGGCTGAGCAGTTGAAGGCAACGGGCCGCGTGACGCGGGGCCGCATCGGCGTGGCAATCGACAACGTGCCGAAGGACGCAGCAGAGTCGCTGGGTCTGGGCCGTGCGCGCGGCGCCTATGTCGGCAATGTCGAGTCGGGTGGGCCTGCGGACAAGGCCGGCATCGAGGCTGGTGACATCGTTTTGAAGTACAACGGCCGCGATATCGAGAAGGCGGGCGACCTGCAGCGCCAAGTCGGCGAGACGAAGCCGGGCACGCGCGCTACCGTGCAGGTGTGGCGCAAGGGCGCGACGCGCGATCTGACCGTGACGGTCGCCGAGTTGCAGGCCGACACGAAGGTTGCCCAGCGCACCAAGGGCGCCCAGCCCGATAGCAGCCAGCAGGGCCCGGGCAAGCCGAACGCACTGGGGCTGGTGGTGGCTGACTTGTCTGAGGGCGCGCGTCGAGAGTTCAAGACCAAGAGTGGCGTCGAGGTGCAGGTGTCAGAAGGGCCGGCGGCGCGTGTAGGCATTCGCCCGGGCGATCTGATCCTGCGCGTGGGCGATACGGACGTCACCAACGCCAAGCAGTTCAACGAGGTGGTCTCCAAGCTCGACAAGAACCGCATGGTTGCCGTGTTTGTGCGTCGCGGCGACGCCACCCAGGTGGTGACACTGCGTCCGAGCGCGGCCCGGTCAGGTAGCGGCCAGTGATCGAACTCACACTCTACGGACGCACGTATTGCCATCTGTGCGATGACATGAAAAACGCGCTGGAGCCACTCCAGCGCGGTTTTTCTTTTGTGCTGCACGAAGTTGACGTCGACAGCGCCCCGGCGCTCGAGACGCGGTTTAATGAATTGGTGCCTGTTCTGATGACTGGCGCGCCGGAAACGCCGCCGGAAGATGCGCGCGAGCTGTGCCACCACTTTCTCGATGTGCAAGCTGTGCAGGCATGGCTCGCTGCACAAACTGCGCATAGCTGAGGTAACGCCGCTGCCGCAAAAAGAGGCGCGGGAAGCCCAATAAAATCCGGTAAAATCGCCTGTTAGCGCCGATTTTTGCATTGCACGATGCTTGTGCTGCAACCTCGGCTTTGAACCCAATACCTCCCGCCGACGCACCCTATGCGCGCCGGCCATGCCGGAAGCCGCTCGCGCTCCCGGCAGACGCGCCCGGGATGGGCGCTTTTCGACGCATTCGATGGACAATATCCGCAATTTTTCGATCATCGCCCACATCGACCACGGCAAATCGACGCTGGCCGACCGCATCATCCAGCTGTGTGGCGGGCTTTCCGACCGCGAAATGGAAGCCCAAGTGCTGGACTCGATGGATATCGAGAAGGAGCGCGGCATCACCATCAAGGCGCAGACTGCCGCCCTGTCTTATAAGGCTCAGGACGGTAAGGTCTATAACCTCAACCTGATTGATACCCCCGGACACGTTGACTTTAGCTACGAGGTCAGCCGCTCGCTGTCCGCGTGCGAGGGCGCTCTGCTGGTTGTTGACGCCTCTCAGGGTGTGGAAGCCCAAACCGTCGCCAACTGTTACACCGCCATCGAACTGGGCGTGGAAGTGGTGCCGGTGCTCAACAAAATCGACTTGCCCGCGGCCGATCCTGACAATGCGATCCAGGAAATCGAGGACGTGATCGGCATTGACGCGACCGACGCGACGCGCTGCTCCGCCAAGACAGGTGTGGGCGTGGCCGATGTGCTCGAAGCGCTGATCGCCAAAGTGCCCGCGCCGAAGGGCGATCCGGCTGCGCCGCTGCAGGCGCTGATCATCGACTCGTGGTTCGACAACTACGTCGGCGTGGTGATGCTGGTGCGCGTGGTGAACGGCACGCTGCGCGCGAAGGACAAAGTCCTGCTGATGGCAACCGGTGCGCAGCACTTGGTGGAGCAGGTGGGCGTGTTCTCGCCGAAGTCGATGCCGCGTGAATCGCTGTCTGCCGGGCAGGTGGGCTTCGTCATCGCGGGCATCAAGGAACTGAAGGCTGCCAAGGTGGGCGACACGATTACCCACGTGGCGCCGCGCAAGGCGGACGCCCCGCTGCCGGGCTTCAAGGAAGTCAAGCCGCAGGTGTTTGCGGGCTTGTATCCGGTGGAAGCAAACCAGTACGAAGCGCTGCGCGAATCGCTGGAAAAACTCAAGCTTAACGACGCGTCGCTCCAGTACGAGCCCGAAGTGTCGCAGGCACTGGGCTTTGGCTTCCGCTGCGGCTTCCTGGGCCTGCTGCACATGGAGATCGTGCAGGAACGCCTGGAGCGCGAGTTCGACATGGACCTGATCACCACCGCGCCGACGGTGGTTTATCAGGTGCAACTGCGCGATGGCACGATGGTGCAGGTGGAAAACCCGGCCAAGATGCCGGCGGACCCGAGCAAGATCGAGGCGATTCTCGAGCCGATCGTCACGGTCAACCTGTACATGCCGCAGGATTACGTGGGCGCTGTGATCACGCTGTGCGAGCAGAAGCGTGGCTCGCAGATCAACATGAGCTACCACGGCCGCCAAGTCCAGTTGACCTACGAAATCCCGATGGGCGAGATCGTGCTGGACTTCTTCGATCGGTTGAAGTCCGTTTCGCGCGGTTATGCGTCAATGGATTACGAGTTCAAGGAATACCGCGTGTCGGACGTGGTCAAGGTCGACATCCTAATCAACGGCGACAAGGTCGATGCCTTGTCCATCATCGTCCACCGTTCGAACAGCACATACCGCGGTCGTGAAGTGGCTGCCAAGATGCGCGAGATCATTCCGCGCCAGATGTATGACGTTGCGATTCAGGCGGCCATTGGCGCCAATGTGATCGCCCGCGAAAACGTCAAGGCGCTGCGCAAGAACGTGCTGGCCAAGTGCTACGGCGGTGATATTTCGCGCAAGAAGAAGCTCCTCGAGAAGCAGAAAGAGGGCAAGAAGCGCATGAAGCAGGTTGGTACCGTTGAAATTCCGCAAGAGGCTTTCCTGGCCATCCTGCGCGTCGAAGAAAAATAATTCAGACCTCGCTCGGACGATCTCTCCTCCATGAACTTCGCCCTGATTCTGTTTGTTCTCGTCGTACTCACCGGCATTGCTTGGGTGGCTGACAAGCTCGTGTTCCAGCGCCAGCGCCAGGCGGCCGCAGCCGCGGCGCTGGCTGAATTTGATGCGCGCGCGCAGGTGCAGGCGCAATATGGCGGTGGAGGTGACATCGGTGCAGCCCGTTTGCAACTGGCCGAAGACAAGCTGCGCCAGCCTTGGTGGCTGGAGTACACCGCCAGCTTCTTCCCAGTGATTGCCGCGGTGTTCCTCCTGCGCTCGTTCGTGATTGAACCGTTCAAGATTCCGTCGGGCTCGATGATTCCGACGCTGCAGATCGGCGACTTCATCCTCGTCAACAAGTACACGTATGGCGTTCGCTTGCCGATCATGAACAAGAAGATCGTGGAGCTAAACGAGCCACAACGCGGCGACGTGATGGTCTTCCGCTACCCGAAAGACGAGTCGATGGACTACATCAAGCGCGTGATCGGCGTGCCCGGCGACGTGGTGAAGTACGACAACAAGCGCTTGACGGTGAACGGCCAGCCGGCCACCTACGCGCCGCAGTCAGACTACCTTGATGGTGAACGCCTGACGTATTCGAAGCAGTACCAGGAGACGCTGGGCAACGTCACGCATAACATCCTGAACGACGCCGACCGCCCGGCTTATGTTTCGGGCCCGGACGATTTTCCGTTCCGCGAAAACTGCACATACAATCAGACCGGGTTTACCTGCAAGGTACCTGCAGGTCACTATTTCATGATGGGCGATAATCGCGACAACAGCGCGGATTCCCGTTACTGGGGCTTCGTGCCGGACAAGAACATCGTCGGGAAGGCATTCTTCATCTGGATGAATCTGGGTGATATGAAGCGGATCGGTGCTTTCCACTGATCCACTAAGTGACGCAAAAATATCTTACTAAAACTCGGCAATTGCAAAACGGGGGAAATGCAATGCGGATTCGTCAGGCCGGTCTGAAACGCCCGTCGCGCGGGATTACCATGTTTGGCATCCTGATCGGCATCATCGTGCTGATTACGTTTGTGCTGCCAGCCATTCGGTCTGTGCCGAGCCTGATGGAATACCAAGCCATCACGCGTGCTGTGAAGCAGGCGCGTGAGCGTGCAAGCACGCGCGAAGAGGTGGCCAGCGCGTTTGATAAGCAGGCTGCGATCGACGACATCACGTCGATCAAAGGTGAAGATCTGGAAGTGCTGGACGGCGGCGGCTCCATTCAGGCGGTGCGTTTCTCGTACAAGCGCGAGGTCCCGTTGTATGGCCCCATCGGTCTGGTGATCACCTATTCGGGGACCCAGCGTTGACATGAGTCTGGATGCACTACAGCAACGTCTTGGCTACCGCTTCAGCAAACCGGAGTTGCTGCAGCAGGCGCTCACCCATCGCAGCCACAGCGCGATGCACAATGAGCGCCTGGAATTTCTTGGTGATTCGATTCTGAATTGCGCCGTCGCCGACATGCTTTACGGCATGTTCGGCAAGCTGGATGAAGGCGATCTCTCGCGCGTGCGGGCTAATCTGGTCAAGCAACAGGCGCTGTATGAGATCGCGCAGATGTTGCAGTTGCCCGATGCCCTGCGTCTGGGCGAAGGGGAGTTGAAGAGCGGTGGTTTTCGCCGGCCTTCCATCCTGGCTGACGCGCTCGAAGCGATTTTCGGGGCGGTGTTTCTCGACGGCGGCTTCGATGCGGCTCGGACGCTGATCCGCAAGCTCTATATCCCGATCCTTGAACAGGTCGACCCCCGTACGCTGGGCAAGGATGCCAAGACGCTGTTACAGGAGTACCTCCAAGGTCACAAGATTGCGTTGCCGCTGTACACGGTGGTTGCCACCCACGGCGCGGCGCATAATCAGCAGTTCGAGGTCGAGTGCTCGATCCCGAAGCTGGAGATTCGCGTCTCCGGCAGCGGGGCATCGCGGCGCGCGGCCGAACAATCGGCGGCCAAGCTGGCCCTGGAAGAGGCGCATCGCCTGGTGCCGCAACTCGTCAAGCGCAGCCGCGCCGAGCGCACCGGCAAGACGCGCAAGCAGGCTACGCCGCCCGATCCGCAGTTGTCTCTCAGGTTGAAGGAATAATCAGGTAAATGAGCGACACCCCATTGCAGCCTCCGCAGCCAGAATCCGGCGTGCCGGAGGGGTTCCGCTGCGGCATGGTCGCCATTGTCGGGCGACCGAACGTTGGCAAATCCACGCTGATGAACGCCCTGGTGGGCCAGAAGGTCAGCATCACTTCGCGCAAGGCGCAGACCACGCGCCACCGCATCACGGGCATTCAGACGACCGATGACGCGCAGTTCGTCTTCGTCGATACGCCGGGCTTCCAGACACGTCACGCCACCGCGCTGAATCGTTCGCTGAACCGCGCCGTCACGTCCACGCTCACGTCGGTGGACGCCGTGTTGTTCGTGGTCGAAGCCGGCCGATACGGCCCGGACGACGAAAAGGTGCTCTCTCTGCTCCCGCGCGAGACGCCCGTGATCCTGATCGTCAACAAGGTCGACCGGCTCGATGCGTACACGCGCGCCGAGATGGTTGCCGTCTTCCTGCAGGATATGGCGCAGGTGTTTCCGTTTGCAGAAATTGTGCCGATGTCGGCCAAGAACCGCGACGACATCGACCGCCTGCTCGGCATCGTGCGCCCGTACCTGCCGGAAGGCGAGCCGATGTACGACCCCGAAGCGCTGACCGATCGCAGCGAGCGCTTCCTGGCCGCCGAAATCGTTCGCGAGAAGGTCTTCCGTTGGACTGGCGACGAGTTGCCGTATTCCAGCACCGTCATCGTCGACAAATTCGAAACCGAAGGCCGCCTGCGCCGTGTGTTTGTGACCATCCTGGTCGACCGCGACGCACACAAGGCGATGATCATTGGCGCAAAAGGCGCCAAGCTCAAGCAGATCTCCACCGAAGCCCGCATGGACATGGAAAAACTGTTCGACGGCAAGGTATATCTGGAGGTCTGGATCAAGGTCAAGAGCGGCTGGGCGGACAACGAAGCCGGCCTGCGTGCTTACGGCTACGAATAACCACTGAGCCGGGCCACTCTACACACGCTCGATGGCGGGACGATCCGATCCGATTCCGGACGAAGCCGCGGAATGGCTGGCCGAAGAAGGCGTTGCCGGCGCCGCGCCGCGCAAGAGCTTTCCTGCCGGGCGCTCCGAGACGCGTGTTGCTGCGCAGCCAGCGTTTGTGCTGCACAGTTACCCGTATCGGGAAACCAGCCTCATCATCGATGTCTTCACGCCGGATTACGGGCGCATGGCGCTGGTCGCCAAGGGGGCCAAGCGGCCGCATTCGGCGCTGCGTGCGGTGCTGCAGACCTTCCAGCCGCTGTCGCTGTCCTGGAGCGGCCGCGGCGATGTGCGCACGCTGACCCGTGCCGAGTGGGTCGGCGGCATGCTGCCGCTGGGCGGGGAGGGACTGCTGTCCGGGTTCTATCTGAACGAACTGCTCGTCAAGTTTGTCGCCCGCGAAGACGGCCACCCGGTGCTGTTCGCGCATTACGTTGAAACGCTCAATAAGCTCGCCCATGGCGAACCTGCGGCCTTTACGCTGCGCGCGTTCGAACGTGTGCTTCTCCGTGAGACCGGCTTTGCTGCCCAGCTTGATCGCTGTATCGACGGCGAACCCGTGCAGGCCGATGCCGAATACGTCTATCACCCTGAGCGAGGCATCCGGCGCACGCTGCCGAGCGATCCATCGTCCTGGCCCGTCTTGCGCGGCCAGACGCTGATAGACATGGAGCGGGACGATTACGGTTCACGCCCGACGACCGCGCAGCAAAGCCGCAGCCTGATGCGTTTCCTGCTGCATTATCATTTGCATGGCACGCCGCTTTCGACGCGCCAGATCCTGATCGACTTGCAGAAACTATGATCTTTCATGCCTCGCCGGGAATCATCGACCTGGGCATCAACATCGACCACGTCGCCACGCTGCGCAACGCGCGCGGCACCACTTATCCGGATCCGGTCGCCGCAGCACTCCTGGCTGAAGAAGCCGGCGCCGATCTCATCACCCTGCACCTGCGCGAAGATCGCCGCCACATCAAGGACGCCGATGTGCGCGCGCTGCGGCCGCAGCTGCGCACGCGCATGAACCTGGAGTGCGCCGTCACGCAGGAGATGCTCGACATCGCGTGCGATATCGGCCCGCAAGACGTCTGCCTCGTGCCCGAGCGTCGTCAGGAAGTGACCACTGAAGGTGGCTTGGACGTGGTGGGCGGTTTCGCTAAGGTGCAAGCCGCCTGCAAGCAACTGGCCGACGCAGGCATCCGCGTCTCGCTGTTCATCGATCCGGATGCGGCGCAGATCGAGGCCGCCGCCGCTGCGGGCGCCCCGGTCATTGAATTGCACACGGGCCGCTACGCCGAAGCGACCGACGATGCCGAGTTGCGCGCCGAACTCGTCCGCATCGAAACCGCGGTGGAAGAGGGCATCCGCTGGGGCGTGCGCGTGAACGCAGGTCACGGCCTCCACTACACGAACGTGCAGCCAATCGCGGCCATCGCGGGCATTCATGAACTGAATATCGGCCACGCCGTCGTTGCGCATGCGGTATTTGCCGGCTGGCAGAACGCGGTGCGCGAGATGAAAGCGATCATGGTTGCGGCACGGCTGTCTTCCACCACGCCGGCGGCCGCACATCCGGGCATGCCGGTATGAACGAACAGGCTGCATCCGCCTCGGTGTCTGGCGCGATTTATGGCATCGGCACCGACATCATCCAGATCGAGCGCGTTGAAGGCGTGATGCAGCGGACCAACGGCCGTTTCGCCGAAAAGGTGCTGGGCCCCGATGAGCTGCGTGTCTACCATGCCCGCAAGGCTCGCTCGGAGCGGCGGGGCCTTGCGTTTCTTGCCACCCGCTTTGCCGCCAAGGAAGCCGTGTCCAAGGCCATCGGCCTGGGCATGCGGTGGCCGATGACATGGCGTGCGGTACAGACACTCAATCTGCCCTCCGGCCAACCGGTGGTGCGCTATAGCGGCGAACTGGCCGACTGGATTGCGCAGCACGGCCTTCATATCCAGATCAGTGTGACGGACGAGCGCGACTATGCAGTCGCATTCGCCGTCGCCGAGTTGCAAACGAAATCCTCCGCATGACTCCAACCAAGAAGCAGAAGCACCCCGGCCCGATCGTTCTGGATGTCGCCGGCCTGGAACTCGGCCCCGACGATGTTCGGCGCATTGCCCATCCGTTGACGGGCGGCGTGATCCTGTTTGCGCGCAACTTTGAATCGCGCGCGCAGTTGACGGCCCTCACGCAGGCCATTCGCGCGATTCGGAGCGACGTGCTGATTTGCATCGACCACGAAGGCGGTCGCGTGCAGCGCGCCAAGACCGACGGTTTCACGCATCTGCCCGCCATGGGCGCGCTGGGCAAGCTCTGGGACACCGATGTGCTAGCCGCTACGCGCGCTGCCACCGCCTGCGGCTACATACTGGCCGCAGAACTGCGCGCGTGCGATATCGACCTCAGCTTCACGCCCGTGCTCGATCTCGACTACGGCAGCAGCAGCGTGATCGGCGATCGCGCGTTCCATCGCGACCCTCGCGTGGTCACGATGCTAGCCAACCACTTGACGCTGGGCCTGCGCCTGGCCGGCATGTCCAACTGTGGCAAGCATTTCCCCGGTCACGGCTACGTCCAAGCGGATTCGCACGTCGCCGTGCCGGTGGACGAGCGTCCGCTGGAGGCCATCCTCGCCGACGACGCGCAGCCTTACGGCTGGATGGGCATCGGCCTGCAATCCGTGATGCCGGCGCACGTGATTTATTCAGCGGTCGATCCGAACCCGGCCGGCTTCTCTCGCTTCTGGCTGCAGGACATGCTGCGCGCGCATTTCAACTTTGACGGCGTGATTTTCAGCGATGACCTGAGCATGGAAGGCGCGAGCGTTGCAGGCACGGTCGTTGACGGTGCGCGAGCAGCGCTCACGGCGGGCTGCGACATGGTCTTGATCTGCAATGCGCCGGATAAAGCCGACCAACTGCTCGGCGAGCTTGATGTGCCGATGGGCAAGGCGTCGCAGCGGCGCGTGCGTCGGCTGTTTGGTGGTCGCGCCGTAAAGGACTGGGCAAAGCTGCAGCAGCAATCGGCTTACAAGCAGGCGCTGCGCACATTGCGCGAGGCGAAGCTCATCAAGTAACGTCGGAACCCCAAGAAGACTGCTGGAAAAAAGAAAAGGCTCCCGAGGGAGCCTTTCTTCTTGCCGAGACGCCAGCTTACTTGGCGCGGCTACGGTACTCGTCTGTACGCGTATCGATTTCGATCTTCTCGCCGATGTTGCAGAACAGCGGCACCATGATCACGAATTCTTCGTTGTCGTTGATGCGAGCTGCCTTCAGCACCTTACCCGACGACGTGTCGCCCTTGACGGCCGGCTCGGTGTAGACAATTTCGCGGACAACCGTGGTCGGCAGTTCCACCGAGATGGCGTTCTCGTTGTAGAACGTCACTTCGACCTTCATGCCGTCTTGCAGGTAGTTCAGCGCGCTGCCCATGGCGGCGGGCTCAACGTTGTACTGTTCGTACGTGACCGGGTCCATGAACACGTACATCGAGCCGTCGAAGTAGGAGTACTCGGCTTCCTTCTTCTCCAGGATGACTTGGTCCATCTTGTCGTCGGCGTTGAACACCGACTCGCCGCCTGCGCCCGTCAGCAGGTTCTTGTACTTCATCTTGACGACGGCGCCCGAACGGCCCGAACGGCTGTACTCGGTCTTGAGCACGACCATTGCGTCGTTGCCGATCATGAACACGTTGCCAGCGCGGAGTTCTTGCGCGATTTTCAAAGCCATTTCACATTTCCTGAGAGTAAGAGGGTTCGATGCGCGCCAAGCAACGAAGCACCGCGCGATACCCTCCGGGCCGCGCGAACCAGGTCAGAGCCGGGGGTCGCATACAGATCAGCCCGCTATTTTACCTGTTTTTCGCAAAATGCCACCAAATTCGCGGCGAGATCGCCCAGTTGCATCAAGCTTTGCTCCCACGTGACCGCTCGTGCGCGCAAGCGAGGCACCGTAGCCGAAAACTGGTTCCAGTCGAGTGACGCAGGCGCACCATTCCAGGCGTGCCAGAAGGCAACCAGCGCCCTAGCGTCGGCCTCTTCCAGCGCCGGGGTATAGCGGGCCAGAAAGGCGTCCAGCTTCGTAAGGTGCACGTCGTCGCTTTGCGGGTAGATGTGCCAGACAAAGGGCTTTAGTGCCCATTGGGCGCGCACAAACGAGTCTTCCCCTCGTACGAAATTGATGTCGCACGCCCAGAGCAGCGCGTCGTAATGCTCCTGCGGCACAAACGGCACAACGGCAACGCTGAGGTTGCCGCGCTTCCACCGGGCGCCTGTCTGGGCGCCTCCGGCGTCGCTCAAGAGGCCGGCGATCTGCTGTGCCGCCAAACCTTCGGGGACCAGGCAGACCACCGGCTGGAACGATGCTTCCCATTGAGCGACGAGCGTCGGCAGCGCCGGGTTGGCGTAGGCGAACAGGCTCACGCGCAGGGCGTCGGGGTTATCGCCCATCAGATCGTCGACGCCGAGGCGGTGCCACAGAGCCTGATGGGCAGCCGGGCTTGCCTCGAACGTCTTGCGTTGTGCGCCAAGGTGCGCTTCCCGCAGTAAGCCGCCGGTATTGCGGGCAAAACCGGGAAAGAAGAAGTGCTTGATGAGCGGCAGCCGTACATGTGGGGATTGCATCGCGTGGTGTTCTGCCACCCAATTCTCTGCGCTGAGGTATTCCAGATTGATCCACACGGGCGCCGATCCCTGGGATGCCCGCTCGGCCATGAGCGTCAGCATGGGCTCCGGGACGGCGCACGCGAAGGCGCCGATCACCACGTCGTGCAGCGTCGGGTGAGCGTCCGCTGCGAGTAGGTTGGCGACCTGCGCGTCGTCAGCCCAGTGGCGAATATCCACGCCCGAGACGCGCTGGGCATCGGCCTTTGCGTCGACAGCAGGGCAGATTTTCTCGAACGAGCGGAGATCGTCTACCCACAGGCGGACCGTGTGGCCGTGCTCCTGTGCAAGCTGGCGAGCCAGGCGCCAGCAGACGCCAATATCGCCGTAGTTGTCGACGACGCGGCAGAAGAGATCCCAGGATGTGATGGTGCGCATGCAGGACGGTGGGGCGGGCAGCAAAGAGGATGGTCCGACATTGTAGTCGGCAGCTTGTTCTACACTGACGGCCTCAGATTCAGCGAACGCCATGTCGTCCGACCCCAAGCAACCCCAGTCCCCTGAGACGCCCGAGAGCGTCGAGGCCAACGCGCCCGCGAACGTGCCTGAATTCGACGCGAAAGCGCATATCGCGCGCTTGCCGAACCTGCCGGGCGTGTATCGCTATTTTGATGTGCAGGGCAATGTGCTCTACGTGGGCAAGGCACGCGACCTCAAGAAGCGCGTGTCGAGCTACTTCAACAAGACGCTGCTCTCGCCGCGCATCGCGATGATGGTGGCGAAGATCGCGCGCATCGACACCACGGTCGTGCGCAGCGAAGCAGAAGCGCTGCTGCTCGAGAATAATCTCATCAAGGCCCTGGCGCCGCGCTATAACATTCTGTTTCGCGACGACAAGTCGTATCCATATCTAAAGCTCACGCAGCACGCGTATCCGCGCATGGCGTATTACCGTGGCGCAACCGACCGCAGGCATCAATACTTCGGCCCATTCCCGAGTGCGCATGCCGTGCGCGAGAGCATGCAGATCCTGCAGAAGGTGTTCCGGCTCCGTACGTGCGAAGACACGGTCTTCAACAACCGCACGCGGCCGTGCCTGCTGCACCAGATCCATCGTTGCAGCGGCCCATGCGTCCAGGCCATCAGCGCAGAGGACTACGCACGCGATGTCGCCAACGCGGCCAGTTTCCTGCAGGGCCGGCAAGACGAGGTTATGCAGACGCTGCAGGACAAGATGCAGCGCTACGCCGAATCGCTGGCGTTCGAGCAGGCTGCCATCGTGCGGGACCAGATCGGCGCGTTGTCGACGGTGCTCAAGCAGCAGTCGGTGGAAGAGGTCGGCCACGCCAGTGACATCGATATCCTGGCTGTTGCCATCAAGGGCGGCCACGCCTGCGTGAACCTGGCGATGGTGCGCGGCGGGCGTCATCTCGGTGACAAAGCTTACTTTCCCACGCACGTGGAAGAGGGCGCCGCCATTGTCGGTGTGGATGTCGAAGCCGATAGCGTGTCGGCTGCAGAAACATCGCGCGATGCCGAACGCATGGCCAGCGACATCCTCGAAGCCTTCGTTGCGCAGCACTATCTCGATCAGTTCGTGCCGCCGGTGCTGGTGGTCAGTCATCCGATTCTCGCAACCGAGCTGATCGATGCGCTGGCCGAGCAGGCCGGGCGTCGCATCTCGGTCGTGCGTCAGCCCCAGGGTGGGCGTCGCGCGTGGCTCGAGATGGCGGAGAAGGGCGCCGAACTCTCGCTGATGCGTCGGCTTTCCGAGCAAGGCAGCCAGCAGGCCCGCACGCGCGCGCTGGCCGAGACCATCGGTATCGAGCTGGAAGACCTTGCCGCGCTGCGCGTCGAGTGCTTCGACATCAGTCACACCGCCGGCGAAGCCACGCAGGCCTCGTGCGTGGTCTTTCACAGCCACGCCATGCAAAACAGCGAATACCGCCGCTACAACATCCAGGACATCACCCCCGGCGACGATTACGCGGCCATGCGGCAAGTCCTCACGCGCCGCTACCAGAAGATCGTCGAGCAGGCTGGCGAAGACACCCCGAACATGCCGACCATCGTGCTGATCGACGGTGGCAAGGGGCAGGTGGAAGTTGCGCGACAGGTCTTCGAGGAGCTGGGGCTCGATATTGGATTGCTCGTCGGTGTGGCCAAGGGCGAAGGTCGCAAAGTCGGCCTCGAAACGCTGGTTTTCGCCGACGGCCGTCCGTCACTGGAGCTGGGTCAGGGCAGCGCTGCGCTGATGCTTGTGGCGCAGATTCGCGATGAGGCGCACCGCTTTGCCATCACAGGGATGCGCGCCAAGCGGGCCAAGGCGCGCAACACGTCGCGGCTGGAAGAGATCGAAGGCATCGGCGCCAAGCGCCGGCAGCGGTTGCTCGCGCGCTTCGGCGGATTGCGCGGCGTGATGGCCGCGAGCGTCGATGAACTCGCCACGGTGGAGGGCATCTCGCAGACCCTGGCCGAAGAAATCTACCGTCAGCTGCATTGATCGGCGACAATGCCCCATCGTGCCGCGTTGGTTTCAGCTCGCGCGGCGGTTGTCCTCTCGATTTGCCATGCCTTTCAACTTCCCGATCCTCCTGACCTGGTTGCGTGTGGCCATGATCCCGCTGGTGGTGGGCGTGTTCTACGTGCCGGACACTTGGATGGCACTGCCCGCCAAAAATCTGACGGCCGCGGTGTTTTTCATCGTTGCAAGCCTCACCGATTGGTTCGACGGTTTCCTCGCCCGCCGCTGGAACCAAACCTCCTCCTTCGGCGCCTTCCTCGATCCGGTCGCCGACAAGCTGATGGTGGCCGCCGCGTTGCTGGTGCTGCTGTCATTGGGCCGTGTGTCCGACGTCATCGCTCTCGTCATCATTGGCCGCGAGATCACCATCTCCGCCCTGCGTGAGTGGATGGCGCAGATTGGCGCGTCGAAGAGCGTGGCCGTCAACTTCCTCGGCAAGCTGAAGACGACCTTCCAAATGATCGCGATTCCGCTGCTGCTGTTCGAGGGCCGCCTGTTCGGCATGATCGATGCGCAGGTGTGGGGTACGTGGCTGATTTACGTGGCGGCGGTGCTCACGCTGTGGTCGATGGCGTACTACATGAAGCTCGCCTGGCCGCAGATTCGCGAGCGCGCAAAATGAGCCTTTAAAAACTCTTGCGCAAAAGTGTTGACGAGGGCGATTCTTCTTTGCCATAATCTCGTTCTCGCGTTGCAGTGATGTGACGCAAACGGTCTAGCAGCACAAAGGTTGTACGGCAGTGCTGGTAGCCAAAATGCGGGAATAGCTCAGTTGGTAGAGCGCAACCTTGCCAAGGTTGAGGTCGCGAGTTCGAGCCTCGTTTCCCGCTCCAGTTTTGAAATATGTGGCCGTGTTGATGTGAAGGCATGGCGGCATAACCGGTTACGCGGGAATAGCTCAGTTGGTAGAGCGCAACCTTGCCAAGGTTGAGGTCGCGAGTTCGAGCCTCGTTTCCCGCTCCAATCCCGAAGGGAAGCCTTGCTTCCCTTTTTCTTTATCGGCACGGCAAAACACGCGGTTCTTCACGAATTGCTACAATGCGGTGCGGAACCCCTGGCGGGGTAGCAAAGTGGTTATGCAGCGGCCTGCAAAGCCGTGTACGCCGGTTCGATTCCGGCCTCCGCCTCCAGATTGCACGAAGAAAGCCCCGACTGGTTCGGGGCTTTTTGTTTTTCCACGCATACGGCTGCCGAATCGCTACGGCGTCAGCGCGGTGCTGACGCACGGCAAGCGACAGTGGTGGATATCTGTGCGAAAAAAAAGCAGCCCGCCAAGGCTGCTCTTTTTTTGGTGCGGTACGGTTTACTCCTTCGGCTGGATCACCACCCATGCGTTTGTACCCGGTGGCACGGTAACGGTGTCGGTGTAGGCACCCGTCACTGAAACTCGCGGCGACACAAACGCGGCATGCGCGGCCAGCGTGGCGGGTGATGTCGGCAGGCTCTGAATGGCTTGGAGGGGTTTGAGATTGACTGCCGGTAGCTGGAAGCCACCTTCGGCTCGGGCTGGGAAACTGTAGCGAGAAGCTCCCCCGCTAGAAGGCATCAGCGACGCCATCGTCACAGCGAAGCGCTCTGCTTCTGCGCTGAAACTCGAATCTGCGCGTGCCGCCCTGATCGCATTGTCCAGCAGGGTTTTGGAGTCTGCACTGTCCTCGCGCGTAAGCAAATCTTTGTAGAAGCTGAGGCCGAGCTGGCGATTCAGGAATCCGCCAAAAGACCCATTCACCGAATAGCTGTCGCAGGGGTTGTCGCCACCGCTGGTAAAGGTCGTCAAGGGGCATGTGTAGGCGGTCGTCGCTACGAAGTCCGGAATGCGAACGTCGCGGACGTTGTTGAATGTGGCGTTAACGTTGAAGCTGGCCCAATCCTCCATCATCATGGCCGACTGTTCTTCCAGCCAAGTGTCGAAAGCAAATTCCGATCCTTTCAGGACTGCCCGGCGGTAGAAGTTCTGCATATGCATGCCTTCGTGTGCCAGCGTCATGAGAGATGCCTGCAAGCCAAAGCTTCCGCCCAAATACATGGTCTCCGTATCGAGGTAGAGCGACACCGATTCGTTGCTCTTCGGGGCACTGCTCTGCAGGAAGCTGTTCAGCCCATGAAAGTAGCCGACCATCCCAAACGGCTTGGCGTTATGGTCGAAGTTGAGCAGAACTAGGTCGATCGGCTGGTTGGGCGCCAACAGGTTATTGTAAGGTTGATCGCCCCACAGCGGCCCCCCCACGGCTGTCAGCATGTCGTAGACGCCGCCGGCGCGCGCATACGTGTCCAGCATCTGATCGACGATGGCTTGGTTAATTCGGTCCGGCGCAAGCTCAGTGTGCTCGACCCACAAGTTGATCACCTTTCCGTCTGCGGCGGTCTGCTGCTTGACCAGCGTGGCGGTGCGCGCCACACCGTTCATATCGTTCCACTGACGTTGATCGTTGACCGCATAGACGGTCGACGCCTGTGTCCGCACGCCTGCAATGCCCATTTGTGATTCGCTTGCTCGTGGGCCGAGGAGCTTGGCAAAGCCAGAGCGGTTGAATTCCTGGATACGTGCGCGGATCTCGCCCTCCGTTGCTTTGGGCAATTGGACGCTCCGCGTCGCAGCGCGGTGCATGGCAGGTGCCTTGACGAACATGGAAAAAGGCACTGGCGAGTCGGTCGGGTTGGTGTGGACGACCCGGATATCCTGGCCTGACAGACCGCCTGCCATGGTGATGTTGACTTGTGCTGCTTTGGCTGTGGTGCCTGTGTTTCCTACAGACCAGATGCCCACGCCCGAGCCCGAGTACGTTACGTCGTCCGTTGCGGCACAGTCGGTACAGGCCCTTTGGAAGTCGTTCTTTGGTTTGACCGGCGTTGTGGTGCCGGTGGCGCCTTCAGGCGTGGTTGAATTCGCCGGGCTGTCGTCGCCGCCACCACAAGCGGCCAAACAGGCGGCCATGATGATGGCTAATCCCAAGGCAACCGCCGGTCGCCGATTCCTAAAACGCATAATCCGCCCCTAAAAATGGTGCCACGATTGGCACCTTGGATAAAAAATGAGGATGCTGGCCTTGAATGGCTATTGCTGATAAGGCGAGGGCGAATTTTATCGAGCCTCTGAAGGGTGGTGGCTCGACATTTTTGAAAATAATCGCAAATTGGAAGGCGTATATTTTATTTAATTGATGAGTAATCGTTGGGATTGTCATTAATTATTGAATTAATAAAAATTGTTATAAGCCGACATGTGGGGTTGTTAACGCGGCTCGCCAGGCGCTCACGTGCGCCGGGCACCCAAGTCAGGCAGTTTTTCTTGCCGTAGTAGGGGCGTTGCGGTGTTCGAGCGCCACCAGGAGAGAAGGGCGTTCACCTCAACGCTTCACTGGTTTGATGCTGCGAACGTGGAGCATGTGCTTCGAGAAGGCCGAAAACGTGGTGTCGCTACCCGGCGTGCCTGACACAATCACGCGTTGGTTCACTAGTGGAAGGAGGACGTTTTCGTCTGATACATCAAGCTTCCACAGCACACCATCTTCTGTTCGCAGAGCGAGATAGTTGAATGGAAAATTTCCAACTTGGCTGAGTGTGCCTTGCAGCGTGATGTCCGAAGTAAGCGATGTAAAGCTGCATGCGGCCAATAGCGCAGAGATCAACACGCGCGAGAACAAACGAGAAAATTGCATGGCGATAATGAGCGATTGATCGTAACGGGAGATATTTTGGGGTGATGCAGGCCCATTAATACGCTTGGCGGTTTTTGGTGGGGGGAATATGACATCTACTGGTCTTGCGCCAGTCTGGTTATTCGGAGACCCACTACGCGTAGTGCCGGCCGGCTGGCCCAGGTGGAGTAAGCTTGAGCCGCCTTGCCCCGGCGGAGGGACGTCCGGAGACACGTCGCCCGATCACCGCAGGAGCGACCGTGTACCTACTACCCCCGACGCTGGGTACACCCTGTTCTGTTGCAACAAAAAATGATAGAACGGCACAAACTGCCGCCAAAGCGCGGGGCTTTTCACAATTGTTTGCAATGTCGCTGGGGTAGCCTTCTAGGATGGCCTGGGCTCAAGTCGGTGTAGAAGCTGTGCCGGCGGCTTTGAATTTGAGCTTGGGGGCGGTCCGGACCATGCCGGACGCGGCTGATGGTGCAACAACGATGTTCCGGCTGGGGCCCGATCACAACGAGAACGGGTTCGAACCGGCATTCCATGAAGCGACGGCCGGTGATAACAATGGGGCCGGACCCGTCACGGGGAAAGGGCAGTCCAGATGGCGATACGAATTGCCTCGGTAGAAGACAACCAGGCGCAATCTGATTTGATCCGCGAAATCCTGGTTTCGTCGGGGTACGAATGCGAGTGTTTCGGTAACGGGGATGCCTTCGTCAAGGCGCTGCGGGATCGCACATTCGACCTGCTGCTGCTTGATTGGCAGTTGCCCGACATCAGCGGTATCCAGTTGGTGAGCTGGGTGCGGCAGACGGTCGGCCCGGCGCTGCCGGTGCTGTTTCTGACCAACCGCTCACTGGAAGACGACGTGGTGCGTGGGCTCGCTGCCGGCGCTGACGATTATGTGGTCAAGCCGGTGCGCCGCGCCGAGCTGGTGGCGCGCGTCGGTGCGCTGCTGCGCCGTGCTGCGCCGCGCACCGGTGAATCGCTTGAACGCATTCGCGTCGGTCCGTACGCTGTGGACCCGGTCGGTCGCGTGTTGACACTGAACGGCTCGCAGGTCGAGCTATCGCCGCGCGAGTTTGATCTGGGGCTGTACCTGTTCCGCAATGTCGGCAAGCTGGTGCCGCGCGAGCTGATCGAGCAGGCAGTCTGGGGTCGCAGCATCGGCCCGGATTCGCGCACGCTGGCCACCCATATCTCCAAGCTGCGGCTCAAACTCGATCTCAATCAGAAGAATGGCGTGCGGCTGGTCTCGGTGTATTCGCATGGCTATCGGCTGGAAACCACGCAGGAAGATGGCGAAGCAAGCTGAAGCAATTTGGGGTGGTTTGATTGGGCGCGCCGCGTTTGTCGGCGCGTTCGTTCTTTTTGGCGGCGTGTGGCAGGCGGCGGTCGCCCAGCCTTCCGGCGCCGATGGCACCGATTTCGTCTACCGCGTGCAGCAGGGCGACACGCTGATCAGCCTCGCAGCGCGTTACATGAACAGCGTTGACGGCTGGCGCCTCCTGCAGCAGCGCAACCATGTCGCCGATCCGTATCGGCTTCAGCCCGGCTCGCTCCTCCGGATTCCGTTCGATCGCATTCCGGTCGTGCCAGCAACGGCGCAGGTCGTGTTTGCACGTGACGCAACCACCGGCGGCAAGCCCCTGCAAGCGGGCATGCAGCTCGCGGAAGAGTCGCAGATCGACACCGGCGACAAAGGCGCCGTAACGCTGGCTTTTGATGACGGCACGCGGGTGACGGTCCCTCCAGGGAGCCATGTGGCGCTGTCACGGGTCCGGGCGTTTGCGCGCGCCGGGCTGATCGATGTGCGTGTGCACGTCAAGCGGGGCGAAGCCGAATCCAACGTCTCGCCCAAGAAGGGCGGTGTGGGCCGCTACGAAATTTCCACGCCGGCGCTGGTGACCGGTGTGCGCGGTACGCGCTTCCGCGTGCAGACCAGCGAAGCGGGTTCGACGAGCTCTGTGCTGGAAGGTGAGGTCGCCACAAGCGCCGGTCGTCAGAAGCAAGCGGTCAAGGCGGGCTTTGGCGTGGCGGCATCGGCGGGACACCTCAAGCGTGCCGCGCTGCCGGCGGCGCCCAAGCTCGGCGCCATTCCCGAACTTGTGCAGACGCCGTGCCTGCGCGCGACGTGGCAGCCGGTGAAGGGTGCGGTCGGATATCGCGCTGCCGTGGCGCGAGATGCGGCGCTGACCGAACTCAGTGCCTATCAATCAAGCAAGACCCCGGCGGCAACGCTCTGCGGCGATGAGGACGGCGACTACACGCTCGTCGTGCAGAGCGTCGACGCGCTTGGACTGACCAGTGAATCGGCCACGCGGCCATTCACCGTGCGCCTCCACCCCGAAGCGCCATACATGATCCAGCCCGCCAGCGACCGGACCTATCGCAGCGGCGACTTGGCATTCGCGTGGGCGATGGTGTCCGACGCCGGCAGCTATGACATGGAAGTCAGCGATGCCGTGACCTTCGCCTCGCCGGTCATTCAGCAGCATGGCAAGGACGTCCGTCTGGTCAGGCTGTTGGCGGCCGGCACATGGTGGTGGCGCGTGCGCTCGGTGGCTGCGGACGGCAAAACCGGCCCGTGGAGCGATGCCCTGCGTTTCCGCGTGCTCGACATTCCTCTCGATGCCGTGCCGACTGCCGCAGTGGACGCCGGCGACGACGGCAAACTGCATGCCCATTGGTCTGCGCTGTCGCCTGAGCTTGCCGCATCGGGCGCGCGTACGCGGGTGCAACTGGCGGGCGACGCAAGCTTCGCCAAGCCCATCGTCGACATCGTCAGCGAAGGCAACGAAGCCACCATTCCCCGGCCGCCCTCGGGCGTGTACTACATCCGCACCGGCATCGAGCTGGGCGATGCGGCGTCGGCGGTCTACGCCAAGCCGCAGCGCATTGACGTCGGCACCTTCGTCGGCGACTCCATGCGCAGCCCGGTGCAGAGCGGCGACGGCAATCTCCTTCTCAATGACTGAATCCGGACCCGCCAAATCAGCCGTGCGCAGCCTCGGGCTGCGGGCGCTGGTGGAGTGGGGTGTCCTGGTGGCGCTGGCTGCGCTGTTGACGTTGGGCGCGGTGCGCTGGAGCGTGGTCGCGCGACTCGATGCTGCGCTGTACGACACGGTCGTCACGCTGCACGGACATGCACCGCGCGACGACATCGTGGTCGTTGCCATTGATGACCAGAGCCTGGATGCGGTGGGACGCTGGCCCTGGCCGCGTAGTCGCTTGGCCGATCTGATTGCGCGGGTGGGGCAGGCGCAACCGCGTGCCATCGGCGTCGATATTCTGCTGATCGAACCCGATCTTGCGCACCCTGAAGGTGACCGCGCATTGATCGAGGCCATCCGGCAAGCCGGACACGTCATCCTGCCCGCGCTGCCCGAGCGCACGGAACAGGGGCGCGTGTACCACTATCCGTTCCTTGGTATCAACGCTGCCGTCGCACATATCAATGCGGCGCCCGACCCAGACAGCGTGGTGCGCGGTATGTATCTGACGGAAGGGCCGCGCGCCCATATGCTGGACCACCTCGCCGTGCAGCTTGCGCGGCAGGCGCAGCGCTCGCCCGTCTCCATGCCGGTGCTGCCCGATGTGGAGAGCGATGCGACCGGCTGGACGCGGCGTGGGCATATCCGCCTGAACTTTGCCGGACAGGCGGGAACGTATCGGCACGTGCCTGCCCTGGACGTGCTCAACGGCCACGTGGCGCCCGATGCGTTGGCCGGCAAGCTGGTGCTGATCGGCGCCACGGCATCGGGGGTGTCCGATATTTTTGCGACGCCACCGTCGCGCACGATGAGCGGCGTGGAAGTGCTTGCCAATGCCACCCAGACCGTGCTCGAGGGCAGCGCCATCCTGCCGGTGTCGCCCAGCGTGTTTTGGGGGATGACTCTGCTTCCCTTGCTGATGACCGCATTTGCGGTGCGTTGGCTTACCCCGCGCATGGCGCTTGCCGTGGCGCTGGCGGGTGCTGCCGTACTCCTGTCGAGCGCGATCGTCGCGCTGGTGTTCGACAATCGCTGGTTGCCGCCGTTCGCCGCGCTGGTTGGCCCGCTGGTGTTGTATCCGCTGTGGAGCTGGCGCCAGCAGGAAGCCGCGCTGCGGTTTCTTCGCGACGAGATGCAGCGTCTGGCGCGTGAGCCCGGCCTCTTGGCTGAGACCGCGCCGCTGGCACGCCCGGGCCGCACGTTGGGCGCGCACATGGATGCCGTGGCCTCGCTTACGGATAAGTTGCGGGCGCTGCGTCGCTTCCTGGCCGATGCGCTCGAGAGCCTGCCCGATGCCACCGTCATCTGCACGCACGATGGCGCGATCCGCCTCGCCAACGGCCGCAGCGCCGACCTGGCCCGCCAGCAGCAGACGCCAGGTCAGAACCGCGCGGCTGCGTTGCGCGACCTGCCGACGCTGCTGGCGCGCGCGTTTCCCGACCCTTCCGCTGGTGTGCACTACTGGGCGCGCTGGCTGGCCGATCCCACCGGACTCGAACCTGTCGAGCTGCAGACGCACGATGGCCGGTCGATGTTGATGCACGCCGCCGCGTTGCGTGACCAAGCCGGCCGCCCCGTCGACATCATCGTCAGTTTTGCCGACATCACCCCCGTGCGACAGGCCGAGCGCCATCGCGAAGAAGCGCTGCGCTTCATCTCGCACGACATGCGTTCACCGCAGAGCGCGATCCTCGCTCTGATCGAACTGCAGCGCGATGCCTCGCGCGCGTTGGATCGCGAGGCGCTGCTCTCACGCATCGAGCAACTGTCGTCGCGCACGCTGGAGCTGGCCGACGCCTTCATCGACCTGGCCCGCGCCGAATCGCAAACGCTCAGGCTGGTGGATGTGGATCTGGTGGGCCTCGTGCTCGATGCCGCTGACGAGGTCTGGCCGCTGGCGAATCGTCATCGGGTGGAAGTGCGCGTGGTGGCCGACATCGAGGCGCCTGTCCACGGTGAGCCCCGCTTGCTGGTGCGTGCGTTGGTGAACCTGCTCAACAACGCCATCAAGTTCAGCGCCGCCGGTTCTGTGGTGACGGTGACGGTGGAACAGGACGACGCAGTGTTCTCGGTGGCCGTGGCGGATCAGGGTGCCGGCATTGCCCTGGCCGATCAGCCGCGGCTGTTCCAGCCGTTCCATCGCTTGCATGAGGAGGCGGCCAATGCGCCCTCCGGCAGCGGGTTGGGCCTCGTGTTCGTGAAGACGGTGGTGGATCGACATGGTGGGCGCATAGCTGTGCAGAGCGCGCCGGGGCTGGGGTCCACTTTCACGCTGTGGCTGCCGCGCGGAACGCATCTCCACGACGCCTGAGGCCAGCGCGGTCTCGTGTGGCCTTCGCCACATTCCCTTTTCAATCATTTGCATTTCGGCACAGCGGCGGCCCTACAGTTCATTGGCCGACCCGCGCAGCATGCACCGGTGACACACCGGTCGAGAGACGGCGGCACCTTGGAACAAACCGAGCACAGACACGCCCGAGGCGCCGCGTATGTTGAGCCAGACAGCAACCGATGTTTTGAGCGAATGCGATTACGAATGCATTCGCGCGCAACTGCATCACGCCCTGCGCGGTCACGGGAACCCGCCGCAGGGGAGTGGCTTCTGGCTGGCTGGTCGGCATGTAGCCATGTGGTCCGGCGGCGGTGGAAACGATAGCAATGCACGGCACCATCGTCACACCGCCGCTTGACCGCGCCGCACGCAGTCCACTACGACACCGAGCCATGAAAATCGGTCTGATCGACACGCACCTCGCCCGCCAGCAGGCGATCCACTCGGCGCTGCGGCCCACGCGCTTTGAATGTGTGCCGCTGTTTCTTTCTCGCCAGGTTTTTGAAGCCATCGACCTGCACGGCATCAACCTGCTGATGGTCGGGGCACATGCCCATGACATGCCAGGCTTGTCGCTGGTGCGTACGGTTCGCGAACGCGTGGGGCCGGGCATGGCAATTGTCTACCTCGCCGACGGGCAGGCGGACACCGAAACCGCCGATGCGCTCAACCACGGCGCAGACCTGTGCTTTCAAGGTGATATCCGGCCGCCGGAATTGCTGGCGCGGCTCGATGCGTTGATTCGGCGCTTTGCCGTGAGCCGCGCCGTGCGGGCGTCGGAGATTCGCCTGGGCCCCTATACGCTGGATCGGCAGAACCGTTCCATCCGCCTGCGTGATACGTCAGTGTCGGTACATGCGCGTGAGTTTGAATTGGCGCTGTTGCTCTTTGCGAATGCTGGGCGCGTTCTTTCACGCTCCGACATTGAACTGGCGCTCTGGGGCCGAGAGCTGAGCCCGTATTCACGCACGCTCGATACGCACGTGTCACGCCTGCGCAAGAAGTTGCTGCTGGGTACGGAGAACGGCCTGCGCCTGCGCGCGATCTATGGACTGGGCTTCTGTCTGGAGCGCGTGATCGACGCCGAAGCAACGCACTGACAGCCTTGACCCGCCGGAGCCGCTGCCATGCAATTGCTCTGTATCACCATCCTCATCGGCTTTCTGGCCGGGCTTGTGGCCCGATGGGTGACGCCGCGCAGCGGTGCAAGCGGCTTCGTCCTCACCATCATGGTCGGCATTGCCGGTGCGCTGGCCGCGGCTTTTTTTGGCCAGTTGCTGCATTGGTATGAGCCAGGCCAATTGGCGGGGTTTGCCGGCACGATCGCGGGCGCCGCCATCCTGCTGGCCGGCTATCACGTGCTGGCACGCGAACGCTGAGCCGGTCGTCTCAAAGTTAGAGCCCCGCAAGTCAGGGCTTTTTTGTGGGTAAAGCAGTGGAGGGGATTCGACCGCCCACCACCAAAAGAAACGCCCTGACACTCGGGACAGCAGCATCAGGGCCAAGAAGACCGCGGCTCTCTCTTCCGCGGCCGGAGCGCACCCACGAGGGGTCGGTGCAAGCTCAGGTTACGTGGCTGAGAGCGGGCGAATGCAAATCTTTATCAACAGCGCTAAGACCGGAGATTGTGGTCGGTGCCGAACGCCTGATAAGACGTCGTACAACCTGCCGCCGTATTGGCCCGCTCATCTGCCTGTTGCGGTCGTTTGAGTGCCAGCCGCTTCGTGCGCCCGGCGCAGACGCTCGCGGCTGTTCGACAGGTGCATGCGCATGGCGGCGCGAGCGGCTTCGGGATCTTTCCGCGCAATGGCTTCGAAAACGCTGTGGTGCTCGCGGTTGACCGTGGCGCGCAGTTCGGGCGCGTTCAGATAGCCGACCTGCGCCAGCCCCATCCGCGTGCGGGGAATGAGCGTCTTGCCGAGCTGGGCGAGGGCGCCCACGAAATGTTCGTTGCCGGTGGCGCGGGCAATGCTCAGATGAAATTGGAGGTCGGAGGTGGCGCTGTCGTTGCCCTCCGCCTGGTCCTGCTCGATAGCTTCGAGCGCCAGACGCAGCGCCTCGATCTCGGCCGCGGAGATGCGCTGTGCGGCTAAGCCTGCGCATTCCGTCTCAATGGCGACGCGCAGTTCCAGCATGCTCAAGATCTCGTGCATCGTCGACGCATCGCCCAGCGGGATGCTGTTGTCGATGCGTGGCGGCAGCACAAAGCTGCCGATGCCGTGACGCGTTTCGATCAGCCCCTTGGCTTGCAAGCGTGAAATCGCCTCGCGTACCACCGTGCGGCTCACGCCCAGCGCTTCCATCAACGCGGATTCCGTGGGGAGCTTGTCCCCAATCCGCAGAGATTCACTGGCAATGCGCCCTTTGACGTGGTCCACCACCACGTCCGCCAAGCTTTGGGTGCGGCGCACGAGCGTTGCGGGCGAGCTGACGGTGGGCATGCGGTCTCCGGAAAGGGGCGGGTTTACCAGGGGTGGTTCGACAAGAATGTGTCAATTATAGTCGCGTCCATGTTGTACGACGACTGATGACACACGTGATGACAATCAATCACCCAGCCTCCGAACGCGCAGTCAATACGCCCCGCGTCACACGCCTCCAGGTCATTCCCGTGGCGGGCCGCGACAGCATGTTGCTGAATCTGAGCGGCGCGCATGGCCCGTTCTTCACCCGCAATATCGTCATCCTGGAGGATTCCGCAGGTCACACTGGCGTGGGTGAGGTGCCCGGCGGCGAGTCCATCCGCAAGACCATTGAGGACGCGACGCCGCTGGTTGTCGGACAACCGATCGGCGCATACAACAACGTTCTGAACAGCGTGCGCCGTCAATTTGCCGATCGTGATGCCGCTGGCCGGGGGTTGCAGACTTTCGATCTGCGCACCACCGTGCATGCCGTGACAGCGCTGGAAAGCGCGCTGCTGGACTTGCTCGGCCAGCATCTGGGCGTGCCCGTGGCGGCCCTGCTGGGGCAGGGGCAACAGCGCGCCAAGGTGCCGGTGCTCGGCTACCTGTTCTTCGTGGGCGATCGCAAGCGCACCGACCTCGACTATGCAGACGGCAGCGATGCCACGGACGACTGGACCCGCGTGCGTCACGAAGAAGCGCTCACGCCGGAGGCCGTCGTGCGCCTCGCCAAGGCCGCCCATGCGCGCTACGGCTTCAAGGATTTCAAGCTCAAGGGCGGCGTGCTGAGCGGCGATGACGAAATGGTCGTCACGACAGCACTGGCCGAGGCCTTTCCCGAGGCGCGCGTCACGCTGGACCCGAACGGGGCGTGGTCACTGGCCGAGGCCATTCGGCTCTGCCGCGACAAGCACGACGTGCTCGCCTACGCCGAAGACCCTTGCGGTGCGGAAGGCGGTTACTCGGGCCGTGAGGTCATGGCCGAATTCCGCCGCGCCACCGGCCTGCCGACGGCCACCAACATGATCGCCACCGACTGGCGCCAGATGGGGCACGCTATCCAGTTGCACTCGGTCGATATTCCGCTGGCCGATCCGCACTTCTGGACCATGCAGGGCTCGGTGCGCGTGGCGCAGATGTGTGACGACTGGGGCCTGACCTGGGGTTCGCACTCCAACAACCACTTCGACATTTCGCTGGCGATGTTCACGCACGTAGCAGCAGCCGCACCGGGCAACATCACCGCCATCGACACGCACTGGATCTGGCAAGACGGCCAGCGCCTGACGCGCGAGCCGTTCCAGATCGTGGGTGGCGAGATCGATGTGCCGGCAGCGCCGGGCCTCGGTATCACGCTCGACATGGCGCAACTGGAGAAGGCTCACGCGCTGTACGAGCAGCACGGCCTGGGCGCACGCGACGATGCGATCGCCATGCGCCAACTGATTCCCAACTGGCAGTTCGACAACAAGCGCCCCTGCATGGTGCGTTGACCGCTACGGCGGAAATCGAGGCGGCGCCCGTTGTAGCACGCCGCCTCGTAGATCGGTAACCAATAAAAAAATATCGGAGACAACACCGTGAAGACCATCAAGGGCTTGCGCTGGTGGATCATCGTGCTGGTGTGCCTGGGCACGATCGTCAACTATCTGGCGCGTAACTCGCTGGGCGTGCTGGCGCCCACCCTCAAGAGCGAGCTGGGGATGAGCACCCAGCAGTATTCCTACGTGGTGGCGGCCTTCCAGGTCGGCTACACGATCATGCAGCCGGTCTGCGGCTTTATCGTTGATCTGGTCGGTTTGCGTATCGGCTTTGCGCTGTTTGGTGTGTTGTGGTCGTTTGCCGGCGTGCTGCATGCGGGCGCCACCGGCTGGCTGTCGTTGGCGGGTTTCCGCGCCTTGATGGGGCTGACCGAAGCCGCGGCCATTCCGTCCGGCATGAAGGCGGTGGCCGAATGGTTTCCGGACAAGGAAAAGTCCGTCGCCGTTGGCTGGTTCAATTCGGGCACCTCGCTGGGTGCGATGTTGGCGCCGCCGCTGGTGGTCTTCCTGCATCTGCGTTACGGCTGGCAGTCGGCGTTTGTGGTGACTGGCGCCATCGGCTTCCTGTGGGCCGCGCTGTGGTTTGCGTTCTACCGTTCGCCAAAAGACCATGCCGCGCTGTCCGATGCCGAGCGCGAAAAGATCATCGGCGGGCAGCTCCGCCCTGTGAGCGCAGAGCGCGGCAAGCGCCCGGTCAAGGACGTCGTGACGTCCCGCCGTTTCTGGGCGATTGCGCTGGCGCGCTTTTTTGCCGAACCGGCCTGGCAGACGTTCAGCTTTTGGATTCCGCTTTACTTCGTCAACGAGCGACACCTCGATCTGAAAGCGATCGCCATGTTCGCGTGGCTGCCATTCCTGGCAGCTGACCTGGGTGGCCTGGCCGGCGGTTACCTGTCGCCGTTCCTGATCAAGCGCTTCCGTATTCCGCTGGTGTGGTCGCGCGTTTGCGGCGTTGTGCTGGGTGCGTTCATGATGATCGGTCCGGCGTGCGTCGGCCTCGTGGCATCCCCCTATGTAGCCATTGCGCTGTTCTGCGTGGGCGGCTTTGCGCACCAGATGATTTCCGGCCTGGTCAATACGCTGTCTGCGGACGTGTTCGATCCGGAAGAGGTCGGCACCGCCAGCGGCTTTGCCGGCATGGCGGCGTGGATCGGCGGCCTGGGCTTTTCGCTGCTGGTGGGTGCACTGGCCGACAAGGTTGGCTATGGCCCGTTGTTCGGCATGCTGGGCGCGTTCGATCTGATCGGCGCGGTGCTGCTGATCGTGCTGATTCGCGGGCAATCGCAGGAAGAGCGCGCCGCGCGTCAGATGAGTCTCTCTGCTTCAAACTGAGTTGAAACCGATGTCCATGTTGCATCCCCCCCGATTCGAACTCCAGGCGCACGAAGGCAACCGGCTGCGCCTGGCCAGCAGCACGGGCGCTGCGATTGAACTCTTCGTGCTCGAAGAAGACATCATTCGCGTGCTTGTGCTTCCGCAGGGCGACCTGCGCGGCCCGGCCACGTGGTCGATTGCACCGGGCGGTGACGACACGCCGCTCGAAGGGCGCGACCGCCGCGACCTGGCCGGCTTCTCGCTCCCGGCATTCCAGCTGCGGAACGATGCCGACACGCTGCGCGTGGAAACCAACAAGGTTCGTCTGAGCGTTGCGCTCGCAGGTGCTTTTTGCACATGGCAGGTCCGCGGAGCCGGCGAGTGGCAGACCGTGCTGAACGATCGCCCCACGCAGGCCTACAACTTCGGCTACTGGGATGAGCAGGTCTACCACTACGTGCGCCGCGAACCCGGCGAAATGTACTTCGGCCTCGGCGAGCGCGCCGGCGACATGAATCGTGCGCACCAGCGCTACGAGATGCGCAACATCGATGCGATGGGCTACAGCGCGCGCACGACGGATCCGCTGTACAAGCACATTCCGTTCTACGTGACGTGGCAACCGGAAAACCGCACCGGCTTCGGGCTGTTCTACGACACGCTGTCAGATTGCAGCTTCGACATGGGCCGCGAGCTGGACAACTACCACGGTCACTATCGGTACTTTGTCGCGCCGCATGGCGATCTCGACTACTACTTCATCGCCTCGCCCGACACGCCGCTCGACGCCACGCGCCGCTTTACGTGGATGACCGGCCGTCCGGCCTGGATGCCGAAGTGGGGCCTCGGTTATTCCGGCTCGACCATGACGTACACCGACGCGCCCAACGCGCAGGAACAGATGGCCGAGTTCATCAAGGGATGCCGTGAGCACGACATCCTGTGCGATTCGTTCCATCTGTCGTCGGGCTATACGTCGATCGGGCCGAAGCGCTACGTCTTCAACTGGAACACCGACAAGTTCCCCGATGCGCGCGGCTTCGTCCAGAGTTATCTGGACGCGGGCATTCGCCTGTGCCCGAACATCAAGCCGTGCCTGCTTCGTGATCACCCGAAGTTCGAAGAAGCCCGGGAAGCCGGCCTGCTGATTTGCGACGCAAGCGGCGAGCCGGCCTGGGTGCAATTCTGGGATGAGGTTGGCGCGTATCTCGACTTCACCAACCCGAAAACGCTGGATTGGTGGAAAGCCAACGTCAAGAGCGCGCTGCTCGAGTACGGCATGGCGTCGACCTGGAACGACAACAACGAGTTCGAAGTCTGGACGCCCGACGCGTTCGCGCACGGGTTTGGCAAGAAGGCGCCCATCCGTGAAGCCAAGGTGCTGCACACCATGCTGATGATGCGCGCCTCGCGCGAAGCGCAGCTCGAATTTGCGCCGCAGCGTCGGCCGTTCCTGGTGTCGCGCTCCGGTGGTGTCGGCATGCAGCGCTATGTGCAGACGTGGTCCGGAGACAACTACACCTCGTGGGAAACGCTGCGCTACAACCTGAAGATGGGCCTGGGGCTAGCGCTGTCGGGCGTCTCGAACATCGGCCACGATATCGGCGGGTTTGCGGGCCCGGCGCCTTCGCCGGAATTGCTGGTGCGCTGGGTGGCGTTTGGCGTGTTCATGCCGCGCTTCTCCATCCACTCGTGGAACGATGACAAGACCGTCAACGAACCATGGATGTATCCGCAGGTCACCTCGCAAATCGCCTCGCTGATCAAGCTGCGCTACCGGCTGATTCCGTATCTGTATGAACTGTTGTGGCAATCCACGCAGGCCTATGAGCCGGTACTGCGGCCGACGTTTGCCGAGTTCCCGAACGACCGCCGCTGCTACGCCGAGTGCGATGACATGATGCTCGGCGCGTCGCTGCTCGTGGCGCCGACGGTGGACGAAGGGCAGACCCATCGCACTGTCTACCTGCCGACCGGCGCGCGCTGGGTGTCGTACTGGAGCGGCGAGGCGTTCGAGGGCGGACAGACCATCACGCTGCCTTCGCCGTGGGACCAACCCGTCATGCTGATTCGCGAAGGCGGCGTGATCGCGCTGAACGTGGCGGAGCAGCATTTCGACCGGCGCGCCGATCAACGCGGCTTCCTCGTCGTGCCCATGCAAGGCGTTGGCGAATCCGCTGGCGGCTGCGTTGAAGACGACGGCGAAACCGAAGCGTGGCGCCGCGGCGAGCAGGGCCGCTGGAGCGTGCGCGCAGTGTCGGATGCGCAGGCGATCACGCTGCACGTCTCGCGCGAAGGCAAGATGCCGACGCCGGCCGACACGGTGGAGATTCACTTGCCCGCCGGCGATGCGCGGCCAGTACAGACGCCGCATGCCCGCGTGCTGGAAACCATTGTTGCGGGTGGCTGGCGCCGCCTGACGTTGCAATTGCCGGCCTAGTGCCGCATTTCCGCTGCGCATCACGATCGGGTCCGCAGAGGCACGGTAATGCGCAGTGTTCCCTTGGTGTAGGAGATTTCCGAGATCACAACGATGAAAACCACACGAGCCAAACGTGCCGTTTCGATCCGCCCGGTCTACGCATCGGTTGCGCTGCTCTGCGCAGGCGCTTCGATGCAGGCTGCAGCACAAACGTCGGTCACGCTGTATGGCGTGGTCGATAACGCCTTTGCCTATTCGAGCAACCAGGGCGGCCATTCCAACACTTACATCAACTCGGGCGCCTTGCTGGCCAGCAAGTTCGGCCTGTACGGCACGGAAGACCTGGGCGGCGGCAACACGGCGCTGTTTCGGCTGGAGAGCGGTCTCAACGCCGCGACGGGGCAACAATCCCAAGCCGGCGTCATCTTTAACCGCCAGGCCTACGTCGGCCTGAGCAACACCAACTATGGCCAGGTCACGCTGGGCCGTGCGTACACGCCGTACTTCCAGTACGTGGCATCGCTGGGCCCGACCAACGTGCTGACCGGTGCCACTGGCGCGCACCCGGGCGATGTCGATGCATTGGATACCACGCTGCGCTTCAACAATTCCGTCACCTACACCACGCCGGTGCTGGGCGGTCTGCAAGCGGGCGTGCAATACGGCTTTGGCGAGCAGGCCGGCAGCATTTCGAATGGCAGCAGCGTGAGCACCGGGCTGCGTTACGACTTCCAGGCCTTCTCGTGGGGCGTCGGCTATACGCGCCTGAAGAACGTGTCGACTGGCACGACGGCCGGCAACTTCAGCAACGTCGGGACGTTCGCCAACAACTCGCCGGTCAACGCCGGCTATGCGACGGCAGACTCCGCGCAGCTCATCGCCACGGCCGCGCGCTATACGTTCGGCAAGTTGATGGTTGGCCTGAACTACTCGAATGTTCAGTACAAGCCGGGCGCGCTGTCGCTGTTTACGCAATCGGCCACGTTCAATACGGTGGGCGCGATTGCCACGTACGATCTGACGCCCGCATTGCGGCTCGCCTTCGGCTACAGCTACACGGCTGAGAAGGCACGCAACGGGATCAGCTCGCCGGCCAAGTACAACCAGTTCTCGATGGAGCAGCTGTATTCGCTGTCCAAGCGCACCGCGTTCTATGCGATCCAGGCGTATCAGCGCGCCAACGGCCAGACGCTGCGCGCTTCGGGGACGAGCACGTCCATTGTGGATGCGGTGGCGTCGGTGGGCGACTCGCAGAACGGCACGCCGTCGAACGGGCGCAGCCAGTTCGTGGGCATGGTCGGCATTCGGCATTCGTTCTGATGCACAGCAAGACTTGGCTTGCGCCTGGCCCGGTGCACACGCTGCGGGCCGGCGCGTTGACGATGGACGTCGCTCCGGCGGCAGGTGGACGCATTGCCTCGCTGGCTTCGGCCGGCGAGGGCGGCCGGCGGGTCGATTGGCTCGCACCGATGTCGCCCGATTGCCTGCGCGATGGCTTTGAGGGACTGGCATGGCCCAAGGCCGGGTGCTATCCGCTGCTGCCGTTTTCCAATCGCATACGCGATGGTCGCTTCCAATGGGGCGGCCGTGAGATCCGTCTCGCGCCGCACCCGGGCCAGGCGCATGCCATGCACGGATTGGCGCACGCGCGTGCCTGGGTGGTGAAACAGGTCACTGCGTCTTCGATCGAATTCGGCTTGCGCTATGTGCCCGAGGCAGACAACTGGCCCTGGCCGTTCACCGCAACGCAAACGCTGGTGCTGACTGAATCCGGCCTGGATGCCGTCATGACCCTGCGCAACGATGGCGACAGCAGTATGCCGGCCGGTGGCGGCTTCCATCCATACTTCGCACGCACGGCCGATACGCGCGTGCAGTTCGATGCTGCGACGATGTGGCCGACCGACGCCGGTGAAGTTGCCGTCCGCCGCGAGCCGATCACGCCGCGGGAAGATTTTCGTCACGCCCGTGCATTGCCCGATGCCGCGCTCAGCGTCTACTACAGCGAATGGCAGCAACGTGCGGTGGTGTCCCGCGCGGGCGGCGAGCTCACGCTGAGCGCCGATGACCCGCTCGACCACTTCATCCTGCACGCGCCCCACGGGCAGCCGTATTTCTGCCTGGAGCCCATTTCACATGTGGCCGACGCCATCAACCTGGCGGCCCAAGGATGGGAAGGCACGGGCTTGCGCACGTTGGCCCCGGGCGAGACGCTGCTGATGCGCATGCAACTGCGCATCGAAACAACGGCCTGAAATGCGACGCTGCGCTAGCGGCGCGCCTCGACCCACGCGGCTTCCTTGCCGAACCACTCCGTCAGGAAGTCGATAAACGCGCTGACCTTGGCCGACAGGTTGGCGCGTTCCGGGTACACCGCAAAGATGTCCGCGACGGGCAGCGCCCAGTCCGCCAGGACCGGCACCAGCCGGCCGGCGCGCACGTGCTCGTGGATGTCCCATTCCGATCGCATCAAGATGCCGTATCCAGCCAGCGCCCACAGCACGCCGGTTTCGCCATCGTTCGTGCTGAGCACGCCGCGCACCTTGATGGTTTCCTGTCGGCTGCCGCGTGTGAGGTACCACGTGCCGTAGGCCGCGTCGCTCTCGCGCAGCACGATGCACTGATGCGATTGCAGATCGCGCGGCACCTGCGGCATGCCTTCGCGCTTCAGATAATCAGGCGAGGCGCACAGCATGCGCTGATTGCTCACGATCTTGCGCGCGACCATGCGGGAATCCGGCACCGTGCCAAACCAGATACCGATGTCGAACGCCTTGTCGGTCAGGTTGACGGAGCGGTCGGTCAGTTCAAGCTGAACCTCCACCTCTGGGTACCGTCGCACGAATTCCACAATGGCGGGCGCCACATGCCGCCGCCCGAAGCCGAACGTGGCGTTGATGCGCAGCAGACCCTTGGGCGTGCCCCGGCTGCTGGAGACGACCTGTTCCAGCTCCTGCAGCTCTTCGAGCAGGCGTGCACCGGTGGCCAGATAGATTTCACCTTCGTGGGTGACGCTCAGCCGCCGCGTCGTGCGGTTCAGCAGCCTCACGCCAAGGCGTTTTTCCAACTGCGCGAGGCGGGCGGTGATGGCGGGCGGCGTCACGCCAAGCTCGCGCGCCAGCGCTGCCAGCGAACCCTGCTTGACCAGCTGGGTGAAAAACTCCAGATCCGATACGCGATCCATTATTCAATTTAAATGAAGAATAGATAAATTTATGCGCCAATTATAAAACCACCATGCATGGCTAAACTTCGTCTCGCCAGTGGTCCGGTCGCCTTTAGTGAAGCGGCCGGCCACGCGAATGGGAGGAAGCATGGCGAAGACGCTGTATCAGAAGCTGGTCGAATCGCACACCGTTGCCCAGCTCGATGCGCAGAACGTACTGCTCTACGCAGACCTGCACATCATGAACGAGTACACCAGCCCGCAGGCCTTCGCCGGCTTGGCGGAAGCGGGCCGCACGGTGGCCGTGCCGGGCCAGCACATGGCCGTGGTTGACCACATCATCCCCACGCACCCGGTGCGCGTGCGGGTCATCCAGGACCCGGCGTCGGCGCTGCAGGCGTCCAATCTGGCGAAGAACTGTCGCCAGCACGGCATCGTCCTGTTCGACACCAACGATGCGCTGCAGGGCATTGAGCATGTGATTGCGCCCGAGTTGGGCATGATCCGTCCGGGCATGGTGGTGCTTTGCGGAGACAGCCACACAACGACCTATGGCGCGTTCGGCGCGCTCGGTTTTGGCATCGGCACGTCGGAGGTGGAACACGTGCTGGCCACGCAGACGCTCGTTTACCGGCTGGCGCAGGACATGCGCATCCGCGTAGAAGGTGAGTTGCCCGTCGGCACCACGGCAAAAGACCTGATCCTGCACATCATCAGCCGGATCGGCGCGCAGGGCGCCCGCGGGTATGTCGTCGAGTTTGCGGGCTGTGCAATTGCCGCGCTTTCCATGGAGGCGCGCATGACCCTCTGCAACATGGCTGTCGAGGCCGGCGCGCGCGGTGCACTGATCGCGCCGGATGCCAAGGCCACGCGCTACGTGCTCGAACATGCGCGTGATGTGGCGCACATGCATGCAATCGCCGCGCTGGCGGATTGGCGCCAGTTGTTCAGCGATGCGGATGCACTTTTCGACGTCGAGCACGCCTTTGATGCAAGCGAAGTTGCACCGTACGTGACATGGGGCACCAGCCCCGATCAGGCGATTCCCATCACCGGGAAGATTCCGCTGCCGGAGGCGGGCAAGGATGTGGCCGCGCGCACGGCTTCGGCCCAGGCATTGCGCTACACGGGCCTGCAGGCCGGTGCCGCCATCGAAGGCGTGCCGGTGCAGCGCGTGTTCATCGGCTCGTGCACGAACGCCCGGATTGAAGACCTGCGCGCCGTGGCCGGCATCGTCAAGGGGCGCAAGGTGGCGCAGGGCGTGCGCGCCATGGTCGTGCCGGGTTCCGGTGCCGTGCGTGTGCAGGCGGAACAGGAAGGCATTGCCGACATCCTGATCGCCAGTGGCTTCGAATGGCGGCAGCCCGGCTGCTCGATGTGCCTTGCCATGAACGACGACGTTCTCGCCCCCGGTGAACGCTGCGCTTCGACCACGAATCGCAACTTTGAAGGGCGCCAGGGGCGGGGCGGCATCACGCACCTGATGAGCCCGGCTATGGCGGCGGCCGCTGCCATCACGGGCCGCATCACCGACGTCCGCCAACTGCAATCGCAACCGGCGCAAGCGGAGGCAGCCCATGTCTGATACCAAACGTATCGACGGCACAGCGGCACCGCTGCCCACGCCCAACCTCGACACCGATCAGATCATGCCCAAGCAGTTCTTGCGCGGCATCGATAAATCGGGGCTGGACAAGGGCCTGCTCTACGACCTGCGCTACGACGCCGATCATCAGTTGCGCAGCGATTGCGTGCTCAATCAGCCGGCGTATCAGGGCGCGTCCATCCTCGTGGGCGGCAGCAACTTCGGGTGTGGTTCCAGCCGCGAGCATGCGGTGTGGGGGCTGCAGCAATTTGGCATCCGCGCCGTCATCGCGCCGAGCTTTGGCGAGATTTTCTACAGCAACGCCATGAACAACCGCCTGCTGCTGGTGATGCTCGACGAGGCGACTGTGGAACGGATCCTTACCGATGTGTCGGACCCGGCGACGAGCCACATCGCCATCGACGTGGAATCGATGACCGTGCGCAGCCACAGCGTGGAGGCATCGTTCGCCTTGTCGGAGCGTCACCGCCACATGTTCCTGCAGGGGCTCGACATGATCGGCGCGACGCTGGCGCGGTGGAACGACATCGACGCCTTCCAGCAAGCGCATTGGAAGACGCGCCCGTGGCTGCAAGACATCGCCGCCACCACTCGTGCACGACTGGCGGCGATGCCGCCGGGCAGCGGTCTCTGAACTTTCCAAATACGTTTTCGAAACCCCACCCAGCGACGCCGGCGCTTGTTCACCTCGCTTGAAGACGAGGCGCGCCGCGCGGCAGCTCATGAGACATCATGGAAGCATCCATTCGGGCGCAGGAGAACACGCGCGCGGGCCTTTGGCGCACGCTCAGCGGCTACAGGATCGGGCCGTTGCCTCTTCCCGTGTACGCTGCAATTGCCGCCATCACGCTGCTCGCGGCGCTCAACAAGAAGTTGCCCGACGACATGATCGGCGGTTTGGCCGTGCTGATGCTGCTCGGTTTCCTGCTGGGCGAAATCGGCACGCGGTTGCCGGTGCTCAAGCATATTGGTGGCGCGGCAATCCTGTGCCTGTTCGTGCCGTCGGCGCTGGTCGGCTACAAGGTGATCGACCCCGAGATGCAGAAGGCGCTCACCACCACCATGAAGACGGCCAATCTGCAGTACCTGTACATCGCCTGCTTGGTGGCGGGCAGCATCCTGGGGATGAGCCATCGCGTGCTGGTGCAAGGCTTCATGCGGATGTTCATTCCGCTCTTGATCGGCACGATGGCGGCCATCGTGGTGGGCGTAACGGTCGGGCTGTTCTTCGGCTATGACCCCAAGCACACGTTCTTCTTCATCGTCATCCCGATCGTCGGGGGCGGCATTGGCGAAGGCATCCTGCCGCTGTCGATCGGGTATTCCGAGATTCTCGGCCGGCCGCAGGCAGAGCTGATTGCGATGCTGGTGCCGGCGGCGCTGCTGGGTAACGTTGTCGCCATCCTGTCGAGCGGCGTGCTCAAGTCGCTGGGTGACAGGCGACCGCACCTGACCGGCCATGGCGATCTCGTCAGATCGGGCAGCGACGCCGATCTGCTGGCTAATGACCACACCGAAGCGCCGCTCAATCTGAGCCTCATGGGCGCCGGCTTGCTGATCAGCTGCGCATTCTTCATCTTCGGCGCACTGCTGTCGCGCTTCACGGGGATTCCTGGTCCGATCCTAATGATCATCAGTGCTGCGCTACTGAAGCTATCGAAGGTGCTTCCGAAGAACATGGAGCTAGGCGCTTACCAGATGTACAAGTTCGTCTCGACCAACCTGACCTTTGCAATCCTCGTCGGGCTTGGCGCGTTGTTCGTCTCGTGGAAGGAACTGGTAGCGGCGTTCACGCCAGGCTATTTCGCGATCTGCGCGGCCACGGTGCTGGCGCTGGTGGCGTCAGGCTTCTTCGTCGGCAAGTGGCTGGGGATGTATCCGGTGGAGTCCGGCATCGTGACAGCGTGTCATAGCGGGTTGGGCGGCACGGGCGACGTGGCGATTCTCTCCGCGTCGAATCGCATGGGTCTGATGCCCTTCGCGCAGATTTCGACGCGCATTGGCGGTGCCGCAATGGTGGTGGTCGCGACGATCCTGCTCAAGCTGCTGCACTGAGCAAGCGGGCGACGGCAAGTCTGAGGAACGACCGGCCGGCGCGCAGAGCGTCGGCCGTTTTGATTTCCGTGCACCGAGGCGAGAGCGCATCGCAGATCGCAGAAATGAAAAAGGCCCGACAGTTGCCTGTCGGGCCTTCCGTATTCTGGTGGGGCGTGAGTGACTCGAACACTCGACCTACGGATTAAGAGTCCGCTGCTCTACCAACTGAGCTAACGCCCCGCGAAGAAACGAGACTATATCAACCTTTTTTGAATCGCGCTAGTCCCCTGCGCGAATTTTTTTCGAATCGACGCTGTGACTGCGTAGCACGTCGATGAATTGCGTGAGCCCGTGCGTGGGGTGCTTGTCGCGATGGCGCACGATCAGCAGCGGCCGGGCAATGCGCGGGAGGCCGCTGTCGACTTCCACCAGGCGGCCGTCACGCAGCGCGTCGGCCACCACGTGGCGCGACAGGCAGCTGATCCCGTAGCCGGCCGCCACGGTCCGCTGGATGGCCTCGGAGTGTCCGAGTTCGAGCGCGACGTGCAGCGGCCCGACCACCGAAGCGATGCGGCTGTCGACCAGTTCGCGTGTGCCGGAGCCGGGTTCACGCATCAGCCAGCCCGCTTCGCGCAGCGCCGCATGCGAGACGGGTCCCGTTCCGTGCGTGAGCGGATGCCCCGGCGCGGCAACGATCACCATCTCGTCGTCGATCCACGTTTCGATTTCCAATGCTTCGCCGCGGCACGTGCCTTCAATCAAGCCGATGTCGACCTCGAAACGCTGCACGGCATCGACCACGTCCTGCGTGTTGCCGATCAGCACGTCGAGCTGGCTGTCCGGCGCGATCTCGTGCCGGAAGCCCGCCAGCAGGGCCGGCAGCACATAGTTGCCGATCGTGCTGCTGGCGGCCAGCTTCAGGCGCACGTTCGGCTGGGCGGTCGCGTGTTCCAGCGCATCGGCGTGATCGAGCAGCGCCTGTGCTTGCGGCAGAAGTTGTCGGCCCAGCGCATTCAGATGCAGGCGCCGCGCATGCCGGTCAAACAGCGGATGCCCGAGCGTGGATTCCAGTTCGGCCAGCGCCGCGCTGACAGCGGATTGTGATAGGCCGAGGAGTTCGCCCGCAGCGGTGGTCGTCTCACTTTGCGCGATGGCGGCGAAGACGGCCCACTGCCGCAATGTGACGCGAGGCGCTTTGTTATCCATAAAAGTGGTTGAAATTACAAAAATTACCTGTTTTACATGTTATCACGGCCCGCATATCGTTATGCGCATATCGAATAAGCAAGGCGGATGTGATGACGATTGCGCAGAAACAGCGGGCACCCTCGAGCATGGCGGCGGGGTTCGATGGGCGGACGCTTGCCAGCGTGATGGTGTTGTTCGCCTGTGCAGGCGTGGCCGTAGCGCTCGGTGCCATGCCGTGGGCGGAGCATCTGGGCCTGAGCGCATTGACGCTCGCCATCCTGCTCGGCATGGCCGTGGGGCATGTCCCTGGTCACCAGCGCTGGCTGACGCCAGGCGCGATCCAGTTTGCGCGACATACGCTGCTGCGGGCCGGCGTGATTCTCTACGGCGCTCGGCTGACGCTCGCGCAGATCCAGGATCTGGGTACGTCAGGCGTGGTGATTCCCCTGGTGGTATTGGCCGCGACGATGCTGGCCGGTACGTGGATCGGCACGCGCTGGTTTCGCCTCACGCGCTCGCAAGCCGTGCTGGTGGCGGCGGGCAGTGCGGTGTGCGGGGCCGCGGCCGTGCTGGCCGTCGCGCCGGCGGTGAAGGCGTCACCGCGTGAGACGGCCGTAGCGATCGCCAGCGTGGTCCTGTTCGGCACGGTCGGCATCTTTCTGTATCCGTGGCTGTACGCGCTGGTTGCGCATGCTGGTGCGGCCGTCACGCCTGAGCACTTTGGCGTCTACATCGGTTCGACGATCCACGAGGTCGCGCAGGTGATTGCCGCTGCGCGTCCGTTGGGCGACGACGCCACCAACGCGGCCGTGGTCAGCAAGATGGTGCGCGTGCTGGCGCTGGCTCCGCTGCTGGTGGTGCTGGCGTGCACGACGCCTGCTGAAGCGCCGGCTTCCGCTTCGGCGTCTTCCGAGAGCGCACTTCGCAAGGCCGCCGGCCATGCCTGGAAGGCGATGCCCTGGTTTGCGGTGGGCTTACTCGCCGTGACACTGCTGAATTCCGCTGGTGCGATCCCCGCTGCATGGCATGCCCCCATCGACGCCGTCGACACCGCCATGCTGGCCTGCGCGATGTTTGCCATCGGCACGCAAACGCATGTGCCGATGCTGCTGAAGTCAGGCGTGCGACCGCTGCTGTGTGCCGCTGTGCTGTGGGTAGGTCTGGTGGGCGGCGGCGCGCTCATCAATGTGGGCGTGCGCTGGCTGGTGGGCTGATCCGGCACCTGAAATGACATGCGCAGAGGCGTCTGATTCTCTTCCATGGCGGGCAAGTCGCATCCGGTTGGCGACTTGTGCGCCGCGGCTTTTCATTCGAGTGCGGCCGCCTAGTATGAAGTCCTGAGTCTTAGACAAGGGGCAATCATGCAAGCGCACCCCGTCGTTTCAAGAGACGAATGGCTTATCCAGCGCCGAGCGTTGCTGGCGCGCGAGAAAGAGGCCATCCATCTGCGCGACGCCATCAACGCCGAGCGCCAAGCGCTGCCGTGGGTCAAGGTCGATGCGGCATACGTGTTCGAGTCGCCGGAGGGCAAGAAGACGCTGCTCGACCTGTTCGACGGCCGCAGCCAACTGATGGTCTATCACTTCATGCTCGGCCCAGACTGGGATGCGGGCTGTCCGGGGTGCTCCTTCCTGTCCGACCATATTGGCGGAATGCTCCCGCATTTGAACCACCACGACGTGACGTTCGTCGCGGTGTCCCGCGCGCCGATGGACAAGATCGCCACCTACAAAAAGCGCATGGGCTGGCGATTCCCGTGGGTGTCGTCGTTCGGCTCGACGTTCAATCACGACTATCGCGTGAGTTTCTCGCAGGACGAACTCGCAAGCGGGTCGGTCGACTACAACTACACGGCTACGCCACGCGAAGAGGCTCACGACGAACTGCCCGGAATGAGCGCGTTTTACAAGGACGAGGCGCGCAATGTCTTCCACACGTACTCGACGTATGCGCGTGGCTTGGAGGACATGGTTGGCACGCTGCTGCTGCTCGATCGAGCGCCGCTTGGCCGCAATGAAAACGGCCCGATGTCATGGGTGCGCCGTCACGATGAATACGAAGACGCGCCGAAGGCGCAGGGCAGCTGCGCTAAGTAAGGCACTCAAGCTGAAGAGGGGAGGAAGCGACGAGGGGATTGGTGCCCGGAGCCGGGATCGAACCGGCACGCGCCGATTAGGGCGCAGCGGATTTTAAGTCCGCGGTGTCTACCAATTTCACCATCCGGGCATGACGATCGGTGCAAACAATACACGCACCGATGCCACAAATGAAAACGCCCCGCACGAAGCGAGGCGTTTTGTTATTTTGGCTCCCCGACCTGGGCTCGAACCAGGGACCTACGGATTAACAGTCCGGCGCTCTACCGACTGAGCTATCGGGGAATCGCTGCAACAGCGAAGAAATAAATTCTAGCCAGTTTCCGATCTACCCGTCAACACCTTTTTTCGCGATGCTCTACAAAAAGTGTGCGGGCAGTTGGCTTGAGCGAGTTCAGCCGCGGTCGAGATACTGTTCCTTGTCCTTCACGTCCTTCCAGTCGTCGGCGTCGGGCAAGGGTTGCTTCGTCTTGGTGATGGACGGCCAGCCGGCTTGCGCCAGCTCTGCATTGATGGCGATCCATTTCTGCTGATCGGCAGGCACGTCTTCTTCGGCGTAGATAGCGTTGACCGGGCACTCGGCCACGCAGACGGCGCAGTCGATGCACTCATCCGGATCAATGGTCAGGAAGTTCGGGCCTTCGCGGAAGCAGTCGACGGGGCAGACGTCCACGCAGTCGGTGTACTTGCAGCGGACACAGCTTTCGGTAACGACGTGAGTCATTTCGCTTGGAAGTTGATGCTAGGAATTCGTGGGGCGCGCGGCCACGGATGCTTGTGCGTCTCCATGCCGGCAATCCCGCATTGTAACGCACCGGCCGTGCCCGACTGCTGTGTCATCCGTGTGCGGTCAGACAGTTTTGGCATGTGTTTATGCGCGGGCGCAAGGTTTGGCCACGCCGCTATTGCGCATGCTCGATCACCATCTGCACCCGCGTGACGCCATTGAACGTGTTGTTGTCGAGCCGGTAGGCCACATAGGCAGACGCGCCGAGCGGCTCGGCGTGGTTGAACCAAATCGCGTCGAAATGCTGCTTGCCCCGGCCCAGCTTGAGCTTGAGGTGCTTTTCCTTCAGAACGGCCTGCGACAGCACGTCGAACTCGCCGCAGAAGCTCGGCGCCGGAAAGCCCTGACCCCAGACCTGGGTTTCGAGCAGCTCGACGAACTGCGGCGTGAAGCATTCCGGGTCGGCTTCGCCGTCGGTTTCGAGCACGCGCGAGAGCAGGGCCTCAGTCAGCCATTCGCGGCCGACGGCCTCGAAGGTGGCGACGAATGTATCGAAACCGTCTTCGCGCAGTGTGAGCCCTGCCGCCATGGCATGGCCACCGAATTTCACGATCAGGCCTGGGCTGCGCTTGTGAACGGCGTCCAGCGCATCGCGCAGATGGAAGCCCGGTATCGATCGGCCCGAGCCCTTGATGACGCCGTCGTCGCCGGGCGCGAAGGTGAACACGGGGCGGTGGAATTTGTCTTTGATGCGCGACGCGACGATGCCGATCACGCCCTGGTGCCATGTCTCGTTGTAGACCGCGATGGTGTGGCGGCCGGCGCCATCGATGGTGTTCATGCTGTCGAGGATGGACAGGGCCTCCTGCTGCATGCCGGCTTCGATCTCGCGGCGCTCGCGGTTCATGCCGTCGAGTTCGGCGGCGATGGACATGGCGCGGTCGTAGTCGTCGGTGAGCAGGCATTCGATGCCGAGCGACATGTCGGCCAGCCGCCCTGCAGCATTCAGGCGCGGGCCCAGGCCGAAGCCCAGATCGAACGTCGACGCGCGACGTGCCTCGCGGCCGGCCACGCGGAACAGCGCGGCAATGCCCGGACACATCCGCCCGGCGCGCATGCGCTTGAGGCCCTGCGCGACCAGCAGGCGGTTGTTGGCGTCGAGCTTAACCACGTCGGCCACGGTGCCGAGTGCCACCAGGTCGAGCAACGCATCAAGGCGCGGCTGATCCTGCGGCGTGAACACACCGCGCTTGCGCAATTCCGCCCGCAGCGCCAGCAGCACGTAGAACATCACGCCCACGCCCGCCAGGTTCTTGCTCGGGAAGCCGCAGCCCGGCTGGTTCGGATTGACGATCACGCGCGCCTCGGGCAACTGCGCCCCGGGCATGTGGTGGTCCGTCACGACCACGTCGATACCCAGCGCGTTGGCGGCCGCCACGCCCGCCACATCTGCGATGCCGTTGTCGACGGTGACCAGCACGTCCGGCTTCTCGCGCGCGGCCAGTGCGACGATTTCGGGCGACAGGCCGTAGCCGTACTCGAAGCGGTTCGGGACGATGTAGCTGACCTGCGCGCCCAGCATGCGTAGGCCGCGCACGCCCACGGCACAAGCGGTGGCGCCGTCGCAGTCGTAGTCGGCGATGATCAGCAGCCGCTTCTTGGCGGCGATGGCATCGGCGAGGTAGCACGCAGCGTCGTCAATGCCCTTGAGTTGCGCCGGGGGCAGGAGGTCGGTCAGCTCGGTCGACAGTTCGTCGGGCCGGGCGACGCCCCGGGCGGCGAGGATGCGTGCAAGGACAGGGTGGATGCCGTGGCCGGCCAGCGTGGTGGCGGCGTCAGCAGAATGCGAACGGACAGCGATGCGGGTCATGCGGGATCAGGCTCAAGCGGCCATCGAAAGCGGGGAGAGCGCATCACGCAAGGTGCGCGGACGACTGAAGCGGCGCAGCCAGCCGAACGGGCCAATGGCGAGTTCACGGCGGGTGACGCGGTAGTGGGCGTAATGCGAGTCACCGGTCAGCACGAGCGAGACGGCGTCGATGCGGCCGCCGGCCAGCGCATCGGCGGCGGGGGTAAACCAGTCGCGATCGTAGGCGCGCAAGGTTTCGATCCAGTCGTACCAGTCGGCGGAAAGATACGGCTTGCCGGCGTCGCCCAGAAGCGCGGCGGCACTCGTGTCGTCGAACGGGACGGCGGACAGCGTTTCGGCGCACAGCTCGGTGGCGTGGCCGGCGTGGCACAGGCCCGCGAAGAACGCATCAGCGCCGATCATGCGCTCGGCAATCGGGCGGGCATCAACCAGCGCGCCCTGGCCGAATAGCCAGACCGAATTGACCGGCAGCAGGCCACGGGCCTCGCGTGCCTGGTTGACGGGGTGGTCGTACCACGTCATTTGGATCTCGTTCTGGAACTTGCGCCAGGCGCGCTCCTGCTCGCCCTTGTGCATCCAGATGTCGATGTTGTGGCCGGTGGCGCGCTGCGGCGCGGCGGCAATGAGGTCGCCAAAGGGCGAATCGGCGACGTACCAGCGCGCGGCGTGCGTGGCATCGAGCGTGATCCCCATCTCGTCGACCAGGGGGGCGATGGCGGCGCGCAGGGCGTCGGCGTCGCCGGCCTCGAGGCGGAGCTGGGCTGGGTCTAGCATCACCAGATGGTCCCGGGCGGCGTGGATGTGGACCGGCTGCAGGCAGGCCCACGTGCGCGTGTCGGCGTTGCCGCCGTCTGCCAGGCGCATGTAGGGCGCGGACGGCAGCGGAGAAATGGGCAGCCCGGCGTGCTTGGCCAGCCAGCGCTCGTGCGGCAGCGTGGGCAGGTAGGCGTCGTCGTGCCGCTCCCGCTCGGCCTCGCGCGCACGCGCGAGCAACCTTTCCAGGCCCGGCAAGGTCAATTGACGGTAAGCGTCGTCGGCCACCTCGGCGGCGGGCGCGCAAAACGGGACAATCAGGGTGAGTTCAGGAATCATGGCTCCGAGATTGTAAACTTCCGGCTCGTCGGCCAGTGAGCCGGACAAATCACACCCACGGGGAACCCCCTTTGAAACTTCCATACGAATGGCAGATCGGCTGGCGGTATACACGCGCAAGCAAGCGCGCCAGCCGCAACAGCTTCATCTCTTTCATTTCGCTCATCTCCATGCTCGGCATTGCGCTGGGGGTGGCGGCGCTGATCATCGTGCTCTCGGTCATGAACGGCTTCCAGAAGGAAGTGCGGGACCGCATGCTCTCGGTGCTGGCGCATATCGAGGTGATGGCGCCGAACAGTCTGCCGGACTGGCAGCGTACCGCCAATGAGGCGATGCAGAACAAGGAAGTCATCGGCGCGGCGCCCTACGTGGGCGCGCAGGCCATGATCACGCGGGACGAGGCGGTGCGCGGCGTGCTGCTGCGCGGGGTGTCGCCGGCGGACGAGCCGAAGGTGTCGGACATCGCCAAGGATTTCAAATCGGGCACGATCGACGATCTGAAACCCGGTGAATTCGGCATCGCCCTTGGCAGCCAGCTGGCCAACGGCCTGGGCGTGCATCAAGGGGACAAGGTCACGCTGGTGGCGCCGCAGGGCACCATCACGCCGGCGGGCGTGCTGCCGCGGCTGAAGCAGTTCACCGTGACGGGCATCTTCGAATCGGGCCACTACGAGTTCGACAGCTCGCTAGCGCTGGTCAACATGGAAGACGCCGAACGCCTGTTCCGCCTCGATGGCCCGACCGGCGTGCGCCTGAAGCTGGTCGACATGGACCGCGCCCCGCAGGTGGCCGAAGCCCTGTCGCGCACGTTGTCCGGCGAGCTGTACATCCGCGACTGGTCACGCCAGAACCGCAACTGGTTTGCCGCCGTGAAGACCGAGAAGAAGATGATGTTCATCATCCTCACGCTGATCATCGCCGTGGCGGCGTTCAACCTGGTATCCACACTGGTGATGACGGTGACGGACAAGCAGGCCGACATCGCCATCCTGCGCACCATGGGCGCACAACCGGCGTCGATCATGAAGATTTTCATCGTGCAGGGTGTGGCGATCGGGTTTATCGGTACATTGCTGGGGGTCGGTTTCGGCACGCTCATCGCTTACAACATCGACGTGATCGTGCCGTTCATCGAGCGTCTCTTCCACGTGCAATTCCTGCCGCGTGACATCTATTTCATCAGCGAACTGCCCTCGGACCCCCGCGTGAACGACATTGCGACCATTGGCATCATCTCTTTCATCCTCGCGTCGGTGGCGACGCTGTATCCGAGCTGGCACGCCTCGCGCGTGAACCCGGCGGAGGCACTGCGCTATGAGTGAGGCCGTCATGACTTCCATGGAAGCGCCGGCCGCGGCGCCGCAGGGTGTGGTGGTGCAAGCGGAAGGGCTGTCCAAGTCATTCCGCCAGGGCGGCCTGAACGTCGATGTGCTCAAGGGTGTGGACATCCGCATTGGCGTGGGCGAGAAGGTGGCCATCGTCGGCGCGTCGGGCTCGGGCAAAAGTACGCTGCTGCATGTGCTGGGTGGACTGGATGAGCCGACGTCGGGTCGCGTCTCGCTGCTCGGCAAGCCGTTCACGGCCATGAAGGAGCGCGAGCGCAATACGCTGCGCAACCAGGCGCTCGGCTTCGTCTATCAGTTCCACCATCTGCTGCCCGAATTCACGGCGCTGGACAACGTCGCGATGCCGCTGCGCATCCGGGGCGTGGAAGAAGCGCAAGCGCGCCACACCGCACAGGCGATGCTCGAACGCGTGGGTCTGGGCCCGCGCACGGCACACCGTCCGGGTGAGCTGTCCGGCGGCGAGCGTCAGCGCGTGGCAATTGCGCGCGCGCTGGTCGGGTCTCCAGCTTGCGTGCTGGCTGACGAGCCGACCGGCAATCTCGACGATCACACCGCCGGTGAAGTTTTTGAGCTGATGCTGGAACTCACGCGTACGCTGGGTACGAGCTTTGTCATCGTCACGCACGATATCGAGCTGGCCGGCCGTTGCGACCGCATCTTCCGCCTGCGCGACGGCCATCTGCACCAGGAGCGCTAAGCCCGGCAGCATGATCGGAAAAGGCGGATTCCAGAAGTCCGCGCTTTCCGGTAGGTTGCCGCTTTTCCCAACGCAGAACTGACCATGTGGATCGACACCCATTGCCACCTCGACGCAAGCGACTTTGATGCCGACCGTGATGCGGTCGTCGCGCAGTCGCGCGCGGCGGGCGTCGATCACATCGTCGTGCCGGCAGTCGCGCGCTGGAACTTCGATACGGTGCGCGCGTTGGCCCATCGGCATGCCGGGTGCAGTTATGCGCTGGGCATCCATCCGATCTACGCTGCGCAGGCCAGCGACAATGACCTGCTCGAACTGCGCCGCCAGGTCGCCGCGTCCATGGACGACCCGCGCTTCGTGGCCATCGGCGAGATCGGCCTCGATTTTTTCATCCCCGACTACGACGTTGAGCGTCAGACCGCCGTGTTCCGTGCGCAGTTGCGTATTGCACGCGAATTCGACCTGCCCGTCCTGATGCACGTGCGCAAGTCGCAGGATCAGGTGTGCAGCGCCGCCGGCAAAGCGGGCGTACGCGGCATTGCGCATGCGTTCAACGGCAGCCCTGAACAGGCGCATCGCTTTGTCGATTCTGGCTTCAAGCTTGGGTTTGGCGGCGTCTTTACCTTTTCGCGCGCCAATCGTGTGCGTCGGCTGGCGCAGGACATGCCGATCGAGTCGATCGTGCTCGAAACCGACGCACCCGACCTCGCGCCCGCCTGGCTCGCCGACGACCAGTTCGGCGAACAGGGTGGTGTGCGCAATGCGCCCTCGGAAGTCGCGCGCATTGCCGGCGCGATGGCGCAACTGCGCGACATCTCGATCGAAGCGCTGGCCGAGCAGGCTCGCCGCAACAGTATCGACGCCATTCCTCGTCTGGCAGCGCTCTTGACAGCCTGACGCTCGCACATGCGTCTGCGGTTGATCGGCTTTGTCGCCGGCTGCGTGGCATTGCAGATGCAGGCGACGCTGGCGCCGGTGTGGCTGCCGCTTGGCGTGCTGGTGCTCTGTCTATTGCTGGCGGCGGTCTCGCGGCGTCGGCTAACGCTGTTTCACGTGTTGCTGGTCGCCGCCGCCGTTGCGGCAGGCTTTGGCTGGAGCGATTGGCGCGCGCAGCAGCGCATGGCCGTGGCGCTCGGCCCTGCGTGGGAAGGCAAGGACATCGTCGCGACGGGCGTGGTGGCCGAGTTGCCGCAGATCAGTGATGACGCCACCCGCTTTCTCTTCCACATCGAATCCAGCAATGCGGGTGATGCCGTGCCGGCCCGCGTGCGCCTGTCCTGGTATGGCACACGCACGTGGGGCGACGCGGGCGAGGAAGATGCAAAACCGGACCGACGCGTCGGCATCCCTGATCTGCAGCCCGGCCAACGCTGGCAATTGACGCTGCGCCTGAAGCGTCCGCACAGCCTGATCAACCCCAGCGGCTTTGACGGCGAATACGCGATGCTGGCCGACAACATCCGGGCCGTCGGCTATGTGCGTACAGGCAAGCGTGCGCAGAACATTGCACTGGATGAGGCGGGCACCGGTTTCGGAATCGGCGTGGAGCGCTGGCGCGCCAGCGTGCGGCACCGCATCCTCGATGCCTTGCCCGATGGGCGCTACGCGGCTGTCATTGTCGCCCTGGTGATGGGCGACCAGAGCGGCATCGCCCCCGACGACTGGGACCTGTTCCGCCGCACCGGCATCAGCCACCTCGTCAGCATTTCAGGGCTGCACATCACGATGATCGCCGGGCTGTTTGCAGCGTTGTGGATGGCGCTGTGGCGTCGCTCGTTCTGGCTGGCCCGCTGGGTGCGGACGCCATTGCCGCTGCGCATGCCGGCCCCACGCGCAGGCGCCATCGCGGCCATGCTGGCGGCGTTCGTCTACTGCCTGCTCGCCGGGATGGGTGTGCCGGCGCAGCGCACGCTGCTGATGCTCTCCACCGTAGCCATCGCCCGGCTTACCGATCGGAATGTGCCGGCCAGCCTCTCGCTGTGCTGGGCGGCGGCCGCGGTGGCGGTGGCGGACCCGTGGGCGGTCATGTCGGCGGGGTTCTGGCTGTCGTTCGGCGCGGTGGCGATCATCTTCATCGCGGCGCAGATGGCGCTCGATGGCCATCGCAGTGAAAACGCAGGCTGGGTTGGAGCCACGCGCCGTGCGCTCGCCGGCGGTACGCGGATTCAGTTCGCGGTCACATTCGGGCTGTTGCCTTTGACCTTGCTGTTGTTCCAGCAGACGTCGGTCGTCTCTGCTGCGGCAAATGGGCTGGCAATTCCCGCGGTGAGTTTCGTGACGACACCGCTGGCGCTGATCGGCGCGGCCCTCCCGGACCCGCTGGCGCAGCCAGTGCTTGAATTGGCCGAAGCGAGCTTCCGGTGGCTGGTCGTTTGGCTTGAATGGCTGGCGACGCCGCGCTGGTCTGTGTGGGTTGCGCCGGCTGGGCCCATCTGGGCAGAGTTGCTGTCGATGGTTGCGGTGGCACTCTTGCTGATGCCGGGTGGCCTCCGTGCATGGGCGTGGCGTGCGCAGGGTGCCTTGCTCCTCTTGCCGTTGGTCCTTGCGCGCGAGCCATTGCCATCGCCCGGCGAATTTCGGCTCGTGGCGTTCGACATCGGCCAAGGTGCTGCGGTCTTGGTCGAAACGGCCAACTATCGCCTGCTGTTCGACACCGGCCCGCGCTACGGAGACCATGCGGATGCCGCCGCCCGTGTCATCGCTCCCTATCTGCGAGCGCATGGCGTGGAAGCGCTCGACACGCTTGTCGTCAGCCACGAAGACAACGACCACGCCGGTGGCACCGAAACGGTGATCGGCGCGGTGCCGGTGCGCACCATGTTGGCGTCTTTGCCTCCGGGGCACGCCCTGCGCGGCACGGCGGATGCCAACAACATCGGTTTTGCCGATTGTTTGGCTGGGCAAGCATGGACGTGGGACCGCGTTGTCTTTGAGGTGCTGCACCCGCGGCGTTTGCCGGCTGAAAGCGAGCGCGTGTCCAGCAACGCCCGCAGTTGTGTGCTGCGTGTCGCCAATGGCCGCCACGCCGCCTTGCTGACCGGCGATATCGAAGCCGCTCAGGAAAGCGCGCTGATGGCCGCAGAAACGCCTGGGCGACTGATGGCAGACATCTTGCTTGTGCCCCATCACGGCAGCAAGACAAGCTCGAGCGGCGCGTTCTTGGACGCGGTTTCTCCGCAAGTGGCGGTTTTCCAGGTCGGCTACCGCAATCGGTACGGACATCCGCATCCGCAGGTTTGGCAGCGCTACGTAGCGCGCGACATCGACGGTTTGCGCACGGACAAGACCGGTGCCGTCGTCATTCAGACCGACGGCGATGTGCTGGACATTCAGACCGCGCGCGCCATGCGGCCGCGCTACTGGTCTTCCGCACGCGAAGTGGACCCCCTGGCAACGGCCACCGGCGCCTTCGACGCCCCGCCGTGAAAACTTGGTGGCACAACGGGTTGGCCCCATTGTGGGGGTTAAAACCGCTGTGCTATAAAAACCACGTGCCGCGTACATCGCGCGGCGCCGTCAGGGGAGAAAAGCATGGCAGTCCGGTTCTACGATAAAATGCTCAAATGGCATGACGGGGACCGCAGCCCCCATGCCGCCGAACCGGCCCCGGCAGCGCTCGTCCAGCAGGGCGAGGTTCGCAGCCACTACGGACGTTTCGCCGAATGGCTGGGCGCGCAATCCGCCACGACCCTGCAGAACAAGCGCGCCGAGGCAGACCTGATTTTCCGCCGCGTCGGTATCACGTTTGCCGTGTACGGCGACAAGGACGAATCGAACAGCGGCACCGAACGCACGATCCCGTTCGACATCATTCCGCGCATCTTTCCCGCAAGCGAGTGGGCCACGCTCGAGCGCGGCCTGCGGCAGCGCGTTGATGCGCTGAACCGCTTCCTGCACGACATCTACCACGAGCAGAACATCCTGCGCGCGGGCGTCATCCCGCCCGACCAGATCTACAACAACGCGCAATACCGCCCGGACATGCTGGGCGTCAACGTGCCGCGCGACATCTACGCGCACGTGGCCGGCATCGACATCGTGCGCGCCGGCGAGGGCGAGTTCTACGTGCTGGAAGACAACCTGCGCGTGCCTTCCGGTGTGTCGTACATGCTGGAAAACCGCAAGATGATGATGCGGTTGTTTCCGGAGTTGTTCGCACGCAATCGTGTGGCGCCGGTCGCGCATTACCCCGACATGCTGCTCGACATGCTGCGCAGCGTCTCGCCCCAGAACATTGCCGACCCGACCGTGGTGGTGCTCACACCAGGCATGTACAACTCCGCGTATTTCGAACATGCGTTCCTCGCTCAGCAGATGGGCGTTGAACTCGTGGAGGGGCACGACCTCTTCGTGCAGGACGATCATCTGTACATGCGCACGACGCAGGGCCCGCAGCGCATCGATGTGATTTACCGCCGTGTGGACGATGACTTCCTCGATCCGCTCGTCTTCCGGCCGGATTCTTCGCTCGGCGCGGCGGGGCTGCTGTCGGTCTATCGCGCGGGCAACGTGACGATCTGCAATGCCATCGGCACCGGCGTGGCAGACGACAAGTCGATCTACCCGTATGTGCCGGACATGATCCGCTTCTACCTGGGCGAGGAGCCGATCCTGAATAACGTGCCGACGTACATGTGCCGCCGGCCGGATGACCTGCAATACGTCCTGGACCACATGGGCGAACTGGTGGTCAAGGAGACGCACGGGGCAGGCGGCTACGGCATGCTGGTCGGTCCGGCTGCCACGCAGGAAGAGATTGCCGCGTTCCGTGAGGTGGTGAAGGCGCGCCCCGATCAGTACATCGCCCAGCCCACCTTGGCGCTGTCGACTTGCCCCACGTATGTGGAAGCCGGTATCGCGCCGCGCCATATCGATCTTCGGCCGTTCGTGCTCTCCGGCAAGGACGTGCGCATGGTGCCGGGCGGCCTCACGCGTGTGGCCTTGCGGGCCGGTTCGCTGGTGGTCAACTCATCGCAGGGCGGGGGAACGAAAGACACGTGGGTGCTGGAGCGCTGAACGCACGCGCAGCGACGCAACCTGCCAATCGCTCAATCGATCCACCGCATATCGAATACGTAGAAGGGAACGCCATGCTCAGCCGCACCGCAGACCACCTTTTCTGGATGGCGCGCTACACCGAACGCGCCGAGAACACCGCCCGCATGCTCGACGTGAATTACCAGACCTCCCTGATGCCGCAATCTGCCGAAGTGGCGGAGCAGGGCTGGTGGGCGATGCTCGATATTTCCGAACTCACGCGGGTTTTTGCCGACCGCTACGGACTGCTTTCGCGCGACGACGTAATTGATTTCATGGTGCGCGACATGACCAACCCGTCGTCGATCATGAGCTGCCTGCGCGGCGCGCGCGAGAACGCCCGAGCCGTGCGCGGCTCCCTCACAACGGAGGTGTGGGAAACCATCAACACCACGTGGCTGGATGTGCAGCGCCTGATTGCTGAAGGCATGCTGCGCGACGATCCATCGCAATTCTTTGAATGGGTGAAGTTTCGCTCGCATCTGTCGCGCGGTGTGCAGGTCGGCACCATGCTGACCGATGACGCATTCCACTTCATGCGGCTGGGGACCTTCCTGGAGCGTGCCGATAACACGGCCCGGCTGCTCGATGTGAAGTTTCAGTCGACGCCCACGCGCGATGAAGCGGCCGCCGAGCAGGGCGACTTCTATCACTGGGCCGCCACGCTGCGTTCTGTGTCGGGCTTCGAGGTGTATCGCAAGATCTATCGCAATGTCATCACGCCGACGCGCGTGGCAGAGCTGCTGATTCTGCGCAGCGATATGCCGCGCTCTCTGCTCGCCAGCATGGACGAGGTGGTCAGCATTCTTTCGACTGTGCGCAATAGCCAATCGGCGGAGACGGAGCGGCGCGCTGGTAAACTGCACGCCGACCTGCGGTACGCCCGCATCGAAGATATCTTTTCGGTTGGCTTGCATGCTTGGCTGACCAACTTCCTGGAGCGGATCGGCGACCTGGGCAACGGCATCAGCCAGGATTTCCTGGTGCCGCTTGAGGTGGCCTGACGTGCAGGGCATTGTGCATACATCGGGGCGCCGCTTTCGGGTGGCGCCCGTGTCATCGTGAAATACCGAATTCGACATACGACGGTCTACCGTTATGCCGAGCCGCTACGCCACAGCGTGCATGAGTTGCGGCTGACGCCTCGCAGCGGCGAGCTGCAACAAGTGGATAGCTGGCAAATCCATGCGCCCGGAAATCTCACGCGGGCCACCGACGGTTTCGGCAACGTCGTCCATCACTTCACCCTCGGCACGCGTACGGAAGACGTCACCATCGATGCGCGCGGCGTCGTCGAGGCGTTTCCCGCGGGTTCTCCCGGCAGCCAATGCTTTGTCGATGCGCCAGGGCAAGGGCGCTATCGCGTGTCGCCGCTGTATTTTCTGAGCACAACGCCGCTGACTTCCGCGCCGCCCGAGATGATCAGCTTTGCGCGCGAGCACGCGCTGGCGCCCGGCGACGCGGCGTCGGCGCTGCGCCTGGCGCAAGCCATCGCCAAGCGCGTGCGCTACAAGCCGAACACCACCCACGTCGGCACGGCCGCTGCGGAAGCATTTGGCCTTGGCACCGGCGTATGCCAGGACCAGGCGCAGGTGATGGTCGCCTGCTGCCGCGCGCTGGGCGTGCCGGCGCGCTATGTCAGCGGCTATTTCCACGCGGTGGGCGAAGAAGACCTCGCCAGCCACGCCTGGGCGGACGTTTGTCTCGATGCCGAATCCCACACGTGGTGCAGCATCGACGTCACCCACCAGTGCTTTACCGATACGCGCCACATCCGCTTGGCGGTCGGGCGCGATTACCAATCCGCTGCCCCGGTTCGCGGCGTGCGGCAGGGCGGAGGTGCCGAGACGCTCGACGTCCGTATTTCCATCGAGCCGCTGCCACTCGAGGCTGTTGACGTGAATTGAGCACCTCTTCCAAGCGCGGATGGGTTCCGACCGGCGCGCTAGAATGCCTTCAACCCACCGTTTTCGTTTCCGTTTGCCGTTTCGCCCATGACCTATTGCGTCGCCATGCGCCTGGACGCAGGCCTTGTATTCCTGTCCGACTCCCGCACGAACGCGGGCGTGGACGCCATTTCCACGTTCCGCAAGATGACCGTCTTTGAACGCGAAGGCGATCGCGTCATGGTGCTGCTAACGGCAGGGAATCTTGCAATCAGCCAGGCTGTGCGCCAGGTGTTGACCGAAGCACGCGGCAAGCCGCGCTCGCTGTGGACTGCGCGGGACATGTTCGAAGCCGCCACGATCGTCGGCGAGGCCGTGCGCGACGTGTATGACCGCGACGCCGCGGCGCTGGCCAAGGCCAAGATCGACTTCAACGTCAGCATTATCTTCGGTGGGCAGATTGGCGAAGAGCGGTCGCGCCTGTTCAACGTCTATGCAGCGGGCAACTTCATTGAAGCCACGCCCGAGAACTGCTACTTCCAGATCGGCGAGGCCAAGTACGGCAAGCCCATCATCGACCGCGTGGTCAGCCCGGGGCTGCCGCTGGACGAAGCCGCGAAGTGCGCGCTGATCTCAATGGATTCGACGCTGAAGTCGAATATTTCCGTGGGTTTGCCGTTGGATTTGCTGGTCTACGAGGCGGACTCCCTGCAGGTGACGCGCTTTGTCGCCATCGACGAAGACAACCCCTATTTCGCGATGATCCGCGGCACGTGGGGCAAGCGTCTGCGCCAGGTGTTTGCTGAAATCGAGGATCCGGATTGGGAAACCGGCACTTCGCCGGCGCACCCGTTGCGCCGCGAGGGGCACCCTTCAGCAGAGGTGGGACCCGTCCGCATTGCGCCGCCCGCCGCCGAAGCCCCGGCCACACCGGAGCGCGCCCCCGGCCCGGCGTTGGAGCAGGTGTCCACGATCCAGCGCGTGGCCGGCGGGTCGCAGAAGTCGCGCTGAACGGCACAGGATCCGAGATGCGCGACGTGATGCTCTTTTCGCATGCCAACGGCTTTCCGGTCGGAACGTATCGCAAGATGCTTGGCGTGCTCGGTGATGAATTCGACATCCGTGCGGTGGAGCGCTTTGGGCACGATCCGCGTTTTCCGGTCACGCGGTCCTGGCCCGGGCTGGTGAAAGAACTGCTTGCGGAAATCGACGCGCAGGCTGAGCCGGTTTGGCTGGTGGGCCATTCGCTTGGCGGCTTCCTGAGCCTGATGGCGGCGCTGCGCCGGCCCGAGCGGGTGCGGGGCGTCGTGATGCTCGATTCGCCGATCATCGCGGGATGGCGCGCCAAGCTGCTGCGCGTGGCGCAGTGGCTCGACATCGACGAGAGCCAATCACCTGCCGCGGCGACAAAGAACCGGCGCCATCTGTGGCCCGATCTTGACGCCGTCTGGAGCCACTTCAAGGCCAAACGCAAATTCGATCGGTGGGACGAAGACGTGCTGCGCGACTATGTCGAGCATGGCACCGAGCCCACTGGGCGTGATCGAGAGCGCACACTGCGCTTCTCGCGCGAAATCGAATACCAGATCTACCGCACGTTGCCGACCAACATGGGGCGCAAGGTCGCGGGCGGCACGGCATTCCCGGTCAGCTTTGTGGCAGGCACACGATCGCGCGAGATTCGCCAAGTCGGACTGGGCGCCACTCGGCGCATCGTCGGCAGCAGGCTGCGCTGGATCGAGGGCAGCCATCTCTATCCGATGGAAAAACCGCTGGAAACGGCCGCGGTGATCCGCGAGTTGATCGACGAAATGCGCGCCAACGCAGGCGCCATGCGGCACGCCGCATAGGCGAGACTGCGCTCGGGCAAATTCCACCGTTCTGTCACGGAACGGAGGGGGACCTTTGCTATAATCCGGCTTTCCCCGGCAAGCTAGGTCATGACCAAGTTCGTATTCGTTACCGGTGGCGTAGTGTCCTCACTCGGCAAGGGCATCGCCGCCGCCTCGCTCGCGGCCATTCTCGAGTCGCGCGGCCTCAAAGTCACCCTCCTCAAACTCGATCCTTACATCAACGTCGACCCGGGCACCATGAGCCCGTTCCAGCACGGCGAAGTGTTTGTGACCGAGGACGGCGCAGAAACCGACCTCGATCTTGGCCATTACGAGCGTTTCGTCTCGGCCAAGATGCGCAAGGCGAACAATTTCACCACCGGCCAGATTTACGAATCCGTGATCCGCAAGGAGCGTCGCGGCGAGTATCTCGGCAAGACGGTGCAAGTCATTCCGCATATCACCAACGAAATCCAGGCGTTCATCGAGCGCGGTGCCGCGGCATCGCACGACGGCAAGGCCGATGTGGCGATCGTGGAAATCGGCGGTACGGTGGGCGATATCGAATCGCTTCCCTTCCTGGAGGCTGCGCGCCAGATGAGCCTGCGCCTGGGCCGCAACCAGGTGGCGTTCGCCCACCTGACCCTGGTGCCGTTCATTGCCAGCGCGGGCGAACTGAAGACCAAGCCGACCCAGCACTCGGTGCAGAAGCTGCGTGAAATCGGTGTGCAGCCGACCGCGTTGCTGTGCCGCGCCGACCGCCCGATCCCCGACGACGAGCGCGCGAAGATTTCTCTGTTCGCCAACATGCCCCAGGACGCCGTGATCTCGGTGTGGGATGTCGACACCATCTACAAGATTCCGCAGATGCTCAACGAGCAGGGGCTGGATCGCATCATCTGCGAAGAACTGCGCATCGAAGCACCGCCGGCGGATCTGTCGGTCTGGGCGCGCATGGTGCATACGCTGGAAAACCCCCAGCACGAGATCACCATCGGCATGGTCGGCAAGTATGTCGACCTGACCGAGTCGTACAAGTCGCTGATCGAGGCACTGCGCCACGCCGGCCTGCATACGTCGACGCGCGTCAATATCGAGTACATCGATTCCGAGGAGCTGGAGTCGGGCCATACGCAGGTTCTGGACACGCTCGACGCGGTTCTGGTGCCGGGCGGCTTTGGCAAGCGCGGTACGGAAGGCAAGATCCGCGCAATTCAGTACGCCCGCGAGAAGGGCGTGCCGTACCTGGGCATCTGCCTGGGGATGCAGTTGGCCGTGATCGAATTCGCCCGCCATCTGGCCGGCATGAAAGACGCCAACAGTACCGAATTTAACGATGAGACCGAGCACCCGGTGGTCGCGCTCATCACCGAGTGGCTGGATCGCGATGGCCGCGTCGAAAAGCGCTCCGCCGACTCAGATATGGGCGGCACCATGCGCCTGGGCTCGCAGCGCGTGCCGGTTCAGCCGGGGACCAAGGCCGCGGCGATCTACGGTGCGGAAGTCAACGAGCGCCATCGCCATCGCTACGAGGTGAACAACCACTACGTGCCGCAGTTGGAAAAGGCCGGCATGATCATTTCGGCGCGTACGCCGTCGGAAAACCTGCCGGAAATGATGGAACTGCCAGCTTCGATGCACCCGTGGTTCGTCGGCGTGCAGTTCCACCCGGAATTCACCTCGACGCCGCGTGACGGCCACCCGCTGTTCAAGGCCTACGTGGAAGCCGCGCTGGCGCATCGCAACCAGACCGCGCAACGCGCTGTCGCCTAACGCGCTGGCGCACGGGACATACGATGAAACTCTGCGATTTCGAAGTCGGCCTCGACCAACCGTTCTTCCTGATTGCCGGCACCTGTGTGATCGAATCCGAGCAGATGGCGATCGACACCGCCGGCACGCTCAAGGAAATCACCGGCGCGCTCGGCATTCCGTTCATCTACAAGTCGTCGTTCGACAAGGCGAATCGTTCGTCCGACGCTTCGTTCCGCGGCTTGGGCATGGAAGAAGGCCTGCGCATCCTGGCGGAAGTCCGTCGCCAAGTGGGTGTGCCGGTGCTGACCGACATCCACGAGATCGACGAGATCAAACCGGTGGCCGAGGTCGTCGACGTGCTGCAGACGCCGGCGTTCCTGTGCCGCCAGACCGATTTCATCCGCGCGTGTGCGCAGAGCGGCAAGCCGGTCAATATCAAGAAGGGTCAGTTCCTCGCACCGCATGACATGAAGAACGTCATCGACAAGGCGCGTCACGCGGCCCGCGATGCCGGCCTGCCGGAAGACAACTTCATGGCCTGCGAGCGCGGCGCCTCGTTCGGTTACAACAACCTCGTGTCGGACATGCGCTCGCTGGCGATCATGCGCGAGACGGGCGCGCCGGTCGTCTTCGACGCGACGCATTCGGTGCAATTGCCGGGCGGCCAGGGCACCAGTTCGGGCGGTCAGCGCGAGTTCGTGCCGGTGCTGGCCCGTGCAGCCGTCGCGACTGGCGTGGCGGGTGTCTTCATGGAGACGCACCCCGATCCCGCATGCGCGAAATCAGATGGCCCGAATGCCGTGCCGCTGCGCCGCATGAAAGACTTGCTGTCAGTACTGAAAGAACTGGATGCGCTCACCAAGCGCAGCGGTTTCCTGGAAAATCAGTTCGACTGATTCTTCTGACCATCGGCGGCTTCACCAGCCGCCGCTGTCGTTTTCGGTTCAGATCGGTTCAGCTTTCGTTTTGGCTTCCGGAGAGAGACACATGGCCGCTGGCTACATCCTTGCGTACGTGGACGTGACAGACCCCGTGCAATACGAGCAATACAAGACGCTGTCGACCAAGGCCATGCAAGCGCATGGCGCCGAGCCGCTGGTGCGCGGCGGCAAGACGGAGCAACTGGAAGGCGAGTGGAACCCCACTCGCATCGTCGTGCTCAAATTCCCGAGCTACGACGCCGCCAAGGCGTTCTATGACAGCGAGGAATATCTCGCTGCGCGCAATGCCCGCGCCAAGGCAGCCAACATGAACATGATCGTGGTCGAAGGCGTTTGAGCTGCCTGTCGATCGCGTAGCGTTACCTGCTTTAAGACACCAAGAGGGATTTTCATGAGTGCCATCGTAGATATCATCGGTCGCGAAGTGTTGGACTCGCGCGGCAACCCCACTGTCGAATGCGACGTGCTGCTGGAATCGGGCGTGATGGGCCGTGCAGCGGTGCCGTCTGGCGCCTCCACGGGCTCGCGCGAAGCCATTGAACTGCGTGACGGCGACAAGTCGCGCTACCTGGGCAAGGGCGTGCTCAAGGCCGTCGAGCACATCAACACCGAAATCTCCGAGGCCATCATGGGCCTGGACGCGTCGGAACAGGCGTTCCTGGACCGCACCCTGATCGATCTGGACGGTACCGAGAACAAGAGCCGCCTGGGCGCGAATGCCATGCTGGCGGTGTCGATGGCGGTTGCCAAGGCTGCCGCTGAAGAAGCCGGCCTGCCACTGTACCGCTACTTTGGCGGTTCGGGCGCCATGCAGATGCCGGTGCCGATGATGAACATCGTCAACGGCGGCGCGCACGCCAACAACAGCTTGGACATCCAGGAATTCATGGTGATGCCGGTCGGCCAGTCGAGCTTCCGTGAAGCCCTGCGCTGCGGCGCCGAGATCTTCCACGCGCTGAAGAAGATTCTCGCTGACAAGGGCATGAGCACGGCCGTGGGCGACGAAGGCGGCTTCGCACCGAACTTCGCCAGCAACGAAGAGTGCCTGAACACCATCCTGTCGGCGATCGAGCAAGCTGGCTACAAGGCCGGTGAAGACGTGCTGCTGGCGCTGGATTGCGCCGCGTCCGAGTTCTACAAGGACGGCAAATACCACCTCGAAGGCGAGGGCTTGCAGCTGTCGTCAGAAGACTTCGCCAACTATCTGGCGAACCTGGCTGACAAGTTCCCCATCGTGTCGATCGAAGACGGCATGCACGAGAGCGACTGGGCCGGTTGGAAGGCACTGACCGAGAAGCTCGGTAAGAAGGTGCAGCTGGTGGGCGACGACCTGTTCGTCACCAACACCAAGATTCTGAAGGAAGGTATCGAGAAGGGCATCGCCAACTCGATCCTCATCAAGATCAACCAGATCGGTACGCTGACCGAGACGTTCGCAGCCATCGAGATGGCCAAGCGCGCTGGCTACACCGCCGTGATCTCGCACCGCTCGGGCGAAACCGAAGACAGCACGATTGCCGACATCGCCGTTGGCACGAACGCCGGCCAGATCAAGACCGGTTCGCTGTCGCGGTCGGACCGCATGGCCAAGTACAACCAGCTGCTGCGTATCGAAGAAGACCTCGGTGATATCGCCAGCTATCCGGGCAAGTCGGCGTTCTATAACCTGCGATAATCCCTCGCAGTTTTGCTCCGCATGACTGTGCGACCGCCGCTCTGGCGGTCGCATGGTATTTGGAGCCCGAGTACCGCCAACGCTTGTCCCTATGCGCCTGATTACGCTGTTCCTGCTGCTGTTGCTGCTTGCTATCCAGTACCCGCTTTGGCTGGGAAAGGGCGGCTGGCTGCGCGTGTGGGACATGCAAAAGCAGGTGACGGCCCAGAATCAGCGCAACGCTGAACTGAAGCTGCGCAACACCAAGCTAGAAGGCGAAGTGAAGGATTTGAAGGAAGGCACGGGCGCCATTGAAGAGCGCGCGCGCTATGAGCTGGGGATGGTAAAGGACGACGAGGGCTTCGTGCAGTTCGTCGCCCCGGCGCCGAAAACCAGCGAAACTCCACCGCCTCCGCCGCCTCCGGCGGGGCAGCAGCCGCATCATTGAGTCCGCCACGCGAACGCGCCCTGTCGACGCGCTCGTCCTGAAGCCAAGGGCCGGGATCTACCAGTAATACGGATAGCCCCAAACGGGTGCGCCGTAACTGACGCCCCACCCGCCGCGGTGGCGCCAGCCGCTGCCGTAATACACCGAATAGCCTCCGTAATACGGATACGGCGCGTAGTACGGCGCGGCCGCGTAAGCGCGCGCTTGCGCATCACGCTGGATAGCTTGATCCGATTCGCGCAGCGCCTTGGCATTCAGCGCATCCAGCTTCTTGCGCTCTTCTGCCGACAGCGTTGCCGGCGCCGCAGCCTGCGTATCGCCCGACAGCCGGGCAGTGTAGGGCGTGCCGCCCGGACCACGCGGTACGGCAACGCAGGCCGACGCCAGCAGCGCCACGCCAATCGGCAATGCCAGCGCAGCAGCGCGAGTGAGACTCAACGATCGCAATGACGAGGAAGTGGACTCAGACATGATGCGTTCCGCAGCAGGCGGCAGATGAGGAAACTGCCGACTTAGAGCGTGGGCGGCCCCGATAAGTGCCGCGCGCCTCCCGTACTTCATACTATGTCGCCTTGTTCAGTGGCGCTGGTCAGATGCGCCCTGTATGCCCTGCGCGACGGTCTCCTGTGCGAAGAGCTGTGCACAATCCACGGCGTCGAAACTGTAGTGCTGGCCGCAGAATTCGCAGTCGATTTCCACTTTGCCTCGCTCTTCCAGAATGCTGTCGACCTCGGGTTGACCGAGCGTACGCAGCATGGAACCCACACGCAGGCGCGAGCATGAGCAGCGGAAGCGCGGGGTGTGCGGCTCGAACATGCGAATGCCGGCCGCTTCCATTTCTTCCCAGTACAGGCGCTTGATCAGCGTGTCGATCGGCTGCTCGAGCAGTTCGTCGCGGCGCAGCGTCTTGCCGAGCTGGCAAACGCGTTCCCACGTGTCGAGGTCTTGCTCCTGTACGTCCTTGTGCAGCGGCTGGCCGGTCTCACCGACCTGCGCGGGCGCATGGCCGCTGCGGCCTTCCATTGCCCCGCCGTAGGAAGGCAGGCGTTGCAGAAGCATGCCCGACGCGACCTTGTTGTTGGCGGCAAGCCACAGGCGCGTGTCAAGCTGCTCGGAGCTTTGCATGTAGTGCTCGAGCACTTCGGTGATGGTGGCAAGCGGCCCGTTCTCATCCGACAGCGGTACGATGCCTTGATACGGCTGTTGGCCGGGCAGCTTGTCTTGCGGATCGAGCGTGATGGCGAAGCGTCCGTTGCCGTGCACGTTGACCATGGCGGCCAGCGTGGCGTCGTCCGCAATCTCGGCGCCTTCTGCAATTTTGGCCGTCGCACGCATCGACAGATCGGAGTTGCACTCCACGACGAGCATGTGCACCGGACCATCACCGTGCAGTTGCATGACGAGCGCGCCGTTGAATTTGAGGTTGGCTGACAGCAGCGCGGCGGCGGCCATCATCTCGCCCAGCAGCGTGCTGACCGGGGCAGGGTAGCGGCGGCGGTTCAGCACCTCCTGCCATGTCCCTTCCAGGCGCACCAGTTCACCGCGCACGGGCGCGGCGTCGAATACAAATTTCTTCAGCTCGTCAGTCATCCATCGATCCGTTTCAGTTGCTGCTTGTACATCGCCTGGCGCACCGCATACGTTTCGGTGTTCAGGTGCATCTTGGCAATGTCGTCTTCCGTCAGTTTGCGAACAGCCTTCGCGGGGGCACCCAGAATGAGTGTGCCGTCTTCGAAGACCTTGCCCTCGGTGACAATCGCTCCTGCGCCCACCAGGCAGTTCTTGCCGATCACCGCGCGATTGAGCACCACCGCCTGTATGCCGATCAGCGAGCCCTCGCCGATGGTGCAGCCGTGCAGCATGGCCTGGTGGCCGATCGTCACGCGGTCGCCGATGTTCAGCGGGCAGCCCGGGTCGGTGTGCAGCACCGAGCCTTCCTGCACGTTGCTGGCCTCGCCCACGGTAATCGGCTCGTTGTCGCCGCGGATGACGGCGCCGGGCCACACGCTTGCGCGTGCTTTCAACTCCACGCGGCCGATAACGGTCGCTTCCGGGGCCACATAGGCGTTTGCGTCAATGTTCGGGGCAACGTCGCCGAGTTGGTAGAGGGCCATGCGATCGGTCTCCAGGATCTGCGTAGGTGAGGAAAAAGGGCGCGTCTTCAAGCTTGCCGGGCGAGGCAGGCCGATGCGTCGAATTAAAATGGCGGAAAGTCCAAATTGTACGCTGATGACCGCTTCGCAGCCCTGCTCCAACATGCCCACTGCCACGCTACGCCATGCCGCCTTGGCCGCGCTGTGTCTCACTGATCCGGTCAGCAAGGTGGACGCCACGCTGCGTTTGAGCGAGCGCGCCAAGTGGGCCGATGACGCGAGTTGGGGCTTTGATGACGCCATGGTGGCACCGGAAGGCGGCGTCCCCGGCCGCCCAGCCGCGCCCGTGCTTGTCCCGCCTGCCGAAGTTCCACGCCGCCGTGCGATCGATACGCCACGTGGCCGCGGCGCTCTGCTGCACGCGCTGGCGCACATTGAATTCAACGCCATCAATCTTGCGCTCGATGCCGTGTGGCGTTTTGCCGGAATGCCCGCGGCGTTCTACCAGGACTGGACGCGCGTAGCGGCGGAGGAAGCGACGCACTTTTCGCTGCTTTCCGCGCATCTGGCCACGCTAGATTGCCGCTACGGTGATCATCCCGCCCACGACGGCTTGTGGCAGATGACGGAGAAAACCGCCGCCGATCCACTCGCGCGCATGGCGCTGGTGCCGCGCACGCTGGAGGCACGTGGACTCGACGCCTCGCCGCCGATTCGGGCCAAGCTGGCCCAGGCCGGTGATATGGCGGCTGCGGGCATTCTCGACATCATCCTGCGCGACGAAATCGGCCACGTTGCGGTGGGCAACCGCTGGTACCGCTGGCTCTGCGAGCGCGCCGGCCTGGACCCCGTGCCGACCTATCGCAAACTGGCTGAGCAATACGGGGCGCCGCGATTGCGCGGGCCATTCAACCTGGAAGCGCGCCGGCAGGCCGGTTTCGACGACGACGAAATCGCCGCGCTGGAAGCCTCGTTCTGAGCGCTACGGGGTTGTCCACTCGCCGCTATAATCGCTGGAAAAAGAACGATCGTTCGATTTCTATTCGCTGACGGAAACCATGGACTCCACCACGCAGCCGGCCGCCCGCCAGGCCTCCCGCTCGACCTACCTGCCCGTGCGCGGACTGCGCTACCACATCCGTGAATGGGGCGAGCCCGGTGCGCCCATCCTGTTCCTGTTTCACGGGTGGATGGATGTATCAGCATCGTTCCAGTTTCTGGTCGATGCGCTGCGCGAGCGCTGGCATATCGTGGCGCCGGATTGGCGCGGCTACGGCCAGACCGCCCGGCCTACCGATGCCCCCGGCGTGGAGAGCTACTGGTTTGCCGATTACGTGGCCGACCTCGAAGCGATCATCGATCACTACCAGCCGGAAGGGCAGGTGACGCTGGTCGGTCACAGCCTGGGCGCCAACGTGGTGTGCCTGTACGCAGGTATCCGGCCCGAACGCGTGCGGCGCGTGGTGGATCTGGAGGGCTTTGGCATGTCGGCGTCAAAGGCATCGCAGGCGCCGCGCCGCTACGCGCGATGGCTCGACGAGCTGAAGGACAAGCCGCGCCTGAACACCTACGCGACCGTCGAGGACGTCGCCGCGCGCCTGCAGAAGACCAATCCACGCCTGCCCGCCGACAAGGCCGCATTCCTGGCGCAGCACTGGTCGAGCCGAAACGCCGACGGCCGCTGGGAGATACTCGGTGACCCCGCGCACAAGATCATCAATCCCCAGCTTTATCGGCTGGATGAGGTAATGGAAATCTGGCGCCGTGTTACCGCCCCCGTGCTGCACGTCGAGGCAGTCGATTCGCCCACATTAAAAGCCATTGCAGGCGACGTGCCGCTGGCGGAATTCAAAACCCGCTTTGCGGCGTTTCCTGATTTCCGGGAGGTGCTGATTGCGGATGCGGGCCACATGCTGCATCACGATCAGCCGGAGCAGGTGGCCGCGCTGATCGAAGAGTTCTGCTTGCAGCGCTAAGCGGCAGGTCAATCAAGAAACCGCTGTGCCGCGCCGGGCGGCGGCAGGATGCAGGTGTCCGACCGCCCAAACCACCGATAGCGATTGCGCGCAACGCGGCGATACAACGCGTCGCGCAGCGTTGCAGGGATCAACCAGCCGATCCGCGCCAAGCGCCACGGCCAGCCAAGCGCATGCAGGATGCGCAGGATGGCGGCGCTTTCACGCCACGCACGGTCGTCTCGCACGAAGAGCACGGTATCCACGTCATCCGGATTTACGCCGGCCTGCGCGAGCAGCTGCCGCCCGGTTTGCCCCTGCATGGACGCGTAGCGCAGCAAGCCTTGCCGGTCATGCCGCAGCAGAAACTGGATGGAGCCGCTGCACAGCAGGCAGTGCGCATCGTAGACGACGATCATTCGCGCTCCATCGTCCTCAGGTCGAGATAACCTCGATACGCCGCAACCACGCCAAGCAACGGCACGCTGGCGCGCACGTTGAAGTGGAAGCGGTCACCGTCGCCGGATTCCTCGGCCAACACGGCGGGCCGCAGCCAGGCAGGGCAAGGGATGCCGAGAAAGCGCAAACCTTGCAGGCGCATCCGCAACATGCCGTAATGTGTCTCCAGCGCAAAGAACAGGCGCACCGCGCCGAGCCGCTCTGTGAGGTACCCCCGGTGCAGCGACAAGGTCGAGCGCATCGTGTGGCGGGGAAATTGGCGCGTCCAGATTTCTTCCGTGCCGGCAGTGTCGAGCGTGATTCGGATCGGGCCGCGCGTCGGTGTCCGCGGCGTGCGAATGCACCATGCAAGCACGCGTGCGAGGTGCGTGGCTGGCGGTTCCGTTTCGACTTCGCCGTGCAGCGTCACCGCGCCGGTCAGGCGGTGGAAGGTCTGCACGGCCGGCGCCAGTTCCGCATATCGCGCGCCAAGCACAGTTTCGTAGAGCGACGGTGCGCGCATGTGGGACTCATTCCGCCGTTACATGCAGTTTCGTCTGCAGCCCGGCGTCGTTGCTCGAATGCGTATGCACCAGGGTCTTGTCCGGATTCGCATACCGATAGGCGCGCCGCAGCGCCATCGCCACTTCATGAAAGCCCGACAGAATCAGTTTCTGCTTGTTTGGATACAGCGCGATATCGCCCGCTGCAAACACGCCAGGGCGCGATGTTTCGTACGCCGTTGTTTCCACCGTGATGCGGCCCGCGCGCATCTCCACGCCCCAGTTGACAATCGGGCCCGGCTCGGAAACCAGACCATACAGGGCGATCAGTTCGTCGCAGGGCAGAACGGTTTCGCCGTCGCGCCCGCGGATGGCTGCGCCGGTGAGCGTGCCGTCGGGCGTGCTGTCCAGGCGCGAAAGCATGCCGAGCACGAAATCCATTTCGCCGGCGGCGACGGCGGCGCGCATTTCAGCGACGCTCGCATCGGCTGCACGGAAGCCCTCTCGCCGATGCACCAGTGTCACGCGTGCGGCGACTTTGCGCAGCGCGAGCGCCCAGTCGAGCGCGGAATCCCCGCCGCCGGCGATGACGACGCGCTTGCCCGCAAAGCGCGCGGTGTCGCGCACGGCATAGTACAGATGGCGACCTTCCAGAGCGGCCGCTTCAGGCAAAGCCACACGTTGTGGGGTGAACGCACCGTTGCCTGCCGTAATGAGTACGGCGGCGCAGTCGAAGACGTCGCCGGCGCTGGTGGTGACCCGAAAGCGCCGGCCGTGCTCGCTTTCCAGTGTTTCCACGGTTTCGGCCCTGCGACCACACAGGATGGGGTAGTTGAACGGCGCGCACTGGGCCATCAGCCGGTCGACGAGTTCCTGCGCCGTGCACGAGACCAGCGCCGGGATGTCATAGATCGGCTTTTCCGGGTACAGCTCCGTGCATTGGCCGCCCGGGCGGTCCAAGGCATCCACCAGCACGCAAGACAAGCCGAGCACGCCTGCCTGGAACGCCGCGAACAGGCCGACTGGCCCGGCGCCCACCACGAGCACGTCGATACTTTGCTCCACGGGCTGGGGGGAATTGGCGACGAGTGTGGTTGCGGAAGTCATGGCAAAGCGAAGGGGACGAAACAATGCGGCCACTATAGCGTGCAGCACGCGGCGCGCCGCGAACACCGCCACGGGCAGTCGGGTCTTCCGGGAGCCAACCCGTGGCGAGGCAGGGTCCCTTGTTGCGCGCCGCAGCAGTAAAATGACGGAATGCCGAATATCTCTGCCGCCTCCGCCCGAAATGCCGATCTCCACTGCCATTCCACGGTGTCGGACGGCATGCTCGCGCCGCACGAAGTGGCAGCGCGCGCTGCAGCCCACGGTGTGACGCTCTGGGCCTTGACCGACCACGACGAACTGGGTGGGCAGGCCGCTGCACGCGAAGCGGCGACAGCCTTGGGCATGGACTATCTCGCGGGCGTCGAGATTTCAGTGACGTGGGCTGGACGCACGCTGCACATCGTCGGCCTGGGCATCGATCCGGAGAACGCCGATCTGGTGCAGGGGCTGGAACGCACGCGCTCCGGCCGCTGCGCGCGCGCCGAAGATATCAGCGCCGCGTTGGCCAAGCTCGGCATCGAAGGCGCTTACGAAGGTGCGCTGCGTCACGCGGGCAATCCGGACATGGTGTCGCGCACCCATTTCGCACGCTTCCTCGTCGAGCAGGGCCACTGCCGCGACATCCACGAGGTGTTTGACCGCTATCTGGGCGACGGCAAGCCGGGCTACGTCCCGCATCGCTGGGCGCGCCTGGCTGATGCGATCGACTGGATCAAGGGCGCGGGCGGCGTCGCAGTGATGGCGCATCCGGGGCGCTACACGTTGTCGCTGGTCGAGCACGGCGCGTTGTTTGACGAATTCAAGGCGCTGGGCGGCGAGGGCGTCGAAGTCGTCACCGGCAGTCATACGCCCGACCAATATGCGCTGTATGCCGATGTAGCGCGCCGCTACGGCCTGCTGGCGTCGCGCGGTTCTGACTTTCATGGCCCGGGCGAGGGCCGCGTCGAACTCGGCACGCTGCCGCCGCTGCCCGATAACCTGACGCCGGTGTGGAGCCGGTGGATGTCCTGACCGCGCGGCTGCCATGTCCCAGTTTTTCCAGATCCATCCGACCACGCCGCAAGGGCGCTTGATCCGCCAGGCCGTGGAGATCATCCGCAGCGGTGGCCTGGTCGCACTGCCCACCGATTCCTGCTACGCACTCGCCTGCCATCTGGACGACAAATCCGCCGTCGAGCGCCTGCGCCGCGTGCGCGGCATTGACGAAAAGCACCACCTCACGCTGATGTGCCGAGACCTTTCCGAACTCGCCACGTTTGCGCGCGTCGACAACAAGCAATACCGTGTGCTGAAGGCGGCGACGCCAGGGCCCTTCGTTTTCCTGCTGGAGGCGACCAAGGAAGTGCCGCGCCGGCTCTCGCATCCGTCGCGCAAAACCATCGGCCTGCGCGTACCGGAACACGCGATTCCCCTGGCGCTGATGGCCGAGCTGGGTGAGCCGCTGCTCTCCGCGACGCTGCAACTGCCCGGCGATGACGAACCGCTCAACGAGGCCGAGACCATTCGGGATCGGCTTGAAAAGCAACTCGAACTTGTCATTGACGGCGGCCCGGCCCCGGCAGAACCGACTACTGTCATCGACCTGACGCGCGGCGAGCCCGAACTTGTGCGCCAGGGCCGGGGCGATCCCGCCCGCGTGGGCCTGTAGGCGGGCCCTGGACACGCGCTTCGGTGGCGCCGTGCCGAGGCGCGCGCTTGCTACAATAGCCGGCCTATGGACCCCACACTGATCCAGAATATCGCGGTTTACGCGATTCCCGTGCTGTTTGCCATCACGCTGCATGAGGCGGCGCATGGCTATGTCGCCAAGCATTTCGGCGACGATACGGCCTATGTCATGGGCCGCATCAGCATCAATCCGCTGCGGCACATCGATCCCATTGGCACGATTGCGATGCCGTTGCTGCTGTATTTCGCCACCAAGGGTGCGTTCGTGTTCGGCTATGCCAAGCCCGTGCCAGTGCGCTTTGGCCGTCTGCGTGATCCGCGCTGGCATGGCATGTGGGTGGCGCTGGCCGGGCCCGCCACCAATTTTGTCCAGGCGATTTTCTGGGGCGTGCTGGCGGTTGCGTTTGCGATGGGCGGTGTAAACGAGCCGTTCCTGATCGGCATGGCGCGCGCCGGCATTCTGGTCAACATGGTGATGGCAGCGTTCAACATGTTTCCGCTGCCGCCGCTCGATGGCGGGCGTGTGCTGGCCGCACTCCTGCCGCCCCGGATGGCGCTCGGCCTGTCGCGCATCGAACCGTTCGGCTTCTTCATCGTGATGGCGTTGATCATTTCCAACGTCATCACCAATGTCTGGATGCGCCCCATCATGGCGCTGCTCTTTCAACTGCTGCAGTGGATTCTGAGCCCGCTGCAGATGCTGTTTTCTTGAGTCTTCAACTCCATTTCCCACATGTTTCCTGACCGCGTTCTCTCTGGCATGCGTCCGACCGGTGCACTGCACCTGGGGCATTACCACGGCGTTCTGAAAAACTGGGTCCGGCTGCAGGCCGAGTATCCGTGCTTCTTCTTCGTCGCCGACTGGCATGCGCTGACCACGCACTACGAGTCGCCCGAGGTGATCGAGGAATCGGTGTGGGAAATGCTGATCGACTGGCTCGCAGCCGGCGTCGATCCGACACAGGCCACGCTGTTCATCCAGAGCCGTGTGCCCGAGCACGCCGAGCTGTTTCTGCTGCTCTCGATGGGCACGCCGCTCGGCTGGCTCGAACGTGTGCCGACCTACAAGGACCAGATCGAAAAGCTGAAGGAGAAGGACCTCTCCACCTACGGCTTCCTCGGCTACCCTCTGCTGCAGGCCGCTGACATCCTGATTTACCGCGCCGGCTTCGTGCCGGTGGGCGAAGACCAGGTGCCGCACGTCGAGATGACCCGCGAAGTTGCCCGCCGCTTCAACTACCTGTACGGCCGCGAACCCGGCTTCGAAGAGAAGGCGCTGGAGGCGGCAAAGAAACTGGGCGGCAAGCGCGCCAAGCTGTATCTGGAACTGCGCACGGCTTACCAGGAGCGTGGTGAAGACGAAGCTCTGGAGCAGGCGCGCGCACTGCTGGCCGAATCGCAGAGCCTCTCGATGGGCGACCGCGAACGCCTGTTCGGCTACCTGGAAGGTTCCCGCAAAATCATCCTGCCCGAGCCGCAGGTGCTGCTGACCGAGGCATCGCGCATGCCCGGTCTTGATGGCCAGAAGATGTCCAAGTCGTACGGCAACACGATCCGTATGCGCGAGGACAAGGAAACCGTCGAAAAAAAGGTTCGCACCATGCCGACCGACCCGGCCCGCGTGCGCCGCACCGATCCGGGTGACCCGGACAAGTGCCCAGTCTGGCAACTGCACCAGGTCTACTCCGACGCCGACACGAAGGAATGGGTGCAGAAGGGCTGCCGCAGCGCTGGCATTGGCTGCCTGGAGTGCAAGCAGCCCGTGATCGAGGGCATTCTGCGCGAGCAACAGCCGATGCTCGAGCGCGCTCAGAAATACATGGACGATCCGTCCCTGCTGCGCGCCATCATCGCCGACGGGTGCGACAACGCCCGCAAGGTCACGCAAGAGACCATGCGCGAGGTGCGCGAGGCGATGGGCCTGACGTACAGCTGATAGGCCGTCGATGTCTGCTGCCGCATCGGACCCGCATACGCTTGCTGCGCCGTCGCCCTGGGTGCTGCGCTGGGCGGCTGAACTGCCGGCGGGCGCCTGCGTGCTGGACGTAGCGTGCGGCAGCGGCCGCCACGTGCGCTGGTTGGCCACGCGTGGTTTCCGCGTGACGGGCATCGACCGTGACGCGGCGGCGCTTTCGGGCCTCGCGAGCGTTGCCCAAACCATCGTCGCCGACATCGAAGGGAACCCGTGGCCGTTGCCCGCCGGGGCCACTTTCGATGCCGTCGTCGTCACGAATTACCTGCACCGGCCGCTTTGGCCGCGCTTGCTGGCGGCCGTCGCGCCGGGGGGGCGGCTGATCTACGAAACCTTTGCCGTCGGAAACGAAACCGTCGGTAAACCGTCGAACCCGGCATTCCTCCTTGCGCCGGGTGAATTGCTTGACGCGGTGCGAGGCCAGTTGCGGGTGATCGGCTACGAAGACGGTTTTCTCGCATCGCCCCGGGAGGCTTACGTGCAGCGGGTTTGCGCGGTTCGCGAGCCTGCCGGAGCGGTGGCGCCGCGCTACGCACTTTGAAGTTGCTGAGGACGGCGGCTTACCCGTCTCTTGGCGGGTCTCAGATGTGGCGAATCCGTTCTGACGATCCGGTACAATCCGACTGTTTACGTTCACGCTTTTGTCTGCTTTCGAAACCATGATCCAGATTTCCGGCAGTCTCGTCGCCATCGTCACGCCCATGCACGAGGACGGCAGCCTTGATTTCCCGTCCCTGCGCAAGCTCATCGACTGGCACATCGCCGAAGGCACCGACGGCATCGTGATCGTCGGCACGAGCGGCGAATCGCCCACCGTGTCGGTGGAAGAGCACCGTGAACTGATCAGGGTGGCGGTCGAGCAGGCCAACAAGCGCGTTCCCATCATCGCCGGTACGGGCGGCAACTCCACCACCGAGGCGATCGAGCTCACGGCGTATGCCAAGCAAGTGGGCGCCGACGCTTCGCTTCAGGTCGTGCCGTACTACAACAAGCCGACGCAGGAAGGGATGTATCTGCACTTCCGCAAGGTGGCCGAGTCGGTGGATCTGCCGGTCATTCTGTACAACGTGCCGGGCCGCACGGTGGCCGATATGACGGTCGAAACGATGCTGCGTCTGGCTGAAGTGCCTGGCATCATCGGCGTGAAGGAAGCGACCGGCAACATTGACCGCGCTGCGCAACTCATCAAGGGCGCGCCGGGCTCGTTCAAGATTTACAGCGGGGATGACCCGACCGCCATCGCGCTGATGCTGCTGGGTGGGCACGGCAATATCTCCGTGACGGCCAACGTTGCGCCGCGTGCCATGCACGAACTGTGCGCAGCAGCCATGCGCGGCGACGTGGAAACGGCTCGCCGCATCCACATGCAACTGCTGTCGGTGCACAAGAATCTGTTCGTCGAATCGAACCCGATTCCCGTCAAGTGGGCTCTCCAGGCCATGGGCAAGATGGAAGGCGGCATCCGCCTGCCGTTGACGCCGCTGGCCCCCCAGTATCACGAGGTTGTGCGCGCATCCCTGAAGGATGCCGGGCTGCTCTCCTGATTGTTTCAAGGCGCTTCTCAGGCCCTTAAGCCATCGTTCTCATCTGAAGGATCGCAAGTCAATGAAACTGCACCAAACCCGTCGCGGGGCTATGGCGACGTCCGCTCAACTGTTGCTGGCCGCGTTGTCGGTTGCCCTGATTTCCGGTTGCGATACCGTCAATGAGGTGATGCAGCCGGACCGCATCGATTACAAATCACAGGCCAAGAAGGGTCCGACGCTCGAAGTCCCGCCCGACCTGACCGGCATCCAGGCCGATCGCCGCTATGCCGCACCCGACACGGGCACGACCACGCTGTCGGCCTACACGTCGACTGCGCCGAAGGTCACGACGCCAGGCTCGGGCACCGAGAACGTGCTGCCCGCCGTGTCCGACATGCGCATCGAGCGCGATGGCAATCAGCGCTGGCTGGTTGTGAAGACCACGCCGGACGCCCTGTGGCCGCAATTGCGCACGTTCTGGCAAGAACTCGGTTTCCTGCTGGTGATCGACTCGCCCGAGACCGGCATCATGGAAACCGACTGGGCCGAGAACCGCGCGAAGATTCCGCAGGACATCATCCGCCGCACCGTCGGCAAGGTGTTCGATGGCCTGTACTCGACGTCGGAGCGCGACAAGTTCCGCACTCGCATCGAGAAGGGGCCGAATGGCTCGGTCGAGGTCTATATTTCGCACCGCGGCGCGCAGGAACAACTGGTGGGTTCGTCCAAGGACCAGACGGTGTGGACGCCGCGCCCGGCCGATCCGGAACTGGAAGCGGAATTCCTCTCGCGCCTGATGCAGCGTCTGGGCGCCAGCAAGGAAGCCGCACAGCAGAAGCTCGCACAAACGCAGGCTGTGCACCCGGTGCAAGACGGCGCCAAGGCCGAGCCGGCCCCGCGTACCGGCCCGTCACTGCTGACGCAATCGAATGGCCAGCCGGCTCTGCAGGTGCCGGAACCTTTTGATCGCGCCTGGCGTACCGTGGGTCTGGCGCTGGATCGCGTGAACTTTACCGTGGATGATCGCGACCGGTCGCAAGGAGTGTACTTCGTCCGCTACGCTGACACGCGTGCCGAAGCGAATGCACCGGGCTTCTTCTCGCGCCTGTTCTCCGGCACGAAGATCGAAGACCTCAAGCGTGCCAAGCGTTACCGCGTGGTGGTGAAGGATGCCGGCTCGTCGTCGACGGTGCTGGTGCAGAACGACGATGGCTCCGCGCAGACCGGTGACATCGGCAAGCGCATCCTGTCGCTGCTCGACGAGCAATTGCGGTAAGCGGCATCATGCAGTACGGCTGCCTAGGTGGGCGATGACACTGAGATTCGCCAGCCTTGGCAGCGGCAGTGAAGGGAATGCGCTGCTCGTCGAATCCGCGAGTGGGACGACGTGCACGCGCATTCTGCTGGATTGCGGATTCGGTATCCGCGAGACCGTGCGGCGGCTCGAACGGCTGGGTTGCATGCCGGAATCCCTCAGCGCGATCCTCGTAACGCACGAGCATAGCGATCATGTTGGCAGCGCCTATGCGGTCGCCGCCAAGTTCAATATTCCCGTCTGGACCAGCCACGGCACGTATCGCGCGACCGAAAACCTGCGCGGCGCCGACCGTGCAGCCGTGCGTTTCTGCCGCGCCGACGACGCGTTCTGTGTCGGCGATCTGCACATCTTGCCTTACACCGTGCCGCATGACGCGCGTGAGCCGCTGCAGTTCGTCTTCAACGACGGTGGGCGACGCTTGGGCGTGCTGACCGATGCCGGCATGTCGACGGATTATCTCTGTGCCCATCTGACGGGCGTGCATGCGCTCGTGCTCGAATGCAATCACGACCGGGAAATGCTGGCGAACTCAGCGTATCCGTGGTCATTGAAGCGTCGTATCGGCGGGGATTTCGGTCACTTGGCCAATGACATTGCCGCTGCGATCCTCACGCGCGTGCGCCACGACGCCTTGCATACGGTCGTGGCTGCGCATCTGTCCAAGCAGAACAACACGCCGTTGTTGGCTGCCGAAGCGATTGCCGTGCCGCTGGGGGCTCGCGTTCAAGACGTGCCGATCGCGGATCAGGAAGAGGGCCTACTTTGGCGCACCGTTTGAGGGCGTCAGGTCCGTCCGAAGCGGCTTGTAAGATTCAGAAACAACTTTGTATGGCGGAAGGGCGCGGCGTTGCGGCTGTATTGAGACCTAGATCGCACCCATGAAAAAAGCCGACCCGAAGGTCGGCTTTTTGTCTCGCGAGAAACGCGATTATTGCTTAGCAGCCGGAGCCGAAGCGTCAGCAGCCGGAGCCGAAGCAGCCGGAGCCGAGGCGGCGGCGTCCGAAGCAGCCGGGGCGGCCGGAGCTGCAGCAGCGTCCGAAGCAGCCGGTGCCGGAGCAGCAGCGGCGGGAGCCGAGGCTTCCGGAGCAGCAGCCGGAGCAGCAGCTTCTTCCTTCTTACCGCAAGCAGCCAGAGCCACAGCAGCCATCAGCGAGGCGATCAGGAGAGACTTTTTCATTTTTTCGATCCTTAAACTGAATATGGAAAGCGAACAACAGAAAGGGCGATGAATAATTACCGGTAATTATCGCTCAGGTACTACACCTTCTTCTATGCTGGCAGCCAAGCCACACGAGGGCTGCTCGGCTTGCAAGCTAGCGTCGGATTATAGCGACCTTTACCTACCCTGTGTAGCGGAGTCGGGCCCGACGCACGTTCGATTCAAACGCTTTTGTAACGATCTGTTTCAACGCGGAATCATCGCTGCGTAGGGCCAGCCAACCTCAGCCAGCCTTCTTCGTACCATGCGTGCAGCGTGTCCATCAGATCCGGCAGGCCGGCCGCCGCATCCACCGACGCGGCGCTCGCACGACGTGCGTCGGCCAACGCGGAAAGCCACGCAAGCAACGTTCCCGAGGGCTCGAACGTGTCGCCGTTGATCCAGAAGCGTTGCGCGTCATACAGCGCCTGCGTTCGCGCATCGAGGACGATGCCTTCCTTGCGCGCCCGGGCCGTGAAGCGTGCGAGCGGCAAGCGAGGCTGCGTGATGAAGTCGACGTGATCCTTGGGCTCGGACAGATACGCACCGAGGAATTCGCCAACGAGTTCGGGTGTCCAGCGCAATGCGTTGAGCTTCTGCGCAAGCGCCTTGACCATGGCGGCGGGCAGTTCGCCGGGGTGTTCGGTCGGCTTTTGGTCCGGGTCTGCGTAGCGGCCTTCAAAGTTGGGATCGTCTTCCAGCGTTTGCGACAGGAAGCCCAGAAAGTGGCCCGCCAATTCTCGGTACGACGGTGAGCGGAAACCGATCGAGTACGTCATGCACTCACCCTCGGCGACGCCGTCGTGCGCGTAGTGCGGAGGCAGATACAGCATGTCGCCGGGTTCGAGCACGAACTCCTCTTCGGGCTGGAAATTGGCGAGGATCTTCAGCGGCAGATCGGGCACGAGCGTGAGATCGTCCTGCGCGGAGATGCGCCAACGGCGTTTGCCGTGCGCCTGCAGCAGGAACACATCATACGAATCGAAGTGCGGGCCGACGCCGCCGCCGTCGGTCGCGAAGCTGATCATCACGTCGTCGAGCCTCGCATCCGGAATGAATCGGAAACGCTGCATCAGCGCCTCGACTGCCGGCTCGACGAGATTCGCGCCTTGCACGAGCACCGACCAGTTGCGTGTCTTGCGTGAAGGCAGCGGGCGTTCGTCGAAGGGGCCGTGGTTGAACGACCAGCGCCCGCGCGATTGCGCAATCAGGCGGGACTCGACATCGGGGCGTGCAGCCAAGGCAAGTACACGTTCGGGCGACAGCGGAAAGTGCAGCGCACGCATCTCCTCAGGTGAGAGTGCCTGACGGATCAGCAGCGGCTTTTTCTGCCAGTGCGTACGCATGAAATCGCGCGGTGACAGACCGCCCAGGAGTTGCGCCGGATGCCCCGCTGGAAGAGCGGGTTGGACGCCGCCATCGGCAGCGTATAATGGGACTTCGTTCATGGAGTGCGCAATTGAAAATCGCGAAGAATACGGTGGTGTCGGTGGCATACAAACTGTCCGACGCGCAGGGCAACGTCATCGAGGAATCCGATGAGCCGATGGTGTATTTGCACGGCGGCTATGATGGCACGTTCCCCAAGATCGAGGAAGCGCTAGACGGCCAGGAGCAAGGCTACGAGACCAAGCTGCAGCTCGAGCCGGACGACGCTTTCGGTGACTACGATCAAGAACTGATCAAGATCGAGCCGCGTGACCGCTTCCCCGAGCCGCTCGAAGTCGGCATGCAGTTTGAGGGCGTGCCCGAAGACGGCGACGAGGAAGACGCCATCGTCTACACCGTCACCGACGTGGCGGAGGATAAGGTTGTGCTGGATGGCAATCACCCGCTGGCAGGCATGGCGCTGCGCTTCGAGTTGAAGGTGACTGAAGTGCGTGAGGCCACGGCTGAAGAAATCGAGCACGGCCACGTGCACGGCGAAACGGGCCTCGAAGTGGTGGACGAAGACGAAGACGACGACAAGCCGCACACGCTGCACTGATCGGCGGTTCATCGAGATACGAGAACGGGAGCTTCGGCTCCCGTTTTTTATTGCGCCGGAGCAGGCGTGATTTCCGGCGCCAGGACTGGTGTGTTGTCGATGCGGCGGCTGCGGATATGGAAGAGCGGCGTCCGGCCCGGGGTGACCGACACCTCCAGCCAGCGGTCGAGCACCGGCGAACCATAGCTGCGCGCGCGCATGACGTGCGGATCTGGGCGGCCGTCTTCGTCCTTGAGCGGGCGGTCTAGCATGAAGGTCTGGCTGGCACCGTGGATGAGCAGAACGGCACCGCCGTAGTCGCGTGTGAGCGCTCGCAACTGGCGCTTGAGCGCCAGATAGCCGTCATGCGAGCGGCGGCGCAGCAAACCGTCCAACAGGTTGGGTGCTCGACGTCGCTCCCAGCCGTCTTCGAAGAGCGGATCGGCTTGCATCATGACGACCACGCCGGCCATCTTGCGCTGACGCGCGACGGCAAAAGCCCGGGCGAGCCACTGGCGATTGGCTTCAAGGCGGTCTTCGTATTCGCCGTTGCGCCCGCCCGCGGTCTTGTAGTTATTGTTGTCGCCGGGCACGTTGAGGGTGACGAACAGAACGTCGCTCATCGTCCAGCGCGTGTTTTCGCGGTAGCTGCGGAACTTGGCCTGGTCGGACTGGCGCATGACCGTCATGGTGCGCTGGCCAAGGGTGTTGTCGTCGGGGTAGAACAGCTCGCGCAGTCGCAACAGGCGTTCCACCGGATCGAAGCTCCCGGCTGCGGGGCGCTGGCAGTCGCTCCAGTCGTGGTCGCCGGGGATGTAGATCACGGGGGCGATCAGGCTGTCGAGCAGGTCATGGCGCGCTTCGAGCAGCGTGTCGGAGCATGATTCATCACGGCCCTTGAGGTTGCCCAGGTGGACGACAAAGGCCGGATGCTCGGCGTCGATGGTGTCCAGCAGTGCGCGCACCGAGGCGACATCTTCGGCGCGTTCGGGCACGTTGCCGATGACCGAGAAAGTGAGGATGGACGGCGCGTCATTTGCAGACTTCGCCCCTTTGGGCGCCGCCGCAGCAGCCATCGGCAGCAGCATCGCCAACGCCAAGGCGATGCATTGAAGCCTGCGTGAAGTTGCGCCGCGCCGTGTCATCGGGATCAAGCGGACGGAGTCGCCAGCGCCTTGAGCCGGTACAGCGCATCGAGCGCTTCACGCGGCGTCATGTCATCGGGATCGATGCCGGCGAGTGCCTCCGTCAGTGCGCTGTCGGGTGCTTCGGCGTCGTCTTCGTCGTCGATGGGCGTATCGGCGGCGAGGGCGAAGAGGTCCAACTGAGGCGTGGCACCGGTGTCGGCCGAATGCTGCTCCAGCCACGCGAGCCGCTTGCGCGCGGCGCGAATGACCGGCTGCGGCACGCCCGCCAGCTGCGCGACCTGCAGGCCGTAACTCTGGCTGGCAGGGCCCTCCTGCACGGCATGCAGGAAAACAATGCCGTCACCATGTTCGACGGCGGAGAGGTGCACGTTCGCAGCCTGAGCGAACTCCTGCGGCAGTTGCGTCAGTTCGAAATAGTGCGTTGCGAACAGCGTGTGGCTGCGGTTGTGCGACAGCAAGTGACGCGCAATTGCCCAGGCGAGCGCCAGGCCGTCGAACGTGCTCGTGCCACGCCCGATTTCGTCCATCAGCACGAGGCTGTTGGGCGTCGCGCGGTGCAGGATGGCAGCGGCTTCGGTCATTTCGACCATGAAAGTCGAACGCCCGCCCGCCAGATCGTCCGCCGCGCCGATGCGCGTGAAGATGCGGTCGATCGGTCCGATGACCGCGGCTTCCGCCGGCACAAATGCACCCACGTAGGCGAGTAGCACGACCAGTGCGGTTTGCCGCATGAAGGTCGATTTACCACCCATGTTCGGGCCCGTGATCAGGAGCAGTTTGCGGGTGTCCTGCAGCATGCAGTCGTTGGCGACGAACTGTTCGACTTGCTGTTCGACCACGGGATGGCGTGCGCGCGTCAGCTCAATGCCCGGTGCATCGGTCAGCGTTGGGGGCGACCAAGACAGCGCATGCGCACGCTCAGCAAGCGTCGCGAGCACATCGGCCTGTGCGAGGGCGGCGGCGATGCGTTTGAACTCGGCCAGATGCGGCAGCAGTTTCTGCAGCAACTCTTCGTAGAGGACTTTCTCGCGCGACAGAGCACGGTCCTGCGCGGACAACGCTTTGTCTTCGAACGCCTTCAGTTCGGGCGTGATGTAGCGCTCGGCGTTCTTCAGCGTCTGGCGGCGGCGGTAATCGTCGGGCACCTTGGCGGCCTGGCCGTTGGTGACTTCGATGTAGAAACCGTGCACGCGGTTGTATTCCACGCGCAGATTGGCAATGCCGGTGCGCTCGCGCTCTCGGGCTTCCAGATCGACGAGGAACTGGCCGCAGTTTTCGGAGATGTCGCGCAGCTCATCGAGGTCGGCATCGTAGCCGCGGGCAATGACGCCGCCGTCGCGCACCATGGCTGCCGGCTCGGCCATCACGGCGCGCTGCAGCAGGGCGTGGGCGTCTTCGGGCAAGCTCAGTGCGGCGTACAGCTCGGTCAGCAGCGGAGCCGCGTCACTCTGCGGCAGTTCTTCGCGAATCTCCGGCAGACGCGCCAGTGTGTCGCGCAACGACGACAGATCCCGCGGGCGCGCCGACAGCAGCGCCAGTCGCCCCGTAATGCGCTCCACGTCCGACAGTGTGCGCAGCGTCGCACGCAACGTTTGCCAATCGCTGCCGAGCAGCACTTCAATCGCTTGCTGCCGTGCTTGCGGCACAGCGCGATCCCGCAGCGGATGATGCAGCCAGTGGCGCAGCATGCGGCTGCCCATGCTGGTCGCGCAGGTGTCGAGCAGCGAAAACAGCGTCGGCGATTCCTGCCCGCGCAGCGTTTCGGTCAGCTCCAGGTTGCGGCGCGTGGCGGTGTCCAGGCCGATGAATTCGCTTTCATGCTCGACGGTGAGGCCGATCACGTGGCGCAGGGATTGGCCTTGCGTGGCCGCTGCGTAGTTCAGCAGCGCACCGGCAGCGGCCAATGCGGCCGTCAGCGTTTCCGCGCCAAAGGCCACCAGGCTGGCCACGCCGAGTTGTTCGCGCAGGCGGCGGGTGCCGGCTTCCACGTCGAAGTGCCAATCCGGCAGGCGCGTGCGGGCAACATCCACCTGGAGGGTGTTGAGCGTTGCATCGTTGGCCAGCACTTCGGCGGGGCGGATGCGTTCGAGTTCGCGGTCGAGCTGGTCGGCGCTGCATTCCATCACGCGCAATTCGCCGCCGACGAGGTTGAGCCACGCCAGGCCCATCAGCGGCGCCGCGCCGCGTTTGCCAGGCACGTGCGCGATGGCCAGCAGATGGTTGTTGATCTTGTCGGAAAGCAGCGCGGCGTCCGTCAAGGTGCCGGGCGTGACGACGCGCACGACCTTGCGCTCGACCGGTCCCTTGGTTGTGGCCGGGTCTCCGATTTGCTCGCAGATGGCAACGGATTCGCCCAGCTTGACCAGCTTGGCAAGGTATTGCTCGGCAGCGTGGAACGGGATGCCCGCCATGCGGATCGGATGCCCGTTGGAACTGCCGCGTGCGGTGAGCGTGATATCGAGCAGCCGCGAGGCTTTTTCGGCGTCTTCAAAGAAGAGCTCGTAAAAGTCGCCCATGCGATAGAAGACAAGCGTGTCCGGATGCCCAGCCTTCAAGCGAAGGTACTGTTGCATCATCGGCGTGTGCTTGTCGAACGGGCCGTATTTCGGGTCGATCTCCAGAACCGGAGCGGAGTGTTCAGCCATGAGTGCTCAAAGCGCAGCGCGCCGCCCGATGTGATCCGATCAGGCTGCGCGCGGAAGGTGTCGAATCGCGCAATTGTTGCACACCCGCGATGCGGCTTCACCGCTCAACGTCTGCGAGCCGGGCTTCAAGAAAGTCGAGAAAGCAGGCGATCCGCGAAGCCAACTTGGTGTTGCGGTAGTACACCGCGTGAATCGGCTGCAGCACCTCCACCGTGGCGTCCGGCAGGACCTGCACAAGGTCGCCTGAGCGCCGGTCTTCCACGGTCATGAAATCCGCCAGACAGACGATGCCGGTGCCTTGCAGTGCAAGCTGGCGCAGGGTTTCACCGCTGGAGGCTTTGAGCGTGGGTTCGATGCGCAGGCGGTCGCCGTGCGGGCCGCGCAGGGGCCACAGGTTCAGCGATTCCGGTTGAACGAAGCCGAGCAGGGCGTGCGTTAGCAGGTCATCGACATTGCGCGGGCGGCCGTGCGCTTTCAGATACGCGGGGCTCGCGAGGACGCGAAGCCGCCGCGTGCCAAGCAGGCGTGCCCGCAGGGTGGAATCGCGCAGTGTGCCGATGCGGATTGCCACGTCAGTGTCCTCTTCCAGCAGATCGATGATCAGGTCGTTGGTGTTCAGCTCCAGGTCGATCTGCGGATACCGTGCGCGGAAGTCGGGCACCAGGGGCGCCACCACATGCAGCATGAACGGCATGGCCGCATTGACGCGCAGGCGGCCGGCAGGCTGCTGGCGGCGCAGGGCAATCTGCTCCTCGGCCTCGTCGACGGCGGCGAGGATGTTGCGCACCTGCGCAAGAAATGTCGTGCCCTCGTCGGTCAGCGACAGCCGCCGCGTGGTGCGAGAGAGCAGGGTGGTGTCCAGCTTCTCTTCCAGACGGCGCAGTGCGCGGCTCACGCCAGATACCGTCTGGCCCAGCTGCTCAGCCGCTGCGGTGACGGAGCCCGTATCGACGACGGTGCGGAAGGCAAGCAGTTCTTCGAGCGTGGTTTTCATCGTCGATTATCCATTCCAGATCAACAGAATTCTGCCCAATATGGCTTCCTCTGCAAAGATCGCGTGCGGCGCGGGGCGCGGTGGATGGGCGCAAAGGCAGCGATGCGGGCCATTGCCCGGGGTCGCCCCCTCAAGGTTGGCGGCCGGCCTGCCGATAGACCATTCGGACCCCTAAAACCATAGTGGGAACGCATTTGCGCAAATGGCGCCTTGCGATTCCGCTTCCGGAGACTCTGGAATGAGCAAGCTCAGCTTTCGCCAAAAGCTTTGGCTGCCGCTGGTCATCAGCCTTGTCGCGCTGACGTTGATCTCGGTATTCAACGCGTATCAGGCGCGCGAGATCCGCGTGGAGGAGCGCAAGAACAACCTCGTCAGCGTGACGACCATGGCCATGAACCTGGTCAAGCAGTACGACGACCTGACCAAGAACGGCACGTTGAGCAAAGACGCCGCGCAAAAGCAGGCGATCGACCGTTTCAAGGCCCTGCGCTACGACAAGGACGGCTACTTCACCATCACCAGTTCCAACAACGTGGTGGTGATGCACCCGATCAAGCCGGAGTTCATCGGCAAAGACCAATCCGGCTTCAAGGATGCACAGGGCAATGCGGTCTATGCGGGCTTGACCACTGCCGCCAAAGATCCGAAGGGCGGATTCACCAGCTATGTCTGGCCGAAAGTCGGCGGCACGGATCCGGTGCCCAAGACGGCATTCGCGATGCGCTATGAGCCGTGGGACTGGGTTTTCTCGACCGGCGTCTACATGGACGACATCAACGCTGCATTCATGACGTCGCTTTACCAGACCGGCGGCCTGCTTCTGCTGGTGGGCGGCTTGCTGGTGCTGCTGGGCAGCGTTGCGAACCGCAGCCTGCAGCGCACGCTGGGCGGCGACCCCGCCTACGCGGCTGACGTTGCCAACCGCATTGCCGGCGGCGACCTGACGGTGGAGATTGCCACCCGTGCTGACGACAACCACAGCCTGCTCTACGCAATGAGCCGCATGCGCGGCGCGCTGGTGGACACCATCGGCCGCATCAAGGGCGCGTCGGAAACCATCGGCACCGCCACGCGCGAGATCGCCAGCGGCAACCTCGACCTCTCGTCGCGCACCGAACAGCAGGCCAGCTCGCTCGAAGAAACGGCTTCGGCCATGGAGCAGCTCATGTCGACCGTGCAGCAGAACGCCGACAACGCCCAGCAGGCCAACCAACTGGCCGCGTCCGCCTCGGATGTGGCCGTGCGCGGCGGCGATGTGGTGACGCGCGTGGTGGAAACCATGGGCTCCATCAACGCGTCGTCCCGCAAGATCGTCGACATCATCGGCGTGATCGACGGCATTGCGTTCCAGACGAACATCCTTGCGCTGAATGCGGCAGTGGAAGCCGCACGTGCTGGGGAACAGGGCCGTGGTTTTGCCGTGGTGGCCGGTGAGGTGCGCAGCCTTGCGCAGCGCAGCGCCGCTGCCGCCAAGGAGATCAAGGCGCTGATCGACGATTCCGTCGTCAACGTGGATGCAGGCAGCGCGCTGGTGGAAGAAGCCGGCACGACCATGCGCGAGATTGTGGCGAGCGTGAAGCGCGTGACCGACATCGTTGGCGAGATCTCGTCCGCCAGCCAGGAACAGCGTTCGGGCATTAAGGAAGTGAGCCACGCCGTCACGCAGCTTGACGACGCCACGCAGCAGAACGCCGCGTTGGTGGAGGAAGCGGCCGCCGCAGCGCAATCCCTGGAAGAGCAGGCGGTGAGCCTGACCCAGGTGGTGGCGCAATTCCGCTTGGATGCGCACGCGCTGCGTGCCCCCGCCATGGTGGCCAGGGTTGAACCGGAGGTTGTGCCGGTCAAGCCCGTCGCAGGTGCTGCTCCGGCGGCGCCCAAGGAAGAAGCGCCGCGACGCGAAGCCGCCAAGCCGAGCACCGAAGCCGCCAGGCCCAAGCTGACGTCGCGCAAGCCGCCTGTGCTGCGAAAGGCTGCTGCCAAGCCGGTCGAGCGAACCGAAAAGAAGCCGGCTGCACCGGCAGCGATCCCCGCGAGCCTGACCAAGGCGAAGCCTCTGGTCGCCGCTGGAGGCGACGCCGACTGGGAAACGTTTTGACCCACGATTGACCTTCACCTCGTTGACCCCGCACACCGCAAGCATGTGCTTGCCTGCGGGGACCCCGGAGACAAGATGGACCGCGTTTTGAAGAACACCAGCGTGCGCGCTGGCCTGCTGGCGATTCTGATCACCTTTGCACTGATGATTGTGGTCGGAGCTGCGGTGGGTGTGCTGGCGCTGCGTATCACCAACGCCGCGACCGAGCGCGTGCACGCGATTTCCGATCGCAGCATGCTGCTGAACGACGCGTACAAGGACATGCAGCGCGCACGCACCGGCATGTCACGCTTATACAGCGTCCTGCGTGAAAACATGGACGAGGCTGCCAAGACGGCAGCGCTTGCCAGTTCGGAGAAAGGCCTGAAGAAGGCTATCGAACAGGTGGAAGCCTTCAAGAATGCGCCACGCATCGAAGGTGTCGACGAGTCGCTGCGCCAGGCAATCGTCCAGGCCGCGCAGACGCACATCGAAGCCGTGCAGCGCGCCCTGGCGGCGTTGCGCACCGGCGACGCCGCTGCGTATGCGCAGCTCAACTACAAGGACGTGACGGATACCGGCGCCGCGTGGTCGGTGCAGATCGAAAACTTCCAGCAGCTCGTCAAGAAGCTGGCCAAGGACGAGGCAGACGATGGCCGTGCGCGTTACGAAACGATCCTGAAGTTCGTGGCGCTCGGCATTGCCATGGCACTCGCGTTGATCGTGGCGGTGTTTTACGGTCTCAAGGCCTTCGTGATCACCCCGCTGAACGAAGCCGTAGCCGTGCTCAGCCGCGTGGCCGAGGGCGATTTGGCCGTGCACGTCAAAACGGGTGGCCGCAATGAACTCGGTCGCCTGCTGGCTGCCGTGGGCCGCATGCGTGAGAGCCTGGTGAACACCGTGCGCCAGGTGCGCAACAGCTCGGACTCGGTCAACACCGGCGCGCACGAAATCGCCAGCGGCAACCTCGATCTGTCTTCGCGTACCGAGCAGCAATCGGCCTCGCTCGAGAAGACGGCTGCCAGCATGGAGCAGATGACCTCCACCGTCACCAACAACTCCGAGAACGCCCGCCAGGCCAGCGCGCTGGCGTCGAATGCCGCAGACCTGGCTTCGCGTGGCGGCGAGGTGGTGCGCGGCGTGGTAGCCACGATGGACGACATTAGCGCCGGCTCGCGCAAGATGGCCGACATCATTGGCGTGATTGACGGCATTGCCTTCCAGACCAACATCCTCGCCCTGAATGCGGCCGTGGAAGCCGCCCGCGCCGGCGAGCAGGGCCGCGGTTTTGCCGTGGTGGCCGGCGAGGTGCGCGCGCTGGCTCAACGCAGTGCTGCGGCCGCCAAGGAAATCAAGACGCTGATTGATGATTCGGTGTCGCGCGTGCAAGCGGGGCACTCGCAGGTGGCGCAAGCTGGCGAGACCATCTCCGAGACGGTGGAAGCCGTGCGCCGCGTCGCCAATATCGTTGAAGACATTGCTTCCGCCTCGGCCGAGCAGACGCAGGGCATCCTGCAGATCGGTCAGGCCGTGACGGAAATGGAGCAGGTGACGCAGCAGAACGCCGCGCTGGTCGAACAGGCGGCCGCTGCCGCGCAGTCGCTGGAAGAACAGGCGCAGAACCTCACGCAGGTGGTGTCGCAGTTCCGGCTGGATGGTGCCGAGACCGCCGCTGTAGCCGTGCAGAAGCCGGAGAAGGTTGCCAAGCCTGCGGCCAAGGCTCCTGCCAAGCCGGTCAGCGCAGCCAAGCCCGCACGTGTCGCGCTGCGCAAGCATGAAGCGAAGACGGCAACTCAGCCGGCGGCGCCCGTCGCCGCGCTCGCGGTCGCTTCGGCTGCCGCTCCCGCACGCAAGCAACCGTTGGCTGTGGCTGGCGGTGGTTCCGACGCCGATTGGGAAACGTTCTGATCGGTTGAGAACTCAAGCGTCGAGCGCTGGGCCATCGATGCGTTTGGCCCAGCTTTCCACCTCGCCACGCGCAAGGCGGCCTTCCACCAGCTTGCGCCACGACGGCGTGAGCGGCAGCCTCAGCATGTCGGTCAGCGCCGCACGGTCGAGCATGTTGCGGTAAAGCACATCGAGCACGCGCGACAGCGGCCATTGCGGCCACGGGCGCTCGAGCCATTCCAGCGTATCGCCGGCGCGCAGCGTGCCGCCTTCCAGAACCCGGTAATACCAGCCCGTGCGGCCCGTGTGTTGCACGCGGCGCGCCATGTCGCGCGTGTTGAAGCGGTCGTTGAGCTTCCAGCACGGCTGGCGCAGTTGCGACACTTCCAGCATCACACTGCCCGCACGCAGACGGTCGCCCACGCAGATGTCCGCTTCGGTGATGCCGGTGGTGCTCACGTTCTCTCCAAACGCGCCGGGCTGTGCGAGCACGGGTTGCGCGCCGATATCCGCTTGCCAGGCCGCGTAGTGGTCGAATGGGTAGTGATGAATCGCCTTGTCAGGGCCGCCGTGCACACGCAGATCGCCTTGCTCATCGCCCACGATGCCGTTGATACCGACCTCCACTGCGTCGCGCACGGGCCGCTTGTCGATGGCGCTGCGTGAGCTTGGGCGCGTGTAGTCGACCACGCGTCCGGCGAGGAGGGAGTCAATGCGGATGGGGCCGGGCAGCCTCATGCGGCCTCCACGCGGTCCAGCCAGGCAGCGAAGACCTCGCGTGCGCGTTGCGTCAGGCGTTGCGCTACCGCAGGTGCCTGTGCACGCAACGTGCGCGGGTCGATACCCGCTGCGCCGAGTTCCGCAGCATGCCCGATCAGCCAGGCTTCCAGTTCCTCCAGATTGGCCTCCAGATGAAATTGCAGCGCGAGAGCGTGGTTGCCGATGGCGAAAGCCTGTTCTGCACAACCTTCCGTGAACGCCAGCCGTCTTGCGCCGGGCGGCAGGTCATATCGATCGCCATGCCAGTGCAGCACCGGCGTGCCGTCGGCCAGGGGCGCGAGCGGTGAGTCGGCACCTTCGGTGGTGAGCGTGATGGGTGCAAAGCCGATCTCCTTCACGCCCATCGGCTTGACCGCCGCCCCTAATGCCCGCGCCATCAACTGCGCGCCCAGGCAGATGCCGAGCAACGGCTTGCGTGCGGCCAGTCGCCGCGCGATGGCGTTCGCTTCATCGCGTACGAACGGATACGTCGCATCGTCATACGCGCCGATGGGCCCGCCTAGCACGATCAATAGATCGGCATCCGCCATGTCGTCGGTCGGCACCGGCTGCACGCCCACGTCAACGGTGCGCACCGTGTAGCCGCGCGCTTCCAGCAGCGGCTGCAGGATGCCAAGGTGCTCGAATGGAACGTGGCGCAGGGCGAGGGCGGTCTTCATGGCAGGCGATGGCGTTGAGGGCGGGACTCATTGTGAATGAGGGGCTCGGCGCGCAAAACCCGTGCGGTTTGCGGGGTATTGTCGCGAGGCGTCGTGAGTTCAATTGCGCGAACTGCGTTTCTGAGTTGCGGCTTGCTGCTGTGTGCCACAAATAAAAAAGCCCTCGAACTAGGCGAGGGCTTTTCGCTGCAAGCTTGAAATTATCAAGCGTCAGCCTTCGACCGCGAGAACGGCGAGGTGATCTTGATCATCTGCACGAAGGCCTTCGGGTTGCCGGCCAGGATTTCACCCTGGTCGAGATAGCCCGATTCGCCGGTGTAGTTGCCAACCAGACCGCCCGATTCCGTCACGAGCAGCGAGCCTGCCGCCATGTCCCACTTGCTCAGGCCTTGCTCGAAGAAACCGTCGAGGCGGCCGCAGGCGACGTAGGCGAGGTCAAGCGCGGCGGCGCCGGGGCGACGCAGGCCGGCGCAGTTTTCGGTCATGGTCGCAAACAGGCGGGTGTAGTCGTACAGGCCTTCCAGGTCGCGGTAAGGGAAGCCTGTGCCGATCAGGCAGTCAGCCAGCTTGTCGCGGCGCGTGACGCGGATGCGGCGGTTGTTCAGGAATGCGCCGGCGCCCTTGGAGGCGGTGAAGAGTTCGTCGCGCGTCGGGTCGTACACCACGGCCTGCGTGACGACGCCGCGCTGCATCAGCGCGATCGAGACGCCATATTGCGGAAAGCCGTGGATGAAGTTGGTGGTGCCGTCGAGCGGGTCGATCACCCAGACGTTTTCGCTGGCGGTTTCGCCGTCGGCCCAGGATTGGCCGGACTCTTCCGCTAGAATCGCGTGATCGGGGTAGGCAGTCTTGATGACTTCGATGATCGCTGCTTCAGCTGCGCGATCGACTTCGGTGACGAAATCGTTGTGTTGTTTGCGCTCGGTGCGCAGGCTATCGACGTCGAAGGACGCGCGGTTGATGACGGTGCCGGCCTTGCGAGCAGCCCGGACGGCGATATTGAGCATCGGATGCATGTGGGATCTCCGCGCCTGACGCGCCGATTTTCGGAAGCGGCCGCAGGCGAAACAACACAACGAATTGTAGAAGAACGAGCGGCGGGCCAATCTTGCGATCCTGCCCGCCGTCAAAAGAGTGGCCGTATTGTATATGAACCCCGCATCCGGCGCCCCGCGAATTGCGCCAATCAGCACACCGAACACCACCCCCGCCGACCCGGAAACGCTGCGCCAGCGTGCCGTGCGGTGCCGTTTCGTACTGGTCGAGACCAGCCATCCCGGCAATGTCGGCTCCGCAGCACGTGCGCTCAAGACGATGGGGTTTGGCGAGCCCGGCAGCTTCGTGCTCGTGCGCCCGCGCGAGGCTGACGCCCAAAGCCACGCCGATGCCGTTGCCATGGCAAGCGGCGCCGATGACGTGCTGGCTGGCGCCCGCGTGGCCGACGACATTGGCGAGGCGTTGGCCGGTGCCTCGCTCACCATCGCGCTGACAGCCCGTCCGCGCGAATTCGGGCCGCGCCGCATCGGCCCGCGTGAGGCAGCGGAAGAAGTGGCCGCGTTGCTGGCCGCGCCGGACACTACCGTCGCCTTCGTCTTCGGCAACGAGCGATTCGGGTTGCCTAACGAGGTGGTCGAGCGCTGCCATGTGGTCACGCACATTCCGGCCAACCCGGCATATGCCTCGTTGAATCTGTCGCAGGCAGTGCAGTTGATTGCGTACGAAGTGCGCATGGCGCTGCTGGCCGGCACCGGCACGGGCGACACGCGCATGGATGGCGTCGGCTTTGTCGGCGAGCCGGCCACCGCCGAGCAGATCGACGGGATGTTCGAACATCTGGAGCAGGGCCTGGTCGAGATCGGTTTTCTGGACCCCGCCCAGCCGAAAAAGCTGATGCCGCGCCTGCGGCGTCTGTTTGCCCGCACGCAGCTTGAGACCGAAGAGGTCAACATCCTGCGCGGGATTGCCAAGCGCATGCTTGGCCGCCGCGCCGAAGCTGCCGCGCCGCCCACCGGCGCTTCCGACGACTGTCGCTGATCGTCCTGAGAGCCGCCCGTTGTTGATCCGACTGGGCGGCATCCCCTGCATGTCTGGTTAAAACCCTTGCCGCAGCGCGGTAAGGCAATGCCTTACACTGCCCTCAGCGCATTGCGCATATAGATATAACGATTCACACACCTCAAGATGTTCACACGCATTCGCGAAGATATCCGCGCCATCATGGAGCGAGACCCGGCCGCGCGCAGCCGCTGGGAAGTGCTGACCTGCTATCCAGGTTTGCACGCCATCATCGTCCATCGGGTTGCGCATGCGTGTTGGCACGGCGGCTTCCGGTGGCTGGGGCGGTGGTTCTCGCACCTCGGCCGTTTCCTTACCGGCATCGAGATCCACCCCGGCGCGACGGTCGGCCGGCGCGTGTTCATCGACCACGGCATGGGCGTCGTGATTGGCGAGACGGCCGAAATCGGTGACGACTGCACGATCTACCAGGGCGTCACGCTGGGCGGCACGTCGCTCTACAAGGGCGCAAAGCGGCATCCGACGCTCGGCAAGGGCGTGGTGGTGAGCGCGGGCGCCAAGGTGCTGGGAGGCTTTGTCATCGGGGATGGGGCGCGTGTCGGGTCCAACGCGGTCGTGCTCAAACCGGTGCCGCCGGGCGCAACGGCGGTTGGCATACCGGCGCGCATCATCGAGCGCGATGCCGCGACCGAGGCCCAGTCTGCGCTCAAGCAGGAGTTTTCCGCGTATGGCATCACGCCCGACGCGGACGATCCGGTATCGCTGGCGCTCAAACGGCTGATCGACCACAGCGAGCTTCAGCAAGAGCGCATCGAGTCGATTCTTTCTGCGCTCGATCGCCTCGGCGCGCACCTGGAAAACTCGCCGAACGATCCGTTCGATGCGAGCGAGCTGAAGCGGATGCTCAAGTAGGAAAAAGGGCGGGTGACGACAGCTTATGTCGTCACTTGCTCGACCGTCAGCGCGCCGTCCTGCAACTTGAGGAAGCTGCCGCGCGGCTGTGCCTGATCGAAATCCCAGTCGGAAAGAACCCAGCGTTCACCGCTCGCCTCGTGATGCAGTTGCGGGCGATGGGTGTGGCCGTGGATCAGCGTGCTGGTATTTGATGCCTCGAGCAGCGCGTCCACCGCTTCCTGTGCGACGTCGCCCATCATCGCCGCGGCGCGGGGCTCGCCCGCAACATTGGCGGACATGGCGCGGCCGGCTTCGCTTTCTGTGCGCATCTTCTGCGCGATTTTCAGCCGCCACCGTAGCGGCATCGTGAGGAATATCCGCTGCACCCAGCGCTTGCGCGTCCAGTGCCGAAAGCGCATGTAGGCCGTGTCGCGCGTGCAGAGGGCGTCGCCGTGCGTAAGCACGATGCGCTGGCCATCGTCCGCTTCGAGCACGGTGGGATCGGGCAGCAGCGTGGCGTGCACGGCATCCAAGAAACGCTTGCCGAGCAGGAAATCGCGATTGCCGTGCATAAACAGCACGCGCGTGCCGGCCGCTGCAACCTCAGCGATCAGGTTGGCGATCTGCCGATGGAACGGATCAGTCAATTCTTCATCGCCGACCCAGTATTCGAAGAAGTCACCCAGGATGACGAGCGTGCGGGCTTCGCGGGCGCGCGTGCGCAGGAAGCGCTCGAACGCGGCGGCGGTGGCCGGCATGCTGGCCGTCAGGTGCAGATCCGAAATAAAAAACACCGGCCCGGAAACCCGGACCGGTGCTTTCAGCGCGGAGGCCAGTGAGGCGTGCGCTGCGTCGATCATTCGATCACTTCAGCGCTTTCGATGATCACGTCTTCCAACGGCACGTCTTGGTGGAAGCCGCGGTTGCCCGTGCGCACCGAACGGATCTTGTCGACCACATCCATCCCTTCGGTCACCTTGCCGAACACGGCGTAACCCCAGCCTTGCGGCGTCGGCGACGTGTGGTTCAGGAAGTCGTTGTCGACCGTGTTGATGAAGAATTGCGCGGTGGCCGAGTGCGGATCGTTGGTACGCGCCATGGCAATCGCGCCGCGTTCGTTCTTCAGGCCGTTGTTGGCTTCGTTGTCGATCGGTGCCTTGGTGGGCTTCTGGTTCATCTTCTCGCCTGGCTCGAAGCCGCCGCCCTGAATCATGAAGCCCTTGATGACGCGGTGGAACACCGTGCCGTTGTAGTGGCCATCCTTCACATAGGCGACGAAATTGGCAACCGACTTGGGTGCCTTCTCAGCGTCCAGGGCCAGGGTGATGTCGCCGTGGTTCGTGTGCAGCTTGACTTGGGTCATGGTGAATTCCTTGGGTGGGGCAAAAATGCGTTACTTGGAGACGACGGTGGCCGATTCAATCACGATCGGCTTCACAGGCACATTCTGGTGCGGGAATTTGGTGGTGGTTTCCACCGCCTTGATCTTGTCGATGGTATCGGTGCCCTCGACGACCTTGCCGAAGACGGTATAGCCGTAACCGTCCTGACCAGGGTAGTTCAGCATGTTGTTGTCGACCACGTTCACATAGAACTGCGCCGTCGCCGAGTTCGGGTCCATGGTGCGTGCCATGGCGATCGTGTACTTGTCGTTCTTCAGGCCGTTCTTCGATTCGATTTCGACCGGCGGGCGGGTGTCCTTCTGCTTCATGTCAGCCGTGAAGCCGCCGCCCTGAATCATGAAGCCCTTGATGACGCGGTGGAACACCGTGCCGTTGTAGTGGCCATCCTTCACATAGGCGACGAAATTGGCAACCGACTTGGGTGCCTTCTCAGCGTCCAGGGCCAGGGTGATGTCGCCGTGGTTCGTGTGCAGCTTGACTTGGGTCATGGTGAATTCCTTGGGTGGGGCAAAAATGCGTTACTTGGAGACGACGGTGGCCGATTCAATCACGATCGGCTTCACAGGCACATTCTGGTGCGGGAATTTGGTGGTGGTTTCCACCGCCTTGATCTTGTCGATGGTATCGGTGCCCTCGACGACCTTGCCGAAGACGGTATAGCCGTAACCGTCCTGACCAGGGTAGTTCAGCATGTTGTTGTCGACCACGTTCACATAGAACTGCGCCGTCGCCGAGTTCGGGTCCATGGTGCGTGCCATGGCGATCGTGTACTTGTCGTTCTTCAGGCCGTTCTTCGATTCGATTTCGACCGGCGGGCGGGTGTCCTTCTGCTTCATGTCAGCCGTGAAGCCGCCGCCTTGGATCATGAAGCCGTCCATCACCCGGTGAAAGATTGTGCCCTTGTAGAAGCCGTCTTTCACGTATTGCAGGAAGTTGGCGACCGTCTTCGGTGCCTTGTCCGGGTACACCTCCACGGTGAAGTTACCCATCGAGGTCTTGAATTGGACGCGCGGCGCGGACGCGGTGGCTGCCGTGGCTGCGGTGGCGGTTACGGCCAGTGCACACACGAGCCCGGCAAAGAGGGAGCGAATACGGAACATGGTCAGGAAGAGAAAGCTTGTGGGTGGGAAAGCAGGATCGGGCCGCGTCTTCTTATTGACGCTTTGCCGGCTTGGCGCTCACGCCGCTGGCTGCGGGCAGCGTGGTCGAGGCGGGTTTGGAAGCCGGGTGCACGCCCGGCAGATCGGGCAGGGCATCCAGACGTGCGCGCGCGGCAGCATTCTTGGGGTTCAGTTTGAGCGCACTTTGGTACGACTGTGCGGCCAGGCGAACGTAGACATCGCCAAGGTTGGATTGCGCCAACGCATTTTCAGGCGCCACCCGGTTCGCCATGAGGAGGCTGTCGCGGGCGCGAAGCAGTTCACCGCGCTCGGCGTACAACGCGGCCAGGTTGATATAGGGTTCGGGCAGTTCCGGGAAGTCCTGCGTCATCTGGCTGAAGGCGACGATGGCATCGTCAGCGCGGCCCAGGCCGGCAAGTGCCACGCCGCGCTGAAAGCGTGCCTGCGCGTTACGCGGCTGAGAAGCGACGTCCTTGTCCAGCTCGGCCAGTGCCTCGGTGTATTGCTTCTTGGCCAACGCATCGTCGATGCGTTTCTGGCGCGCGACCTGCGGCGCCTGCTGCGTGCTGGGCATCAAGTCGGCCGGCAAGGCAAAGCCGGCGGTCTGGGCGAAGGCCGGTGCCGCGGACATCGCAAGCAGGCTAGCCAGGGTTGCAGCGGTCTGACGCAGCAGTCTGTTCATGAGAATCGGTTCCGTTATACTCCGCCGCATTCTAACAAACCGTCTTTGTGCGCAGCAGCGGCCGTGCGCGCCAGGAAAGGTTCTTGACGGGGAGCATGCCGGGCACACAGGCAGGCCGCCCCGTCGGCGCAGTTCCGGTAAGATATGCCGCTAGTTTTTCAGGCGCCTCGCCGGCGCCGATTGCCTCCAATTTGGTCCGCCCGCAACGTTGTACCTCGCATGCGCGGCGCGCTGAGTCTCCCGACACCGCTTCATGGAATCACTCAAGATCTACAACACGCTCGCGCGTGAGAAACAGACGTTCGTCCCCATCGAGCCAGGCCGCGTGCGCATGTACGTGTGCGGGATGACGGTGTACGACTACTGTCACGTCGGGCATGCGCGGGTCATGGTGGTGTTCGACATGGTGCAGCGTTGGCTGCGCGCGGCAGGTTACGACGTCACCTACGTGCGCAACATCACCGACATCGATGACAAGATCATCAAGCGTGCGGTCGAGAACGGCGAGACGATGAGTGCGCTGACGGGCCGCTTTATCGCTGCCATGCACGAAGACGCCGATGCGCTTGGCGTGCAGCGCCCCGATCACGAACCCCGCGCCACCGAATACGTGCCGCAGATGCTGGGCATGATCGGCAAGCTGCAGACGAACGGCCTCGCCTATCAGGCGACCGACGGCGACGTGAACTACGCGGTGCGCAAATTCCCCGGTTACGGCAAGCTGTCCGGCAAGTCGCTCGAAGACCTGCGCGCGGGCGAGCGCGTGGCGGCCAATGATGCCAAGCAGGACCCGCTCGACTTCGTGCTGTGGAAATCCGCCAAGGCCGAGGAACCTGCAGAATCGCGCTGGGCTTCGCCGTGGGGCGAGGGGCGTCCAGGCTGGCATATCGAGTGCTCGGCGATGAGTTGCGAACTGCTGGGCGAACATTTCGATCTGCACGGCGGTGGCGCAGACTTGCAGTTCCCACACCATGAAAACGAAATCGCCCAGTCCGAAGGCGCGACCGGCAAGACGTTCGTCAACACGTGGATGCACAACGGCTTCGTCCGCGTGAACGACGAGAAGATGTCGAAATCGCTCGGCAACTTCTTTACCATCCGCGATGTGCTGAAGGTGTACGACGCAGAGGTCGTGCGTTTCTTCATCCTTCGCTCGCACTATCGCAGCGACCTGAATTACAGCGACGCGCATCTCGACGACGCGCGCCATGCGCTTACGCGTTTGTACACGGCGCTCAAGGACGTGCCAGCCGCAGCGGGCGCCAAGCCTGACTGGAACGAGTCGCATGGCAAGCGCTTCCTGGAAGCGATGAACGACGACTTCAATACGCCGGTTGCCGTGTCGGTGCTGTTTGAGCTGGCGAGCGAAGTGAACAAGACGCGCTCGCCCGAGCTGGCTAGTCAACTGGCCGCGCTGGCGGGAGTGCTGGGCCTGCTGGGCCGCGATCCGCATGCGTTCCTGCAGGGCGGTGTGTCGCCCGATGGCTTGGACGCCGCCGAAGTGGAAGCGCGTATCGAAGAGCGCCGCGCCGCCAAAGCCGCACGCGATTTCGCCCGTGCCGATGCGATCCGTGCCGATCTGCTCGCTGCAGGGATTGTTCTGGAAGACAAACCGGGTGGGGTGACCGAATGGAGACGCGCATGAACGCGGTGGCCAAGAAAGCCAACGTAGTGCGCAGCACCGTCGCCAAGAAAGCGCCGGCGGTGAAGGCCCCGGCTGCCAAGAAAGGGGTGGCGAAGAAAGTAGACGGCGTAGCGAGCAAGACGGTTGCCGCCAAGGGCGTGCCGGTGAAGGTTGCCAAGGCTCCGGCTAAACGTGTGCCTGCGAGCAAGGTGCCGCTGCCGGAAACGCTTCCCACCAGCGAGGCGCTGCCCGTGCCGGCGGAAGTGGTGCTCTCGGGCCCGCCGGAGTACTGGCAAGAGGCTTGCGCAGACTTGATGAAGCGCGACCGCATCCTGCGCAAGATCATCCCGACCTACGGGCCGGCGCACTTGGCTTCGCGTGGCGACCCGTTCGTCACCCTCGCACGCTCGATTGTGGGTCAGCAGATTTCGGTCAAGGCTGCGCAATCGGTGTGGGAGCGCGTCGTGGCTGTGTGCCCCAAGCTGGTGCCCGCACAGTTCCTGCGCGCCGGTCAGGAGAAGCTGGCGGGTTGCGGTTTGTCCAAGCGCAAGGCCGAGTACATCCTTGACCTTGCCGATCACTTCCGCAACGGCACCGTGCATGTCGCTAAGTGGGCGGAAATGGAAGATGAGGATGTGATTGCCGAGCTGACGCAGATCCGCGGCATCGGCCGATGGACGGCAGAAATGTTCCTCATGTTCAATCTGATGCGCCCGAATGTGCTGCCGCTGGACGACATCGGGCTCATCAACGCGATTTCACTAAATTATTTCAGTGGCGAACCCGTCACTCGCAGCGAAGCGCGCGAAGTGGCCGCCAACTGGGAACCGTGGCGCACCGTGGCCACTTGGTATATGTGGCGCAGCCTAGACACGGCGACCACCTATTGATCTGTTCATTTCGATGAAACGGAGCGCGTCGCCGGGCGGTCAAATTCCGGTAGAATGCGCGCCTTCAAGAGCCTTTCAGAAGATCCATGAAAACAACCTTCCTGGAGTTCGAGCAGCCGATCGCAGAACTTGAGGCGAAGATCGAAGAACTTCGCTTCGTACAAGACGATTCCGCTGTCGACATTTCTGAAGAAATTTCCCGCCTGGCTTCCAAGAGCCAGCAGCTCACCAAAGATCTGTACGCCAACCTGACGCCATGGCAGGTCGCGCAGATCGCCCGGCACCCGCAGCGTCCGTACACGCTCGATTACGTCCGCGAGATCTTCACCGACTTCCACGAACTGCACGGCGACCGCACCTTTGCGGACGACCTGTCGATCGTGGGCGGTCTGGCGCGCTTCAACGGCCAGGCTTGCATGGTGATCGGTCACCAGAAGGGTCGCGATACGAAGGAGCGCGCGCTGCGTAACTTCGGTATGTCCAAGCCCGAGGGCTACCGCAAGGCTAAGCGCCTGATGGAGCTGGCGGACAAGTTCGGCCTGCCGATCTTCACGTTTGTCGATACGCCGGGCGCGTTCCCGGGCATTGATGCGGAAGAGCGCGGCCAATCCGAAGCCATCGGCCACAACCTGTTCGTGATGGCCGGCCTGAAGGTGCCCCTGATCGCCACCATCATCGGTGAAGGCGGTTCGGGCGGTGCACTGGCCATCGCCATGGGTGACTCCGTGATCATGCTGCAGTTCGCCACCTACGCCGTGATCTCGCCGGAAGGCTGCGCGTCGATCCTGTGGAAGACCGCAGAGAAGGCGCCGGAAGCCGCCGAGGCACTGGGCATGACCGCGCATCGCCTGAAGGCACTTGGCCTGATCGACAAGATCGTCAACGAGCCGCTGGGCGGCGCTCACCGTGATCCGAAGGGCATGGCAACGATGCTCAAGCGCGCGCTGGCAGAATCGCTGCGCCAGTTCCAGGGCATGAAGACGTCGGAACTCCAGGCGCGCCGTCACGAACGCCTGATGGCTTATGGCAAGTTCAAGGAAACCGACGGTCGCTGATTCGTCGGCTGATCTCGTCAACAAGGTCGCACAACGCGTTGCCGCGTGTGCGGCCTTTGTTGCTTCTAGCGGGGCCGAAACGCCGATAGTGGCGATCGCCCTGTCAGGCGGGCGGGATTCTGCGGCGCTGCTGCACGCGTGTGCGGCGTGGCGGGCTACGGGCGCACGCGTGCAGCTCGTTGCGCTGCATATCCATCACGGCCTGCAGCCCGATGCCGATGTCTGGGAATGTGCCTGCCGGGGCATGGCGGAGTCGGCTGGCGTTGCGTTCTATGCGCGTCGCGTCCATGTCGCGACCGATGCGGGGCAGGGCGTAGAGGAGGCTGCGCGCGAAGCGAGGTATGCGGCGCTCCATGCGCTCTGCGCAGAGACGGGCGCCTCCATCCTGCTGACGGCGCACCATCAGGATGACCAAGCTGAAACGGTGCTGCTGCAATTGATGCGCGGCGCCGGTCTCGATGGCCTGGCCGCCATGCCGATGGCTCGGGTGGGCGCTGTGACAGTGTTGCGTCCATGGATCGACGCACCGCGTAGCGAAATTGAGCTGTACGCACACACCCACGCACTCAGTTGGATCGACGACCCGTCCAACGCCGATGTGCGCTACGCGCGGAATGCGTTGCGTCCACTGCTGACGGGCATGGCGGATCATTTCCCGGCCTATCGCGAAGCGCTGTCCCGCAGCGCCGCGCACTTGGCGGATGCCGCCGCGTTAATCGACGAGATTGCGCGATGCGATTTGAGGCAGATCGCCTCTGCGGATGGCTTGGACGCGGCGGCGCTGATGGCGCTGTCCGTGCCACGCCAGCGTGCGGTGCTGCGTACCTGGTTGGCCGATGCGGGAATGCGCGCGCTGTCAACGCGTCGGCTTGAAGACCTGCGTACGCAACTGGTTGACGCGCGAGGCGATGGCGCGCTGTGCGTCGAATTGCCTGCGGGGCAGGTTAGGCGTTACCGCGGCGTTGTGCGTATCGAAGCTGGTGCCAACGACGCATCGGAGCCGGTCGCGGTCGCCATTCGGTCAACCCAGTTCGAACCAGCGCATCGAGTCGAGCAACGCGTGAATGTCGCCGCATGGGGCGGGACGCTGCTTTTTGCGCCCGTGGACAGGGATGGCGTGGCGGCGCAAGCGTTGCAAGCGCCGCTGTCGCTGGCACCCCGCCGTGGCGGCGAACGCATTGTGTTGCGCGCCGGCGCACCGTCTCGCGCGCTCAAGCAGGCTTACCAGGAGGCTGGCATTCCGGCCTGGGAGCGCCAGCGGTTGCCGCTGCTCTATGCGGGCGAAACGCTCGTGTTTGCGGCTGGTCTGGGAATGAATCAAGTGGTCACGCACGACGGCGCTGGCTGGCGGATCACATGGTCAGCAAGGGCGGAAGGTGCCTCCTGACACACATGGTCTCCGGCGAATTGCTTGCCGATCGGCGCAAATTACTGTATTTTCAAGAGCTTTTGCACCGCTTCGGCTCCTCCTGATCTTTCCAAGATGGCTCTCATCGTTCACAAGTACGGTGGCACCTCGATGGGTTCGGTTGAACGCATCAAGAATGTCGCCAAGCGCGTTGCCAAGTGGCACCGTGCAGGTCACCAGATCGTGGTCGTTCCATCGGCCATGTCCGGTGAAACCAACCGCCTGCTGGGTATGGCCAAAGAGATTTCGGCCCAACCCGACCCGCGTGAACTCGACATGATTGCCTCGACGGGCGAGCAGGTGAGCGTCGGCCTGCTGGCCATTGCTCTGCATGCAGAAGGTATCGATGCCCGCAGCTACACCGGCTGGCAAGTCCCGGTGAAGACCGATTCCGCCTACACCAAGGCGCGCATCCAGTCGATCGATGACGAGCGCGTGCGCGCTGATCTCGATGCCGGACGCGTTGTCGTCATCACGGGCTTCCAAGGCATCGACAGCGAAGGCCATATCACGACGCTGGGCCGTGGTGGTTCGGATACCTCGGCCGTGGCGGTTGCCGCTGCGCTCGAAGCCGAGGAGTGCCTGATCTACACCGACGTGGATGGCGTTTATACGACCGATCCGCGCGTGGTGGACGACGCGCGTCGCCTGGACAAGATCACCTTCGAAGAGATGCTGGAAATGGCCAGCCTCGGCTCGAAGGTGCTGCAGATTCGCTCGGTGGAGTTTGCCGGCAAGTACCGCGTGAAGACCCGCGTGCTGTCGTCGCTGACCGACCCGCTGATGCCGCTCGACGTTGAGATGAACTCGGGCACGCTGATTACTTTTGAGGAAGATTCGAACATGGAAGCCGCCGCCATTTCCGGCATCGCCTTTGCCCGCGACGAAGCCAAGATCACCGTGATCGGGGTGCCGGACAAGCCCGGCATCGCCTATCAGATCCTGGGCCCGGTTGCCGACGCCAACATCGACGTCGACATGATCATCCAGAACCAGTCGGTGGAAGGGAAGACGGACTTCACCTTCACCGTGCCGCGTGGCGAATACCAGCGCGCCCTGGCGATCCTGAACGATAGCGTGAAGGCGCATATCGGCGCGGCCAGCGTGTCGGGCGATCCGAAGGTGTCGAAGGTGTCGGTGGTGGGCGTGGGCATGCGCTCGCACGTAGGCATCGCCAGCAAGATGTTCCGCACGCTGTCGGAAGAGGGCATCAACATCCAGATGATCTCCACCTCGGAAATCAAGATCTCGGTGCTGATCGATGAAAAATACATGGAGCTGGCCGTGCGCGCACTCCACAAGGCGTTCGAGCTGGACCAGGCGTAATCGGCTGATCGGCCGGATGGCCGGGGTGGCGACCCCGAGAGCCCCAGGTTCTCGCCGCGTGTCATGCAGTTGTCGTTGACCGGGTGGGGTGAAGTGGCTAGAATACGCGCTTCGTTGCACGGGCTCCTTCGTGCGACGCGAGTTTGGGAGACGTGGCCGAGAGGTCGAAGGCACTCCCCTGCTAAGGGAGCATCCGGGCCAAAACCTGGATCGAGGGTTCGAATCCCTCCGTCTCCGCCAGTTTGGCGCTTCTCGCGGGAAGCGCACATAACAGGCGGATGCGAGTCGAGCTGACGTGACGGCTCGCATTGCACTGCACGTCAAAAAGCCCGCATGGTTTGCGCCATGCGGGCTTTTTCTTTGTCTGCTGCTTTGTGGGTCTCGCAGACTGACATGCGCGCTCCATCTGAAGATGGCGCGCGCATCATCAATGCATCAGCCTTGACCGACGCTCTCCGGCACGCCTGCGGTCACGTTGAAGCCGCAGTCGACGTAGGTGATCTCGCCGGTCACGCCGCTGGCAAGGTCCGACAGCAGGAACGCAGCCACATTGCCGACTTCTTCGATCGTGACGTTACGGCGCAGCGGGGCGACGTCTTCCATGTACTTCAGCAGCTTGCCGAAATCCTTGATACCAGAGGCGGCGAGCGTCTTGATCGGGCCAGCCGAGATACCGTTGGCACGAATGCCCTTCGGCCCCAGCGCGCCGGCCAGGTAGCGCACGCCGGCTTCCAACGACGCCTTGGCCAAGCCCATCGTGTTGTAGTTCGGGACGATGCGCTCAGCACCCAGGTACGTCAGGGCGAGCAGCGAAGCATTGGGGGACAGCATCGGCAGTGCCGCCTTTGCCAGCGCCGGGAAGCTGTACGCCGAGATGTCGTGCGCGATGCGGAACGACTCGCGCGACAGGCCATCGATGAAGTTGCCGGCGATCGCTTCGCGCGGTGCAAAGCCGATCGAGTGGACCAAGCCGTCGAAGTGGCCCCAGTGCTGGCCGAGGTCTTCGAACACTTTGGCGATCTGCTCATCGCTGCTGACATCGCAGTCGAACACCAGCTTGCTGTCGAACTCGGTGGCGAATTCAGTGATGCGGTCCTTGAAGCGTTCGCCGACGTAGGTGAACGCCAGTTCCGCGCCTTCGCGCTTGCAGGCATTGGCGATGCCGTAGGCGATCGAGCGGTTGGACAGAAGGCCGGTAATCAGAATGCGCTTGCCAGCGAGGAATCCCATGGTTTCTCCGTACAAATGTGGGGCAACGTCGCGCCCGTATGTTGCTGTGGTCACTCGTCACTGCGGCTGCGCAGCGGCGGCATCCGGGGCGCGAGGCAATTAGGTGGGCGCGATCATACCGGAAAGCGCGGGGCGCCTGCCCATTTGCGCGGTGCCGCACAATCCCTGCCGGCCTTGTCAATGCGGGACGATCCCCGGCTCTGAATTGGCGGAATTGCCACCTGAGGGCGTTAGAATCATCGAAAACAGTTTTTCAGACAGCGATCAATCGGATCAACGCATGCAAGGACTTTGGGGGCAAGGGGCGCAATGAGCGTGCGCGTTGCGACACACAAGCGATTCATGGCGCTGTTCAGCCTGCTGGGGGCGATCTGCGCGACTCCCGTGTGGGCGGCACACGGCTACGCCGAATATGGCGACCTCAAGTATCCCGCCGGTTTCTCCAACTTCGGCTATCTGAACCCGAAGGCTCCCATCGGCGGCATGCTGCTGCTCGGCAATCCAGACCGCCGCACGAGCTTCGACAAGTTCAATCCGTTCACGATCAAGGGGACGTCGGCGCCGGGGCTGAATCAGTTGGTCTTCGAAAGCCTGCTCATCACAAGCTGGGATGAAACCGCCAGTGGCTATGGCCTGCTTGCGGACGACGTGGCGGTCGCACCTGACGAACTTTCGGTCACGTTCCATATCAACCCGCGCGCGCGCTTTTCCAATGGCGATCGCGTGCGCGCATCGGACGTCAAATACTCGTATGACATGCTGATGGGCAAGGGCGCGAGCCCGGCCTATCGCAGCATGACCGCGGATGTGGCCAAGGTGACCGTGGTGGACGCCAGCACCATCCGGTATGACTTCAAGCGCAAGAACAAGGAGCTGCCGCTCATCGTCGGCGGGCTGCCGGTGTTCTCGCCCAAGTGGGGCAAGGGCAGCGGCAAGCCCGACGACCCGGATGGCGGCAAGGATGTCGCATTCGACAAACTCACCTTCCAGGATCCCGTTGCCAGTGGGCCGTATGTGGTCGAGCGCTTTGATCCGTCGCGCGGCATCACCTATCGGCGCAATCCCGACTATTGGGGGCGCGACTTGAATGTTCGCCGGGGGTCATTCAACTTCGAGCGTATCCAGTACAAGCTCTACAAGGACGAAACTGCCCGCCTCGAAGCCTTCAAGGCCGGCGAGTATGACGCCATGGTGGAGTACCGCGCCAAGAACTGGGCCAAGAGCTACGTCGGCGTGAAGTTCCGCAGCGGCGAGCTGATCAAGAGCGAATTCCCGCATCGCAACGGTGCCGGCATGCAGGGCTTTGTGATGAATCTGCGGCGGCCTCTGTTCCAGGACCTTCGCGTGCGCAAGGCCCTGGCGTTGGCGCTCGATTTCGAATGGCTCAATCGACAGCTCTTCTACGGTGCATATCGCCGGCTCGACAGCTACTTCGCCAATAGCGAGCTGGCCGCGTCGGATTCGCTCACGGGCACGCCCAGCAAGGGTGAGCTGACGTTGCTGGAGCCGCTGCGCGGCAAGCTCGACCCCGAAGTGTTTGGAGTGCTGGCCGCCCCGCCTTCGACGGATCCCCCCAGCTCGCTGCGGGACAACCTGCGGCAGGCGCGTCGCCTGCTGGCCCAGGCCGGCTGGACGTACACGGACGGCGCGCTGCGCAACAGCAAGGGTGAGCCGTTCGTCTTCGAGATGCTCGATGACGGGGGCGCCATGAGCCGCGTCATGGCGGCGTATGCGCGCAACCTCGAGAAGCTGGGCATCCAGGTCAACCAGCGCATGACCGATTTCGCGCTTTACCAGAAGCGGTTGGAAGAGTTCGATTTCGACATGATCTCGCTGCGCTTTCCCGATTCGCAAAGCCCGGGCAATGAGCTAAAGGACCGCTTCGGCTCTGCGGCGGCTGACGAGGCAGGCTCGGACAATGTGATCGGCCTGAAATCACCTGCCGTGGACGCATTGATCGACGATGTGCTGCGCGCGGACAACCGCGACGAGCTGATCACCGCATCGCGCGCGCTCGACCGCGTGTTGATGCAAGGCTGCTATGTGATTCCGCACTGGTATTCGGCTTTGCACCGCGTGGCCTACAACAAGAACCTGATGTACCCGGATCGTTTGCCGTATTACTACTCGGCCGAGGCCTGGGTGCTGACGGCCTGGTGGCGGATGCCGGAATCCCCCCAATCGGCTGCTAAATGACCGCATCGGTGACACCATGTTCGCGTACCTGATCAAACGGTTGCTGCTCCTGATCCCGACGCTGATCGGCGTTGTTACGCTGGCCTTTGTCGTTATTCAGTTCGTACCGGGTGGCCCTGTTGAGCAGTTGATGATGGAGATGAAGGGGCGCAGTCTTGGCGAGGCCAGCGGCGGCGGGACCTTCGACTACCGAGGCCGTCGTGGCGTGGACCCCGAAAAAATCAAAGAGATCCGTGCGCTGTACGGCTTCGACAAGGGACCCGTTGAGCGTTACTTTCTAACGCTAGGCCGCTTTGCGCGATTTGACCTGGGTGCGAGCTACTTTCAGCATCGCAGCGTTTGGGACCTCATCAAGTCCAAATTGCCGGTCTCGATCACGATTGGGCTGTGGACGTTTTTCCTTACGTACCTGATAGCGGTGCCGCTCGGCATTGCGAAGGCGGTGCGCGCAGGCAGCCGGTTCGATCTTGTGACCAGCATCATCGTGCTGGTCGGTTACGCCATCCCGGGCTTTGTGCTGGGGGTGTTGCTGCTGGTGCTGTTTGGTGGGGGTACGTTCTTCCAGTGGTTCCCGATCCGGGGCATCACCTCCGACAACTGGGATCAGCTTAACCTGCTCGGCAAGATCACGGATTACCTTTGGCACATCACGCTGCCCGTCATGGCGTCGGTGGTGGGCAGTTTTGCCGTCATCACCATGCTGACGAAGAACGCGTTCCTGGAGGAAATCCGCAAGCAGTACGTGCTGACCGCGCGTAGCAAGGGCCTGTCGGAGCGGCGCGTGCTGTGGAAGCACATCTTTCGCAACGCGTTACTGCCGCTGGTGACGGGCTTTCCGTCGGCATTCATTGGTGCGTTCTTTACGGGTTCGCTGCTGATCGAGCAACTGTTCTCGCTCGATGGCATGGGGCTGCTCTCGTATGAGGCCGTGATACGACGCGATTATCCGGTCGTACTTGGCACGCTTTACCTGTTCACGCTGATTGGGCTGGCTGCGCGGTTGATTTCCGACGTGTGCTACGTGCTGGTCGATCCGCGTATCCATTTTGGCTCGGTTGGGCGATAGGTGGGCCAGCAACCATGACGCAGTATTCCCGCACTTCCACCCAGGTATCCAACATAGCGGCGGCGCATCCGGTGCGCCATTCGCCGTCGCCGCTCAAGCGCGCGTGGCGTCGCTTCAAGCAGCATCGGCTGGGCTATTGGAGCCTGATCATCTTCGTGGTGCTGTTCGTTCTGAGTCTGGGCGCCGAATGCATTTCCAATGACCGGCCGCTGGTGGTCAAGTATCACGGCAACTGGTATTTCCCGATCGTGAAGGCATACCCGGAGACGACCTTCGGCGGGGATTTTCCGACCCCGACGGATTACCTCGATCCATTCATCCGGGACAAGTTCAAGGAGCCGGGAAGTTTTGCAATCTACCCGCCCAATCCGTACTCGTACGAGACGCTGAACTATTTCTCGAAGGAGCCCAACCCGGCGCCGCCGTCCGCTGAGAACTGGCTCGGTACCGATGACCGTGGCCGCGATGTGTTTGCGCGGCTGCTGTATGGCTTCCGCGTGTCGGTACTGTTTGGGCTGGCACTCACCCTGATAGGGGCTATCGTGGGAACCTTCACCGGCGCGATGATGGGGTTCTTCGGTGGGCGCTTCGATCTGATTGCACAGAGGTTGCTGGAGGTGTGGAGCTCTTTGCCAGAGCTCTATCTGCTGATCATTTTTGCGTCAATTTTTACGCCGAGCATCGGTTTGCTAATCATTTTGCTCTCGCTGTTTGGTTGGATGGGCTTGTCTGCTTATGTACGCGCTGAGTTCTATCGCAACCGATCGTTGGACTACGTCAAGGCGGCGCGTGCAATGGGACTGTCGAGCTGGCAGATCATGTGGCGCCACATAATGCCCAACAGCCTGACGCCGCTCATCACATTCCTGCCGTTCAATATGAGTGCGGCCATCCTGTCGCTGACCAGCCTCGATTTCCTCGGGCTTGGCGTGCCTCCGAATACGCCAAGCCTGGGAGAGCTGCTGGCACAAGGGAAAGCCAACCTTGATGCCTGGTGGATTGTGGTGTCGACGTTCGTGGTGCTTGTGCTGACCCTCGTGTTGCTGACCTTCATGGGCGACGCGCTGCGCGATGCCTTCGACACGCGCTTGTCATTCGCGCAACTTCGCACGCGCCAGAAACCGGCGGGGGTGAAATGACCCGCGTCGATCTGCGTTCCTCCACGCCGAAGTACGACGGCCCGCTTCTGCGCCTGGACGACCTCTGCGTGCATTTCGAATCCGAGCACGGCGAGGTGACGGAAGCCGTCAAGCATGTCTCGCTCGACTTGCACGTCGGCGAGCGCTTCGCGTTGGTGGGCGAATCGGGCTCGGGCAAGTCGGTGACCGCGCTATCGATCATGCGATTGCTCGCCGACGCGCAATACAGCGGTCGCATTCTGCTCGAAGGCCGCGATCTGCTGGCCGCCAGCGAGCGCGAGATGCGCGGATTGCGTGGCGCCGATGTCGCCATGGTGTTCCAGGAGCCGATGACGGCGCTCAACCCGCTGTACACGATCGGCAACCAGATCGTCGAAACGCTGGAATTGCACGAGGGCCTGGACAAGCGCGCCGCCAAGGCACGTGCGATTGCGCTGTTGGAGCGCACCGGCATTGCGGAGGCGCCGCGCCGGTTTGATGCCTTCCCGCACCAACTGTCGGGCGGTCAGCGGCAGCGCGCAATGATCGCCATGGCGCTGGCATGTTCGCCCAAACTGTTGCTGGCCGACGAGCCGACCACCGCGCTGGACGTGACGGTGCGCATGCAGATCCTGCAATTGCTGCGCGAGCTGCAAGCCGAGTTCGGCATGGCGATCATGCTCATCACGCACGATCTGAACATGGTGCGCGCCTTTGCTGAGCGCGTTGGCGTGATGGAGCGGGGCGTCCTGGTCGAGACCGGCAACACGGCCGACGTATTTGCCGCGCCTCAGCACCCGTACACGGTGCGCTTGCTTGAGAGCCACCCGCAGCGCGACGTGCTGCCGCTGGTGCCTCTTGCACCGGTGCTGCTCGAAGCCGACAAGCTGACGGTCACCTACGAACGCCACCGCCCTGGATTTGCCGGCTGGTTCAGGACAGACCCGTTCACCGCGGTCGATGCCGTGTCGCTGCAACTGCGCGAAGGCGAGACGCTCGGCATCGTGGGCGAATCCGGCTCTGGCAAGACCACGCTCGCGCAGACGCTGCTGGGTCTGCAAACCGCAAAGAGCGGCGACCTGCGCTTCCTTGGCAACTCGCTGCTGCGCATTTCGCGCGATGAGCGCCGGGCGGTGCGCGCGCGCATGCAGGTCGTGTTTCAAGACCCGTATGGCTCGCTGTCGCCGCGCATGACGATCGAAGAGATCGTTGGCGAGGGCCTGGCGCTGCACCAGCCGCACGTCAATGCCACCGAGCGCCGTCACCGCGTGATCGAGGCGCTGCGCGAGGTCGGGCTGGACCGCACGGCGCTGGGCCGCTATCCGCATGAATTCTCGGGTGGGCAGCGCCAGCGCGTTGCCATTGCGCGGGTGCTGATCCTCAAGCCGCAGTTGCTGGTGCTTGATGAGCCGACTTCGGCGCTTGACGTGTCGATCCAGCAGCAGGTGCTTTCGCTGCTCTCAGCCCTTCAGAAAAAGTACAACCTGTCGTATCTATTCATCAGCCACGACCTTGCCGTTATTCGCGCGATGTCACATCGCGTGGTGGTGATGAAGGATGGAAAAGTGGTGGAAGAGGGCGACACTGAAGCGGTGTTGGCGTCGCCTTCGCACCCCTACACCTGCAAGCTGATGGCGGCTGCCTCGCTCATCCCCGCTCGGGATAACCCGTAATTTCCACTGCTCTTGCCCCAGGTCAGTGCAGTTTAGAGGCGCGGATTTTGTAAGAATGCGCATCTAAAGTCATGTCTAAGTACCTGATTTGCATGTGGATTCCGAGGAATTTGTAACGACCTTTGACAAGTCAAAGTGTCACTTTTATCATCCTGCGAGATTGTTTTAACAAGATTCGGACTGTTCTCATTTGCGACGGCGTATGTCGGCCGCATCATTACAAGTTTCCGAGGGAGAGCCAATGCAGCATTTCGTACTTCATTCCATGGCGCGCCTGGCGGTAGGTGTTGTGATCGGTTGCGGCGTGCTCGTGTCGAATGCGGTGCATGCTGATACGGTCTTCAAGGACACGGAAGTCCGCGCCGACGTCAAGCCCGAAGCCAAGTCCGGCCTCATTTCCAACGTAATGAGCAAGACTGGCGACGTGGTCATGAACGCACTGGGCATGATCGGCCTGCGTTACCGTTTCGGGGGCAATACGCCGGAATCGGGCCTCGATTGCAGCGGTTTCGTCCGTTACGTCTTCAATGACACCTTCGGTTTCCTGCTGCCGCGCCGCGCCGTGGAAATGAGCCGCGTCGGCACCAGCGTCGACACGGCTGAGCTGCGTCCCGGCGATTTGGTGTTCTTCAACACCATGCGCCACACGTTCTCGCACGTCGGCATCTATATCGGCGACAACAAGTTCGTGCATGCACCGTCCACGGGCAGCAAGATTCGCGTGGACGACATGACCGCCTCGTACTGGGTGACGCGCTACAACGGCGCCCGCCGCATCGAGGGCAATTCCGGTACCGCAATCAAGGACGGCGCCGATAACTTTGTCGAACAGCTCAAGCGCGTCGACCCGAACGCCGCTGGCAAACCGCTGGCAATGTACGGCGGTTGATTCGCTCCGATTTGCTATCACGCAATAGAAAAAGACCGCTGCGGCGGTCTTTTTTTGTTGCCTGCTGGCGGCGTGTCAGTGCGGTGGCAAGGGGGTGCCGACGACGGTCTGCGTCAGATGCAGCTTCTCGCGCAGCAACGGCATGGCGGCCTGGGCAGCCTGCTCGCCCGCGAGAATCGCCTCGTTGCGCGCGGTAAAGTCGCTGCCCTTCACAAACGGCAACGACGGCGTGATGACCACATCGGCCTGGGCCAGCTCCGTCTTGCTGATGCTCTGACCCATGATGGCTGTCGTCTGCAGCAGCATGCTCGCCTGCCCCGACACAGCCTGGTTGGCAGGGTCTGCCGAGATGTTCACTGCAATCACGAACGTCGCGCCCATCTGCTTGACGTAGGTAACCGGCACTGGCGCCACCAAGCCGCCGTCCACATATTGGCGGCCACTGATCGTTACCGGCTGGAACACGCCTGGGATACTGCAGGACGCACGCACCGCCTGACCGGTATTGCCGCGCCGGAACAGGATCGGCTTGCCGCTCGCCAAGTCCGTCGCAACGATGCCGAGTGGGATGCGCATCTGCTCGATCGTCTTCTGCTTGACCAGCCGGTTGATGTATTTCTCCAGCGCCTCGCCCTTGAGCCAGCCGCCGAAGCGCGTTCCGAAGGGCAGCGCCCAGTCGGCGATCATGGCCTCGTCCATCTTGAGGGCCATGCGGTTCATCTCCAGCCCCGACATACCCGATGCGTAGATCGCCGCCACCACGCTACCCGCGCTCGTGCCGGTGATGAAGTCAATCTGAATGCCCTGGGCTTCCAGCATCTTGATGACGCCGATGTGCGCAAAACCGCGCGCGGCACCGCCCCCCAGCGCCAACCCGATCCGCAGGGGCTGTGAGGCGGGCAGGGCAGTCGGCGGTAGTACAGCCGTGGCGGGGGTGACGGGTGTTTCAGTTTTGCCGGGCGAAAAGCCCGTCACGGTGCAGGCGGAGAGTATCGAGGCGCCGGCGGCACCCAGGAAGAGGCGGCGTTGCATGAGGAGGTTGGGGCGGTTTGGTATGCCGCGTAGTTGTGTTCAGTCGTAACGGAGCGCACTGCGGCCGGTCGCCATTGTGCCAAAGTTCGGCGACGGGTCGGCCAGACAGCCGCAGCTCGGTTGCTATAATTTCGGTTTTGATAGAGGCCGCTCAGGATCCGTACTCAGGGTCCGACCACGCGGCCTTCTTCGTTCGGCCATTCCTATGACACAGCGCGTCCGCACTCGTTTCGCTCCCAGCCCCACGGGCTTCATCCATCTCGGCAACATCCGCTCGGCACTCTATCCGTGGGCCTTCGCGCGGAAAATGAAGGGAGATTTCATTCTGCGCATCGAAGACACCGACGTGGAGCGCTCCAGCCAGGAAGCCGTCGACGTGATCCTGGAAGCGATGGATTGGCTCGACATGGACATCGACGAAGGTCCGTTCTACCAGATGCAGCGGATGGACCGGTACCGCGCCGTGGTCGCGCAGATGGTGCAGCAGGAACTCGCCTACCCGTGCTACATGAGCACCGAAGAGCTTGACGCTCTGCGCGAAGCGCAACGCGAGCGTGGCGAGAAGCCCCGCTACGACGGCACCTGGCGCCCCATGCCTGGCAAGGTCTTGCCCACGCCCCCAGCCGGCGTGCAACCCGTGATCCGTTTCAAGAACCCCATCGGCGGAAGCGTCGTGTGGGACGACGCAGTGAAGGGCCGTATCGAAATCTCCAACGATGAACTCGACGACCTGGTGATCGCGCGCCCCGACGGTACGCCTACGTACAATTTCTGCGTGGTCGTCGACGACATGGATATGCAGATCACCCACGTGATCCGCGGCGATGACCACGTCAACAACACCCCCCGCCAGATCAACATCCTGCGCGCGCTTGGTGGTACGCCGCCGGTCTACGCTCACTTGCCGACCGTGCTCAACGAGCAGGGCGAGAAGATGAGCAAGCGCCACGGTGCCATGGCCGTCACCGGCTACCGTGATGCGGGCTATTTGCCCGAAGCCATCGTCAACTACCTCGCCCGCCTGGGCTGGGCGCACGGTGATGCTGAGATCTTCTCGCGCGAACAATTCATCGAATGGTTCGACCTCGAGCACCTCGGCAAGTCGCCGGCCCAATACAACCCCGAAAAGCTCGCCTGGCTGAACAACCACTACATCAAGCAGGCCGATAACGTGCGCCTGGCTGATCTCGTGAAGCCGTTTATTGAAGAGCTGGGTGGCAAGGTCGATGGCGGCCCTGTGCTGGCTGACGTGATTGCGCTCGTGAAGGATCGCGCCAACACGCTCCGTGAAGTCGCGCAGACCGCGCTGCTGTTCTATCGCACGGATATCGCGGTCGAGCCGGAATTGGCTGCGCAGCATCTCACTGACGACGTACGCCCTGGCATTGCCGTGCTGGTAGAGAAGCTCGGCGCGCTGCCGGAGTGGAAGCGCGAGGCCATTGGCGCTGCCTTCAAGGAAGTGTTGGCGGCACAGGGCTGGAAGATGCCGAAGCTGGCAATGCCGGTACGCCTGCTGGTGGCAGGCCAACTGCAAACGCCGTCGATTGATGCTGTGCTGGAACTGTTCGGTCGCGACGTCGTTCTGCGGCGCCTGGGCGCGTGATGAATCCGGCTCAAAAATTTTTGCGTAAGGGTATTGCCAAGCGCTAAATACTTCCCCTATACTCTTGTTTTCGCTGCAACACGCAGCGAAATGCAGTAAGAAGCAAGCAGTAAAAGGCAGTACCTTGGGGCTATAGCTCAGCTGGGAGAGCGCTTGCATGGCATGCAAGAGGTCAGCGGTTCGATCCCGCTTAGCTCCACCAAAATGCCGGAAGATTCGATTCAAAAATAAATTTTGAAAAGAGGCTTCCAAAACGGAAAAAAGTTCGTTATAGTAGCGGACTTCGCAGCGTAAGACAGAAAGCGTTGCAAAACAGTTTCTGTCCCCTTCGTCTAGAGGCCTAGGACATCACCCTTTCACGGTGAGTACAGGGGTTCGAATCCCCTAGGGGACGCCAAAACAAGAGCTTAACCAGAAGCTCATAGCAAGATCAGTCTCTAGCTGATGTTGCGACCGACACGGAGCGGTAGTTCAGTCGGTTAGAATACCGGCCTGTCACGCCGGGGGTCGCGGGTTCGAGTCCCGTCCGCTCCGCCAAATCAAAACCCGCTGCTTGCAGCGGGTTTTTTCTTTTGCGCTTTCTATTCAGTTCTAGTCATTCCAGATTGACGTCGTTTTAAAGCGGCGGCGAATGGCTTTCTTTAATCGGGCGTACGGCTAACTCGATTGAAATAGCTGACCAGCAACGCGCCGGCCACCATCAAACTGAGCGCATTGGCCGCCCAGAAGCCGGCTGCGCCACGCAGTGGCGTCGCAAACTCCCCCAGTAGTCCAAATCCGAGCACATAGCCGCCGCCCAGACCCACGCCCCACAGCGATAAGGCGTAGATGACGGTCGGGATGAGCGCAATTTTGTATGCGCGCAGGATGAATGCGGTCATGACCTGCAGCGCATCGAACATCTGATAGAAGGCGATGAATGGCAGCAGGGGCACTGCAATCGCCAGGACAGCAGCATCGTGCGTGTAGAGGTTGACGAGCTCGTGCCGCAAGAACAGCACGGTCGCGCAAACGATGATCGCGCACATCACCGCCAATTTGATGCCGTTCAGCGAGATGCGTCGGGCCGCAACGCGATCGCGCGCGCCGATCGACTGCGCAGCCAGCGTCGACGTCGCGATCGACAAGGATAGCGGCACCATGTAGGCCACCGCCCCAAGGTTGGCGGCAATCTGATGCCCCGCCAGGACCACCGTGCCAAGGCGTGCGATGAAGATCGCCATCAACGTGAACGACGTGATCTCGATCAGGTAGGTGAAGCCCATCGGCACACCCAGGCGTACCAGCGCCCACAGCCGCGCGCGATTGGGTGGCGAGTACTGCGTGAAAATCGCAAACGGCTTGTACGCTGGATTGCGCATCAGGATGGCGGCCGCAGCCACAAACCATAGCCAGCTGATGATCATCGAGGCGAGTGCGCATCCTGGGCCCCCCATCGCCGGGATGCCGATGCCGCCATACAGGAACAGTGCGTTCAGCGGAAACTTGATGGCAAGGCCGGCAAGCTGCAGCACCGTGACCATCACAGGGCGCGATAGCGCATTGTTCAGCGCCGAGTAGATCCGGAAGCCGAGCGCTGCAGGTAACGCGAGCGCTTCATACCGCAGGTAGGCGGTGGCTTTCTCGGTGAGTTCCGGTGTCGCATCCGCCAGTCGAAGGAGCGGCGCAGGGAACCACAGGATCACCATGCCGATCGCTGCAAGCACCAGCCCAAGCCAAACCGCCTGGCGCACTTCTTCGCCGATCTCGTTGTGCCTTTTAGCGCCATACAGTTGTCCGGCGATGGGCGAGAGCGCTTGCAGCACACCCATCAGACTGATGTACACCGTCACGTAGATCGACCCGCCCAGCCCGATGGCAGCGAGGTCTGCCGCCGATGCCCGGCCCGCCATCGCCGTATCCAGTACGCCGAAGGCAATGACAGCCAATTGGCCGATCAGTACCGGCCAAGCCAGTGCGGCAATGCGGCGGACGTCGGCGACGAACATATGGGTGCTACCTGAAGCGTTATTGACGCAGCTTGCGTCGGCGTGTGGTGGCTGGTGTGGGCGGCGGATGCGTTGCCGCGGCGGCCTCGGTCAGGCGGTACATCCGGAAATGTTCGTCGCGGTCGGCCGGGCGGCGGCCCTCCCAGAGCAGGCGCCATTCATAGTTCGAGACGCTCGTCGGTGCGCCGTAGTCGTACGGATCGTGGCGCAGCAGGATGTCGCAGTTGTCCTCGGCGCTGCCAAAGCGGATGTGACCAAAGTACGCAAACGAGGCAAGCTGCGCGTCGCCCATGCGGATCGGCTGCACGCACGTGTAGGTGCGCGGCAGCGCAAGGGCGGCCGACTGCGCAACATCACGGTACGTCTTGGCGTAGTTGATGGTGGGCAGCCACAGCGTCATCATCAGCACCCACATGAGCGTGGTGCCGGCGGCCGAGATCACCACGGCGCGCCAGATGGCCTTGGGTGCGCGCGATGTGCGCCAGACCACGATGAGCACCCACGCCGCGGTCACGAGCAGCGCGCAGACCAATGCGGTCCAGCTGAACTCAGGCCGGTAGCCCGGCACGATGCGGTACACGTTGCGCGCAAGCTGAGGCGGAAAACCCGTCATCTTGGCGATCCACAGCAGCCATAGCGTGCCACCCAAGATGGTGAAGGCCAGCAGAGCAAACCAGTCGATTGCGCTGATCACGCCACGCTTGAGCGTTGGCAGTGCGAACGTGGCCATCACGGCCATCGGCGGAATCAGCAGCAGGAAGCCGTCGTCGCCCGGCTGAGGCTGCATGAGCAGCAGCACAAACTGCGGCAGGAATACCGCCAATGGCAATGTGATATGCGGAGCGGTACGCATGCCGCCCCAGCTCTTCCAGGCCCAGGCAGCCAGCGGCCAGACCGGCCAGGCAAACAGCGGCAGGTTGCGAGCGACAAAGCCAAGCGAATGGGCGGTCGGGCCCGCGTATTGGTGGCGATCGAAGCGTGCCCATTCGCGAATGTAGGTCACGGCATCCGTCGGATTATTTGCCAGCAGATACGCCATCGCCGGCCATGACCAGCCGAGTACGAGCGACACCGGCAGCGCCACCGTCATCAGCGGGCGCAGCGGTAAAACGCGTGTGGCATGCGCCGCGATCAATACGGCCAGCGTGATCACCAATGGCAGGATGGGGCCGCCCGCCAGAGACAGGCAACCGATACCGATGCCGTAGATGAGGCAGCCCTGCACCGGCTTGTCCAGCGCTCGGATCAAGCCATACACGGCGACCGCCACGAAACACAGGGCCCCGACCAGCGGTGTTGTTTCATGGCCGCGCTGCGCCAGGCCCACGCAGGCCAGAAAGATCAACAGTGCGCCGTCCGCCAGCGTACGGCCGTAGTCGCGCGTGTTGGGCTGGCCCCCGAAGACAAACTCAAACGGTTGAACCTCCGCGCGGCGGCCCAGCAGATAAGCGCCATACCAAATGCACGCGCTGGTAACGAAGAAGAAGAGAGCGGTGGCCAAGCGCGAGGCATCCGCCGGGCCGAGCCATTGTCCGAAGAGGCGAATGAACGCGCCGCCGATCCAGAACACCAGCGGGCCCGACTGCGCGACAGGACGCCCGACGATGTTTGGCATCAACCAGTCCTGCGCATTGCCGGTGGCCAGCGTCCACATCGCGCCGAAGCCCGCGGCGTCTTCGTTCTTCCACGGGTCGCGCGAGAACAGGCCCGACAGGCCGTAGATCACGCAGATGGCAAGCAGCAGCCAGCGCGGCAACTCTCGGGTGGCGGCGGCAGTCAGGCGGATGCGCGAGACGCGGGTGGTGTTCATCGGGTGTCAGACCGGGCGAGCCCAGTCGGGGTTGCACTGGAACGTGCGAATCGTAAAGAGCGGCCGAATCAACGGCCTAAGCATGTACCGAGAAACAAAAAAGGCAGCCGGAGCTGCCTTTTTCTGACCAGTGAGACGGGTCATCTGGTGAGCCGTCTCCGGCGCCGGTATTACTTGGCAGCCTTGCCGATCTTGCTGCCGAACTTGTTGCGGAACTTTTCCACGCGGCCGGCCGTGTCCAGAACCTTTTGCTGGCCCGTGTAGAACGGGTGCGATTCGGACGAGACTTCGATCTTGGCCAGCGGGTATTCCTTGCCGTCCAGCGTGATCATTTCCTTGGTCTGGATGGTCGAGCGGGTGATGAACTTGAAGTCGCTGGACATGTCCTGGAACACGACTTCGCGGTAGTTCGGGTGAATGCCTTCTTTCATGATGGGCCCTGGGGTAGAGGTAGCCAATTCGCGGCGCGCTTCCGGTGCTCACAGGGTAGGAGCCACCGTGCGACCAGCCTTCGAATCACTTGCCGGGTGGAGAAACGAGAATTATGCCAGAGAAACAAAGGCTTGAGCAACGCGCTTGCCGCAAAATCCGTGGCATCGGCAGCTCGAAAAGTGACAGAAAGAGCCTATTTCGGTCAAGGTTGGCCGAGACGCTCGATCGTGAGCACGCCGTGGCCGTCCAAATCCATGGTCTTGGTGTCGCCGACACGCAACGAGGTGTCGACATTGCCCGTCCAGGTGTCGACGCGGGCGGGGGCTTCGGCGTCGGGTGACGGCTGGAACCGATGCAGCGTTACACCGATGGACAGCGTCTGAAATTCGCCCGAAGCGACCATCAGCCGCAGAGTGACGTCGACGCCAGTCTTGGCCCAGCGGTGACGTAGGAATTTGCACGTAGTGGTGTCGCAGCCCTGCGGGATCGTGTCGTCGGGCAGGCCGGCGGCCAAGCGCGTCTCCCATTCTTTGCGCGGCATCGAGCCGCCCACGTCGTACGTATGCGTACGTTCGAGCAAGGCGACGTGCTGCCCCGTCATGGTTGTCTCCGTCGCAAGCGTGACGCGTTTGGTTTCGGATTGCCCATCGAATTGCGCGGTGATGCTGAGGACCACGGGCGCGGTGGGTTGTGCCAACGCTGGGCCGGCAGCGAGGCAGCAACCGAGCAGCGTTGTGCGAAGCGCTTGGCGAATCTTCATGGCAGGGATCCCTCCTGGCGTTGCTCGGAGTCCAGCACGCGCCGTGCCGGATCCTGCAGGTAAAACGCCTGCAACAGCGCATACAACGATGGCAGCGCCTCAAGCAAGGCCACCGGTTCAACGAAAAACACTTCCGAAGCCACCGCAAAGAACTCGGCCGGATGCTGGGCGCCATAAGGGTCGAGCACCGATAGGATCGGGTCGTCGCCCCAACGGCGCTCCGGAATCTGCTCGCAACGATTGACGAACACGTCGTACTCGGCATAGAGGTCATCGGCCCATTGCTCGCGATCAACGTTGGCATGCAGGCGTGATGAAAACGCCGGGATGCCGTCCGACTCGCCGTTGAGCATGTCGAGCTTGTGCGCGAACTCATGCACGACCACGTTGTACGGCTGCGCGCCGGGCTGGGCCAGTGCGCTTCCGAGTTCGATGTCCTGCCACGAGAGAATGACGGGGCCGTGCTCCCATGCCTCGCCGGCGGCTTCTTCGCGCACGTTGTGCACGACGCCGTCTTCGTCCATGACTTCCTTGCGGATGACAAACTCGCCGGGGTAGATCACCACGCCATGCCATCCGCCGTACCAGGTGATACCCAGCTCCAGGATCGGCACACTCGCTTGCACGGCAATGCTGACCACCATGTCGTCGGTGAGCGGCAAATCGTGCGCTGTGGTGAATTCCTTTTCGGCGATGAAGAGCGTGGCCGTTTCACGCAGGCGTGCGAGGTCGGCGTCGGACCAGTCGAGCAGAAAGGGCAGGCCATCGAGTGCGTGTGACCACAGCGCGTCGGAGATGGCGTAACGCGCCAGGCGCCGCGTACGTGCGCGGCGTGAGAGCCAGCGGAAAACGGACGAAAGCATGCGGCCAGTATATCGGCCGTCGCGTGCGACTTTGCGACGTGCGCTCTCGCTTTGGATGGAGTCAGGCGACCGAGAGCAGGCGCGCGCCGCGCTGATTGGCGACGTACACCGCCTCAGTGCGGCTGCGGACCTTCAGGCGCCGATACAGCGTGCTGATATGCGCCTTTGCTGTTGCTTCGGAGATATTCAACATGCGGCTGATGGTCTTGACCGGATGACCGCGCGACAGCAACACCAGGATCTCGTACTGCCGCGGCGTAATGCCAAGCAGCTTGGGATCGGTCTGCGGATCGCCTGCCAGCGCCGGATTGGGCGCGCCATCCAGGCGCGACTCCGGCAGCAGGGCGCTGGCAGGAATGTATTGGCCACCTACCAGCACAAGTTCAAGAGAGGCCGCGATGACTTCGCCGGGTGAATGTTTAAGCGTGTAGCCGGACAAGCCCATCTGCATGAGCGTGCGGATGATGTCGGGCGATTCGGATTCAGCAAGCACGACCACGTGGCGCGCGTGCGGCCTGTGCATGATCTCGCCGATGGCTGACAGCTCATCGAGATGTGGCAGCGGCAGGCCGATGACAAGAAGGCCCGCGTCGGCATTGGTTTCGATGGCGTCGAACATCCCTTCGTCTGGCTCGACGACAGTGACGCCAGTGACGCCCTTGAGCGTCCGTAGCAGGTGCGCAATGCCTGTACGCACCAACGGATGGGCTTCGATCAAAACAGTGTTCATCGTTGTTCTCGACCTGTTACCGATCTTGCGAACATCCTTGTCGCCCCAGGCGAGATACAGGCCGGAGCAGACCCCCGTTCCGAATCATTTTAGTGGCGGAAGTCAAAAATGACAGCCGCCCCAGCCATGCCTCGGGACCATCGTTGCCGAGTCCTGGCTACTGTAGCGCAGCGTTTGCCAGGGCGCGCAATTCGGCTACCGGAGAGCCTGTACCCATCACAGCGGCATTTTTATGGCGCCAGCTGTTTCAATCGCGACACAAAATCGCTTGCGATGTCGGGTTGCTTGCGTCTCCGCGTAGAAAATATCCCGTTAAAACAAGGCATTAGCCGTCCTGGCATGGATGTCGCTCCAAACCCGTGGGGAGGAGCGAGCCATGCCGACAATCGCGCAGCGCTGTGCTCGACGTTTGCCGCTTGGGTGGACGGTCGAGAAGACCGGAGTGGTCGCGAATCGCATGGCCATGCGCGTCATGAGGCCGGCGCTCGGAGTAGACGGCGATTTCATCGTTCGGCGTGCAATCACGCCGCTGATCGCCCTTCGAAGTGTTCTCGCCGATACGTTGCCGGCGCGACTCGCCTTCGGTCTTATTCCCACCCTCGCATTCGATCCATCCACTGGTTCTGTTGTGTCCGCGCTCACGGAAGGCGAACGGAGTACGTCGCATGCGTGGCTTAACAATCCAACGGCGCTGAGGCTTGCGCAATCCCCCCGGAAGTGGGGTGTGCCCCGATGTATGCCTGCTGCCGTGCCGGATTTCCGTCGCCGCGACAGTGTTGGGTGGGACCGCGTCACGCGTCGCGCCTTGCAGCGCGCACTGAAATGTGGCGCCTTAGCAACGTACAGCGAACTCTCGCTGCAGCTTTTCAACGGTTTCGTGCTCCGTCCCCCGGCGGGCACTCTTTTCTCACCTGCGAGCCTCGAGTGGGGGCCGAATGCAAGCCAACATCACGGCGTGTGCCGCGCTGGCACCGCCCTTTCATTCAGCGCTCGCTCTTAAATCGAGCCTATTGAACCAAGGCGTGGATGGGCCAGCGGGCGTAGCTTCGCGCTACGCTCGCCGGGAGGTAGAGCCGCCGAGGAAGCCTAAGCCGTATGCAGCGGATGTTCCGCCCGAATTCCGTGCTTTTGCATCAGCCGATACAGCGTGACGCGAGACACCGCCAGTTCGCGTGCCGTCATGCCCATGTGGAACCCGTTACGGGCGATGGCCGTGCGGATGGCATCCGACTCGGCGCCTTCGCGGGCTTCCTCCAGCGTCTGGCCCGACACGGACGCATAGCCTTCGAGGTGCAGATCGGCGGCGGAGATCTTGCGGTTGTCGGTCATCACCAGTGCGCGACGCACGCGATTGATCAGTTCGCGAACGTTGCCCGGCCAAGGGTAATGCATCATGGCGTGCAACGCGCAGGGCGTGAAGCCTCGGATGCGGTGCGAGGCTTCGCTCGCGTGCTGAGCCAGGATATGTTCGGCCAGCAGTACGATGTCGCTGCCGCGCTCTCGAAGGGGCGGCACCGACAGGGTGAGCACGCACAGTCGATGGAACAGATCGGTCCGGAATCCGCCGTGGTGTTGGGCCGCTTCCAGATCCACATGCGTTGCCGAGATGATGCGGATGTCCAGCGGAATCGCCTGGTGCCCGCCAAGCCGCGTAATCGTGCCTTGCTGCAGGAAGCGCAGCAGGCTGACCTGGCTCTCGAGCGGCAGGTCGCCGATTTCATCGAGGAACAGCGTGCCTCCGTTTGCATGCTCGACCCAACCGATATGACGCTGATGCGCGCCGGTAAAGGCGCCTTTTTCGTAGCCGAACAATTCAGACTGGATCAGGTGCGGCGGAATTGCCCCGCAATTGATGGCGATGAACGGACCGCCTGCGCGAGATGACGCCTCATGAATGGCCTGTGCGGTCAGCTCCTTGCCGGTGCCCGACTCCCCCGCGATGAAGGCCGGCGCGCTATTTTGGGCGACCTTGCGGATAGCGCGAAACAGTGCGTGCATGGCGGGGCACTCACCGAGCATGCGCGCATGATTCGCCTTGGGCGTCGGCGCGGCTTCCTGTGCAAGCGACGCCATGCCCCAGGCGTGACGCAGAGAATACGCAGTCTCGTCCGTGCGCAGCGGCATCTGCACGTAATCCACGCAGTAATCTCGCACGAGCTGGCGTACGCGTTCGTGATGCAGCATGGCCGGTGGCAACGCCGCCACCCAGCCCACATGCGGCACCTGCATGCACCGCTCGAGCAAATCCAACTCCGCAGCCGAGAACGCACTGCCGAAATCGACCAGCCCCGCCTTGGGAACGCCGTCACGAATGGCACAGCCCAGCTCACGCATCGACGTTACCCGTCGCACGTGCCAGTCGGCACCCAAAATCGTTTCGTCGATCTCCCCCATCCCCGCACGTGACGCCACTACGACGGTTCGGCACGCAGCAGTACAGTCCAGCGACTCTTCTCGCATGGTTTCCCCCGTTCGATTTTTGGTGTGGGTCCTTCTTTGCCGAGGCGGCTCAGCCAGGGCAGGCTTGCAGTATGGTTGCCGGGTTTCTCTTTTGCGATGACGTTTAAGGACGATGGTGGCAAACGCTTGCGCACCGCGCCCGTAATGCAAATGAACTAGCGAATTTCACAACTTTGACGAGAAAATCCGCTGGGAAAAACAACCGCTTGACGGGGCAATAAAAAAGCGCACCACAAAGGGTGCGCTTTTCGCCATGCGGCCAGGAGACTTAGCCGCCGCGTCGCATCATGTCGAAGAATTCGGCGTTGTTCTTTGTTGTCTTCAATTTGTCGAGCAGGAATTCCATTGCCTCAACTTCATCCATGTCGTGGATGAACTTACGCAGAATCCACACCTTCTGCAGAATGTCCGGCTTGATCAGCAGTTCTTCACGGCGCGTGCCCGACTTGTTCAGGTTGATGGCGGGGTAGACGCGCTTTTCGGCCAGACGGCGTTCCAGGTGCACTTCCATGTTGCCGGTGCCCTTGAATTCTTCGTAGATCACGTCGTCCATGCGGCTGCCGGTTTCGATCAGCGCCGTGCCGATGATCGTCAGCGAACCGCCTTCTTCCAGGTTACGTGCTGCACCGAAGAAACGCTTCGGCCGCTGCAGGGCGTTGGCATCGACACCGCCGGTCAGCACCTTGCCCGAGGTCGGCACGACGGTGTTGTAAGCGCGCGCCAAGCGCGTGATCGAGTCCAGCACGATCACGACATCCTTCTTCAGCTCGACCAGGCGCTTGGCCTTTTCGATAACCATTTCGGCCACTTGCACGTGACGCACGGCGGGCTCATCGAACGTCGATGCCACCACTTCGCCGCGCACGGTACGCTGCATTTCGGTCACTTCTTCCGGACGCTCGTCGATCAACAGCACGAACAGCTCCGCTTCCGGATGGTTGGTCGCGATGGCGTGCGCAATGTGCTGCAGCATCACGGTCTTGCCCGACTTCGGGCTTGCCACCAGCAGCGCGCGCTGGCCGCGGCCGATCGGGGCAATCATGTCGATGATGCGGCCGGTGATGTTCTCTTCGGCCTTAATGTCACGTTCGAGAGTGAGCGGCTTGTTCGGATGCAGCGGCGTCAGGTTCTCGAACATGATGCGGTTCTTGACCGCCTCAGGAGGCTGCGCGTTGACCTTGTCGACCTTCACCAGCGCGAAGTAGCGCTCGCCATCCTTGGGTGTGCGGACTTCACCTTCGATGGTGTCACCGGTGTGCAGATTGAACCGGCGGATCTGCGACGGGCTGATGTAGATGTCGTCGGTGCTGGCCAGATACGAAGTCTCGGGCGAGCGCAGAAAACCGAAACCATCGGGCAGCACTTCAAGGGTGCCGTCACCGAAAATCGTTTCGCCCTGTTTCGCCTTCTTTTTCAGGATGGCAAACATCAATTCCTGTTTGCGCATGCGCTGCGCGTTATCGATCTCCAGCTGCCCCGCCATTTCCAACAATTGGGACACGTGCAAGGATTTCAGTTCTGTCAGATGCATAGACGAAAGATGAGGGAAGGCCCGAACGGGCGGCGAAACGAGAAACGGGGGAGGGGGGAAAGGTCGAGCGAACGCTCGGAGAAACAGATTGGGTGCCATCTTAGCACAACGCTGGCGAGCTTCCAGGCGGAAGTGCGCCAGCGTGTGTGGGGGGCAACGCGAAAGGTTGCCCGCAGCCGGAAATGGCTTACAGGTGGCTGTCCAGGAATGCGGTCAGTTGCGACTTGGACAGTGCGCCCACCTTCTGGGCAGCCACGGCGCCGTTCTTGAACAGAATCAGCGTTGGGATGCCGCGAATACCGAACTTGGCCGGCACGCCCTGGTTCTCATCGACGTTGATCTTGGCGATCTGCACCTTCTCGCCGTAGTCCTTGGAAACTTCGTCCAGGATCGGGGCGATCATCTTGCACGGACCGCACCATTCGGCCCAGAAGTCGACCAGCACGGGTTTGTCGGACTTGAGCACGTCTGCCTCGAAGGACGCGTCGCTCACATACTTGATCTGTTCGCTCATGGCGGGAACCTCTGTTATTTCGTAAAAGCTGGCGACGTGCGCCGAACCCATACATTACACGATTACACGAACCGGCGTGTATTGGGACCACTGTCGGCGCGGATGCTGCTGATATAGTACCGAGGCCTCCGTTTTCAACCGATTCGACCGTTGATTGTGGCTATCGCGCCGATAGCCGCGGGTCTTCGCTTCCCGATAAGTCGCCATATTCCACGCATGCAGACGCTTGCCTTCGCGCCTGGCCCAGCATTCCTTTCCCATGCCGCCGACGCTGCGTGGCATTTTGTGGATGCGCATGCGCAATCTTCGGGTAGCGCCACGATCGTTGTGCCGACAGCCGCGCAGATTCCCGGCGTGCGCGGTGCTCTGCATGCGAGTGCACAAGCGGCCGGCACGCCGCGTTTGCTCCCCCGCATTCTGACGCTCGGGCATTGGCTGCTCGATCTGCCGCCCGAAGCGGGTGTGTCCGCCACGCGCACGCCGCTGTCGCGACTGCTCGCGGTGCAGCAGGCGCTCAAGACGCAGGCATGGCTGCGTGAAGCGCTCGGCGCGCAAGACGATGCCGCTCTGTGGGGCGTGGCGCAGGTGCTTGTGACGGTGTCGGATGAGTTGTCGCAACGCTGGCTGACGCTCGATGCCGCCCACAGCGGCGCAGATGGGCGGGCTGACGAACTGGAGTCGGCGTTGGCCGAGGCGTTGGAGCGCACCTACGCGCAATTGTCCGAACGCTTTCTCGGTACCGAATCGCGCATTGTGCTGACGTTCTGGCGGTTGCTTTCCGGCGCGGCGGACCCGATTCCGATGCGATTGCGGGCCATGCGGCGCCTGCTCGACGAACTGGACGGACCGATCGTGTGGATGAGCCCGACGGATCCCGAGGCGGTCGATCTGGATTTCCTGCAGCGCGCCGCCGAGCGGGTGCCGGTGTTGAGCATCGGCTACGACTGGAATGCGCCTGAAAGCGGCACGTCCGCGGCGCCTTCCACACACGCGGATTTCCGCAATCTGCTGCTGCACGCCTGGCCCGAATGCGCCACGGCCGCCCAGGCGGCGGACGATGCTGCCGCCGCGCAATTGCCCGCGCCAATCCTGCGCATTGCAGGCGCTGCACGTTTTGAAGACGAGGCAGCCTTCGCCGCGCATACGCTGGTCGATTGGCTGAATGCCGGGCGCCGCTCGTTGGCGCTGGTGGCACAGGATCGCATCGTCGCGCGGCGCGTTCGCGCGTTGCTGGCGCGCGTGAACGTGCCGGTGCGCGATGAGACCGGCTGGAAGCTTTCCACGACGCGCGCCGCTGCGGCACTTATGCGCTGGGTCGACGTGGTGCAGGGCGACGGCGATACCGCGGCGTTGCTCGATCTCATCAAGAGCCCGTTCTGTTTGCGCGATGCCGATGCCGGCACGGCCACGCCTGCCTGGGTAGCAGAACTGGAGCGCCGGGTGCGCCGGCATAACGTTTCAGGTGGATGGGGGCGATTGCGCCGGCTGGTTACCGATCGCCCTGCGAGTGATGCCGAGGGCGAAGCAAAGGTCAGCCGCCTTGCCGATCGTCTGGGCGTGCTGGCCGACGAAGCGGCGCTGTGGCGCCGGGCCGGCAGCGCCACGCTCGACGCGTGGGTAACGCTGTTGGCAGGCACGCTCGATCGTCTGCATATGCGCACCGGGTTGCAGAACGACGATGCGGGCCGCCAACTGCTGGACTGGATTGACCGGCTGCGTACGTCCATACATGGCAGCACCGATGCGGGCGCGCGTTTCTCCCTGACGGAATGGCGCGCGTTGCTCTCGATGCTGCTCGAATCTGCGGTCTTCAGTGAGCCTTCACCGCCAGCGGACCGGCGTGTTGTCATCCTGCCGCTGAATGGCGCGCGCATGCGGCGTTTTGATGGCGTGGTGGTGGTGGGTTGTGACGATGCGCAATTGCCGTCTGCGCAGCCCGAATGGCTGTTCTTTTCTAACGACGTGCGGCGCGAACTCGGTTTGCCCGACCGCGCACAGCGCTTTGCGCAGCAGGCTCGTGACTTGGCCGAGGTGCTCCTCAATCAGCCCGAGGTGGTGTTGACCTGGCAACGCCACGGCGGACGTGGCGAGCCGCATCGCCTTTCCGGCTGGCTTGAACGCTTGCAACGGCGCTTGGCGGTGAGCGGCGTGCGTATCGATACGTCAGTCACGTTGCCCAGTTTGCAGACCGCGAGCCAGCCCACCGACATGCCCGCGCCCGCAGCGCCGACGCTGGTGCCGTCCACGCTGAGCGCGGCCGCATACAACAGTCTGCGGCGCTGTCCATACCAGTTCTTCGTCGGTCGCATGCTGCGGCTGGGCGAGCTGGAAGAAGTTTCCGATGAACTGGAGAAACGCGACATCGGCGAGATCCTGCACGCGATCCTGCATCGTTTTCACCGCCAGTTGCTGGAAACGCCGATGCACGATCCGGCCGAACGTCTGAGTCTGCTGCAGACCATTACCGACGAACAGTTCGGCCCGCTGTTGGCCGAGGACGGCAACGCGTTGCGCTTCTATCGGCGCTGGCTCGGTGTGATGCCGTCGTACCTGGCGTGGCAGGCCGCTCGCGAGGCGGATGGGTGGCGCTTTGCGGCAGGTGAAGTCGATGTCGATACGTTCATCACATTGCCCGACGAGCGCGCGCTGCGCTTACGCGGCCGGATCGACCGCATTGATGTGCACGACGAACACGGCGTGGCGGTGCTCGATTACAAGACGCAGTCGCAAATGGCGTTGGTGCGTCGCGCCAAGACGCCGTTTGAGGATTGCCAGCTTCCGTTTTACGGCGTCCTCGATGCGCGTGCAGATTCGGGCGGGTGGGTTTCGCTGGACGGCGAGGCCCGCGGCGACAAGCGCGACGTTGCATTGCCCGATTTCACGCAAGTCGTCGATTGGTTGATCGAGCAGATGCAAAAGGACATGACGGCCCTCGCTGCCGGTGCGCCCCTGCCGGCGTTCGGTGATGAATCGGCGTGCCGCTACTGCGCGGCGCGCGGCCTATGCCGCAAGGGGTATTGGACCGAAGGCGCACCGCGCGAGCCGGAGGGCGCGGCATGAGCGATCACGCTTACGAACGCGACGGTGCTGCCGTCTCGCCGGAGGCCTTCTCGCGCGCTGCGTGCGACCCGCAGCGCTCCGTCGTGGTGGAAGCGTGCGCGGGCAGCGGCAAGACGTGGCTGCTGGTCACGCGCATGTTGCGTTTGCTGCTGGCCGGTGCCGCGCCGTCGGACATTCTCGCCATCACGTTTACGCGCAAGGCCGCCGAAGAGATGCGCCAGCGCTTGCTCGACATCCTCGCCCAACTGGCCGGCGCCGACGATGAGGGGGTCGTTCGCGAGCTGATCGCGCGTACGGTGGACGAGCGCGATGCGCCGGCGCTGATTGAAACGGCGCGTGGGCTGTATGCGCGCGTGCTGGAATCGCCATCGCGCATGGCGATTGATACGTTCCATGGCTGGTTTGGGTCGTTGCTGCGCGGGGCGCCGCTGTCGTCTGGCGTCCAGCAGGGCGCCTCGCTGCGTGAAGATGCCGGGCGGCTGCGGCGCGAAGCCTGGGCGCCTTTCTGGCGCGGCTTGCTCGCCGAAGATCACGCTGACTTGCGCGCCGCGTATGAGTCGCTTGCCGATTTGGTCGGCGATTTCCAGGCCGGACGCCTGCTCGATGCAATGTTCCACCAGCGCAGCGACTGGTGGGCGTACAAGACGCAGGCCGGCGGGCGTCCGCTGGATGCGTTGGACGAATTGCTTGGCGACGATGCGACCGTCGATCCTCTGATCGAAGCGCTGCAGGATGCGGCATTGCTGGCCGATATGCTGCGCGTGTCCGGCTGGCTTGGGCAGGGCGGTGCGGCCGAAGGCAAGCGCGCGGTGGCCATCGAATCGGCGGTCACTGCTGCGCGCGGCATGGATGTGTCGGACGAGCCTGCTCGCGCGCAAGCGTTTGAAGCGCTGTTCGCCGCGTTCCACACGCAGGCCGGCAAAGCACGCGCCTGCAAGCCGACCAAGGCGCTCATCAAAGCCATCGGCGACGAGCACGCGCAAACGCTGGTGACCTTGCATACCACGCTTTGCGAAACTCTGACGGCGTTTCAGGCGCGTCGCCAGGAGGCCCGCGTGCGCGCCGTCAACGCTGCATTGTTTGCGCTGGGCGATGCACTCATCGACCGCTATCAGGCGTACAAGCGCCAGGCGCGCGCGATGGATTTCACCGATCTCGAATGGGAAGCGGCGCGCTTGATGCAGCAAGACGATACGGCCGCTTACCTGCAGGTGCGGCTCGACGCGCGCTACAAGCATCTGCTGCTCGATGAGTTTCAGGATACGAATCCGATGCAGTGGCGCATCCTGCAAGGCTGGCTGGCCGGCTATGCCGGCACCGGCACGCAGCCAAGCGTGTTCCTCGTGGGCGATCCGAAGCAATCGATCTACCGGTTCCGGCGCGCCGATGCCCGGCTGTTCGACGCTGCGCGCGAAATGCTGGTTGCAGAATTCAATGCGACCGTGCTGCGTACCAATCGCACGCGTCGCAACGCGCCGGCCGTGCTGGAGTGGGTCAATGCCGTGTTCCTGCAAGCGCGGGCGCGCGGCGACTATCCGATCTACGCCGAGCAAAGCACCGCCGTGGACGCACCCACGGGGCAGGCGCTGCTGTTGCCGCTGGTGCCGGTGTCCGAAGCCGAGCAGGCTGACGAAGCCGCGCCTCGCGATACCCTCACCGAACCGCGCGAAGAAGCCGGCGATTCGCAGCGCTATGCCGAGGGCCGCCAAGTGGCGGCTTGCCTGCGCGCATTGCACGCCAATGAGCGCATTCGCGAAGGCGGAGTCGAGCGCGCCGTGCGGTGGAGCGATTTCCAACTGCTTGTCCGCCGCAAACGCTATCTCGCCGATTACGAACGTGCGCTGCGCGATGCCGGCGTGCCGTATCTGAGCCCGCGCCGCGGCGGCCTGCTGGCTACGCTTGAAGCGCTTGATCTATGCGCGCTGCTCGATTTCCTGATGACGCCGCAGGCGGATTTGTCGCTTGCGCATGTGCTGCGCAGCCCCGTTTTCGCCGCCTCGGACGAGCACCTCATCGCACTGGCGCAGTTTGGCGAGGGCGCTGCCGGATTGACATGGTGGGAGCGCCTGACCGCGCTGGCCGGCCAGGCGGATGGGTCGGACACCTTGCGCTACGCGCATCGCATGCTGTCGCGCTGGCTGGCGGTGGCGCCCACGCTGCCCGTGCACGATCTGCTCGATTACATCGTCTACACCGGCGAACTCAAGCGCCGCTATGCCGAGCGCGCACCGGCCGCGAACCGCGATCAGGTGCTCGCCAACCTGGATGCGTTCTTGAAGCTCGCGCTCGATCTGGACGGTGGCCGGTATCCGAGCCTGCCGAAGTTCATGGCTGAACTCCGCGCCATCCGCCAGGGTGACGAGGATGAAAGCCCGGACGAAGGCATGCAGGGCGACACAGAGGCGCCGGATGCTATTGATGCCGAAGTCGCCAGCGAGGGTCTTGATGCCGTGCAAATCCTGACCGTGCATGCCTCCAAGGGGCTGGAAGCGCCGTTCGTTGTGCTGCTCGACAGCCACCACAGCGACGCGCGCGTCGATACGGCTGGGATCCTGATCGACTGGCCGCCCGGAGCGCAGGCGCCAGCGCATTTTTCCGCCTTCGGCAAGACGTCCGAGCGTGGCCTCGCGCGCGAGCTTCTCTTCAAGCAAGAAAATGCGCTTGCCGAGCGCGAGAACTGGAACCTGCTCTACGTGGCGATGACGCGTGCGCGGCAAGCACTGATCGTTTCCGGCGTGGCGAACAAGCGCGATGCCACGGCAGCCCAATCTCTGGATGAAGGCGATGTGCCCGAGGTGGACGGCACGGCCAGCTGGTACGCACTGCTGGCCTCGGCAGGAGTGGCGTCACCCGCTGCAATGCTGGATGACGTAGCCGACTCGGTCTCGAGTGCAGCGGGGCACGAGATTGTCTCGTATCACGATTTTCGCGCGCCGCTGACTGTAACGGTGCATGTGGGGGCGGCCGGCGCGCCTGCCGAAGGCGCTGCCGATATCGTCTTCGACCAAGGCGCCGTCGCTCAGGGCGAATTGCTGCATGCAGTGCTCGAGCGCCTGACACGCCGCGGCTTGCCGAAACAAGCGCCCGACGCCGAGACGATCGCGCGCTGGTTCGGCGCGACCGGCGTCACGCAAGCCGATGCCACACGCGCCGCTGACGCTGTGCGCCGGATGCTCTCTGCCGAGGCGCTGGCGCATGTCTTCGACCCTGCGCGCTTCGACGCCGCTCATAACGAGATCGAACTTTTCGGTCGCGACGGTGCGCTGTTGCGCATCGATCGCCTGATCGAACGTGGCAACGAGGTCCTCGTGGTCGACTACAAGCTGCGCTTGCTGCCGGGCGAACGTGCCGCCTATGCCGATCAGCTGCGCGGCTATGTGGCCGCCGTCACGCCGATGTATCCGGGGCGCACCGTGCGCGCGGGCGTGGCGACTGCGCAGGGGGAATGGTTCGATCTGGATGCATTGCCCAGGCCGGTGCAGGCGTCACACGACGACAGCCAGGGCGCGCTGTTCTGACGCGGGCAGCATAGACAAGAGGGGAACGGTGATGCGGAAGAGAGAAGAGAAGGGGGACGAGCCTGACCCTCGGCACTGGCGGAAAACGGCTGTGGCTGCTTCGTTCCCGACCTGACCAGGTTGACCGCGCCACCATGCGAGGAGGCCCGTCCGACCGCCATTGTAACCGACTCCCACGTCCCCACTTGAATATCCTTGCAAATCGCTCGGCGCGCATGGCGGTTGACCCCTCCGAAACCGCGTCGGAAATCCACCTCGCTTTGCTACAATCCGCCGCATGAGTTATCAAGTGCTCGCCCGCAAGTGGCGCCCTCGCGATTTCACCACGCTGGTCGGTCAGGAACACGTGGTGAAAGCGCTCACGCATGCGCTCGAACAGCAGCGCCTGCACCACGCATACCTGTTTACAGGCACGCGCGGTGTCGGCAAGACGACGCTGTCGCGCATCCTGGCCAAATCGCTCAATTGCGTCGGCGCGGATGGGCAGGGCGGCATCACCGCACAGCCGTGCGGCGTGTGCCGCGCCTGTACCGAGATCGATGCCGGGCGCTTTGTCGATTACATCGAGATGGATGCCGCCTCCAACCGCGGCGTCGACGAGATGGCGCAACTGCTGGACCGCGCGATCTACGCACCCACAAGCGGCCGCTTCAAGGTCTACATGATCGACGAAGTGCACATGCTGACCAACCACGCCTTCAACGCGATGCTGAAGACGCTGGAAGAGCCGCCCGAGCACGTCAAGTTCATTCTGGCGACCACCGATCCACAGAAAATTCCGGTGACGGTGCTGTCGCGCTGCCTGCAGTTCAACCTCAAGCAGATGCCGCCGGGGCACATCGTGTCCCACCTCGATCGCATCCTTGGCGAAGAGGGCATCGCTCACGAGCCGAACGCGCTGCGTCTGCTCGCGGCCGCGGCGCAGGGTTCGATGCGCGATGCACTGTCGCTGACTGACCAGGCCATCGCGTATAGCGCCGGCGAGGTCAGCGAAGCAGCCGTCCGCGGCATGCTCGGCGCGATTGATCAAAGCTACCTCGTGCGTCTGCTCGATGCGCTGGCCGACGAGAATGGCGCCGCGCTTGTCGAGATTGCGGACGAGATGGCCGGGCGTAGTCTGAGCTTCTCGGGCGCGCTGCAGGATCTGGCTTCGCTGCTGCAGAAGATTGCGCTGGCGCAGGTTGTGCCCGCTGCTGTGCAGGACGACTGGCCCGAGGCCGACGACGTACGCCGGCTTGCCGAGCGATTCGACGCGCAGTCGGTGCAGCTGTTCTATCAGTTTGCCAATCTGGGCCGCAACGAACTGGCGCTTGCACCGGATGAATACGCGGGCTTCACGATGACAGTGCTGCGTATGTTGGCGTTCCAGCCGGGACATTCCGGTGGGGACGCGGCGCCGCCTTCGGGCGGTGGCGGCGGCAAGCGCGCGATGCCGCTGGCTGCATCGCCAGCCGCATCGACGCGTCCGGCGGTTACGGCGACGGCGCCTGTGGCGGCGCCGGTTGCTCGGGTTGCGCCGGTGGCCGTGCGTCCGGAGCCGGTGGTCGAGGCGCCGCGAGCGACTGATCAGGCGACTACGCCAGCGCCCCCGCCCGTTGCGGCGGTTACAGATTCGCAGGCTGCGGCCCCCGCACGTCGCTCGCCGGCAATGGAAGCGTTGGCCGCTGCGCGTCAGGCGTCAAGCCGTGGCCGTGGTGGCGCTTCTCCGCCCGCCGCTACACCGGTTGCTGCTCCCGTCGCTCGTCCCGCTGCTCCCCTTGCAGGCCCACGTCCGAATACGGCTGCGGCTTCTGCTGCCGTGGTGTCACCGCCGCAGCGCCGTGAACAACCGGCTGCAGTCGCAGTGCCCGCCGATGACGGCCCGCCACCCTGGGACGAAATGCCGGGCGAGTTTGCTTCGCCGTCACTTGAGGAGATGGACGCCGCCTTTGCCGGCTGGGATGCCGCTTCGGGCGTGCGTCCTGGTGCGCCTGAACCGGCAACAGGTTCGGCACCGATCGAGGCCCCCGCAGCCGCACCCGCGCCGGTCAAGACGATTGCCCCAGAGCCGGTAGCCGCTGCTACGCCGCCTGATCTGAGCGCCAGCAGTCTTGCCACGTTCGACGGCAATTGGCCGGCGCTGGCAGCGAGCCTGCCAATCCGCGGTCTGGCTCAGCAGCTGGCATACCAGAGCGAGTTGGCGGCTGTGGAAGGTGCCACGATGCGGTTGCGTGTACCGTTGCCTCCGCTGACTGATGCGAACGTCGTCGAGCGTCTGGAAGCCGCACTGACGGAACACTTCGGCACGCCCGTTCGTGTGGCGTGCGATATCGGACCTGCACGTGCCACCGCGGCGGCCGTCGACGCCGAGCAGCGCGCCGAGCGCCAGCGCAATGCCGAAGATGCCATCGCCACCAACCCCTTTGTGCAGGCGCTGGTTCGGGACTTTGCCGCGCAGGTCGTGCCTGGGTCGATCCAACCGCACGCGCACTGAACCGCATTCCAAGACTGAACATTGAACACCGGCGCGCGCATCTGAGTGGCGCGCCTTGCATGACCCATTTCAAGGAGCAACGACCATGATGAAAGGCCAGATCGCCGGGCTGATGAAGCAGGCCCAGCAGATGCAGGAGAACATGAAGAAGGCGCAGGAGCAGCTCGCCCTGATCGAGGTGGAAGGCGTGTCCGGCGCGGGCCTCGTGAAAGTGGTGATGACCTGCAAGAACGACGTGAAGCGTGTGTCGATCGACCCGAGCCTGCTGGCCGAAGGCGAAGACAAGGATCTGCTTGAAGACCTGATCGCCGCAGCGTTCAACGATGCCGTGCGCAAGGCCGAGGCCACCACGCAAGAGAAGATGGGCTCGCTCACTTCCGGCCTGGGCGGTATGGCGAGCATGTTGCCGCCTGGCTTCAAGCTGCCGTTCTAAGCGACGCTCATCTGGATCGCGCCATGGTGCTGGAATCCGCGCTGCTGCACGTCAGGCCCGGCCAGGAAGCTGCCTTCGAGGCCGCCTTCGGCGAGGCTCGCCACATCATGGGTGCGATGCGTGGCTTCGTTTCGCTGTCGCTGTCACGGTGCATGGAAAAGGCGAGCGATTATCTGCTGCTGGTGCAGTGGCGGACGCTAGAAGATCACACCATCGGCTTTCGGCAATCGCCCGAATACCAGCGCTGGCGCGCGCTGCTGCATCACTTCTATGATCCGATGCCCGAAGTGCTGCACCACACGACGATTCTGGAGCATGCATGATGCGTAACGCCCCGGGCACGCCGTCGGCGCTGCAGATGCTGGTTGACGCCTTGCGCGTGCTGCCGGGCGTCGGCCCCAAGTCTGCCCAGCGGATGGCGTATCACCTCATGCAGCATGACCGCGAAGGCGCCGCGCAGCTGGCGCAGGCGCTGTCGGAGGCGACGGAATCGATCCAGCACTGCAGCCGCTGCAATACGTTTACCGAGCAGGATGTTTGCGAGACCTGCCTTGATACGCGCCGGGACGCTTCGGTCCTGTGCGTGGTGGAAACGCCGGCTGATCAGATGATGATCGAGCAGACGCTGACCTATCGCGGCCAATACTTCGTGCTGATGGGGCGGCTCTCGCCGCTGGACAACATCGGCCCCAAAGAGATTCACCTTGAACGCTTGCTGGCCCGTGCGACCGATCCTGCGTTGGGCGGGCCGTGCACCGAGGTCATCCTCGCAACCAACTTCACCAGCGAAGGTGAGGCGACGGCCCATTACATTGGCGAGATGTTGAAGGCGCGCGGCATTAAGGCGACGCGGCTTGCGCGTGGCGTGCCGGTAGGCGGTGAGCTGGAATACGTGGACGCGGGTACCATCGCTCGAGCCGTGCTGGACCGGCGCCAACTCTGATCTTCCGCAGTTGCTTAAAATTCGGCGTGGACGCGTGCCCCGACGATCGATACCGGGCCGCGATCCCGGTTGTACGCGGGATGGACGACATACTGGTAGTTCAGTCCGAGCGTGAGGTGCTTGATGGCTGCCCAGTTGTAGTACAGCTCGGCGATGCGTTCGGTGCCGTAGTTCAGCGCGCCATCACCAATCAATACGCCCATGCCGCCGGCCGCGAAATATTGGCGTGCCGCGCGCGACAGGCCGTTCACCACCACGGCGGCACCGAACGTGTCGTTCGGGCGCCCCCAACGATTGCCCTTCAGCGAGAACCCGGCCGACACTGACTGGTTGATATCGGTGAACTCGTATGTTTCCTTGCTGCCGTCGTTCATGCTGGCCCGTGCAAAGACGCCCAGGTCGGAGGTGATTTCCTGCTCCAGGTTCAAGGCAACGCCGGGGCGCCAGGCGAGGCGCCGCACGAGGCCCGTGTCCGGCGTGTCGCCCGTCTGTTGGGCGAGGCTGACCGCATCGCCATAGCCACCCATGCGGCCTCGTGTTGCAAAGGCAAGCAGCTTGATCTTGCCCGGGCGGCCGAACCAATCGTGGCGCGCTTCAAATTCGCCCACCCACTGGTACTGCTTCCACGTGGTGTCGATCGTGACACTGTTGGGTACCACCGAAAGCGCGAAGAGTCCGCCGCGCAGCGACCACCACGATTGCGTCCATTCCACCGCCAGACCATGCGTGTAGCCCCAGGCGTCCGCTGCATAGTCGAATGCACCGGCATCGATCACCGCCCAGTTCAGGAAATCGCCGCGCGGGTCGTGCGCGTACGTGTTCGTGTCGAATATGTCTACCACGGAGAACTTGCCGACGGTGATGGTGACGTTGTCCGCCGAGCGGCTGCCGGCAAGCTGGTTGGGGGCTGACTCTACTGCCTGTTGCTCGCCGCCGAGATTAATGACCTGCCGTAGGAACAAGCGCGGCAGCTTGCGGTAGGGAGCGTTGTTGCCGATCTTGTAGGCCTCTCCGCTTGAAAAGCCGGCCAGACCGACCGTATTGCTAAGTCCAAAACCTTGGTCGATTTCCGGGTTCGCGTACAGTTCGGCGCCCTTCCACAGGCGCAGGCCGAGGTAGAGCGTGACGTCGACCGTCTCCTTGGAGTTGTTGTCAGGCGTCAGGCTATTGGTGCCGCTGTACGGCGAGCGGAACGACGGATGCCATTGCGTCACGTTGGTGAACTGTCCATGCACGTTCCATCGCTCCGGCTCAGGGATGTCCGCGGCGGGCGTTTCCGCGCCAGCCGCCAGCGCAGCGCTTTGCAGACTCAATGCGAGCATGAAGGCCGCCATCGCTTGGTTTACGGCGCCCATCAGAGAGATTGGACGGCGGGGGATAACGTGAAGAAGCAGCGAGGGCATGAATTACGACAAAGAGGGCAACCGCTAGAATCCTGGCTGGTGCAGGCGGGATAGGGCAAAAAACCGCGCCATCCTAAGCGCTAGATCATGACTTGCCGATGAAAATTGTAACGATTCGCATTAACCTGTCGCGTTTCTCCAACTCCGCCGAAATATCCGCATCATGAATCTCGCCCGCTTCGATCTCGTCACCCTTGGCCTCTTCGTGGCGGTGGCTCGGCTGGGCAGCATCTCTGCCGGAGCGCGGCAATCACATTTGGCTGTGGCCGCTGCAAGCAAGCGGATTTCCGATCTGGAAGCCGCCGTGGGCGCACCGTTGCTGTATCGCCATGCCGCCGGCGTGGAACTGACTGAGGCAGGTCAGGCGTGCTTCCGTCACGCCGTGGGCATCTTGCAGGACGTTGAACGTATGGCCGGTGCGCTGTCCGACTTTGCCGCCGGCACGCGCGGGCTGGTGCGCGTGTGGGCCAATACCTCGTCGATCACACAATTCCTGGCTGACGACCTGGCCGCCTTCATGCTGGCCAATCCGGCCATCCGCATCGCGCTGGAAGAGCAGGACAGCGGCGATATCGTTGCCGCGCTGCGCGAGAACCGGGCAGACCTTGGGATCTTCGCGGCCGGTACGCCGTGTGAAGGGCTGCAATCGTTCGACTACCGCGAGGACGATCTCGCCATGGTCACGCCCCGCGGGCATCCGTTGGCCGCGCGCAAGCAGGTTCATTTCGCCGACGCCTTGGACTTCGATTTCGTCAGCCTGCCGCCGGGCACGTCGCTCGCCGCGCAACTGGTCGACGAGAGCTTGCGTCTGGGCAAGCCATTGCGCCTGCGCATCCAGGTGCGCAGCTTTGAAGCCGTCTGCCGGATGGTGGCCTCTGGCCTTGGCGTGGGCGTGTTGCCGCGCATCGCCGCACAAAGCCATGTATCGAGCCTGCCGGGCGCCGGTCTGGCGCTCGTGGCGCTCCAAGACAAATGGGCGCATCGCCGCCTGCTGGTGGGCGTGCGTGACCCCGAGGCGCTGACCAGCTCCGCTCGCCTGTTGATGACGCATCTGCTCGGCAACTCCGCCGTACTCTGAATTCAACGCTCTCCCACTCCATACGACCATGCCGACACAGGTTTTGCAGGACATCCGCGTGCTCGAACTCGGGCAACTGATTGCCGGGCCGTTTGCAGCCAAGACGCTCGCCGACTTTGGCGCACAGGTCATCAAAATCGAGCCGCCGGGGCAGGGCGACCCGCTGCGCAAATGGCGGATGCTGCACGAGGGCACATCAGTCTGGTGGGAGGCGCAGTCGCGCAACAAACAGTCGGTCTGTGTCGACCTGCGGGTGCCGCAAGGGCAGGAAGTCGTACGCAAGCTGGCGGCCGAAGCCGATGTCCTGATCGAAAACTTCCGGCCCGGCACGATGGAAAAGTGGGGGCTCTCGTACGAGGCGCTTTCGGCGGTGAATCCGAAGCTCATCATGTTGCGCGTGTCAGGCTATGGCCAGACGGGGCCCAAACGCGATGAGCCCGGCTTTGCGGCCATTGCCGAAGCCATGGCCGGCCTGCGCTATTTGACCGGTGAGCCGGGGCGCCCGCCTGCCCGGGCGGGGCTGTCGCTCGGCGACACCATCGCCGGTTTGCATGGCGCGTTGGGCGTGCTACTGGCGCTGTACGAACGCGATGCGCGCGGCGGCAAGGGGCAGGTGATCGACGTGGCGTTGTATGAATCCGTGTTCAACCTGACGGAGAGCCTGCTGCCAGAGTATTCGGTGTTCGGCGCAATCCGCCAGCCGGCGGGCGGGGCCCTGCCGGGCATCGCACCGTCGAATGCCTACCGCTGCGCCGGTGGCGAATACGTTCTGATTGCCGCCAACGGCGACAACATCTTCCGCCGCCTGATGCAACACATGGGCCGGCAAGATCTGGCGGACGATCCTGGCCTGGCCCGCAACGACGGCCGCGCGGCACGGGCAGAGGAAATCGACGCAGCTATCAATGCCTGGACGAGCACGCTACCCATCGCTGATGTCCTGACCGCGCTGCATGCGGCCGAAGTGCCCAGCGGCCCGATCTACACCATCGCCGACATCGCCGCCGACCCGCACTACCGCGCGCGCGGCGTGATCGAAACCGTGCGCGCGCAGTCGGGCATCGAGGTCGAGATGCCGGGCGTGGTGCCTAAGCTTTCCGCCACTCCCGGCGCCGTGCAGGCGAACGCGCCGCGCCTTGGCCAGCACACGCGGGACGTTCTGCGCGGCCACGGCCTGACCGATGCGCAGATCGACGCGCTGGTTTCGCAAGGCATCGTGGCCGAAGCCAAGCGCTAAAGAGCTAGGACGATCCCGCATGTCGTGTTGGAAATCGTTGCGGTAATATCGCCGCCAAGGCAGTGAACGCCAAAGAACAGGAGACAGGCATGGGGACACGAGTCATGGGGCGCTGGGCAAAATGGATAGGCGCAGCACTGTGCGCGACGAGCCTGCTGGCGGCCAGCCCCGCTGTTCTGGCGCAGGGCAAACCTGAAAAGAGCAAGGTCACCATCGCGGTGGGAGGCAAGGCCCTGTTCTATTACCTGCCGCTGACAATTGCCGAGCGCCTGGGCTACTTCAAGGACGAAGGCCTGGACGTTGAAATCGTCGACTTTGCCGGCGGCGCAAAAGCGCTGCAGGCCGTGGTCGGCGGCAGCGCCGACGTGGTGAGCGGCGCGTACGAGCACACCCTGGTGCTGCAGGCCAAGGGCCAGATGTACCAGGAGTTCTTGCTCCAAGGGCGTGCCCCGCAAATTGTGCTGGCGGTCAACAACAAGACGATGCCCAACTACAAGTCGATCGCCGATTTGAAAGGCAAGAAGATCGGCGTGACGGCTCCCGGTTCGTCGACCAACATCATGGTCAACTACGTTTTGGCGCGCGCCGGCATCAAGCCGAACGAAGTGTCGATCATTGGCGTGGGCCCGAGCAGCGGAGCGATTGCCGCCGTGCGTGCTGGTCAGATCGACGCCCTGGCGAACCTGGATCCGGTGATGTCGATGTTGACGCAGAAGAATGAAGTCCGCGTGGTATCGGACACCCGCACGCTGGCCGATACGAAGGCAGTATTTGGCGGCAACATGCCGGCCGGCTGCCTGTATGCCTCCACCGCGTTCATCCAGAAGAATCCGAACACGACGCAGGCCATGACCAACGCCATGGTGCGCGCGCTCAAGTGGTTGCAGAAGGCGGGCCCCTCTGACATCGTCAAGACGGTGCCGGAAGCCTATCTGCTGGGCGATCGTGCACTGTATCTGGCAGCGTGGGAAAAGGTGCGGGAGGCCATCTCTCCGGATGGGACGATGCCGGCCGACGGCCCTGCCACGGCATTGCGCACGCTGTCGGAATTTGATGCGGAAGTGAAGGGCAAGCAGATCAAGCTCGACCAGACCTTCACCAATGCCTTCGTGCAGAAGGCCAACGCCAAGTACAAGTAGTTTCCACAGGCTTTCAGCAACGCGCCCGGTTCCGCCCGGGCGCATTGCTTTTGGACCGCAGACCATGCCACATCCCGCGCTTTCGTTCGATCAGATCACCTGCACGTTCATCTCGCCCGATACGCCGGGCCAGCGCTACACCGCTGTGCAAAACACCTCGCTGGAAGTACAGGCCGGCGAGTTCGTTTCCGTGGTGGGCCCGACCGGCTGCGGCAAATCTACGTTGCTGAATCTGGCGGCGGGCCTGCTGCAGCCGTCTTCCGGGCAGGTGCGGGTGTTTGGCGAGCCGCTGCTCGGCATCAATCGTCGGGCCGGCTACATGTTCCAGGCAGAGGCCTTGATGCCGTGGCGTAGCGCGCTGGACAACGTGATGGCCGGGCTGGAGTTTCGAGGCACGCCCGACAAGGAGGCGCGTGACCTTGCCATGTCGTGGCTCGCGCGCGTCGGGCTGGCGGGCTTTGAAGACCGCTATCCGCATCAGCTTTCCGGCGGCATGCGCAAACGGGTGAGCCTGGCACAAACGCTGGTGCTCGACCCAGACATCATCCTCATGGACGAGCCGTTCTCAGCGCTCGACATCCAGACGCGCCAGCTGATGGAGAACGAGGTGCTCGATCTCTGGGCCGCAAAGCGTAAGGCGGTGCTGTTCATCACCCACGATCTGGACGAAGCCATTGCCATGAGCGACCGCGTGGTCGTTCTGGCCGCCGGCCCCGGCACTCACCCGATTGGCGAATTCAAGATCGACCTGCCGCGCCCGCGCGACGTGGCCGAGATTCGTGATCAGGCCGGTTTTGTCGACCTCCATTCGCGCATTTGGGATGTGCTGCGCGAAGAAGTGCTCAAGGGCTATGCGCAGCACCGGCGCGTGGCTTGACCTGAATCTGATCGATTGTATCCATGGCTAACCGTCCGCTTTCTCCATTCGCGCTGCGCACCTGGCAGCTTGGCCTGCTGGTCGTCACGTTGGGCGTGTGGCACTTCGCCACGCGCTCGCAGGAAGTTGCGTTCTTCTTCGGAGAACCGCTCATCGTTGCCCAGCGCATCTGGGCGTGGTTCGTCACCGAAGGCGATATCTATCAACACCTTGGCGTGACGCTGGCCGAGACCGTGCTGGCATTTGCCATTGGCACGGCCACCGGCCTGGGCGCAGGCCTGTGGCTGGCGCTGAGCCCGGCGGCCTCGGCGGTGCTTGATCCGTACATCAAGGCGGCCAACTCGATGCCACGCGTGATCCTGGCGCCGATCTTCGGCGTGTGGTTCGGGTTGGGAATCTGGTCAAAGGTCGCGCTGGCGGTGACGCTGGTGTTCTTCATCGTCTTCTTCAACGTCTACCAGGGCGTGAAGGAGGTGAGTCCGGTCGTGCTGGCCAATGCGCGCATGCTCGGCGCATCGCAGCGACAATTGCTGCGGTTTGTCTACCTGCCGAGCGCGACGAGCTGGGTGTTCTCATCGCTGCACACGTCGGTGGGGCTGGCGTTCGTGGGGGCGGTGGTGGGCGAATACCTCGGCTCAGCGCGCGGTGTCGGTTACTTGATCCTCCAGGCCGAAGGGACGTTCGACATCAACACTGTCTTTGCGGGCATCGTCGTGCTGACGGTATTTGCGCTCGTGCTGGACTGGCTCGTCGGCTTGATGGAAAAACGCCTGATGCGCTGGCAACCGAAGAGCGGCGAGACCGAAAAGCTCTGAGCGGGCGAGCCGACGATGCGAACGTCACATCGACCCTGCCCAGAGCAGGGTCATGCGACTAGACGGTCGGTCTACTACAATGGAACCCATCATGAGCAAGCACCCCGAACCCGTCACCGCTGAAGGCGCTGAAGCCCGGCACGACACCCGCGATCGCATCCTGGAAGCCGGTGCCGAGTTGATCCTCGGGCGCGGTTTTTCGGCCGTGGGGTTGGCGGAAATCCTGGGCCGTGCGCAGGTGCCTAAGGGCTCGTTCTATTACTACTTTGGGTCCAAGGAAGACTTTGGCGTTGCCATGCTGGAGCGCTATTTCCAGGACTACGATGCGGGCGTTGTCAGCCTCTTCAACGACTCGCGCCTCACCGCCCGCGAGCGGCTGCTGCGCTACTTCACGGCCTGGATCGATCTGCATGAGCGCAGCGCGTGCGAAGTCACGTGCCTCGCGGTCAAGCTTTCCGGTGAGGTGTCGGATTTGTCGGAACCAATGCGCAAGGTCTTGTCGACTGGGATGACGCGCATGGTCGAGCGCATCGCCACCGCAATCGAGGCCGGTGTCGCCGACGGCTCGTTGGCGCCTGTGCAGGACGCGCGCCAACTTGCCGAGGGTCTGTACGCAATGTGGATGGGAGGTGCGCTGCTGGCCAAGGCGCACCGCACCGTCGCTCCGTTCAAGAGTTGTGTGGCGCAAACGGAAATCCTGCTGGCCACGCGCAAACATTGATTCCGGTGCAAACCATTGCCAGCGAGGCACGTTCCTCGCTTTTTCTTTGATTCCGGTTCTAGATGACCGGTCGAATAGTGTCCTTCAGGAGCTGATATGACTCAACAACTGCTGTCCCCGGTTCAGACCGGCCGTACGACCCTCGCCAATCGTGTCGTGATGGCGCCGCTTACGCGCTCGCGCGCCGGTCAGCCAGGTGACGTGCCGACCGAACTGAACGTGACGTATTACGCGCAGCGTGCAACGGCCGGCCTCATCGTTACAGAGGCCACGCAAATTTCCCGCCAAGGCCAGGGCTACGCGTGGACACCGGGCATGTACACCGACGAACAGGAAGCCGGCTGGAAGGCGGTAGTGGATGCTGTGCACGCCAAGGGCGGCCGCATCTCGCAACAGCTGTGGCACGTGGGCCGTATTTCCAACACGCTGCTGCAGGAAAACGGCCAGGCTCCCGTCGCGCCGTCTGCCATCGTCGCCAAGGGCGCGCAGAGCTTTGTTGTGCAGCCCGACGGCACGCCCGCCAATGTGCCGACCAGCGAGCCGCGCGCTCTCGCCACGGAAGAAATCCCCGGTGTGATCGCGCAATACCGCCAGGCGGTGCTCCGTGCGCGCCGCGCCGGTTTCGATTTCGTTGAAATCCATGCGGCCAACGGTTACCTGCTGCACCAATTCCTGTCGACCAACAGCAACCAGCGCACCGACCAATATGGCGGCTCGCTGGAAAACCGCGCCCGCCTGATCCTCGAAGTGGTCGACACCGCCATCGCCGAGATTGGCGCAGACCGCGTCGGCATCCGCCTGTCGCCGCACTTCGTGGCTCACGACATTGCCGACGAGCAAACAGAAGAGAGCGCGCTGTACCTCGCTCGCGAGCTGACCAAGCGCGGCATCGCTTACTTGCACATCGCCGAACCCGACTGGGCAGGCGGCCCCGAACTGAGCAACGATTTCCGCCGCCAACTGCGCGACGCATTCAAGGGCACGCTTATTGTGTGCGGCCAATATACGGCGGAAGAGGGCGAACAGATGATCGCCTCCGGTCTGGCCGATGCCGTTGCGTTCGGTCGCCCGTTCATCGCCAATCCCGATCTGGTGGCGCGCTTCCGTGCCGGCGCATCGCTTAACAAGCCGGATCGCGCAACGTTCTACGGCGGCCAGGAAAAGGGCTATACCGACTATCCGACGCTGGAAGAAGCGGCCTGATCACCGGTTGTGCCGAAGAAAAAAGCCGCGCAGGCGATTACCCTGGGCGGCTTTTTTTCATTCAGCGCTGGGGTTTTTAGGGCTGGATGACGACCTTGCCCGTCACCTTGCGCGCTGCCATGTCCAGCAGCGCCTGTGTCGTCTGCTCCAATGGATAGCGCGCCGAGATGTGCGGCCGGATCTTGCCTTCCTGCATCCAGCCGAGCATCTGCATCATGTTCGCCAGATTCGCCTTGGGCTCGCGGCGGGCAAATTCCCCCCAGAACACACCCACCAGCGATGCGCCTTTCAGCAACGCCAGGTTCAGCGGCATCTTCGGGATCTCACCGTTGGCAAAGCCGACTACGAGGTAGCGGCCACGCCAGGCGATCGAGCGGAATGCCGGCTCCGCGTAAATGCCTCCAACCGGGTCGTAGATCACGTCCGGGCCTTTGCCGTCGGTCAGTTCCTTGATGCGCTCGCGCAGGTCTTCGGTCGAATAGTTGATCAGCGCATCCGCGCCGTGGTCCTTGCAGACTGCCAGTTTTTCGTCGCTCGATGCAGCCGCGATCACGCGCGCGCCGATCGCCTTGCCGATCTCGATAGCCGCCAGCCCGACGCCGCCCGCCGCGCCGAGCACCAGCATCGTTTCGCCAGCCTTCAATTGCCCGCGATCGACCACTGCGTGGTGCGATGTGCCGTAGGTGAGCGTAAATGCGGCGGCGGTATCGAAAGCCATGCCCGGTGGCATCGGCATGACGACCTTGGCCGATGCCTTGACCTGCGAAGCAAAGGCGCCCTGGCCAAGAAAGGCAATCACGTGGTCACCAGCCTTCAGGTGCGACACGCCTTCGCCGACCGCGTTGACCACGCCCGCGACTTCCGAACCGGGCGTGAACGGCAGCTCCGGCTTGAACTGGTACTTGTTCTGGATGATCAGCACGTCAGGAAAATTCACTCCCGCGGCCTTGACGTCGATCACGACTTCGCCGGCGCCGGGCGAGAGATCCGGCAAGGTTTCGATCACCAGCGATTCGGGCGGGCCCCAGGTCTTGCAGACGACGGCTTTCATCATGTGTCTCCTCAACAGTCTTACGTTGGATTGTTCGCCATCTCGCATGCATTGCACGCGATCTCGCGTGGCAGTGTAACCGAATAAAAGCACGGTCGTTCGATTTGGCCGGCCACGATGAATCGCGCGGCCTGTCGATGCATATTTTGTAAGCGTGTAGAACGTGTGCCCAAGCACGATTCGCGGACGTTGCTCGGTTACAATCCGCGCCATGCATATTCTCATTGCCAACGACGACGGATACCTCGCCCCTGGGCTTGCAGCGCTGCATCGCGCGCTGAGCCCCCTCGGCCGCGTGACGGTGGTCGCACCAGAACAGAACCACAGCGGCGCGTCCAACTCGCTGACGCTGCAGCGTCCGCTTTCGGTGTTCGAGGCGACGGAAGGTGCCCAGAAGGGTTTTCGCTTCGTCAACGGCACGCCGACGGATTGCGTGCACATCGCGCTCACCGGCATGATCGAAGAGAAGCCCGACCTGGTCGTCTCCGGTATCAACCAGGGCCAGAACATGGGTGAAGACGTGCTGTATTCCGGCACGGTCGCCGCCGCCATCGAAGGTTACCTGTTCGGTATTCCGTCGATTGCGTTTTCGCAGGCCGACAAGGGCTGGACGCACCTCGACGCCGCCGAGCGCATTGCCCGCGAGGTGGTCGAGCGCTATCTGTCCGATCCGCTGGACGGGCCGGTCCTGCTGAACGTCAACATCCCGAATCTGCCGTACGCCGAGCTGGCTGGTTGGCGTGCGACGCGTCTGGGCAAGCGGCATCAGTCGCAGCCGGTGATCCGTCAGGCCAATCCGCGCGGCGAGCCGATCTTCTGGGTCGGTGCCGCCGGCGATGCAAAAGACGCCAGCGAGGGCACCGATTTCCACGCCGTTGCGCACGGCTTCGTCTCGCTGACGCCGCTGCAGCTCGACCTGACCGATACGGCTCAACTGCGCACGGTGCGCCGCTGGCAGACACCATGATCGGCCCGGTGGCTCATGTCTGAACGCCCGCGCGACCGGCGCTTCCCGTTGACGCTCGATGCAGTGGTCGAGCGTAAGCCGGCGGAGCCCCAGCGTAAAACGCGAATCTCGTCCGGGGTAAGCGCAGTCTCGCGCCCCACGCCGGTGCGCGCGGCATCCGTGGAGCGCGCGTCGCCCGCTTCCGCGCCCGCACCCGCGCCGCAACGTGTGGCGGGGGTCGACGCCGCGGTCGGCGCCGTCGCTGCGAGCGCTGTGCAGGCACGCACAGCGGCAGCGCATGCGGCGGCGGGCGGCATGGCGTCGGACCGCGCGCGTCAGGCGTTGGTTGGCCGGGTGCAAGCCGGCGGCGTGAGTGACAAGCGCGTGCTGGCAGCGATCGGCACCGTGCCGCGCCATCTGTTTGTCGATGCCGGCCTGGCGTCGCAGGCGTATGAGGATTCCGCACTGCCGATCGGCCATCAGCAAACGATCTCGAAGCCGTCAGTGGTCGGGCGGATGATCGAGTTGTTGTTAAGTGGACGGTCGGGCCGCACCGGCATGCCGCTGGCACGTGTGCTGGAAATCGGCACTGGCTGCGGCTACCAGGCAGCCGTTCTCGCGCAACTCGCCGACGAGGTGTACTCCATCGAGCGCGTTCGCCCGCTGCATGAAAAAGCCAAAGCGAACTTGCGGCCACTCCGCGTGCCAAACATCCGTCTGCACTATGGCGACGGCATGCTGGGGCTGCCGAAGGCCGCGCCGTTCGACGCCATCATCCTGGCGGCGGCGGGGCTGGAGGTGCCGCAGGCGCTGCTCGACCAGCTTACTGTCGGCGGCCGGCTGGTTGCCCCAGTGGCCACCGACCGCAACAGTGGCCCCGCGCAGCAGCTCGTTCTCATCGAGCGCCGCAGCCGCTTTCAGTTTCACAGTACCGCGCTTGAAGGCGTTTTCTTTGTCCCGTTAAAATCAGGAACTGTTTAGCATGTTCACTTCCCGGAGCTCCATGAACCGTCCAAGCCCCGCACGCGCAGGCCGGCTCGCCGTGGCGATGGTGTCGGCCGCACTATTGGCGGCTTGCGCATCCTCCGGCAATCAGGCCCCCGTTCTCGACCGCACCTCGCGTGCCGGCAGCGCTGGGACCGTATCGCAAGAGCCGCCGCCCCCCGGCTACTATCGCGTCAAGCGTGGCGATACCTTGTACAGCATCGCCCTGCGCAACGGCCAGGCGCCGCGAGACCTTGTGGCCTGGAACAACATCGCCAACCCGAACCAGATCGAAGTCGATCAGCTGCTACGCGTTGTTCCGCCAAACGCCGATGTCAGCAGCAGCGGGGCCGTCGTCACGCCGGTTCGCCCGCCTAACACAACTACGCAGCAGGTCGACTCCACGCCGGCCACCGCGCCGTCCGCTGCGGCGTCCAGCGCTCCTGCCGGGGCAAGCGACAGCGCAATTTCCCTGGCTTGGCCGGCACGCGGCTCGCTCATCAACCGTTTCGATGATAAGAGCAACAAGGGCATCGACATTGGTGGCAAACGTGGTGATGCGGTGGTCGCTGCCGACGACGGAAAAGTGATCCACGTTGGACCCTTGCGTGGGTACGGGAATCTTGTCATCATCAAACACAACGACACGTTCCTGACCGCCTACGGCAACAACGACAAGGTTCTGGTCACCGAGCAATCCACGGTCAAGAAAGGGCAGAAGATCGCCGAAATGGGCAGTACCGATGCGGATCGCGTGAAGCTTCATTTTGAAGTGCGCCGTAACGGTAAGCCGGTCGATCCGATGCGCTACTTGCCGCCTCAATAGAGGAATGCATGCCGCGCCAGAAAGCTGCCACGCCCGTCACCCCCGCCGATGACAACATCGACGCTGCTGTAGAGGGCCAGCGCACCCCAAATGGGCGCGCGGGGCGGCGTACGCGCGGCGCGGCACAGCCTCCGGCTGAAGAGATCGAAGTCGTCGACGCGCTTGTCGACGAGCTTCCTGCTTCCGATTCCGCTGATGTCAATGACACGTCTGACAGTGCGGACGAGCCGGATGCAGAAGACGAGGAGGGCGAAGAGGCCGAGGAGGCTGCACCTGAGGAAGATTTTCGCAAGGTGCTGCAGGCCGAATTGGCCGCCGACACGGTTCAGCACTACCTCAATCGCATCAGCATCAAGCCGCTCCTGACCCCAGCGGAGGAGCTGCATTTTTCAACGCTGGCCAAGGCGGGCGAATTTGCCGCGCGCCAGGTCATGATCGAGCGCAACCTGCGCTTGGTCGTAAGCATCGCGAAGGGCTATCTGAACCGCGGTGTGCCGCTCCTTGATTTGATCGAAGAGGGCAACCTGGGTCTGATGCACGCGATCGAAAAATTCGATCCAGAACGCGGGTTCCGCTTCTCGACGTATGCAACGTGGTGGATCCGCCAGAGCATCGAACGCGCGATCATGAATCAGGCGCGTACGGTCCGTCTGCCGGTGCATGTGATTCGTGAGCTCAATCAAGTGTTGCGCGCCAAGCGCCATCTCGAAAAGAGCGGTGTGGACGGCCGCGACGCAAGCCTCGAAGACATCGCCCACCTGCTCGGCAAGACCACGGAAGAAGTGCAGGACGTGCTCTCGCTCAACGAGCACACGACTTCGCTCGACACACCGTTCGATCTTGATCCGGGTACGAGCCTGCTCGATTTCCTATCGGACGAGCATGGTGCCTCGCCGGATCAGGAGGTGGCACATCGCGAGCTTTCACTGCTGATGAAGTCGTGGCTTGCGCGCTTGTCCGACAAGCACCGCTATGTGGTGGAGCGCCGCTTCGGCCTCAATTACATCGAGCCTGCGACTCTGGAAGAGCTGGCCGCCGAGATGGGCCTGACGCGCGAACGTGTTCGTCAGATTCAGCAGGAAGCGCTGGTCAAGCTCAAGCGCCATTTCGCTTCGCAGGGCGTGCGTAAGGACGCGGTGCTGTAAGGCGCCGCTGCCTCTCTTCTTTCTCCTCCAGTTCCATTCAGTCGTTCCGAAGCTCCAGCAGCATCGGTTGGTGATCCGATGCTTGCGTGGTGCTGTTGACTTCCATCCGCAGCACGCGCGGCTTCAATGGATCGCTGATCAGCATGAAATCGCACGCGTAGGCGGATTCTGTCCAGCCCGCGCGGTCGTGCACACCAAAGGTCGGTGGCTGCGGCGTGGTGCCGTGCGCGATCTCCCACGCATCATGCAAAGCGGCTTCCCGAGTGAACGGCACGGTGGCCAAGCGCTTCGGTGTGGAATCCGGCCTGCAATTGAAATCACCGCAAATGATGGTTGCCGTGGTCTGCGCAAGCGGGCGAAATGGGCCTGTTTCTGGCTCTGAGCCAAGCACCGATGGTTGAAGCGCGCGTGCGCAACCTTCTGTGTGGATCGCGCGCAGCGCATCGATTTGCGCCAGACGTTGAGGCTCCGAGTAATACTCCAGATGCGTTGTGACGACGCGCAGCGCGCCAAACGGCGCTTGGACGATCGCCTCAATGGCCATGCGCGGCATGTATGGCGTGGCATCGGGCGGGCACGGCAGCGCGTGGCGCCGGACGTAATGCACGGGCAGACGTGTGGCGATCGCGTTGCCAAAGCGCTGCACATGTGTGCCGTTGTGCCGCTCCAGCGCGAACCCGCCGATCACGGTGTAGTCGGAGCCAAGCGCGTCGGCGAGTTCGCTCCATTGATCGATGCCTGGTCGGCCGGGCAGATCGCTGAAGCCGGACGTGACTTCCTGGAGGCACAGCACATCGAACTCGGCCATCTCACGTGCTTGCGTCAGTTGGCGCGTCAGGCTGACGTGCCCGTCGGCGCCACGGCCCCACTGGATATTCCACGTCAGGATGACGGTGCCCATGCTGGTCCTCCGGTGTCTTACAATGCCGCCCTTGTCCTCATTTTGCCCAGGCTCGCTCGTGTCTCAAGCTGCACCTAACGTCACGCCTTCCTCTCCTGATTCAGCAATCGCCGCTACGGACGCGCCGCCCGCCAAACCACGTGGCCGCCGTAAACCGGAGATGCCCGTGGCCGGCCCTTTGGACATCGTCTCCCTCGACGGCGAAGCGCGCGGCATCGGCCGCTTGACCAACGAAGATGGTACGCCGGGCAAGGTGGTCTTCGTCGAAGGCGCATTGCCGGGTGAGCGCGTCATGTATCGCAGTCATCGCGTGAAGTCGTCGTACGAGCAGGCGAGCGTGGTGGACATTTTGCGCCAGTCCGCCTCGCGCGTGACGCCGCAGTGCAAGTTCTTTGGGGTGTGCGGCGGCTGCTCGATGCAGCATCTGGATTCGCGTGCACAGGTCGCGATCAAGCAGCGCGTGCTAGAAGACGACCTGTGGCATTTAGCCAAGCTGCGTCCGGACGTAGTATTCCGACCCATTGCCGGGCCGGATTGGGGCTATCGCTATCGCGCCCGTCTGACCGTGCGCCATGTTGCGGCCAAAGGTGGCGTGCTGGTGGGTTTTCACGAGCGCAAGAGCAGCTATGTGGCCGATATGACGTCGTGCGAGGTGCTGCCGCCGCACGTATCCGCGCTGCTGGTGCCGTTGCGCGAGTTGGTGGGGCGCCTGTCGATCGTGCAACGTATGCCGCAGATCGAGCTGGCGGTCGGGCAGGACGTGACCGCGCTGGTTTTGCGCAATCTGGAGCCCATCACCGCCGAGGATGAGGCCGAGCTGCGCACTTTTGCCGATCAGCACAACGTCCAGTTCTGGCTGCAACCCAAGGGGCCGGACACCGTCTATCCGTTCCATCCCCTCGACCGTACACTGACGTACACGCTGCCGGAGTTTGGCATCACGATGCCGTTCAAACCGACGGATTTCACGCAGGTCAATCACCAGATCAACCGGGTGCTGATGTCGCGGGCGCTGAAGTTGCTCGATGCCCGGCCCAGCGATCGGCTCCTTGACCTGTTCTGCGGTATCGGCAACTTCACGCTGCCAATGGCGACGCGGGCGCGCGAAGTCATGGGCATCGAAGGCAGCGAGGCGCTGACAACCCGGGCGCTCGCCAACGCCCAGCACAACGGTTTGGACGCGAAAACGACGTTCGCTTGCCGCAATCTCTTCGAAGTGTCGGCCGATGATATTGCCGCTCTGGGCAAGTTCGATCGTTGGCTGATCGATCCGCCGCGCGAAGGTGCGTTGGCCGTGTCTAAGGCGATCGCCGAGTTGTCTCAGCGAGGCGGCGAGGCGGCTGATCTGCTGCCGAAGCGTATCGTCTACGTGTCATGCAACCCTGCAACGCTGGCGCGCGATGCGGGTTTGCTCGTGCATGAGGCCGGCTACAGGCTGGCGGGCGCAGGGGTGGTCAATATGTTTCCGCACACCTCGCACGTGGAATCGATGGCGGTATTCGAGCGTGACTAAGTACGCATCACGCAATCTGCGTGCAAAAAAACCGGCGCATGAGGCGCCGGTTTTTTTTTGCTCCACGCTATTGCTAGCGCACTGCGGGGTGAGGTTCGCTCAGTTGCGATTCCCGCCGAAGATCCCCAGGATGGCCAGCAGGTTCGTAAAGATATTGTAGACGTCCAGGTAGATCGCCAGGGTGGCGGTCACATAGTTGGTCTCGCCTCCGTTCACGATGCGCTGCACATCGAACAGGATGTACGCCGAGAAGATCGCGATGGCCAGCACCGAAATCGTCAGCATCATCGCCGGCAATTGCAGCCAGATATTCGCCACCGAGCCAACGATCAGCACCAGCACGCCCATGAACAGCCACTTGCCCAGGCCCGAGAAATCGCGCTTGCTGACCGTGGCCACCGTCGCCATCACGCCGAAGATGACCGCCGTGCCGCCGAACGCCGTCATGATGAGTGACGCACCATTCGAGAAGCCCAGAATCATGCCGATCAGCCGCGACAGCATCAGCCCCATGAAGAAGGTGAAGCCAAGCAGCAATGCCACGCCGACGCCGCTGTTCTTGAAGCGCTCAATGGCGTAGAAGAAACCAAAAGCCACTGCCATGAAGATGACGAAACCCATCAGCGGGTTGCGTCCCATCAGGTTGAAGCCGGTGGCGACGCCGATCCAGGCACCGAGGATGGTGGGGATCATGGAAAGCGCGAGCAGCCAATAGGTATTGCGCAGCACGCGGTTGCGGACGGCCAACGCGCCGGCGGTGCCGGAAGCGCCAAAACCGTACGTGTTGAGTTGGTTGTCCATGCGAACTCCTTGGGTGAATGACATTGCAGACAATGCGACGACACAGCGAATGTGGCATCCGAGGCGGGCTTTTGCAAGCCACATCGTCCTTACTTGGAGAGTCAGCATGCCACGCGGTTCCGGCGGCGGGAGGGCAATCGGGACGGAAAATGCCCTTTGGACGTGACTTTTCGTGCTCTCCATAAGGGGATGCTAAGCCGTGTTCATCGGGCTGGCGGCCTGCGCTGCGGGAAGTGACTGTGCCGCCTCCCGCGACGGCTACCGCGCGTCACCATCGGTTGCACCGCTTGACATCCAATCCGGTTCCCTCCCGTGTTAGAATCTAACGTTTATCTTTCACGTAACACCTTCATTTTTTGGAGTTTTTGATGGCGCTCGAACGCACTTTGTCGATTATCAAACCGGATGCCGTGGCCAAGAATGTCATCGGCCAGATCTACGCCCGCTTCGAAGGTGCCGGCCTGAAGATCGTCGCAGCCAAGATGATCCACCTGTCGCGCGCTGAAGCCGAACAGTTCTACGCTGTGCACAAGGAGCGCCCGTTCTTCAAGGACCTGGTGGACTTCATGATCTCGGGCCCGGTGATGGTGCAGGCGCTGGAAGGCGAAAACGCAATCGCCAAGAACCGTGACCTGATGGGCGCAACCGATCCGAAGAAGGCTGAGAAGGGCACGATCCGCGCCGACTTCGCTGACAGCATCGACGCCAATGCCGTGCACGGTTCGGACGCAGCTGAAACGGCTGCCGTGGAAATTGCTTTCTTCTTCCCGGGCCTGAACATTTACAGCCGCTAAGCGTCAACACTAGACTGGGATTGTGGTTTCGGGTTGCAAGTCATGAACGATGTGGTGAATCTCCTCGATTTCGACGCACAGGGCCTTCTCGCGTACTGCGAGAGCCTGGGTGAGAAGTCGTTTCGCGCCAAGCAGTTGCAGCGCTGGATTCATCAGTCGGGCGCGTCCGATTTTGGCGAGATGACCGATCTCGCCAAGTCGCTGCGCGAAAAGCTTGCGACCCGCGCCAACATCCAGGCGCCGGCGGTCATTACCGATCACCTTTCGTCGGATGGCACGCGCAAGTGGCTGGTCGACGTGGGGCAGGGCAATGCCGTGGAGACGGTCTACATCCCCGAAGAGACGCGCGGCACGTTGTGCGTATCGTCTCAGGCGGGGTGTGCCGTCAACTGCCGGTTCTGTTCGACCGGCAAGCAGGGTTTCTCGCGCAATCTGAGCACTGGCGAGATCATCGGTCAGCTGTGGATGGCGGAATTCGCCATGCGCAAACAGCTCGGCCGTGGTCCGAAAGACGACCGCGTCATCACCAATGTGGTCATGATGGGCATGGGCGAGCCGCTGCTGAATTACGACGCCGTGGTGCCCGCTCTGGCGCTGATGCTGGACGACAACGCGTATGGCCTTTCACGCCGTCGCGTAACGGTATCCACCTCCGGCGTCGTGCCGATGATGGACCGTCTTGCGCGCGATGTGCCTGTGGCACTTGCCGTGTCGCTGCATGCATCCAATGATGCGCTGCGTGACGTGCTCGTGCCGCTCAACAAGAAGTACCCGCTGGCCGAACTGATGGCTGCTTGCCGCCGCTATCTCGAGTTCGCGCCGCGCGATTTCATCACCTTTGAATACTGCATGCTGGATGGTGTCAACGACACCGTCGAGCATGCCCGTGAACTGCTGCGCGTCGTGGCCGACGTGCCGTGCAAGTTCAACCTGATCCCCTTCAACCCTTTCCCGGAGTCGGGGTTGAAGCGCTCGAACAATGAGCAGATCCGCCGCTTCTCGCAGGTGCTGTTGGATGCTGGCATTGTCACCACCATCCGCAAGACGCGGGGCGATGACATCGATGCCGCTTGCGGTCAGCTCGCTGGCGAGGTCAAAGATCGAACACGCCTGGCCGAGCGCGGGAAGTTCGGCAAGATCGTCGAGATCCCGGTGATCGGGGCCGACTCCACTCACCGCATGGGTACCGCATGAAGCGTTGGTCGACTGCTGTCAGTCTGGTATTCACGCTGGCAGCCGCCGGGTGCGCATTGTCGCCGTCGGTCCAGACACAGACACGAGAAGTCGCGACCGCCCCCGATCAAAAGGCCGACACCGGCCGTCGGGCTGCGATCCGATTACAGCTTGCGACGCAATACTTGGAAGCCGGGCAGAACGCGACAGCGCTTGAGGAAATCAAGAATGCCATCGCGATCGATCCGAGCGTCCCGAACGCCTATCACATTCGCGCGCTGGCTTACATGAATCTGGGCCAACGCGAGCAGGCGGATGAGAGTTTTCGCAGCGCTCTGGCGGCAACGCCGCAAGATGGAGACCTGCTGAACAACTACGGCTGGTTCCTCTGCTCGCAAGGCGGCAAGCCGGATCAAGGCATGGCGATGCTGCGCCAAGCCATTGAGGCACCGGCGGCCGGCAGCCCCGCGAAACCATGGACGAATCTGGGTGTGTGCCAGATGCGTCAAGGTGATCTGGATGGCGCCGAGAAGAGCCTGATACGCGCCACTTACATCGACGCAAACAATCCGCTGACCAACCTGACACTGGCGCAGCTGTACTACAAACGCCGCGAATATTCGCGTGCCATGCCGTTTATCGAACGTGTGAATGGCCGTGGCAATCCGACGGCGGAAAGCCTGTGGCTGGGCGCTCGGATCGCGCGCCGCCTTGGCGACGCTTCGCAGCAGAACGCATGGAGCGCGCAATTGCAGCGTCGCTTCCCCAATGCGCCCGAAGAGGCGGCATTCGAACGAGGAGCCTGGGATGACTGACCGCGACGTGGCAAGCGCAGCCGACTTCTCTCACGGCGCGGCGCCTGCCTCGAATCCGCCTGCCTCCACTTCGCCGGACCGCGACGATGCGCTGCGCGAGATCGCTGAACGCCTGCGTGCCGGCCGAGAGCGGCAGCGGCTGACGGTCGACGATCTGGCAGGGCGTCTGAAGGTGGCGCCGGGTAAGTTGTCGGCGGTGGAGTCGGCAGATGTCAGTGCATTGCCCGACATGACCTTTACCAAAGGGCTTATCCGTGCCTATGCGCGTGCTCTGCAAGTGGATGTCGATGAGCAGCTTGCGCGTTTGAATGCCCGTGCGCCGGTCACCAACATCGGTTTGCGACCCGAAGGCGGGCTGGGTGAATCGTTTTCCGACAAGCCGAGCTTTGCGAAGCGTCGTGGTGGCGGTAGCCGCTGGCTGATTGGCGTGCTCGTTGCGGTGGTTGTGGCGGGTGGAGCGCTGGCTGGTATGGATCGTCTGAAGCAGTGGTTTGCCACGCAAACGGCTGCTACGCAGAACACCGAATCCGCCGGCAAGGAAGCGACTGCCGAGCAAACTCCGCCCGCGCAAGCGGCTCCGGCTCCGGACCAGGCTGCGGCTGAAACACCGGCCGCTTCGATGCCGACACCGTTGACGCCTGTCGCCCCGGCCGCCCCTGCCTCGGGCGTGGTAACTGCGCCGCTTGCGCAGCCGCCAACACTGCCGCGTTCGGATAACGGTGCAGTCCCGGCGCCCGCTGCAGCCGCTGCAGCCGCTGCAGGCGCTAAGGCTGCTGTGGTCAACGTCGATGCTCGAGTGACTGCACAGCCTACGGAAACGGCCAAACCGGCTGAATCTGCGGTTGGCGGCGGCACGGTCTCGGTGCGCTTCTCTGGTTCCTCTTGGTATGAAATCAAGGATAAGACCGGCAAGACGCTCGCCAGCGGCATCTCCAAGGAAGGCGACGCGCGCGATTTGACCGGCACGCCGCCGTTCAAGGTTGTCTTCGGGAATGCGGAAGCCGTTGAGTCGCTGGCCGTGGGCGGAGCATCCGTCGATCTTCAAAAATACGCTCGCAATCGCGTGGCGCGGGCTACGTTGCCCTGAACCGTTTTGTAAATGGCGCGTTGCCGCAGGTGGCGCGCCTTGTCTGACCATGGAAATTTCCACGCCTCTCGATTGCGCTCCAGCCTTGGTGGGTCCGCTGCCGCGCCGGAACTCGCGCGCCGCGGAAATCCGCTGGGGTGATCGCGTCGTGCACGTCGGCGGCGCCGCGCCGGTCTGTGTGCAATCGATGACGAATACCGACACGTCGGACGCCATCGGCACGGCAATCCAGGTGAAGGAACTGGCGCGTGCGGGCTCTGAGTTGGTGCGTATCACAGTGGATACGCCTGCCGCCGCTGCCGCGGTGCCGGCTATTCGCGAGCAACTCGACCGTATGGGTGTGGATGTACCGCTGGTCGGCGATTTTCACTACAACGGCCACAAGCTGCTGCAGGACTATCCAGAGTGCGCGCAGGCGCTGTCCAAGTACCGGATCAACCCTGGCAACGTCGGGCAAGGCGCAAAGCGCGACACGCAGTTTGCGCAGATGATCGAGATCGCCTGCCGCTACGACAAGCCTGTGCGTATCGGGGTGAACTGGGGCAGCCTCGACCAAGATCTGCTTGCACGGATCATGGACGAGAACGCGCAACGCGCAACGCCATGGGATGCCCGCGCGGTGATGGTCGAGGCGTTGATCACCTCGGCGATTCAGTCCGCACAGAAGGCGGAGGAGCTGGGCTTGCCGGGCAGCCAGATCATCCTGTCGTGCAAAGTCTCCGCGGTACAGGATCTGATTGCGGTGTACCGCGAACTTGCGCGTCGCTGTAACTACGCGTTGCACCTGGGTCTGACCGAGGCCGGTATGGGAAGCAAGGGCATTGTTGCTTCCACGGCGGCCTTGTCGGTGCTCCTGCAGGAAGGCATCGGCGACACGATCCGCATTTCTCTTACGCCCGAGCCGGGTGCGCCGCGCGAGAAGGAAGTCATCGTCGCGCAAGAGATTCTGCAGACCATGGGCCTGCGCAACTTCACGCCAATGGTCATTGCATGCCCGGGTTGCGGGCGCACGACTAGCACGGTGTTCCAGGAACTGGCGGCGCGCATCCAGTCATATTTGCGCGAGCAGATGCCGAAGTGGAAGACGCAGTACCCAGGAGTTGAGGAGATGAATGTGGCCGTGATGGGCTGCATCGTCAACGGGCCAGGCGAGAGCAAGCACGCCAACATCGGCATCTCGCTCCCGGGCACGGGCGAATCGCCTGCGGCGCCGGTATTCGTTGACGGGGTGAAAGTAAAAACGCTGCGCGGCGAACGCATTACAGAGGAATTCCAGACGATCGTCGACGAATACGTGCGGACGCATTACGGCCCACAGGCTCCGGCGATTGTCTGAAACGGCATCAGGCTTCGAACCCGGAGCCGAAGTAGGAAACGACCGGCCGGCCCCGCATGCAGCTAAATGCGAGAGGCCGGTCTTCAAGTGACATCATGAGCGATACACAAAAACAACGCGTGCAGAAGATCGCCGGCGTCAAAGGCATGAACGACCTGTTGCCCAGTGACGCCCCGCTGTGGGAGCACTTTGACAACGCCGTACGCAGCATGCTGCGCGCCTATGGCTACCAGCAGATTCGCACGCCGATCGTAGAGCAGACGCAATTGTTTGTGCGTGGCATTGGCGAGGTGACGGACATCGTCGAGAAAGAGATGTACACCTTTACCGATGCGTTGAACGGCGAGCAGTTGACCATGCGCCCGGAAGGCACCGCTGCCGCCGTGCGCGCAGTGATCGAGCACAACCTGCTGTACGACGGTCCGAAGCGCCTGTGGTACACCGGCCCGATGTTCCGCCACGAGCGTCCGCAGCGTGGACGCTATCGCCAGTTCCATCAGGTGGGCGTGGAAGCGCTCGGCTTTGCTGGCCCCGACATCGACGCAGAAGTCATCCTGATGTGCCAGCGGCTGTGGGACGACCTCGGCCTGGTCGGCCTGAAGCTGGAGCTGAACTCGCTCGGTCAGGCGGATGAGCGCGCTGCACACCGCGCCGATCTCATCAAATATCTGGAAGGCTTCCAGGACATTCTGGATGAGGACGGCAAGCGCCGCCTGTACAGCAATCCGCTGCGCGTGCTCGACACCAAGAACCCGGCGCTGCAGGACATGGCGGCAGGCGCGCCCAAGCTGATCGACTACCTGGGCGACGAATCGCGCGCGCACTTCGAAGGCGTGCAGAAGTTGCTGAAGGCGAACAACATTCCATTCACCATCAATCCGCGTCTGGTGCGGGGGCTGGATTACTACAACCTCACCGTCTTCGAGTGGACGACGGACAAGCTGGGCGCCCAAGGCACCGTGGCGGGCGGCGGCCGCTACGATCCGCTGATTGAGCAGATCGGCGGCAAGCCGGCCCCCGCGTGCGGCTGGGCGATGGGCGTCGAGCGCATCATCGAGCTGCTGCGCGAAGAAAAGCTTGAGCCAGAAGCGCAGGGCTGCGACGTCTACATCGTCCATCAGGGCGATGAGGCGCAGGTTCAGGCGCTGATCGCTGCAGAGCGACTCCGCGACGCTGGCCTCGACGTCATCCTTCACGCCTCGCCGGAAGGGCGCAACGGTAGCTTCAAGTCGCAGTTCAAGCGCGCTGACGCAAGTGGCGCATCCTATGCGGTTATCATTGGCGACGATGAAGTCACCCAAGGTGTTGCGCAGATCAAGCCGCTGCGTGGTGATCCGGCCGCGGATGCCCAGCAGACCGTGCCGTCGGACCAGCTGGTCGACCGCCTGATTGATGCCATGGTGGCCAACAACGACTAACCGCGGCAGTGCATTCGCCAGCGAACGACCGCGATTCACCTCTAATATTCAAGCTCTGCAAAGCATGGCCTACGATCTCGAAGAACAGGAACAGATAGAGAGTCTCAAGCACTGGTGGCGTGATAACGGCAACGTGATCACGTGGATTGCCATCGTCGTGCTGCTGGCCGTGGCAGGCTGGTTCGGCTGGAAGAATTGGCAGCGTAAGCAAGCGGGCGAAGCGTCCGTGCTGTACGAGCAGGTACAGAAGGCCGTTGATGGCAAAGACGCTGAGAAGATCAAGCGTGCCGCCACGGATATGGAAGACAAGTTCGGCGGCACGGCATATGCGCAGATGACCGCGTTGGCGACCGCGAAGGCGCTGTACGAAGCCAACGATGCGGCGGGTGCAAAAGCGCAACTGCAATGGGCGATTGAGCATGCACGCGACGATGAGTACAAGGCGCTGGCCAAGCTGCGCCTGGCGGGGCTCATGCTCGACGAGAAAGCCTACGATCAGGGCATCGCGCTAGTCTCCGGGGATGTTTCGCCGGCTTTCGCCGCGCTGTACGCCGATCGCCGCGGTGACCTTCTTGCCGCGCAGAACAAGAACGAAGATGCTCGCGCTGCTTACAAGCTGGCGTTGGAAAAGTTCGGTCCGGCTGATGCTTCGGCTCGCCAGATCGTGCAGTTCAAGCTGGATGCGCTGGGCGGTGCCTGATTGGCGTAACCCGAGCAATTCAACGCATAACAAAAAGGATCCCGATTTCATGATTCACGCACTTGAGCAGGGTGGTGTCACGCGCGGTGTTGCCCAGGCGGCACGCGTGGCAGTGCTGGCACTGACGGCGACGGCTGTCCTTGGCGGTTGCTCGCTGTTCAGCAGCAAGACCAAGCATGAGCCGGCCAAGCTGAAGGAGGTTCAGCAAGTGTTGGCCGTGCGCCAGGTCTGGAGCGTGAGCGTCGGGAAGAGTGGCCGCTACGTGATGCAGCCGGCCGTGGCGGGCAACAACGTCTACGTGTCGGCCGCCGGCGGTACCGTGACCGCCCTGGATGGCGCCACCGGACGCACGGTGTGGCAAGGCAAGGCCGATGTGGACTTGACCTCCGGCCCGGGCAGCGATGGCACGCTGACGGCAGTGGCAGGTGAGAAGGGCGCAGTCATTGCGTTCGACGAAAAGGGCGCGCAAAAGTGGAAGGTCGCTGTCAACGGTGAAGTTCTGACGGCGCCGCTGGTGGGTCAAGGGCTGGTGATTGTTCGTACGACGGACGGTCGCGTCCTGGGGCTGGACCCCAGCAACGGCGAGCGCAAGTGGATTTACCAGCGTTCGCCTTCGGCGCTGAACCTGCGCAGCAGCCTGCCGATGGTTTTTGCCGGCGATAACGTCATCCTCGGTTTTGCGGGTGGCAAGCTGGGTGCGGTTTCGGCCAGCAATGGCGCGCTGCGCTGGGAAGCCGCTGTGTCGTATCCGCGCGGTGTATCGGAGATCGAGCGTCTGAACGACGTGACTGGAGCGCCGTCGATCAGCGGTTCACAAGTCTGCGCAGCCAGCTTCCAAGGGCGGGTGGCGTGTTTCGATACGAGCACTGGCGCACCGCGCTGGGGACGAGATTTCTCGTCGCCGAGCGGCGTGACGCAAGAGGATGACGGACTGTTCGCCGCTGACGAAAAGTCGGTGGTCTACGGTTTTAACGCACAGAACGGCGCCGATCTTTGGAAGAACGACGCCCTTCTTTGGCGCGACCTCGGCACGCCGCTGGCCTTCGGCCGCGCGGTCATTGTGGGCGATTCCGAAGGCTGGCTACATTTCCTATCGCGCGACGACGGCAAGTTCGTGGCCCGCGTAAAGACCGACAGCAGCGCCATTGGCGCGGCGCCCGTGGTGGTGGGCCAGACGCTGGTCGTGCAGACCCGCGGTGGCGGCGTCTACGGCTATCTGCCAAAGTAACATTGGCCGCCTTGGTCCGAAGGGGCTGCGGCGGCACACGCATCACATCGGGGCGGCAGCGCCGCCTTGAACTTGCGCCCGCGTATTCCGCGGGCGTCTTGCATCTGTGTCACCAGGCATTCAGCCGTGCAGATGCCAACCGCAGTTGCAACAATCAGAATTTGCCGTGGCGCTATTCGCGTGCGGCACACAAGCATGAAACCAGTCATTGCCCTTGTAGGACGGCCGAATGTCGGCAAATCGACCCTCTTCAACCGTCTGACGCGCTCGCGTGACGCGTTGGTTGCGGATATTCCGGGCCTGACGCGCGATCGCCACTACGGCGAAGGCCGGGTCGGCGACCGTCCGTTCATCGCCATCGATACCGGCGGCTTCGAACCCGTGGCCAAGGATGGCATCGTTGCAGAAATGGCCAAGCAGACGCGCCAAGCTGTGGTCGAGGCCGATGTCGTGATTTTCATCGTCGATGGCCGACTCGGCTTGGCGCCACAAGATCGGGTGATTGCCGACTACCTGCGCAAAACCGGGCGTCGCATCCTTCTAGCCGTCAACAAGGCCGAGGGCATGCGCTACACGGCTGTCGCCAGCGATTTCTATGAACTGGGCCTGGGCGATCCGGCTGCCATCTCGGCCGCGCATGGCGATGGAGTCAATGACCTCGTGGCGGAGGCGCTTGACCTCGCATTTGCAGAGCGTCCGGAGCTTGCCGAGGCAGCTGACGCGCACGACCATGGCACTCGCATCGCCATCGTTGGCCGTCCGAACGTAGGCAAGTCGACGCTTGTGAATGCGCTGATCGGCGAAGAGCGCGTGATCGCGTTCGACATGCCGGGCACGACGCGCGATGCCATCTACGTGGACTTCGAGCGTAACGGCAAACCTTACACGCTTATCGATACGGCGGGCTTGCGCAAGCGTGGCAAGGTGTTCGAGGCCATTGAGAAGTTCTCGGTGGTGAAGACGCTGCAATCCATTGCAGATGCCAACGTGGTCGTGCTGATCCTCGATGCGCAGCAGGATATTTCCGATCAGGACGCGCATATCGCCGGCTTCATCGTCGAATCCGGCCGCGCGCTGGTGATCGGTGTGAACAAGTGGGATGGCCTGACCGGGCATGCCCGCGATCGTATCAAGCACGATATGGAGCGCAAGCTTCAGTTCCTGTCGTTCGCCAACGTGCATTACATTTCCGCCAAGGAGCGCACTGGCATTGGCGCGCTGATGAAGTCCGTGGACGCCGCTTATGCTGCCGCCATGGTCAAGCTGCCCACGCCAAAGCTCACGCGCGTGTTGATGGAGGCGGTCGAGTACCAGCAGCCGCGACGCGCAGGTGTTTCGCGCCCCAAGCTGCGCTACGCGCACCAGGGCGGTTCCAACCCGCCAATCGTGGTGGTTCACGGCAATGCGCTGTCGAATATTCCCGAAACCTATCGCCGCTACTTGGAGGGGCGCTTCCGCGAAGCCTTCCAACTGAAAGGCACACCGCTGCGGATCGAATTTCGTACGAACAAAAATCCGTACGCCCAATCCAACGACTGAGCACCGCGCGGGCGGTGCTCGACGGCGGGAGCGTGTGACGCGGGGCAGTCGAACGGAGGATGACCAAAAAGGCCGAGCCATTTCATATGGCGGGGTCATCGGTTTTCCGTTTGCTTTCCCTGATTTCTAAGGCTAAATTCTCGAGACATGGCGCTTGGTGTCTGCAAACCCAGGCGCCATTGGCGTCATTTGGACGCGTCTGGCTGACTCTTTTGACGAACTTTTTTTGCGTCGACTGCTTGAACCCGGGCTTCCGAGCCCCATAACCCATCACTAAACCTATAAATCTGGAGTGTGCCATGAGCAACAAAGGGCAATTGCTACAAGACCCGTTTCTGAATGCGCTGCGTAAGGAGCATGTGCCGGTGTCGATCTACCTCGTCAACGGTATCAAGCTGCAAGGCAACATCGAGTCGTTCGACCAATACGTTGTGCTCCTGCGTAACACCGTGACGCAGATGGTGTACAAGCATGCGATCTCCACCGTGGTGCCGGCCCGTGCCGTGAATTTCCGCGTGGACGAAACGCCTGACGCCTGATTCTGCCTCGCTCCCGCCGCCCTCTGCGCGGCGGGACGCACCCACCCCGTTTCTCCCTTCCTTATTTCCCCGTTTGGCATCCCATCCCACCTCCAGCTCGGAGCCGACGCGCGCTATTTTGGTCGCCGTCGATTTCGGCAAACACGATTTTCAGGAAAGTTTGAGCGAACTGGCGCTGCTGGCCTCCACGGCCGGTTCCGAACCGGTGCGCGCGGTCACGGGCAAGCGTTCCAGGCCCGACGCTGCGTTGTTCATCGGTGCTGGCAAGGCCGAAGAGGTGAAGATCGCCGCAGATGAGGAAGACGCGGAGATCGTCATCTTCAACCACGCGCTCAGCCCCGCTCAGCAGCGTAACCTCGAACGCTTTTTCGGGCGCCACGTGGTGGACCGGACCGGCCTCATCCTCGACATCTTCAGCCAGCGCGCGCAGAGCCACGTCGGCAAGGTGCAGGTGGAGCTAGCACGCGTGCGGTACCAGGCGGCCCGTCTGGTCCGTGCATGGAGCCACTTGGAGCGTCAGAAGGGCGGTGTCGGCTTGCGCGGCGGCCCGGGCGAGCGTCAGCTCGAACTGGACCGCCGGATGCTGGATGAGCGTGCCAAGCGTCTGTCGTCCGAATTGGACAAACTCCAACGTCAGCATGACACGCAGCGCCGTTCGCGCAGCCGCAACGACGCATTTTCTGTCTCCCTGGTCGGCTATACCAATGCCGGTAAATCGACGCTCTTCAATGCGCTGACCAAGGCACGCGCGTACGCTGCCAACCAATTGTTCGCCACGCTGGACACCACCTCCCGCCGGCTGTACCTCGAGGGGCTGGGCAATGTGGTCCTGTCGGATACGGTGGGTTTTATCCGTGATTTGCCGACGCAGCTGGTGGCCGCCTTCCGCGCCACGTTGGAAGAAACCGTGCACGCCGACGTGCTGCTGCACGTGGTGGACGCCGCCAGCACCGTCAAGCACGAGCAGATGGAGCAGGTCGATCGCGTGCTGGATGAAATCGACGCCAGCGGCATCCCGCAAATTTTGGTGATGAACAAGATCGACGCGGCGGAGGAGCTGCGTGCTGCCGGTCCGCGCATCGAGCGCGACGAAACGGGTGCCGTGCGGCGCGTGTTCGTCTCTGCCATCGAGGGCACCGGGCTCGATCTCTTGCGCGAGGCGCTGGTCGAGACCGCAATCCGGCTGCGTGAGCACCCCGCGTCGCATGGCGGCGATTTCGATCCGCGCTTCGATACTCGCCGGGATCTGCTGCCGGAGCACCGTGACGAACTGTCGCAAAGCTTGCCGAGCAGCGGTTCTTCCGCCAAAGGTGACGAAGAGGGCTGATAGAATGGCCCGCTACTTCTCCATAGTCAGACAATCAGGACAAGCCCGACCGCTCATGCCCGAGATTTCGACCCAGTCTTCTTCCATGGCCTCGCCGCGCCCGGCGCGAGGTTTGTGGCACCGCCTGCGTGTGCTGCTTTCGCTGAACGATCCGCGCTGGGGTCGCGGCGATGACAACAACGCCGAGCGCGAAGACAAAGACGAGCCGAAGCGCCAAAGCAAGCCGCCCCAGGATGGCCCGCCCGACCTTGACGAGTTGTGGCGCGACTTCAATCGCCGTCTGAACAATCTGTTTGGACGCAAAGATAGCGGTAACGGAAACGACGGCCCCACGCCGCTGCGTCCGGGTAGCGGCCGCGGTGGCTCTGGCTTGGGTGTCGGCGTCCTGCTGGCAGTGCTCGTGGGCCTGTGGCTGGCCAGCGGTTTCTTCATCGTTCAGGAAGGCCAGACTGGCGTGATCCTGCAGTTCGGTCGTTTCAAGTATTTGGCAACGCCGGGTATCAACTGGCGCCTGCCGTATCCGATCGAATCGCACGAGATCGTGAACCTGTCGGGTGTGCGTACGCTTGAAATCGGTCGTACCACCCAGATCAAGGACACGAACCTGAAAGACTCCTCGATGCTCACGCAGGACGAGAACATCGTCGACGTGCGCTTCTCGGTTCAGTACAACATTGCCAACCCGGTCGATTACCTGTTCTACAACCGTACGGACCGCGGCGGCGATGAAGAACTGGTGACGCAGGCGGCCGAGACGTCGGTGCGCGAAATCGTCGGTCGCAACAAGATGGACGCGGTGCTGTACGAAGGACGCGATGCCGTTGGCCGCAACCTGGCCGAATCGATCCAACGCATTTTGTCGGCTTATAAGACCGGCATCCGAATCCTCAGCGTCAACGTGCAGAGCGTACAGCCGCCCGAGCAGGTGCAGGCCGCGTTCGATGATGTGACCAAGGCAGGCCAGGATCGCGAGCGAGCCATCTCCGAAGGTCAGGCTTACGCCAATGACGTGGTGCCGCGTGCCAAGGGTACGGCAGCCCGTCTGGGTGAAGAGGCGCAAGGCTACAAGGCACGCGTCATCGCTCGTGCGGAAGGTGATGCGGCCCGCTTTGCCTCGGTGCAGCACGAGTACGCAAAAGCGCCGCAGGTCACGCGCGATCGCATTTATCTGGAAACCATGCAAGACATTTACGCCAATTCGACGAAAGTCTTGGTCGACCAGAGCAATGGCAGCCTCTTGTATTTGCCGCTGGACAAGCTGATCGCGCAAACGCAGGGCGACACATCGCGCCCGGCTCCCGCGCCGGGTGCTTCTGCGCAGGACAGCGGGTCTGCCCAGGGCGTGCCGACTCCCTCCAATCCGTCACCGGCCAATGACGCAGACTCGCGCTCGCGCGAAGCACTGCGCAACCGTGACCGCGATTCGCGCTAACAGGAGGGCATTATGAATCGTCTGATTTCTGCCTTCGTGGCGCTGGTCATTGCCCTGGCGGTGTTCTCGTCGGTGGTGTTCGTGGTGGATCAGCGGCAGTACGCCGTGGTGTTCGCCTTTGGTGAGATCAAGCAGGTTATCAAGGAGCCCGGGCTGCACTTCAAGCTCCCGCCACCACTGCAGAATGTGGTGTTCATGGATAAGCGACTGCAGACCATCGATGTGGCTGGCGCCGATCGTTTCATCACGGCGGAGAAGAAGAACCTGCTGGTCGACTGGTTCGTGAAGTGGCGCGTGTCGGATCCGCGGCTGTTTTACGTGAGCTTCAAGGGCGATAATCGCCTCGCGCAGGACAGCATGACGCAGAAGATCAACTCGATCGCCCGCGATGAGTTTGCGCGCCGCACGGTGTCCGATGTGGTGTCGACGGACCGTGAAGCTGTGATGCAGAGCATCCTCAAAGGCGTGCAGGAGTATGGCAAGTCCGTCGGTGTAGACATCATCGACGTGCGTCTGAAGCGTGTCGATCTGCTGGCCAGCGTAACGGAGTCGGTGTACCGCCGCATGGAGGCCGAGCGAAAGCGCGTGGCCAACGAGCTGCGTTCGACCGGGGCCGCAGAGGGCGAAAAAATCCGCGCCGATGCTGATCGTCAGCGCGAAGTTGTTCTGGCTGATGCCTACCGCGATGCGCAGAAGATCAAGGGTGAGGGCGATGCCCGCGCCGCTGACATTTATGCCGAAGCGTTCGGCCGCGATCCGCAGTTCGCTGCATTCTGGCGCTCCATGGAAGCGTATCGCGCATCGTTCCGTGATCGGAAGGACGTGCTGGTGCTGCAGCCGAACAACGATTTCTTCAAATACATGCGCAGCCCGAACGGCGGCAACTCCGCGGCGGCACCGGCTGCCCAGACCGGGCGCCATCGCTAGTACAATGCGTCGCTGATCATTTGAGGCGGACAGACCCCGGCTTGCCGGGGTTTTGTTCGTTCGCCAACCGCATCCATGGAAGAGTCACTCCCCAACGTTCTGCTCGCAGCGTGCGCGCTGGTGCTCGTATTCGAGGGCATCCTGCCGTTCGTGGCGCCGCACGCCTGGCGACGCGCGTTTCAGACGCTGACCGATCTGCCCGACGAAAAGCTCCGCGTGATCGGCCTGGTGTCGATGGCGATCGGGCTGATCCTCCTGCGGTTGTTGCATCGCTAGCGCACTTCGTGCGTTTTTACCGAATTTCCGCCGTACCAAGACTCCCGAGCGAGACCGTCATGCCGACCAATTGGCTGCTGCCTGAATCCATTGCTGATGTGCTGCCTTCAGAGGCGCGCAAGATCGAAGAGTTGCGCCGCTGCATGCTCGACCTGTTCCGCACCTACGGCTACGAACTCGTCATGCCCCCGATGCTGGAATACATCGAGTCGCTGCTTTCCGGCACGGGGCATGATCTCGATCTGAAGACGTTCAAGCTGGTCGATCAACTCTCCGGTCGCACCATCGGCTTGCGCGCCGACATCACACCGCAAGTCGCCCGCATCGATGCTCACTTGCTGAACCGCGCCGGCGTGACGCGCCTGTGCTACGCCGGTTCGGTACTGCATACCCGTCCGAGTGGTTTCCACGTGACGCGGGAACCGCTGCAGATCGGCGCAGAAATTTATGGCCATGCCGGCCTGGAAGCCGATCTCGAAATTCAGGAATTGATGCTTGCCGCCCTATCGGCAGCGGGTTTGGCAGATGTGCGCCTGGATCTCTGTCACGTTGGCGTTGTAGCGGCGTTGCTGGAGCAGTCGCCGATAGCCGCGCGCATTCAAGACGAGCTTTTCACTGCACTGGCCGCTAAGGACGTACCGGCTCTGCGTGCCGTCACGGCGGAGCTTCCGGCGGCTCAGCGCGACGCCATCAATCTGCTGCCAGCGCTGTATGGCGGCGCCGAAGTGCTCGATCTCGCGCGCAAGCAGTTGCCGGCGTTGCCCGCGATCGGCCACGCCCTGGACGACTTGGCTACGCTGGCCGAGCGTGCCCGCGGTGCGACCGTGAACATCGATCTGGCCGATCTGCGTGGCTACCACTACCACAGCGGTGTGATGTTTGCTGCCTATGTAGCCGGTGTGCCGAATGCCGTGGCGCGCGGCGGCCGGTATGACAAGGTCGGGGAGGCGTTTGGCCGCGCTCGGCCGGCGACAGGCTTTTCACTGGACCTGCGCGAAGTCGCCGGTATCTCACCGGTTGAGGCGCGCGCTGCCGCCATCCATGCGCCATGGTCGGGCGATGCCAAGCTGCGCGAGGCCATTGCCGCGCTGCGGGCCGCCGGTGAGATTGTTATCCAGTCGCTGCCAGGCCACCCGGAAGATCTGGAGGAGTTCGCCTACGACCGGCAACTCGTCGAAGAGGGCGGTCGTTGGATCGTCAAGCCCCGCAACGCTTCGATCTGAAGTTGTTGCATAACGTTGTGTAAATACCCGGTAATTTCAGGGAAGCCCCCGGCAACAAGGGTAGAATACGTTTTTAACCCATCTGCAAATTCAACATGTCCGCACCAGCAGTGAGCCAAGGACGCAATGTCGTCGTCATCGGCACCCAGTGGGGTGACGAAGGTAAAGGGAAAATCGTCGATTGGCTGACCGATCATGCACAAGGCGTGGTTCGTTTCCAGGGCGGACATAACGCAGGCCATACCCTCATCATCGGCGGTAAGAAGACGATTCTGCGTCTGATCCCGTCGGGCATCATGCGCGACGGCGTCGCGTGCTATATCGGCAACGGTGTCGTGCTGTCGCCTGAGGCCCTGTTCAAGGAAATCGACGAGTTGGAAACGGCCGGCGTGCAAGTGCAGAACCGCCTGCGCATTTCGGAAGCGACCAACCTGATCCTGCCGTACCACGTGGCCATTGACAAGGCGCGCGAAGCCAAGCGCGGCGCCGCCAAGATCGGTACCACAGGCCGTGGTATTGGCCCGGCATATGAAGACAAGGTAGCCCGCCGCGCGCTGCGCGTACAGGATCTGTTCGACCCGGCTTACTTTGCCGAGCGTCTGCGCGAAAACCTGGATTTCCACAATTTCGTCCTGACGCAGTACCTGAATCACCCGGCGCTGGATTTCCAGCAGACGCTCGACGAAATGCTGTCGTATGCAGACCGCCTCGCCCCGATGGTGACGGACGTGTCGGCCGAGCTGTTTGCCGCCAACGCTGCCGGCAAGAACCTGATGTTCGAAGGCGCGCAAGGCACGCTGCTCGATATCGACCATGGTACCTACCCGTTCGTGACGTCGAGCAACTGCGTGGCCGGCAATGCCGCTGCGGGCGCTGGCGTCGGCCCGGGCCAACTGCATTACATCCTTGGCATCACCAAGGCGTATTGCACGCGCGTGGGTTCGGGGCCGTTCCCGAGCGAGCTGTATGACGCGGACAATCCCGCGCGCCAAGACCCAATCGGCGTGCGTCTGGCCAATGTCGGCAAGGAATTCGGCTCGGTCACGGGCCGCCCGCGCCGCACGGGCTGGCTGGATGCCGCCGCGCTGCGTCGCGCGATCCAGATCAATGGCGTGTCAGGCCTGTGCATGACCAAGCTCGATGTGCTGGATGGCCTGGAAACGCTCAAGCTGTGCGTGGGCTACACGCTCGACGGCAAGCAAATCGACATCCTGCCGCGTGGCTCCGATGCTGTGGCGCGTTGCCAGCCGATCTACGAAGAATTTCCGGGCTGGAACACGTCGACCTTCGGCCTGAAGGAATGGGATGCGCTGCCCGAAACCGCACAGGCTTACCTGAAGCGCGTCGAAGAAGTGGCGGGTATTCCGATCGCCATGATCTCGACCGGCCCCGACCGCGACGAGACCATCCTGCTGCGTCATCCCTACAAGGACTGACGCGCTGCGCCCCGATTCGCCCGGTGATTTGCCGGGCGAATTTGCATGGAGCGCCTGCTTTCCATAGAACACGATAGCGGCAACTCACGCCGCATTCACGATACAAAGAGGTACAGCATGAACCAGCCGATCAACGACGACTCGCATCTATGGGTGTCCTGGGATGACTACCACGGCCTGATCGAGCGCCTGGCGCTTATCGTGCATGAGTCGGGCTGGAAGTTCGACAAGATTCTGTGCCTGGCGCGGGGCGGGTTGCGCGTTGGCGATCAGCTGTCGCGCATCTACGACCTGCCGTTGGCTATTCTGGCGACCAGCAGCTATCGCGAAGCTGCTGGCACGCAGCAGGGCGATCTCGACATCGCCCAATACATCACGATGACGCGTGGCGAGCTGTCGGGCCGTGTGTTGCTTGTGGACGATCTGGTGGATTCGGGTGTCACGCTGGAGCGTGTGGGGCGTCATCTGAAGGAGCGCTATCCGGCTGTGACCGACGTGCGTACAGCTGTGCTATGGCACAAGGCATGCTCGAAGATCAAACCGGATTACGCTGTGCAGTTTCTCGCCACCAATCCGTGGATCCATCAACCGTTCGAGGAGTACGACACGCTCCGCCCCCACAACTTGGCCGCGTGGATCAAGCGCGGGAAGGCGCGTTCGGCCGGTAACGGCGAAGCGTCGGCGGCCTGAGGCGTTGGTCGATTGCGTCGAGGCGCGAATGGAGTGGCGTGTGCGGCTTGCGTCGTGCGTGCCACTTCGGTAACCTGATGACACGGGCTGCAACGTGAGCCCGAAACCCGCGTACGGATTGGCTTTGCAGCATATGTCCAATACGAGCAGCGCGGTTGATCGAAGCGTGATGCGTCTCTGTGGATGCGTCGCGCTTCGAGCCCACCCAGCGTCTGGGGCAGGTGAGGTCGGTGATCCGGCTCCGCCCTGGCGCGATAGACAAGACACAATGCACGTCGTCCTTCGCGGAATGTCGCGTCAGCTACTGAAAAACGATAATGCGGTCGCGGAAAAGAAAAACGGCGCAACTTGCGTTGCGCCGTTCCTAAACTCTGGTGCCCAGGAGAGGACTCGAACCTCCACGGAGTTACCCGCTAGTACCTGAAACTAGTGCGTCTACCAATTCCGCCACCTGGGCAGGTGTGCGTGTACCGAAGCTGTAATTATTACGGGATCCAGCGATCCTGTCAACACTCTAGAAGAAAAAATTGAATCAACCGACTTATCCGATCCCGAGCCGCGAGGAAATCCTCGGTGTGCTGCGCACGTCGGGTTCTCCGCTGTCAGCCACCGACATTGCCAAGGCGCTGTCGGTCACGCGCAAGGAGCATGACGGCTTTATCAAGCGTCTGACCGCCATGGAGCGGGATGGTCAGATCGAACTCAACCGCAAAGGACGCTACGAACTGGCGCACCAGCCTAATTTCATCGAAGGTCGCGTCATCGGCCATCGCGATGGCTTCGGCTTTTTCGTCCGCGATGACGGTGAGCCCGATATCTTTTTGCCCGAGCGCGAGATGCAGAAGGCCATGCATGGCGATCGCGCCCTGGTGCGCGCCGTTGGCTACGACCGCCGCGGGCGCTCCGAAGGGCAGATCGTCGAGATCCTGCAGCGGGCCAACAAGCGCGTCATCGGCCGATTGCTGTCGGAAGGCGGCACGCTGGTCGTGGCGCCGGAAGACAAGCGCCTTGGCCGCGACATCCTGATCGCACCGAAGGGGCAGGGCAAGGCCAAGGTCGGCCAGGTGGTGAGCGTGGAGATCCTGGAATATCCGGACCGCTACGTGCAACCGATTGGCCGCGTGGTGGAAGTGCTGGGCGAGATTGACGACCCCGGCATGGAGATCGAAATCGCCGTGCGCAAGTACGGCGTGCCGCACGAGTTTTCCGAGCCGACACAGCGAGAAGCTGAGGCGCTGCCCGACGTCGTTCGCGATGCCGATTTGGCGGGGCGCATCGACTTGCGCGACGTACCGTTGGTCACCATCGACGGTGAAGACGCGCGCGACTTCGATGACGCCGTCTACGCCGAGCCCGTCAAGATCGGCCGCACCAAGGGCTGGCGCCTGATCGTGGCGATTGCCGACGTGTCGCATTACGTGCGGCCTGGGCATCCGCTGGATGCCGACGCCATTGATCGCGCGACCTCGGTCTATTTTCCGCGCCGCGTGATTCCGATGCTGCCGGAGAAGCTTTCCAACGGTTTGTGCTCTCTGAACCCCGAAGTGGACCGCCTGTGCATGGTCTGCGATGCGGTGATCACGGCCAAGGGCGAGATCAAGGCCTATCAGTTTTACCCGGCGGTGATGCACTCGAAGGCACGTCTGACCTACAACGAGGTCTGGGCGATCCTGTCCAATGTGAAGGGCCCGGAGGCTGCCAAGCGCGCGCCGCTGGTGCCGCATCTGCAGGACCTATACGAGCTGTATCAGACGCTGCTCAAGGCGCGCCGCGAGCGTGGCGCGATCGACTTCGACACCACCGAGACGTATATCGTCTGCAACGCGCAAGGGAAGATCGAGCAGATTTTGCCGCGCACCCGCAACGACGCGCACCGGCTGATCGAAGAGTGCATGCTGACGGCCAACGTCTGCGCGGCAGAGATGCTGGAGAAGTACAAGCATCCGGCGCTGTACCGCGTCCACGCTGGCCCGACCGAAGAAAAACTGCAGGCGTTGCGGGCCTTCCTGAAAACCAGCGGCCTGACGCTGGGCGGCGGCGACAAGCCGCAGGCGGCTGATTACGCCGAACTGATGGAAAAGGTGGCAGCACGCCCCGATGCCCCGATGCTGCAAACCATGCTGCTGCGCTCGATGCAGCAGGCGGTCTACAGCCCGGACAACATCGGCCACTTTGGCCTTGCGTACCCGGCGTATGCGCACTTCACGAGCCCGATCCGCCGCTACCCCGATTTGCTGGTGCATCGCTCCATCAAGGCGATTCTGCATCGCACGCGTTATGTGCCGGTGCTGGCACCAGGCGTGCAACTGAACAGTGCGCTCTCGCCAAAGGCGCGTCGCTTGCAAGCTGAAGCCGAGAAAGGCGTGCCGGCAGCGGTCGTCAACAAGGCCAAGGTTGAAGCGATCTGGCATGAGCTTGGCGTGCATTGCTCGGCCAACGAGCGCCGTGCCGACGAGGCCTCGCGCGACGTCGAGGCGTGGCTCAAGTGCTACTTCATGCGCGACAAGCTCGGCAACGAGTTCTCGGGCACCGTCAGCGCCGTCACCTCGTTCGGCATCTTCGTGCAGCTCGACGAGCTGTATGTGGAAGGTCTGGTGCACGTGACTGAACTGGGCAGCGACTACTTTCAATACGACGAAGCCCGTAACGAGTTGCGCGGGGAGCGCACGGGCATCCGTTATCGGTTGACCGATCGTGTGCGTGTGCAGTTGCTGCGCGTCGATCTGGATGCCCGGAAGATGGACTTCCGCCTGATCCAGGAGCCCTCGACCAAGGCACTGCGCCCAGCCAAGGTGACCGGCACACCAGAAGCTTCGGCTGCGCGGCAGTCTGCCGTGGCAACGCCGGCGCCGCCGGTGGGCCGCAAGAAACCCCGTCAATTGGCAGCATTGCTGGGCGGTACGGCCAAACCGGAGGAGTCGTTCGACGAGACGCTGGATCGCGTCATTGAAGAGCAGCCGGTGTTCGAGCCGGGCGGCCGTGCGCTGCCTCCGGGGCATGCTCACGCCAAGCCGGCTCGCAAGAAGCAGGCGACGCGCAGCACAAAGCCCAAGGGCAGCGCCAAGACCGCTGCCCCGCGCAAGGCAGCGGGCAAGCCCCCGCGCAAGACCAAGGGCCGTTAAAGCAGTTAGAGCGGTCAAAGCGGCCGAGGAGTGAGGGCAGACAGGTACAATCGCGCCATGTCTAAATCCAAGCTCCTCATCGGCTTTCATGCCGTTACCGCCCGACTGCGCCACGGCGCCAAGTCGATCGACGAAATCTACTTCGAGGCCAACCGCCGCGACCGCCGCATGCAGGATTTCCTGAAAGCGGCGGAAGCAGCGGGCGTGCGCCTCATCCCCGCCGACGCTGACCGGCTGCGCGGCATTGCCGGCACTGATCGCCACCAGGGCGTGGTTGCCAAGGCAGAGTCGCTGTCGCTGGCGCTCAATCTTGATGAACTGCTCGACGGCATCGAAGGCACGCCGCTGCTGCTGGTGCTCGACGGTGTGACCGATCCGCATAACCTAGGTGCTTGCCTGCGCGTGGCCGATGCGGCTGGCGCGCACGCCGTGATTGCGCCGAAGGACCGTAGCGTCGGGATCAACACGACGGTCGCCAAGGTGGCCAGTGGCGCTGCCGAAACCGTCCCATACATCACCGTGACCAACCTGGCGCGTACGCTGCGCGAGTTGCAGGAGCGCGGCGTATGGGTGATCGGCACGGCGGACGAAGCCGAGCAGGATCTCTATCAGGCAGACTTCAAGGGTCCCATCGCCATTGTGATGGGTGCCGAAGGCGAAGGCATGCGCCGGCTCACGCGTGAGACCTGCGACGCACTGGTCAGCATTCCGATGGCCGGTAGCGTGGAAAGCCTGAACGTGTCGGTGGCCAGTGGCGTGTGCCTGTTTGAAGCGGTACGCCAACGCGCGGCGGCACCTGCCAAGAAGTAATGAGTATCGAACCTTCGGCCGCGTTCGATGCGGCTGCACTGGCCCAGGCCCACGCCTGGATCGAGGCGGCCCAGCACATCATGGTGCTGACGGGCGCGGGCGTCTCGGCCGAATCCGGTGTGCCGACGTTTCGTGATGCACTGACCGGCCTGTGGTCACGGTTCAACCCGGAAGACATGGCCACCGAGGCCGCGTATCGCAAGCACCCGCGCATGGTCTGGGACTGGTATCAGGAGCGCCGCGAGCGCGTGCTGCAGGCGCAGCCGAATCCGGCCCATCTTGCGATTGCAGCGCTGGCCAGGCGCAAGACGGTGACGCTCGTCACGCAGAACGTCGATGGCTTGCACCAGCGCGCCGGCAGCGAAGGCGTGATCGAACTGCACGGCAACCTGTTTGCCAACAAGTGGTTGGGTGGCTGTGGCAAATGCGATATCGCCACCGCCGAGCCGGGCAGGCCGCCGCGTTGTGCGACGTGTGGCGCGATGCTGCGCCCGGGCGTGGTGTGGTTTGGCGAGCAACTGCCGCTGGTCGCGAACTACCGTGCTGAAGAGGCAGCCAACACGTGTGACGTATGCCTCGTTGTTGGCACGTCCGGCATGGTGTATCCGGCGGCCGGGCTGCCGGGGTTGGCAAAGGACCACGGCGCCAAGGTGATCGTTGTGAATCCAGAGCCGAGTGCGCTGGATGCAACCGCCGACCTGGTGATTCATCAGCCGGCGGGCGTGTGCCTGCCCGCCATGCTGGGATAAGGCCAGCGCTTTTTACGCCGCCACGCGCAGCGGCTCAATCAATGCCTCCAATTTGACCGCGTCCGCTGCAAACAGGCGGATGCCTTCGGCCAGCTTTTCGGTAGCCATGGCATCGGCATTCATGTGCCAGCGGAACGACTTCTCGTCAGCCGGCAGACGCACGATGTTGGCCGCATTGGCGTTGTCAGGAGAAAGCTTGCGTTCGACGGGCGCGTCGGACTGCTGCAACTGAGCGAGCAGATCGGGACTGATGGTCAAGAGGTCGCAGCCGGCCAGTTCGACGATCTGCGAGATGTTGCGGAAGCTCGCGCCCATCACTTCGGTCGGGTAGTCGAACTTCTTGTAGTAGTTGTAGATGCGCAGGACGGACTGCACGCCGGGATCGTTCGCGCCGCCTTGCGCGACCGGGTCCCAGTTGGCGCCAGCATCCTTTTTGTACCAATCGTAGATGCGGCCGACGAAGGGTGAGATGAGCTGCACGCCCGCTTCCGCGCACGCCACCGCTTGAGCCAGCGAGAACAGCAGCGTCATGTTGCAGCGGATGCCTTCTGCACGAAGCTGATCCGCCGCGCGGATGCCTTCCCAGGTCGACGCAATCTTGATCAGCACGCGCTCGCGGGCCACGCCCCGCGCTTCGTACAACGCAATCAGGTGTTTGGCCTTGGCGACCGTCGCCTCGGTGTCGAACGACAGCCGTGCATCGACTTCAGTCGACACGCGGCCCGGGATGATCGACAGGATCTCGCAGCCGAAAGCCACGAGCACGGCATCGATGATGTCTTCCACGCTATCGCTGCGGGCGTCACGCACGGCTTGCTCCAGCAGCGGACGGTATTCGGCTTTCTGCACGGCCTTGAGGATCAGCGACGGATTGGTCGTCGCATCGTGCGGCGCGTAGGCCCGCATGGTCTGGAAATCGCCCGTGTCGGCGACGACGGTGGTGAACTGCTTGAGTTGATCGAGCTGAGTCATGAAGCGAGTCCGAAGTACGTTCCAGCGTTGCGCCGGAGATGGAGGGATGAATCGATTGTACTCCGCAGGTTTGGCTCCGCCAGCCGGCCGAGGGCCATCGCATTGATCCGGTACACTACCGGGTTTCCCGATACCGACCGAGTTTTTGCGATGACGCAGGATGAACTGAAGGCGTTGGTGGCACAGGCCGCCGCAGACTACGTATTGGCCAACGTGCCCGAGGGCGCCGTGCTGGGTGTCGGCACCGGCTCGACGGCCAACCTGTTCATCGACGCGATGGCGCCGCACAAGGCGCGGTTCGCCGGCGCGGTGTCCAGCTCGGAGGCGTCGACTCGCCGCCTGCAGGGCCACGGCTTCACGGTGCTCGATCTGAATGAGGTCGATGCTATTCCCGTGTACGTGGATGGCGCCGACGAGATCGACGCTTCCGGCGCCATGATCAAGGGCGGCGGCGGTGCGCTGACGCGTGAAAAGATTGTTGCCTCGGTGGCCAACGTATTCGTTTGCATCGCTGACGGCAGCAAGCTCGTTGAGACGATGGGTGCCTTCCCATTGCCGGTGGAAGTGGTGCCGATGGCGCGCGCCGCCGTGGCCCGCCAACTGGCTGCGCTGGGCGGTCAGCCGCGCCTGCGCATGACCAAGGAGGGCCAGATCTACAAGACCGATAATGGCAACGTGATTCTCGACGTGACGGGCCTGCGCATTGCCGACCCGAAGGGTCTCGAATCGGTCGTCAACGATATTCCGGGCGTGGTGACGGTCGGCCTGTTTGCCAAGCGCGGTGCAAATGTGCTGCTGCTGGGCACGGAAGCCGGCGTGCAGCGGCGCGACTTCTGATCGCGCTGGTCCGCTTTCATGGAAAAGCTGCTCATGCAAATGGGCAGCTTTTTTTATGCCTGTTAAGGCACTTTGCAACGGTGCTGCGCAAATATGCCGCATACGCGCACGTTTGCATTCGCTATCTGATTGAAATGAGCCTTAAGTGAGACGTGAGTCGGCCGATAAGACGGACACGTGGCAGAAGCACAGCCCCTCGTAGTTGGATGTCGTCTTACCCAAAACATCATGAAACTCTCGATCAAACTTCCCCTGGCATTTGCAGCGGCGTTGCTGCTGATGTTTGCCGGGGCGATCTACGGTATCGCATCGCTCAATCATTCCATCGTCGAATACAACACCACCGTGCAGGCGCGCATGGCCGACGAGCGTGCGGTGACGAACATGCTCGTTACCTTCAAGACGCAGGTGCAGGAGTGGAAAGACACGCTGCTGCGTGGTGAAGATCCCAACAAGCTGGACAAGTATTGGGGTGCCTTCCTTCGAGGCGAGCAGACGGTGGCCGAGCAAGCGAAGGCGCTGCAGGCGTCGCTGCCGGCTGGCAAAAGCCGAGACCTGATTACCCAGTTCGCTGCCGCGCACACGGAAATGGGGAAGGGCTATCGCAAAGGGCATGACATGTTTGTGGCCGCATCGTTTGATCCAACGGTGGGGGACAAAGTCGTGGCAGGTGTAGACCGCGAACCGGCACGTCTGCTTGATGAGGCCGCCCGGGAGATTGCGGCGGAGAGCAAGGTCGTGTCAGCCAAGACGGCCGAGGCCGCGCATGTTGCGCTGGTGGTCAGCGTGGTGATGATGCTGGCGGCGTTTGGGTTGGGGCTATGCGGTGCGTTTCTTTTCAGCCGGTCGATTACGCGGCCATTGTCGCGCGCGGTGGATGTGGCCAGCGCCGTCTCGCATGGTGATCTGGCAAAGCCGTTTGAGGCACGCGGCACCGACGAAATCGGCCAATTGCTCTCGGCGCTCAAGGATATGCAGCGCAGCCTGGCCGCGGTAGTGAGTGAAGTGCGCCGCAATGCCGAAGGCGTGGCTTCCGCCAGTTCGCAGATCGCATCAGGCAACTTGAACCTTTCGTCGCGCACGGAAGAGCAGGCGGCCTCCCTGGAAGAGACCGCGGCCAACATGGGCGAATTGACTTCCACCGTTCGCCGCAATTTCGAAAGCGCCGTACAGGCATCCACGTTGGCTGGACATGCATCCGACACTGCCGCGCGCGGTGGTCAAGTGATGAACGACGTGGTGCAAACCATGCAGGGTATTTCGGAGAGCTCGACCAAAGTCGGCGAAATCATCGGCGTGATCGACAGCATTGCCTTTCAGACGAACATCCTTGCGTTGAATGCCGCAGTGGAAGCTGCGCGCGCGGGCGAGCAAGGTCGGGGCTTTGCCGTAGTGGCGGGCGAAGTGCGCACGTTGGCCCAACGCAGTGCTGCGGCAGCCAAGGAAATCAAGGGTTTGATTGGCCAGTCGACGGAGCGTGTACAAGCCGGAGCCAAGCTGGTACAAGAAGCCGGGGGCATCATTGATGACATCGTGACCTCGGTGCACCGCGTGACGCAGATCGTGACAGAGATTTCGTCCGCTTCAGCCGAGCAGACTAGTGGCATCGAGCAGGTGAACATCGCCGTGGGCCAGATCGAGGAAGTGACGCAACAGAACGCCGCGCTGGTGGAAGAGGCCTCTGCCGCCGCACAGGCGATGGCCGATCAGGCGGATGCTCTGCGCCGCGCCGTTGCCATCTTCAAGCTGGAAGGGGCTGCTATAGCCGGGTAGCCGGCGTAAGCGCCTAGAAACAAAAAGCCGTTCAGTTTTGCGCTGAACGGCTTTTTTATGGGTAACGGCAGATCAGGCCGAGGGCGGCGGCACGTAGCCGGCGGCCTCGTCTGCGCCATCGCCAAAGAAGTACTTCTCGGTCTGCTTGAGCAGGTACTGGCGTGCGCGCGAATCGGCCATGTTCAGGCGGTTTTCGTTGATCAGCATGGTCTGATGCTTGAGCCAGCCGGCCCAGGCTTCTTTCGAGACGCTTTGCCAGAGTTTCTTACCCAGTTCGCCGGGCAGGGGCGGGAAGTCGAGGCCTTCGGCTTCCTTGTTGAGCTTGACGCAGTGGACCATGCGGGCCATGGGGATTCCTCTTGTGTGGCGGAAGCGCCGCTCGAGCGCGACGCAGGTGCCGCTATTGTAAAGGCCGCGCGCCGCCGGGCTTGGATTCCACGACGCGCGCCAAGGGTTTAGAGCTTCTTCATCAGCACCATCGAGCGGCGCTGCCAGTTGTAAAGCTTGCGGCGGTCTTCCGGCAGATCGTCCACGCTGGCACGCACAAAGCCGCGCTTGAGGAACCAATGCTCCGTGCGCGTAGTGAGAACGAAGAGGCGCTTGAGGCCCAGCGCACGGGCACGCACTTCGGTGTGCTTGAGCAGACGTTCGCCGTCGCCGGTGCCCTGGCTGTCGGGGGATACGATGAGGCAGGCCATTTCGGCCATGCCATCCTTGGGGTACGGATACAGCGCCACACAGCCAAAGATGATGCCGTCGTGCTCGATGACCGAAAAGTTGGCGATATCGCGCTCCAGCAGCCGGCGTTCGCGCGGCACCAATGTGCCGTCCGCCTCGAGTGGCTCGATGAGCGAGACGATGCCGCCCACGTCGTCCAGGGTGGCTTCGCGCAGGTATTCCAGATCGGTGTGCGAGACCATGGTGCCCACACCATCGTGCAGGAACAGCTCCAGCAGGATGCTGCCGTCCAGCGCGAACGGGATGACGTGCGCGCGGCGCACGCCGCCGCGCATCGCCTTGACGATGTGCTGCAGGTAATAGGCGGTGTCGTGCGACAGGCTGCCGTCCCGCAGGCGCTCGATGGCCGTTTCCATCGACAGGTCCTGCTGCAGCTTGCCTACGCGGTCCATGATCCCCGGCAGCTCGGTGATGAAGATGAGCTTGTCGGCCTTGAGCGCCGTGGCGGTGTTGGCAGCTACGTCTTCCATCGACAGGTTGAACGCCTGGCCCGTTGGCGAAAAGCCCAGCGGCGAGAGCAGCACGATCTTGCGATTGGACAGGGAATGCTGGATCGACTCCGCATCGATCTTGCGCACCAGCCCCGTGTGCTGGAAATCCACGCCATTGACGATGCCCACCGGCCGCGCCGTCACGAAGTTGCCGGACACGACCGACATGCGCGCGCCGGCCATCGGTGTATTCGGCAGGCCCTGGCTGAAGGCGGCTTCGATATCCAGGCGCAGTTCGCCCGAGGCTTCCTTGGCGGATTCCAGTGCGGCGGCGTCCGTCACGCGTACGCCGTCGACGAACTGAGTTTGCACACTGCGCAGGGCGAGCTGTTCTTCCACCTGCGGGCGCGAACCATGCACCAGCACGATGCGCATGCCCATGGCATGCAGCAACGCGACGTCGTTGACCAACGCGCCCAGCATGTCGGCCTTGACCAGTTCACCGCCAAAGCCGATCACGAACGTCTTGTCGCGGAAGGCGTGAATGTAAGGCGCCACCTCGCGCAGCCAGTCCACGAACTGCTGCTGTTCGGGCGTGGGCGGAATCGGGGCGACGTCGACGGGGGCGGGCGTGTGCGCCGCCAGCGAAACGCCGGAGGCGGGGACGGGAGAACGAGCGGTCACGGGCGGAGGAGGAAAAGCGGCACGGGGCGCGGGCCGGCATAGGAAAGATGCGCGGATTATAATCCCGCCCGATGTCAGATTCCCACGCCCAGCCGCCCCGGCCACGCCCGGCGGCGCCCTCCCAGAAATCGCCGAAAGACATGCCGCCCGCCGAGCGCAAGCCCGGCGGCAATGCGCGTCCGCAGCGCCGCCAAAAGTCCACGCCGGAAGAACTCGCCGCGGCGCTGGAGGCGCGCCGTGCACGTGCGAACCGCGTCCCGCCGATCACGTTTCCCGAAGCGCTGCCCGTGTCGGCCCGGCGCAACGAAATCGCTGAGGCCATCGCCGCCAACCAGGTGGTGATCGTCTCGGGCGAAACCGGCTCGGGTAAGACCACGCAGTTGCCGAAGATCTGCTTGTCGATCGGGCGAGGCATTGGCGCGGGCGGTACCGGGCTGATCGGCCATACGCAGCCGCGCCGGATTGCAGCGACGTCTACGGCCAAGCGCATCGCGCAGGAAATCGGCACGCCGGTGGGCGAGCACGTGGGCTTCCAGGTGCGCTTCAACGACACGCTGTCGGCGGGGGCGTCGGTCAAGCTCATGACCGACGGCATCTTGCTGGCCGAGACGCAGAACGATCCGCTGCTGCGCGCTTACGACACGATCATCATCGACGAGGCGCACGAACGCAGCCTCAACATTGACTTCCTGATCGGCTATCTCAAGCAGCTTTTGCCGCGCCGGCCCGACCTGAAGGTGATCATCACCTCGGCGACCATCGACGCGCAGCGGTTTGCCGAGCACTTTGCTGGCCCGAAGGGGCCGGCGCCCGTCATTGAAGTCAGCGGCCGGTTGTATCCGGTCGAGGTGCGCTACCGCCCGATCCAGCGCGACGAGAAGGACAAGGAGCGCGATCTTTACGAGGCGCTCGTCGATGCGGTGGACGAACTCGCTCGCGAAGGCCCTGGCGACGTGCTCATCTTCCTGCCGGGCGAGCGCGAGATTCGCGAGGCGGCCGAGGCGCTGCGCAAGCATCATCCGGCGCATACCGAAATCCTGCCGTTGTTTGCGCGCCTGTCTGTGCAGGAGCAGGAACGTGTGTTCCGGCCGTCCAACGCGCGGCGCATCGTGCTGGCGACCAACGTGGCCGAGACCTCGCTGACGGTGCCCGGCATTCGCTACGTGGTCGATACGGGGCTGGCGCGCGTGAAGCGCTATTCGTATCGCAACAAGGTCGAGCAACTGCAGATCGAGCCGGTATCGCAGGCCGCGGCCAACCAGCGCGCCGGTCGTTGCGGCCGGGTCGCCGACGGCGTCTGCATTCGCCTGTATGACGAGGCGGATTTCATTGCGCGGCCGCGTTTTACCGATCCGGAAATCCTGCGTTCGTCGCTGGCGGCGGTCATCCTGCGCATGAAGGCGCTGCGGCTGACGGATGTCGAGCAGTTCCCCTTCATCGAGCCGCCGCTGGGCCGTGCCATTGCCGACGGCTATCAGCTGCTGCAAGAACTCGGGGCGGTCGACGATGAAAATGCGTTGACTCCGCTGGGCAAGCAGGTTGCCCGTCTGCCGCTGGACCCGCGCGTGGCGCGGATGATCCTGGCTGGCCGCGATCATCAATGCCTGCGCGAGATGCTGATCATCGCGAGTGCCTTGTCGGTGCAAGACCCGCGCGAGCGCCCGCAGGAACTGCAACAGCAGGCCGATCAGGCGCACCGGCAGTTCGCCGACGAAAAATCGGAATTCCTCGGCTGGGTGAAGCTCTGGAAGTGGTTTGAAGAAGCCGTTGCACACAAGAAGTCGAACAAGCAACTGCAGGACCAGTGCCGTTCGCACTTCCTGTCGCATGTGCGGTTGCGCGAATGGCGCGACGTGCATTCGCAGTTGCATACCACGGTGGCGGAGCAGGGCTGGAAGCTCAACGAATCCGATCCGACGTATGAGCAGTTACACCTGGCGTTGCTGACGGGCTTGCTCGGCAACATCGGAGTGCGCATCGAGGAGGCAGACGGAAAAGGCCGCGAATACCTCGGCGCGCGCGGCATCAAGTTCTTCCTTTGGCCGGGTTCGGTCATCGCGCGCAAGGCCGGTAAGTGGGTCGTGGCAGGCGAGTTGGTCGAGACCAGCCGCCTGTTCGGCCGCACGCTGGCGCGCATCGAGCCGGAATGGGTGGAAAAGGTCGGCGCGCATCTGTTGAAGGTGTCGTGGAGCGATCCGCATTGGGAAAAGAAGGCCGGCCAGGTGATGGCCTTCGAGCGGGGTACGCTGTACGGCCTGCCGATCTATCAACAGCGCCGTGTGCACTTCGGGCCGATGCAGCCGAAGGAGGCGCGCGAGATGTTCATCCGCCGTGCGCTGGTCGATGGCGAGTTCGAAACGCGCCTGCCGTTCTTCACGCACAACCAGCGCCTGGTGCGTGAGATCGAAAACCTCGAACACAAGTCACGCCGGCAAGACGTGCTGGTGGACGACGAACTGATCTACGCGTTCTACGATAGCCAGATTCCGGCGGACATCTACAACACCGTGTCGTTCGAGCGCTGGTATGCCGAAGCCGCCAGCGCGGGCGGCAAAAGCGGGCAGAAGCTGCTGTACCTGAATCGCGATGACCTCATGCGGCATGAGGCGGCCGGCATCACGACCGATCTGTTCCCGAAGGTGCTGCCGATTGCCGGCATCGACATGGGCCTGACGTATCACTTCGAGCCCGGCAGCCCGCGCGATGGGGTGACGCTCACCGTGCCGCTGTATGCGCTCAACCAGGTGCCCGCGCAGCGCACCGAATGGCTGGTGCCGGGCATGCTCAAGGAGAAGGTGCATCTGTTGCTGAAGAGTCTGCCGCAGAAGCTGCGCCGCCATTGCGTGCCGTTGCCAGACTACGCCGCCGGATTCGTGTCGCGCGTGCGGTTGGGCGATGGCGACCTGCTCGACCGCTTGATTGCCGACGTGCGGGAGCAGACCGGCATCGCGCTCAAGCGCGCCGACTTCAAGCTGGAGACGCTGCCCGCGCATCATTTCATGAACTTCAAGGTGATCGACGAGCACGGTCGCCAGCTCGACATGGGGCGCAATCTGGCCCAGTTGCGGGCGGAACTCGGCGGCCGCGCGCAGCAGACGTTCCAGTCGATCGCGGCACAGGATGCTGCCGTGGCCGGTGCCCAGAACGACGGCGCCAAGCCGGGAAAGGCAGGTAAGAGCGGCAAATCGGAAGCGCCGGCCAACGCCGCGCTGTACTCGGGCCTGACGACCTGGAACTTCGGCGAGTTGCCGGAACTGCTGGAAGTCCGCAAGGGCAACCAGACGCTGTTCGGCTACCCGGCACTTGTCGATGCCGGTGACCACTGCGATGTGGAAGTCTTCGATGATCCGGCGGAAGCTGCGCGCATCCATCGTCTGGGCTTGCGACGGCTGTTTGCGATCCAGCTGCGCGAACCGTTGAAATACCTGGAAAAGAACATCCCAGGCTTGTCGCAGATGGCGATCCAGTTCATGAACCTCGGTACGCAGGATGATCTGCGCGACCAGATTCTGGATGCCACATTGGAGCGCGCCTGCCTGCAAGACCCGCTGCCGACCGATGACGCCAGTTTCGGCGCGCGCAAGGACGAAAGCCGCGCGCGGCTGACGTTGCTGGCACAGGAGATTGCGCGGCTGGTCGGCGCCATCCTGGCCGAATACGCGCAACTGCCGCGCAAGCTGCAGATCGCCAAGCCGTTTGCCGCGGCCACCGCCGATATCGACGCACAGCTCAAGACGTTGATGCACAAGCGCTTTATCGAGGCGACGCCGTATGCGCAGTTGACGCACTTCCCCCGCTACCTGAAGGGCATCGCCCTGCGCATCGACAAGCTCAAGGCGGACCCGGCGCGCGACACGCAGCGCATGCAAGAGATGGCGCCGCTTATCCAGCAATATCAACGCGCGGAAAAGGCGCTGCGCGTGCAAGGGCAGGGCGGCAATGACCCGCGCATGGAGGAGTTCCGCTGGATGCTTGAGGAGTTGCGCATCGCCCTGTTTGCGCAGGAATTGCGCACGCCGGTGCCGATGTCGGTCAAGCGGCTGCAGAAGGTGTGGGAATCGATGCAGCGATAGCTGAGCGATGCGTTGTCGGGTGCTGAGAAAGTTCCCGTTTTCTTTTTTTGATTTGTGTCAGCGATGGCCTAAACGCCAGCGTTAAAATGAGTGGCTAAGTTGCTGAATCTTCTCGTTATGTCTGCCTTGCGCGTCTCGTTTGCCTCCCGTTGGTTTTCCACACTGGTCCTGTCGGCCGCTGCGCTCATGGCAGCGCATGCGGCGCGTGCCGAAGTCGTCACCGTACTCAATTCGGGCGACGCAAGCGTCTCTTTGATCGACAAGGACACCCGCAAGGTGCTGGAGACGTTCCCAATCGGCAAGGAGCCGCATCACCTGATCGCCACGCCCGACGAAAAGTCGTTGATCGTCGCGAACGCAGTGGGCAACGACCTCGTGTTCCTCGACCCCGTAACCGGCAAGATTCAGCAGCGCGTGCCGCGCATCGACGATCCGTATCAGATTGGCTTCTCGCCGGACCAGAAGTGGTTTCTGACCACCGGCAACCGTCTGGATCGCATTGACATTTACCGCTGGGACGGCCATGCGCTGACCATCGCCAAACAGATTCCAGCGGCGAAGACGCCCAGCCACATTGCCTTTACCGCCGACAGCAAGATCGCGTTCGTGACCGTGCAGGATTCCAACGAGGTGATGGCCATCGACCTGCCCACGCAGAACGTGATGTGGCGCATGACCATTGGTTCTGCGCCGGCCGGCGTGTGGGTGACGACCGATCAGAAATACCTGCTGGTCGGCATGACCGGCGCCGATTACGTCGAAGTGATCGATTGGCACAACCGCACCAGCGTCAAGCGCATTCCGACCGGCAAGGGCGCGCATAACTTCCGCGCGCTGGGCGACAAGCGCCACTTGTTCCTGTCGAACCGCGTGTCGGGCACGATCAGCATCATCGATCAGCAAACGCTGACCAAGGTGGGCGACATCACCGGCCTGCCGCCCGGTCCTGACGACATGGAGTTGACCGCCGACGGCAAGCAGCTTTGGGTGACTTGCCGTTGGGCCAAGCGCGTGGCGATCGTCGATGTTGCCAGCCGCAAGGTTGTGGAAGAGATCAAGGTCGGGCGCTCGCCGCACGGCATTTACTTCCGCTCGCGCGCTCCGCTGATCTGAGTTCTACGACGATGAAATCCGGCCTGTCGATGTTGCGCAAGGCCGCCGCCACGGTGGCGCTGGGGCTGTGTGCGTTGGCTACGGCGGCCCCCGGTGGGGTGAATGCCGGCGCATGCAAAGGCACCGTCTACCTGACGTTCGATAGCGGCAGCATGAGCCAAGCGCAGTTGATTGCCGACACGCTGCGCCGCCATCGCATCCACGCCACGTTCTTCCTCGCCAACGAAAAGACCATCCACGGCGACAGCACGCTGGATGACGGTTGGGCACCGTATTGGAAATCGCTTGCTGCCGACGGCCACGCCTTCGGTACGCACACCTTCGATCACGTCTACTACAAGGGCGAGGCGGGTGCGGGTAAGGTCCGCTTCCGGCCGCAGTTTGGCGAGCAGGGCAGCCGCAATGTCGTGTGGGGCGAGCCTGAATTCTGCGCGGAGCTCAAACGCAGCGCCGAGCGGTTCAAGGCCATGACTGGTCAGCCGATGGACCCGCTGTGGCGGGCGCCGGGAGGTCACCTGTCGGCGACGACCGAGGCCTGGGCCAAGCAATGCGGGTTTGCGCATGTGGCTTGGGCGCCCGCCGGTTTTCTGGGTGACGAGTTGCCGTCAGACCGTTATCCGAACGACGCCTTGCTGCAGAAGGCACTGTCCAACCTGCGCGATGGCGACATCACCATGGCGCATCTGGGCATCTGGTCGCGCAAGGATCCGTGGGCGCCCGCTGACCTCGAACCGCTGATCACAGGTCTGGAGCACAAGGGTTTCTGCTTTGCCACGCTGCGTGATCATCCGCAATACAAGGCCTGGTTTGCTGCTCATGCCGCATCGGCGGCACGCTGACATGTTCGACTGGATCGCCGACACCTTCACCCAAGCGCAGGACGTACTGTTTCAGCACGTCGTGATGCCGATCACCTATGCCGTCGGCCTGGGTGGTTACGTCGAAGATGCCTACCCCGGCACCGAATGGCTGCTCATGGGCCTCGTGCAGATCGCGGTCCTGCTGCTGATTTTCCGTCCGCTCGAGCGTTGGCGCCCGGTGGAGCCGCTGGAAGATCGCAAGGCCGTGCGCGCCGACATCTTCTACACGCTTTTTCACCGCCTGGGTTTCTTCCCGCTGCTGCTGTTCTTCACGCTGCAGCCGCTGATTGACGACCTCGACGGCAAGCTCCGCTTCTGGGGCTGGGCGCATCTGAACGTGGAGGACTGGTGGCCGGGCGTTACGTCCGTCGCCGCCGTCAGCTTTCTGGTCTATCTAGTGTTGTTCGACCTGCTCGACTACTGGTATCACCGCCTGTCACACAAGTTTCACTGGTGGTGGAACCTGCATTCGCTGCATCACAGTCAGCAACAGATGACGCTGTGGTCGGATGACCGTAACCACATCCTCGACGATGTGCTGCGCGGCGCGGTGTTTGCAATCGCAGCGCTGGTGATTGGAGTGGAGCCCTCGCAGTACGTGCTGCTGGTTGCTATCTCACAGTTGCTGCAGAGCCTGCAACACGCCAACGTGCGGCTGCATTTCGGCTGGCTTGGCGACCGGCTGCTGATCTCGCCGCGCTTTCATCGGCTGCATCACGCCATCGGGCTGGGGCATGAGGTGCCCGGCAAGCCTGGTGTGCTGGGCGGCTGCAATTTTGGCGTGCTGTTCCCATGGTGGGACATGCTGTTCGGCACCGCCATCTTCTCGCCGGAGTACCACGCCACCGGTATCCGCGATCAGCTTCCCGCGCCCCACGGGCACTCGCGCGACTACGGGCGCGGCGTGCTGCGTCAGCAGTGGCTCGGCGTTAAGCGCCTGTTCGGTCGCGCCTAAGGCCTTCGCGGGGCGGCGCCTGCGTAATTTCTGCGCGCTGTGCTAGGCTGTCCGCTCCCGGATTTTCCGACTTCTGCATGAACGACCTGATTCGCTCATTTGGCCGCGCGCTGCTTTCGCAACTGCATCCGCGCATGCTGTTCCTGACTGTCATGCCGTTTGTCGTGGCTGTCGTTGTTTGGGGCGGCGTGCTGTATTTTGGCTGGGATGCCATGAACGGCATGGCCCGCAACGCCGTGGAAGGCTGGGCCTTCATGGGCTGGATCAAGAGCGGCCTGAACGCTATCGGCATGGCAGGGCTGTGGTCGGCCATCGCGCCGCTGCTCGTCATCACCTTGCTCGTACCGGTAATCGTCGTGTCGATTCTTGTGCTGGTAAGTGTGGCGTCGGTGCCGGTGGTCATGCGTTTTCTTGATCGGAGCTATCCGCAGCTCGAACGTCGCAAGGGCGGCTCGTTGCTGGGCAGCCTGACGCATGCGCTGCTGTGCACGCTGGTGGTCATTCTCGTGGCCATGGTCACGCTGCCGTTGTGGCTGGTTCCTCCGTTTTTTGCGCTGATCCCGCCGCTGCTGTGGGGCTGGCTCACGTACCGCTTGATGACGTACGACGCGCTGGCTGACCACGCTACGGCAGAAGAGCGCCGCGCGATCATGCAGCGCTATCGGCTGCCGCTCCTTGGCATTGGCGTGGCTGTTGGCATGCTGGGCTCGGCGCCGACGCTGCTGTGGGTATCGTCGGTGGTGACGATTGTGCTGTTTCCGATCATCGCCATCGCGGTCATCTGGCTGTATGTGCTGATCTTTATTTTCTCGGCGCTGTGGTTCGGCCATTTCTGCTTGCGTGCGCTGACGCGTCTGCGCGCCGAAGCGCCGCCTGCGCGCATGGTCGAGGCCAGCGTGATAGAAGTTACGACCATTGAACTGCCTCGCGAATAATCAGAAACCATCGGAACTGACATGGCTTTCGGCATGATCATCATCGGCGACGAGATTCTCTCTGGCCGCCGCGAAGACAAACACCTGCGCAAGCTGATCGAAGTGCTTGGCGAGCGCGGCCTGACATTGGAGTGGGCCGAGTACGTCGGGGACCAGCCCGCGCGCATTACGAACGTACTCAAGCGTACGTTCGCCAGCGACGACGTGGTGTTCTGCACTGGCGGCATTGGCGCCACCCCCGATGACCACACGCGCCAGTGCGCCGCTGCTGCGCTAGGCGTGCCGTTGGAGCTGCATCCGGAAGCGCGCGAGCAGATCACGCTGCGCATCATCGAGTCGGCCAACGGTGACCCGGTCAAGGCTGATGTCTCCACGCCCGAAAACCAGCACCGCTTCAAGATGGGTGAGTTTCCGCAGGGCGCGCGCATCATCCCGAACAGCTATAACCGCATCCCTGGTTTCTCGGTCGGGCATCACCATTTCGTTCCGGGTTTTCCGGTGATGGCCTGGCCGATGATGGAGTGGGTGCTCGACACCTATTACGCCGATCAATTCCACCGCGCACCGCGCGAGGAACGCTCGTTCCTGGTGTTCGGCTTGCCGGAGTCGCGGCTCACACCGCTGATGGAGCGCATTGAAGCAGAGTTCGATGGCGTGAAGGTCTTCAGCCTGCCAAGCGTAGGCGATGCGGCGCGTGGGGAGCGCTATGCCCGCTCGCACATCGACCTTGGTGTAAAAGGCGCACCGGAAGCCGTGGCGCGCGCCTATGTGATGCTGCGGGAGGGCGCGTTGGCGCTAGGCGGAGAAATTTTTGAAGCTGGAGTCCCCGCCAATTCCTGACGTCGTATTTCGTTAGGCGCCGTGCCAGGGCAGACCGCGGAAGCACCAACCTTCGACGGTCTTACGATGGCCTTCGCTGTCTTTGGCGCCCTCGAAACCTTCCAGCACATCCATCGCCGCCGTATAGCCAGCCTGCGCAGCCGCAGCGGCTGCGTGCTTGGAGCGCGCCGCGCTGCGGCACAGGAACAGCACCGGGGCGTCCTTCGGAACGGCAGCTTCCAGGGCGCTCAGGAAGTTGGCGTTGCGCACGCCGCCGGGATACTGATTCCATTCCACATGCACGAACTGGCCGGGCGAGATGTCGGGCGTGCCCACCCAGTCGAGTTCCGCACGCGTTCGTACGTCCACCAAGCGCGCTTGCGGGTCGGCGGCGAGCAGCGCAGCAGCCTCCTGTGGCGACAGCGCGCCGAAGTACGGCAACCGGTAAGCCTCGCGGCGGGCGGCGGCGGCTTCCAGCAGGGACTCACGGGTGAGCGTGGTAGCGGTCATGGTGATCGAGAGAAAAGGGAAACAGTCATTTTAGTGCCGCCATCACATCGCGCGGGCAAAAATCCCCGTATTGGTGCGACCGTGCCTTTGAAGCACTGAATCAGTGCGCGGCCAAGTATTTTGCACTAGTGTGGTGCGTTGACTATGCTGCTAGGACAGCTGCTCCGCCCTTGAGGCCCAATCACCGCCTCCCGAAGCGACCGGCATGCAAGGCGCGCGCACCGTGTCAGGCATGGACTGGGGCAGTCCTGCACTGTTTGCGGGAGCGCCTGCGCCTTATCAAGCGGGAATTGGCATAGTTTCTGCTAAGATTCCCGCGGTCTTTTTCGGGGGCGTCCGTTAGTGGCGGACGGTCTTGCTGGAAAGAAGATGTTTCGGAGTGAGGGCGAGTCGCCGCCGATTGCGCAGCGATCCGTCACACAACCGGCTCACAATACTTTGCGTTATTGCGCTACCAGGAGAATGGCATGTCCCAAAGCATTGCAGACGTGATGAAGCTCGTGAAGGAAAACGACGTCAAGTTCGTCGATTTCCGCTTCACCGATACCAAGGGTAAGGAGCAGCACGTCTCGGTCCCCGTTTCGCACTTCGACGAAGACAAGTTCGAAAGCGGCCACGCATTCGACGGCTCGTCGATCGCCGGCTGGAAAGGCATCGAAGCGTCGGACATGCTGCTGGTGCCGGATGCAAACACCGCGCACATCGACCCGTTCTACGAAGAGCCGACCCTGGTTCTGACCTGCGACGTGGTCGAGCCGTCGGACGGCAAGGGCTACGACCGCGACCCGCGCTCGATCGCCAAGCGCGCTGAAGCCTACCTGAAGAGCACCGGCCTGGGCGACACCGCCTACTTTGGTCCGGAACCCGAATTCTTCATCTTCGACGGCGTGACCTGGAACATCGACATGCAGGGTTGCTTCGTGAAGATCCATTCCGAAGAAGCTCCGTGGTCGTCGGGCAAGGACTTCGAACACGGCAACTCGGGCCACCGTCCGGGCAAGAAGGGCGGCTACTTCCCGGTCGCCCCGATCGACACGTTCCAAGACATGCGCTCGGAAATGTGCCTGATTCTGGAATCGCTGGGCATTCCGGTCGAAGTGCACCACCACGAAGTGGCAGGCCAAGGCCAGAACGAAATCGGCACGAAGTTCAGCACGCTGGTGCAACGCGCCGACTGGACGCAGCTGCAAAAGTACGTGATCCAGAACGTCGCGCACACGTACGGCAAGACCGCCACGTTCATGCCGAAGCCGGTCGTCGGCGACAACGGTTCGGGCATGCACGTTCACCAGTCCGTGTGGAAGGACGGCCAGAACCTGTTCGCAGGCAACGGCTACGCTGGTCTGTCGGAGTTCGCGCTGTACTACATCGGCGGCATCATCAAGCACGCCCGCGCGTTGAACGCCCTGACCAACCCGGGTACGAACTCGTACAAGCGCCTGGTGCCGGGCTTCGAAGCTCCGGTCAAGCTGGCTTACTCGGCACGTAACCGCTCGGCTTCGATCCGTATTCCGTACGTTGCGAACCCGAAGGGCCGCCGTATCGAAACCCGCTTCCCGGATCCGCTGATGAACCCGTACCTGGGCTTCTCGGCACTGCTGATGGCCGGTCTGGATGGCGTGCAGAACAAGATCCACCCGGGCGAAGCAGCCGACAAGAACCTGTACGACCTGCCGCCGGAAGAAGACGCAAAGATCCCGACCGTGTGCTCCAGCCTGGATCAGGCCCTCGAGTACCTGGACAAGGACCGCGAATTCCTGACCCGCGGTGGTGTGTTCTCCAATGCAATGCTGGATGCCTACATTGAACTGAAGATGGAAGAAGTCACGCGCTTCCGCATGACGACGCACCCGCTCGAGTTCGAGATGTACTACTCGCTGTAATCTGCGAGCGCCCCGGGCAATGTGTCGGGGCGAAGAGACGGTTGTGAGAGGGGGGCGGCGCAGGTCGCCCTTCCTTTTTGTGAAGCGGAGTTTTGTGGCTAGAATGAGCGTCCGCCGGACTCCGGCGCCCGATCGACGTATCCGCCAGGTTCCATTCATGTTCCGTCCTTCCCCACGCATCGCATCCGGACTGGTTGCCGCCGCCGCGGCGGTGTTTGCCACGCTGTCCGTGCAGGCACCCGCGTACGCTGATGATGTCTATCTGTGCACCGGCCCGAATGGCGTGCCGGAGTATCGCAACAGCGGCAACGTGAAAGGCTGCAAGAAGCTGACACTGCCCGATGTGGTGACCGTGCCTGGCACGCGTAGCCCGCGCAGTGCTGGAGCGGCACCGGCACCGGCGCAAAACAATGCGGGCGGTGGCTTCCCCCGCGTGGACAACGCCACGCAGAAGGCGCGGGACGGCGAACGCCGCCAGGTGCTGGAGGCCGAGCTGGCAGACGAGGAGCGCAAGCTCCAGGCGTTGAAGGCCGAATACAACAACGGTCAGCCCGAGCGCCAGGGCAACGAACGTAACTATCAGAAGTATCTGGACCGCACCGCGCAGTTGAAGGGCGACATCGAACGCAGCCAAGCCAATGTCGATTCCATCCGCCGGGAGCTGGGCAATCTCAAGGAGTAGGTGAGCCATGCGTCGACTGATCCGCAAAGCGGCACGCCGCGATGAACAGGAACAGACGACGCCATCTGCGCCGTCAGCGTCCGCCGCGCGTGAGGCGGCCGGAGGCGACCCCATCGACGGGCCGCCACCCATTCCGTTTTCACATGGTGCGCCGCCATTGTTCCCTGGGCTCGACGCGGCGCCCAATCCCATCCTCTTCGTCCGCCATCCTGCGCTGACAATCTTCTACGCCAATCCCGCCGCTGAAGCCGCGCTGGCCGTGTCACGCCGGCAGTTGGTGGAGATGTCGCTGTACGAGCTGTTTGTTGACCCGTCCGAACTGGCCGAGATGATTGCCACCGTGGCAGCCCGCCAATTCGATGCCAAGCGGCGCGACGTCTCGCTCGACCGTTTGGGCCACGAACCGCTGCACGCGCACGCTGTCGTGGGCGCACTCGACTTTGCGCCTGCGTCAGTGCTGCTTGAGCTGCTGCCCAACGAGCAGAAGATCCGCAGCGAGCGCGAAGAGCGCCTGCTGGACCTGACCTCCGCCAACAAAGAGCTGATCCGCAATCTGGCACACGAGATCAAGAATCCGTTGGGCGGCATTCGCGGCGCCGCACAGTTGCTGGAGTTCGAACTGCCCGAGCGCTCCCTGCGCGAGTACACGCAGGTCATCATCAAGGAGTCCGATCGGCTGCAGACGCTGGTTGACCGCCTGCTTGAGCCGCACCGGCATCCACATATCGTCGGCGATGTGAACATCCACGAGGTACTGGAGCGCGTGCGCTCCGTGGTGCTGGCGGAGTTTCCGCAGGGCCTCGAGATCGTGCGCGACTACGACGCGAGCCTGCCGGAGTTTCGCGGTGACAAGGAGCAGCTGATTCAGGCTGTGCTCAACATCGTGCACAACGCGGCGCATGCGCTTGGCGCTCGGATTGCGCAGGGCGATGGCGAAATCATCCTGCGCACGCGCGTTGCGCGCAAAGTTACGATTGCAAAGCGTCTTTACAAGCTGGCATTGGACTTGCATGTAGTGGACAACGGTCCTGGTATCCCGGACGACATCCGCGAGCGAATCTTCTTCCCGCTGGTGTCAGGAAGGGAGGGGGGAAGTGGGCTGGGCCTGACACTCGCGCAGACGTTCGTGCAGCAGCATGACGGCCTGATCGAATGCGAGAGCAGGCCAGGTCAGACGGATTTCCGCATTCTCGTACCGTTGCACTGAAGCGTCACTGCTTCAACAACGCAGCGCGAGACGGCCCAGGCGAGACGAAGTCAAGCAGACGAACCAACACATGAAGCCAATCTGGATAGTCGACGACGATCAATCCATCCGCTGGGTCCTAGAGAAGGCGCTGGCACGCGAAAGCCTGCTCTCGCGCAGCTTTACCAACGTGCGCGACGCGCTCAACGCGCTCGACGAAGAAACGCCGCAAGTCCTGATCTCCGACGTCCGCATGCCCGGCGGCTCGGGGCTGGATCTGCTGCAGGCCATCAAGGCAAAGCACCCGGGGCTGCCGGTCATCATCATGACCGCGTATTCCGATCTCGACAGTGCCGTGGCGGCGTTCCAGGGCGGCGCGTTCGAATATCTCGCCAAGCCGTTTGACGTGGATCGCGCAGTCGAACTGATCCGCCGTGCGCTGGAAGAGAGCCTGCGCGAAGAGGAGATCGATGATCGCCTGAGCGATGCGCCGGAGATCCTCGGACAGGCGCCGGCCATGCAGGACGTGTTCCGCGCGATCGGGCGGCTGTCGCAGTCCAACGTGACGGTGCTGATCACCGGCGAATCCGGCACGGGTAAGGAACTGGTGGCTCGGGCGCTGCATAAGCACAGCCCACGCGCCAGCGGCCCGTTTATCGCGCTGAATACGGCGGCGATTCCGAAAGACCTGCTCGAATCCGAGCTGTTCGGCCACGAGCGTGGCGCATTTACCGGCGCGCAGACCATGCGTCGCGGGCGCTTCGAGCAAGCCGAGGGCGGCACGCTCTTCCTCGATGAAATCGGCGATATGCCGTTCGATCTGCAAACGCGATTGCTGCGCGTTCTGTCGGACGGGCACTTCTATCGCGTGGGCGGTCACAACCCGCTCAAGGCCAACGTGCGCGTCATCGCGGCCACGCACCAGAATCTTGAAACACGCGTCAAGGACGGCCTGTTCCGCGAAGACTTGTTCCACCGCCTGAACGTAATCCGTCTGCGCTTGCCGGCACTGCGCGAGCGTCCGGAAGACATCACGTTGTTGGCGCGCCATTTCCTGCAGAAGAGTGCCAAGGAGCTGGGCGTCGAGCCCAAGCGCATGTCGGACGATGCGCTGGCGCACATCGCTACGCTGCCGTTCCCCGGCAACGTGCGGCAACTGGAAAACCTCTGCAACTGGCTGACCGTGATGGCGCCGGCGCAGACGATCGAAACCAAGGATTTGCCGGCCGACCTCGTGCGTGGCAACGCGCAGATGCTGCCCACCATGGGCGAGACCACTTCGCGCCCGGCAGTCATTGGCGAACCGTCTCTTGGTGGGGAACCTTATGGTGCTCCGCCGTCGGTCGACACGCTGTTCTCCAACACGTCCGTGGGCGGGTCAATTGCGGCTGGTTGGGAGCGGGCGCTTGCGGGCGAGGCGAAGGCCATGCTGGAAGCGGGGCAGCCCGACGTCATGGACGCCCTCACGCGTCGCTTTGAGAAGGCGATCCTCGAGGCTGCGCTTGGTGTCACGCGCGGCCGTCGTGTCGAGGCCGCAACTCGGCTGGGTATTGGTCGCAACACCATCACGCGCAAATTGCAGGAGCTGGGCTTCGACTGACGCACGGTCAGCAAGGCCAGTCCACTGAATATCGTCGAGCTTGGCGATTGGGATTGGGCGGATTTCCGATACGGGAGTCCGCCCCTTTTTTTTGTGTGCCGCGAACGCTTGTCGCGCTTAATGCAGCTTGTGCTTGAGCTGGGACAGCTCTTCGTGGGCGCGCATCACGGCAGATTCCACCGCGTGGTCCACCTTGCCAGAGGCGTTCTGGCAGGCCGTCTTCGCGCGATCGGAATACGCCTCGAGCTTGTCGATGGCCTCGACAAAGGTCTGCAGATCTTCAGCGCCTTCCAGACGCGCGTGGCATTCGCGCGCCTGGTCGTCCAGCTGCTGGATCGTTTGCTTTAGCGAATCGGGTACATCCTTGTGCGAGGCACAGGTCCGGGCCAGTTCCGCGATGGTGCTTTCCGCATGTTCAAGACGCTGGCGCAGTTTTTCTGTTTGCATGGACGGGCTCCTGTCGGTTGCGTGAAAAGGCGTTGGTGCCGCATGCACCGTTATGAGGCGGTCACATGATGCAAGGCGGTGCAACGCCCAATTTCGGCGCGAGCGATGTGCCGCTTGCGGCGCGGGAGCGATGGGCTTTGTCGTGCTGTGAAGCTGCTGTATCAGCTGCGCGGTGCGGGCAGGGCCAGGGAGCGTGTTTGCAGGATGCGCTCGGCGACTTCAGCAAAGCCGCCGCCGCCCTCGGCTTCTGTGAGGTAAGCGGGTGGCATGGGTAGCGTATCCATCACGTCCAGCACGTTGGCCACACCCACGGAGAGCGGGAAGAATTCAAACATTGCTGCATCGTTGGCGGAGTCGCCCACGAACACCCAACGGTCGCGCTCGGCATGCAGGTCAAGGCCGAATGCGCGGCGCGCGAGCGAAACGCTGGCGCTGAGCTTGTCGTGCTTGCCGAACCAGCCGTTGACGTGAATCGAGCTGACGGTGGCATGCATCCCGTGCGTGCGCATGATGTCGACGATGTGCTGCACGGCGTGCTGCGGCAGCGGCGGGACTTGTTCGGCGTGGTCGACAGCGAGATCCGCAGCGTGCCATGCCTGGTCTGTCGCGAGGGCTGAACCCGGCACCGCACGCCTGATCTCCGCACCGATTTCGCGGATGCGCTCAAGGTTGCGCGCGCGGGTTTGCGCGTCATCCACAAAATCCACAGCCAGATGCCCGCGCGAATCGACGCGCATGGCAAAGGCGCCGTTTTCTCCGATCACGGCATCAACGGGCCACAGCCGCGCAATGACTTCGCACCACGCAATCGACCGGCCCGTGACCGGCACGACTTTGATGCCGGCACGATGCAGCCGCTCCAGCGCCGAATAGGTCTGCGCGGGCAGCTTGCCGCGCGTGGTAAGCGTGCCGTCGACGTCGGTGAAGACGCCCGTGATATTGCGCAGTGCGTCATCCGGGAGCTGATGGAGGGGCAGCGGAACGCGTCGTTCGGCGATGACCGGCGTGGTTCCAGGCGAGTCCGGAGCGGCAGGAGTGGCGGGCGGGGCGAGCATGCTGCGGGCGCAATAAAGTAGTGTCTTCAATCCATTCTAACGGCCGTTGCAAGCCAAACCTTGGAGGGATTTCCCGATTTCTTTGTGACAGAAAGCCAAGTAACATCCCGCTGTCATAAAAATGACCGACCGTGCATATACAGTCGGCGCGCCGTGGGCGGAGCGAGGGAGCCCGCCGGGTCGAAACAAGGAGAAATGATGTCGATCAAGAAGATTGCGGGGGCGGCGGCAGTTCTGGCCGCGTGTACGTTTGCGCAGGGCGCGTACGCAGTGACGGAAATCCAGTGGTGGCATTCGATGGAAGGCGCCTTGAACGACAAGGTGAATGAGATCGCCACCAAGTTCAACGCCAGCCAGTCCGACTACAAGATCGTGCCGGTCTACAAGGGCCAATACGATGAATCGCTGGCCGCCGGCATCGCGGCCTTCCGCGCCGGCAATGCACCGGCCATCCTGCAAGTCTTCGAAGTCGGTACCGCAACGATGATGAACGCCAAGGGCGCCATCGTGCCGGTAGCCAAGATCATGAAGGACGCTGGCGAGAAGTTTGACCCGAAGGCCTATGTGCCGGCCGTGGCGGGTTACTACACGTCGAACAAGGGCGAGATGCTGTCTTTCCCGTTCAACAGCTCGACGACGATCATGTATTACAACAAGGACGCCTTCAAGAAGGCCGGCCTTGACCCGAACAAGCCGCCCGCAACGTGGCAGGAAGTGGCTGTCGACGCAGCCAAGCTGAAGGCGGCGGGCGTGCCTTGCGGTTACACGACCGACTGGCAATCGTGGGTGCATCTGGAGAGCTTCTCGGCATGGCACAACGTGTCGTTCGCGACCGAGAACAACGGTTTTGGCGGTGCCAAGGCTCGCCTGAACTTCAACGGCCCGGTGCAGATCAAGCACATCGAGAACCTGCTCGACATGCAGAAGAAGGGTTACTTCACCTACGCCGGCCGCAAGGACGAGCCGAAGGCGAAGTTCATCGCGGGGGAGTGCGCCATGCACACGGGTTCGTCGGCCGCGCTGGCGAACATCCGCAAGAACGCCAAGTTCAATTTCAGCCCCGCGCCGCTGCCGTACGAAGCAGGCGTGGCGGGCGCGCCGCAGAACACGATCATCGGCGGCGCTTCGCTGTGGGTGATGGGCGGCCACAAGGCTGAGGAGTACAAGGGCGTGGCGAAGTTCTTCTCGTTCCTGTCGCGTCCCGAAGTGCAGGCTGACTGGCACCAGTCGACGGGCTATCTGCCCGTGACCCTGGAAGCGTATGAGCTGACCAAGAAGTCCGGCTTTTATGAGAAGAACCCCGGCGCCGACGTGGCCGTGAAGCAGATGATCGTCAAGACCACCGACAAGTCGCGCGGTATCCGTCTGGGCAACTTCCCGCAGATCCGTCAGGTGATCGACGAAGAGCTGGAATCCGTCTGGGCCGGCAAGAAGGCGCCCAAGGAGGCGCTGGACACTGCAGTGTCACGCGGCAACGAGCTGCTCGTCCGCTTCGAGAAGACCGTCAAGGAATAAGCGCCGATTCGGCGCTCGTCTAAACCGCCGGCCTCGTGCGCTCGCACCGGCCGGCGGTGCGTTTTTGGAATGTCGCATGGAAAAACGCGTCGTTTTTCGGTCGCGCTGGCTGCCGTATGTGCTGGTGGCCCCGCAGATCGTCATCACTCTGGTGTTCTTCTTCTGGCCGGCCGGGCAGGCGCTTTACCAGTCGCTGCTGCGCCAGGATGCCTTCGGCATCAACCTCGAATTCGTGGGGCTGGAGAACTTTCGTGATCTCTTTGCTGATCCGACCTATCTCGGTTCGTTCCAGACCACGGCGGTATTCGCCATTGGCGTTGCGCTGGTTGGTCTTGGCACCTCGCTGGCGCTGGCGTATTTTGCCGATCGCGCGCTGCGTGGCGCCACGTTCTATAAGACCTTGCTGATCTGGCCGTACGCGATTGCGCCGGCCGTCGCGGGCGTGCTGTGGAGCTTCCTGTTCAACCCATCACTGGGCATCGTCTCGTTCGTGATCCGCAAGATGGGCGTGGACTGGAACTTCGTGCTCAACGGCGGCCAAGCGCTGACGCTGGTGGTCATCATCGCGGCGTGGAAGCAGATCAGCTACAACTTCCTCTTCTTCCTGGCAGGGCTGCAAAGCATTCCGAAGTCGCTGATCGAAGCGGCCGCCATTGACGGTGCCGGGCCGTGGAGGCGCTTCTGGTCGATCGTTTTTCCGCTGCTGTCGCCCACTACGTTCTTCCTAATGGTGGTGAACGTTGTGTATGCGTTCTTCGACACCTTCGCCATCATCGATTCGGTCACGCAGGGCGGCCCGTTCAAGGCGACGGAGACGCTGGTGTTCAAGGTTTATCAAGACGGCGTGCGCGGCCTCGACATCGGTGGATCGGCAGCGCAGTCGGTGATCCTCATGGGCTTGGTCATCGTGCTGACGATCGTTCAGTTCCGTTATGTTGAACGCAAAGTCCAATACTGAAAGGAGGGCAACCGCATCATGATTGAACGCCGTCCGTTCCTAGACTTCCTCACCCACGTCGTGTTGATTCTCGGTGTGATCGTCGTGGCGTTTCCTGTGTACGTCGTATTTGTCGCGTCGTCGTTGACGGCCGAAGACGTGCTGCAGGCGCCCATGTCGCTGATCCCCGGTCCGCACCTCATCGAAAACTACCGCACGGTGCTCACATCGGGTATGGGCAACTCGGCCACGCCGGTCGGCACCATGCTCATGAACAGCCTGATCATGGCACTGGGCATCTCGCTCGGGAAGATCGCCATCTCCATCATCTCGGCGTTTGCGATCGTCTATTTCAAGTTCCCGCTGCGCAAGACGTTCTTCTGGCTCATCTTCGTCACGCTGATGCTGCCGGTGGAAGTTCGGATCCTGCCCACGTACAAGGTGGTGTCGGACCTTGGCATGCTGAACAGCTACGCTGGCCTGACGATTCCGATCATTGCGTCGGCCACGGCCACGTTCCTGTTTCGGCAGTTCTTTTTGACTATTCCCGATGAACTTGCGGAAGCCGCGCGCATCGATGGCGCGGGCCCTCTCAAGTTCTTTTGGGACGTGGTGCTGCCGCTCTCGCGCACCAGCATCGCGGCATTGTTCGTGATCCAGTTCATCTACGGCTGGAACCAGTATCTCTGGCCGCTCCTGATCACGACGGAAAAGAACATGACGCCCATTGTGCTGGGCGTGACGCAAATGATCTCCCGCTCCGGCGATTCCGCCACCGACTGGAACCTGCTGATGGCCACCGTGATGCTGGCCATGTTGCCGCCCGCGGCAATCGTGATCGGGATGCAGCGGTGGTTCGTGAAGGGCCTCGTCGAAACCGAAAAGTAAAAGACGCAAGATGGCAAAACTTTCGCTACGCAACGTTCAGAAGCACTACGCCAACCTCCAGGTCGTGCACGGCATCGACATGGAAATCGGCGACGGGGAGTTCATCGTCATCGTCGGCCCCTCGGGCTGCGGCAAGTCCACGCTGCTGCGCATGGTGGCGGGCCTCGAGCCCATCACCGGCGGCGAAGTTTGGATCGGCGACCGTGTCGTCAACGAGTTGGAGCCGGCCGAGCGCGACATCGCGATGGTGTTCCAGAACTACGCGCTGTATCCGCACATGAGCGTGTTCGACAACATGGCTTATGGCTTAAAGATTCGCGGCTTGCCCAAGAGCGATATTCAAGCGCGTGTGGAACAGGCTGCGGGCATTCTCGAGCTGGGCAAGCTGCTGGATCGCAAGCCGCGTCAGCTCTCGGGCGGGCAACGCCAGCGTGTGGCCATGGGTCGGGCGATCGTGCGTGAACCGGCTGTGTTTTTGTTCGACGAACCGCTCTCCAACCTGGATGCCAAGCTGCGCGTGCAGATGCGTCTGGAGCTGAAGGATCTGCATCGCCGTCTGCGCACGACGAGCCTGTACGTCACGCACGATCAGGTCGAAGCCATGACGCTGGCCGATCGCATGATGGTCCTCAACGGTGGCCGGGTCGAGCAGATCGGCACACCGCTTGAGGTGTACTCGCGTCCGGCCAGCACGTTCGTGGCCGGTTTCATCGGCTCGCCGCCGATGAACCTCGTGCCCGTGTCGCGCAACGCTGGCGGCGGCACGCAGATCCGCGTGGATGGTGCGAAGGAGGGCGACGCGCCCGCCACCCTCGGCCACCTGCCGATGGGTCTTCACCTGCCCGAACACGTGTTGATGGGGCTACGCCCAGAACACATCGAGCCGTGCTCGGCTGACCAGGCCATCGCCTTGATCGACGTGCGCGTCGTCGAAGCCCTTGGAGCCGACGCGTTTGCATACGGCACGCTGGCGGGTCATCCGGTCGTGGTCCGCCTGGAGCCGCATGCCAGCGTAAAAGCCGGGGACAAACTGCCCATCACCGCGTCGGCCGAGCACCTGCACTGGTTCGACCCGCAAACCACGCGCCGCATCGAGGCGCTGGCATGACCGGCGCGCGCGCACTGCCGGCCTGGCCGTATCCGCGTGCTATTGCGCACCGCGGCGCGGGCAAGCTGGCGCCGGAGAACACGCTGGCAGCCTTCCGCCATGGGGCGTCGTTCGGCTATCGCATGTTCGAGTTCGATGTGAAGCTCTCAGGCGACGGCGCGTCGGTCCTGTTGCACGACGCCACGCTGGATCGCACCACGAACGGCGCGGGCCGTTTTGATGCGCTCACGCTCGGTCAGATCGCGCAGCTGGATGCAGGCAGTTGGCACAGCCCCGCCTACGCCGGCGAGCCGGTGCCCACGCTGGCAGCCATCGCGCGCTACCTTCGCGCCAACAGCTTCCTTGCCAATATCGAGATCAAGCCGGTGCCAGGCGCGGAGTGGCGCACCGGCGCGGCGGTTGCACTGGATGCCCGCACACTGTGGGCCGGCGCCGCCGTGCCGCCGCTGCTGTCGTCGTTTTCCGAAGATGCGCTGGCTGCCGCGCGCGCGGCGGTGCCGGAGTTGCCACGGGCGTTGCTGCTCCACAAGCTCCCGGCCGATTGGCTCGATCGCCTGCGCGCATTGGATTGTGTTGCGCTCGACGCCAACCACCGAGAACTGACGCCGGAAATCATTGACGAGGCACACGCCGCAGGCTTTCGCGTCTGCTGCTATACCGTCAACGACCCGGATCGTGCGCAGTGGCTCTGGAGCGCGGGACTGGACGGCTTGATCACCGATTGGGTGGACCGTATCTCGCCCGCATGAATGTGATGGAAGCATGGCTTTGACGTGGCAATGACAAGCGTCGTTTGTCACGTCAAAGAATCGGAATATTGCTTATAAACATGCTATGCTTCCCCTCCGTGAAGACTTAGGTCCTTCCCGCACAACTTGTCTGTAAAAGCTGTCTCGGTACCTCCTCTCTGCCATGCGCGATCCGGTCCGACCAGGTGATTTCAGGCGATTTAGTTTGCGATCCGCTAACCGGTCAAGCCGTGTCGCGGAAGGTTGATGAACCCGCTGAACTCCGGCAGACCCGGAGAAAAGTGAGCGCCCCATGACAGAGCTGTATAAGCAGTACCTGGACACTTCGTACCTGTCCGGCGGTAACGCCGCCTACGTTGAAGATCAGTACGAAGCGTATCTTCAAGATCCCACGTCCGTTAGCGAGGCACTGCGCGCGTACTTCGATGCGCTGCAGAACGTCCCCGCCGTCGACGGTTCCAACGCCCGGGATATCCCCCACGCCCCCATCGTCACCTCGTTCGCAGAGCGCGCCAAGCATGGCCCGATCCGCACGATTGTCGCGTCTGCCGATTCCGATATGGGTCGCAAGCGCGTGGCGGCGACGCAGCTGGTGGCTGCCTACCGCAACGTGGGCCTGCGTTGGGCCGATCTCGATCCGCTCAAGCGTCAGGAGCGCCCCCCGGTTCCGGATCTGGACCCGGCTTTCTACGGTTTCACCGAAGCCGATCAGGACATCGTTTTCAACGCCAGCAACACGTATTTCGGCAAGGAATCGATGAGCTTGCGCGAGCTGGTCAACAACCTGCGCGAAACGTACTGCGGCTCGATCGGCGCTGAGTTCATGTACATCAGCGACCAGGCGCAAAAGCGCTGGTGGCAGGAGCGTCTGGAAACCATTCGTTCCAAGCCGACGTTCTCGGCTGAAAAGAAAAAGCACATCCTGGAACGCCTGACGGCCGCTGAAGGCCTCGAGCGCTTCCTGCATACGAAGTACGTCGGTCAGAAGCGCTTCTCGCTGGAAGGCGGCGAAAGCTTCATCGCGGCGATGGACGAACTGATCCAGCATTCCGGCGCCAAGGGCGTGCAGGAAATCGTGATCGGCATGGCCCACCGCGGCCGTCTGAACGTGCTGGTCAACACGCTGGGCAAGATGCCGGCTGACCTGTTCGCCGAATTCGAAGGCAAGCACGTGGACGACCTGCCGGCCGGCGACGTGAAGTACCACAAGGGCTTCTCGAGCGACGTGACGACCCCGGGTGGCCCCGTCCACCTGTCGCTGGCGTTCAACCCGTCGCACCTGGAAATCGTCAACCCGGTCGTGGAAGGCTCGGTCAAGGCACGTCAGGAGCGTCGCGGCGACAAGCACGGCGCGCAGGTGCTGGCTGTGCAAGTCCACGGCGATGCAGCCTTCGCAGGCCAGGGCGTCGTGATGGAAACGCTGAACCTCGCGCAAACGCGTGGTTACGGCACGGGTGGCACGATCCACATCGTCATCAACAACCAGATCGGCTTCACGACGTCGGACCCGCGCGACTCGCGCTCGACGCTGTACTGTACCGACGTGGTCAAGATGATCGAAGCGCCGGTCCTGCACGTGAACGGTGACGATCCCGAAGCCGTCGTGCTGGCCATGCAACTGGCCGTGGATTTCCGTACCGAGTTCCAGAAGGACATCGCGGTCGACATCATCTGCTTCCGTAAGCTCGGCCACAACGAGCAAGACACGCCTGCGATGACGCAGCCGCTGATGTACAAGAAGATCGGCACGCACCCCGGCACGCGCAAGCTCTACGCCGACAAGCTGGTCACGCAGAAGACGCTGAAGCCCGAAGAGCCGGACGCCCTGGTGCAGGAATTCCGTGCCGCCATGGATGCGGGCAAGCACACGGTCGATCCGGTGCTGTCCAACTTCAAGAACAAGTTCGCGGTGGATTGGCTGCCGTTCCTGAACCGCAAGTGGACGGATTCGGCCGACACGGCGGTGCCGATGGCCGAACTGAAGCGTCTGGCCGAGCGCATCACCGTCATCCCCGATCACTTCAAGCTGCATCCGCTGGTTGAGAACGTCGTCAACAACCGCGCCAAGATGGGCAAGGGCGAAGTGCCGCTGGACTGGGGCATGGGCGAGCACCTGGCCTTCGCATCGCTGGTGGCATCTGGCTACCCGGTTCGTATCACCGGCCAGGACGCAGGCCGCGGTACGTTCACGCACCGCCACGCCGTGCTGCACGATCAGAACCGCGAACGTTGGGACGCCGGCAGCTACATCCCGCTGCAGAACGTGTCGGAAAGCCAGGCTCCGTTTACCGTGATCGACTCGGTGCTGTCGGAAGAGGCCGTGATGGGCTTCGAGTACGGCTATTCGTCGGCAGAGCCGAACACCCTGGTGATCTGGGAAGCCCAGTTCGGCGACTTCGCAAACGGTGCGCAGGTCGTGATCGACCAGTTCATCTCGTCGGGCGAAGTGAAGTGGGGCCGCGCGTCTGGCTTGACGCTGATGTTGCCGCACGGCTATGAAGGCCAAGGTCCGGAGCACAGCTCGGCACGCCTGGAGCGTTACCTGCAGCTCTGCGCAGACCACAACATGCAAGTGGTGCAGCCCACCACGCCGGCGCAGATCTTCCACCTGCTGCGTCGCCAGATGATCCGGATGTTCCGCAAGCCGCTGATCATCCTGACGCCCAAGTCGCTGCTGCGCAGCAAGGACGCTGTGTCGCCGTTGTCGGATCTGGCCAAGGGTCATTTCGAGACCGTGATTGCCGATACGGCCGAAGATCTGAACGCCGCCAAGGTCAAGCGCGTCGTGGCCTGCTCGGGCAAGGTCTACTACGACCTGGTCAACGCTCGTAAGGAACGTGGCCTGACCGACACGGCGATCATCCGTGTGGAACAGCTCTATCCGTTCCCGCACAAGGCGTTCGCAGCCGAGCTCAAGAAGTATCCGAACCTCGCTGAAGTGGTGTGGTGCCAGGACGAGCCGCAGAACCAGGGCGCCTGGTTCTTCGTGCAGCACTACATCCTCGAGAACATGACCGAGGGCCAGAAGCTGGGCTACGCAGGCCGCCCGGCATCGGCATCGCCGGCCGTGGGCTACTACGCCAAGCACAACGAGCAGCAGAAGGCACTGATCGATGCCGCGTTTAGCAAGCTCAAAGGCTTCGTGCTGAACAAGTAAGCGACATTCGCTCCAAGGCGGCAGCTTCGGCTGTCGCCTTGACGCATCTCCGCTACCGAATTCCACCATATATCGAATTAGCGCGGCTCCCGAACGAGAGGGGCTCGTGCACATGAATCCAAGGAAGCACCGAAATGGCTATCGTTGAAGTCAAGGTCCCGCAGTTTTCCGAGTCCGTTGAAGAGGGCACGCTGATCTCCTGGAAGAAGAAGCCGGGCGAAGCCGTGGCCCAGGACGAAATCCTGATTGAAGTCGAGACCGACAAGGTCGTGCTGGAAGTACCGGCCCCGTCGGCTGGCGTGCTGGCTGAAGTGCTGGTGGCAGACGGCGCAACCGTGACGTCGGAACAGCTGCTGGCCAAGATCGACACCGAAGGGAAGGCAGGCGCCGCGGCTCCGGCAGCTGCTGCACCGGCCCCCGCGGCTGCTGCACCGGCACCGGCACCGGCTGCTGCCGCTCCGGCCGCCGCTGCAGCGGGTAGCGTGGCAATGCCGTCGGCTGCCAAGCTGATGGCCGAGAACAACCTGTCGGCTGGCCAGGTGGCCGGAACGGGCCGCGATGGCCGCATCACCAAAGGCGACGTGCTGGGTGCTGTAGCTGGTGGCGCCAAGCCGGCTGCTGCTGCCGCTCCGCAAGCCGCACGTCCGGCGCTGCAGCAAGTGGCTGCCCCGGTGGACTTCGCCGCCCTTGGCGACCGTCCGGAAGAGCGCGTGCCGATGAGCCGCCTGCGTGCCCGGATCGCCGAGCGTCTGGTGCAGTCGCAATCGACCAACGCCATCCTCACCACCTTCAACGAAGTCAACATGAAGCCGGTGATGGACTTGCGCGCCAAGTTCAAGGACCAGTTCGAGAAGACTCACGGCGTGAAGCTGGGCTTCATGTCGTTCTTCGTGAAGGCGGCTGTCCACGCGCTGAAGAAGTACCCGATCATCAACGCATCGGTTGACGGCAACGACATCGTCTACCACGGCTACTTCGACATCGGTATCGCTGTTGGCTCGCCGCGCGGCCTGGTGGTGCCCATCCTGCGCAATGCCGACCAGATGAGCCTGGCCGACATCGAGAAGAAGATTGCTGAATTCGGCCAGAAGGCCAAGGACGGCAAGCTGACGCTGGACGACCTGACCGGCGGTACGTTCTCGATCTCGAACGGCGGCACGTTCGGCTCGATGCTGTCGACCCCGATCATCAACCCGCCGCAATCGGCCATCCTGGGCGTGCACGCCACCAAGGATCGCGCCGTGGTGGAAAACGGCCAGGTCGTGGTTCGCCCGATGAACTACCTGGCCATGTCCTACGACCACCGCATCATCGACGGCCGCGAAGCCGTTCTGGGCCTGGTGGCGATGAAGGAAGCGCTGGAAGACCCGGCCCGCCTGCTGCTGGATCTCTAATCGACCGCGTTGATGACACGAGACGCCGCCCGCGCTGTGCGGCGGCGTCCGAATCGAGGATTTCTCCATGAGCAAAGAATTTGACGTGCTGGTGATCGGCGCCGGCCCCGGCGGTTATATCGCCGCCATCCGCGCGGGTCAGCTGGGCCTGAACGTGGCCTGCTGCGAAGACAACCCCTACGATGATCCGAAGGGCGAGCCGCGCCTGGGTGGCACCTGCCTGAACGTCGGCTGCATTCCTTCGAAGGCGCTGCTCGCCTCGTCGGAAGAGTTCGAGAACGTGAACCACCACCTGGCCGACCACGGCATCACGGTGGATGGCGTCAAGGTCGACGTGGCCAAGATGCTCAAGCGCAAGGACGACATCGTCGGCAAGATGACGAAGGGCATCGAGTTCCTATTCCGCAAGAACAAGGTGACGCTGCTCAAAGGCCACGGCAAGTTCGTCGGCAAGACCGACGCCGGCTATCAGGTCGAGATCGCAGGCAAGGCCGGCACGGAAGTCGTGACCGCCAAGCACGTGATCATCGCCACGGGCTCGAAGGCACGCCATCTGCCGGGCGTGAAGGTCGACAACGTAACCATTGCCGACAATGAAGGCGCACTGAAGTTTGCCGAAGTGCCGAAGAAGCTGGGCGTGATCGGCGCTGGCGTGATTGGCCTGGAACTGGGCTCGGTGTGGCGCCGCCTGGGTGCCGAAGTGACGATTCTCGAAGCGCTGCCGAGCTTCCTGGGTGCGGCGGACGAATCGGTTGCCAAGGAAGCCAACAAGCTGCTGACCAAGCAGGGCCTGAAGATCAACGTCGGCGTGAAGGTTGGCGAGATCGAATCGTCGGCCAAGGGCGTGAAGGTCAACTACACCGACGCTGCCGGCGCTGCGCAAGTGCTGGAGTGCGACAAGCTGATCGTGTCGATCGGCCGCGTGCCCAACACCGACAACCTGGGCCTGGAAGCGATCGGCCTGGCGGCGGATCAGCGTGGCTTTATCGAGGTGGACGAGCACTGCGCGACCAAGCTGCCGAACCTGTGGGCGATCGGCGACGTGGTGCGCGGCCCGATGCTGGCGCACAAGGCAGAAGATGAAGGCGTGGCCGTGGCCGAGCGCATCGTCGGCCAGAAGCCGCACATCGACTACAACTGCATTCCGTGGGTCATCTACACGTACCCGGAAATTGCATGGGTGGGCAAGACCGAGCAGCAGCTCAAGGCCGAAGGCCGCGAGACCAAGGCCGGCCAGTTCCCGTTCCTGGCCAACGGCCGTGCGCTGGGCATGGGTGCATCCGACGGTTTCGTGAAGGTCATCGCCGATGCGAAGACCGATGAAATCCTGGGCGTGCACATCGTCGCAGCCAACGCCTCGGACCTGGTTGCCGAAGCCGTGGTGGCGATGGAATTCAAGGCTGCAGCCGAAGACATCGGCCGTATCTGCCACCCGCACCCGTCGATGTCGGAAGTGATGCGCGAAGCTGCGCTGGCCGTCGACAAGCGTCAGCTCAATATGTAAATCGCAAGCCGCAAGGCAAGCACGATGCCCGGTGAATCCACAAGATTGCCGGGCATCGGTCCATTTGGGCCCGTAAATGGTGCCCCAAGCAGATCAAGCAGATGAACGTCCAGGAAACCTACCTACAGGAACTGAAGGCGCGCGGCTACCAGCCGGACGAAGCGCAGCAACGCGCTGTCGACCGCCTGCAGCGGTGCTACGACGAGTGGGTCGCCTACAAGGCCCGTCGTTCGAATGCGCTGCGCAAGATGCTCGTGCGCCCCGATTTGCCGCGTGGCGTCTACATGTGGGGCGGGGTGGGGCGCGGCAAGTCGTTCCTGATGGATGCGTTCTATAGCTGCGTGCCATTGGTGCGCAAAACGCGTCTGCACTTTCACGAGTTCATGCGCGAAGTGCATCGCCAGCTGGAAGAGTTGCGCGGGCGTGCTGATCCGCTGGACGAGTTGGCCCGACGCATTGCCAAGCGCTACCGCCTGATCTGCTTTGACGAATTCCACGTCAGCGACGTAGCCGACGCGATGATCCTGCACCGCTTGCTCGATCAGTTGTTTGTTAACGGCGTGCAGTTCGTGATGACGTCCAACTATCGGCCCGACTTGCTGTATCCGGACGGCCTGCATCGCGACCGCGTGCTGCCGGCCATCGCGCTGCTGCAGGAGAAGCTCGACATCCTCAACGTCGACGCGGGTGTCGATTACCGCAAGCGGGCGATGGAGCAGGTGCGGGCGTATTACACGCCGCTGGGCGCGAAGGCCAACTCGGCGTTGCGGAATGCATTTACGGCGGTGGCCGGGGTACCGGACGAGTCGCCGGTGCTGCGCATCGAGCACCGTGAGATTCGGGCAGCGCGCAAGGCCGGCGGTGTGGTGTGGTTCGACTTCGCCACGCTATGCGGGGGGCCGCGCTCACAGAACGACTACCTGGAAATCGCCTCGCGCTTTCACACCGTCATCCTGGCCGATGTGCCCAAGATGACGCCGCGCATGGCATCCGAGGCGCGGCGCTTCACGTGGCTGATCGACGTGTTCTACGACCACAAGGTCAAGCTGCTCATGTCGGCCGAGGTGCCGGCGGAGGAGCTGTACACCGAAGGCCAAATGGCCAACGAATTCCAGCGCACCGTGTCGCGCATCGTCGAGATGCAGTCACGCGAATACCTCGAAGCACCTCGCCGCGAGGTGGACACGTCGTTGACGTGATTGCTTCCGGTAGCGACAGCCTAGTGTGACGTTGGCGGCGCGTTGCGGTGTGAGGGCGGTGCCTGCGAAGGCCGCAGGCTTGCCCCAAAGAAGTCTTGCGGCAGGCGCTCGGTCTTGCGGTTGACGTTGCGGAACGCACCTTCCACTAGCATGGGGGCGACGTTGCTTACATCCGTTTGCGAGGCCATGGTCACGTCTTCTGTAAAGCCGCGTTCGCACAGCTCGCGGCCCGATACAGAATCGAGCAACCACGCTTTCATCATGCCGGTCTGCGACGCCTCACGGTAGACCGCGCGAGCCGCGAGCGCTTCCGGCGACAGCGCCTGCGGCAGGAACCCAGCCACCGTTTCCGACAGGTGATGCACGATCGCACCGGCGGCCAGCCAGTCTTCCAGCGCTGGGCGCAGGGTGCCGTCGGCCCAGCGTTCCCCTGATGCCACCACGGCCACCCTTCGGCCCAGCCGGCAAGCAGCTTCCGCGACCGCGCGCGCGTTGCGCAGGCAGCCAGCAAACGTCGGCGTTGATCCAGTGGCGAGTGCGAGCGTCGCCCCATTAGGCGAGGGTAGGACCAGGCTGCTGCCGACCGGCAGTTCCCGCAGCGACGTCGGCGAGAGCGTGTAGCCCGCTTGGCTGCGGTTGTAGCCCGCCAGCATCGCCCCCGCGCGGCGCGCGAAGGTTTCAGCGCTGGCGTCGCGCCATGGATACGGATAGATGCGTGCCCCGCGCGCGACGGCCACATCCACACAGGTGCAGAAGGACAACACGTCCACCACGATGACGGCGTCGCAATGCGGGGCCAGCGCGGACGCGCCGTGCTCGCCCCATTCGCAGTGAATGTTGTACAGGCTGAATTCGGTTGCCATGTCGCGCCCTCCTGTTTGCCTGGTGCAGCTATTCACTATAGGCGGCTTATTTTTTTATGGGAGGGGTGGCTGCGGCGGGTGCTCTGCGGGTCGCATTTCCACCTCATTCTGATTGCCAGGCGCTTGATGCGCGTCAAGGGCCGGCCGGGGGAGGCTGGCTAGCATCGTCCTCATAATGACGACGACATTCGCCCCCACCCATCCAACCGCACCGGTTGCCGGAACAGGCTCGCCTATTGGCTTGAGCGGGACAGCCGCGTCGCGCATCACCTGCTATCACTGCGCATCGCCGCTTGACGATGCCATCGCACTCCACGCGGATATCGGCGGGAAATCCCGTGAATTTTGCTGTGCCGGCTGCCAGGCCGTCGCGCAAACGCTGCACGCCTCGGGCATGGGCCACATCTATGACGGCCCGATCGCCTTCGCCAAGCCCATCGAAGGCGACCGCCGCACCGAAGCTGAAGCGGTTTGGGCGACCTACGATCTGCCTGTGATGCGTGAGCGCTTTGTACGCCCGCGCGCGGATGGCTCGCAAGAGCTTTCGCTTGCCATCAGCGGCATGCGTTGCGCCGCCTGTGTGTGGCTGATCGAGCGCGCGCTTTCGCGGGTGCCGGGCATGCGTGAAGCCACCGTCAATTACGCCACGGAACGCGCGCGCATCGTCGGCGATGCTGGCGCGCTGAGGCTGTCCGCCGTATTTGCAGCCATTGCCGACGTCGGATATGAAGCGTGGCCGGACCAGCCATCCGCCCGCCGCACTGCCGAGGCGCGCGAACGCCGCAGCCTGCTGATCCGCTTGGGGCTGGCCATGCTCGGCATGATGCAGGTGATGATGTACGCATGGCCGGTGTACCTGCACGGCAGCGACATCCCCGTGAGCCAGACGCGCCTGATGCAGTGGGCGAGCCTGTTGCTGACGGCGCCGGTGGTGTTGATCTCTGCGCGGCCCATTTTCATCAACGCGTGGCGGCAGATACGGCATGCGCACGTCGGCATGGACGTGCCCGTGGCGCTGGGCATTGGCGCAGCATTCGTTGCCAGCGTAGTCGCCACCCTGCGCGGCCATGGTGAAACGTATTTCGATTCAGTGACGATGTTCGTCGCTTTCCTGCTGGCGGCGCGTTATCTGGAACTGCGCGCGCGGCAAAGCGCAGCGTCGGGCGCCGAGGCGTTGGTACGTCAGCTGCCGGCCACCTGCCGGCGCATCGATGCCGAAAGCGGCACGCTCGAAACCATCCCAGTCGCGACCTTGCAGCCAGGGGATTGCGTGGAGGTGCGAGCCGGTGAAGTACTGCCTGCAGACGGCTCCATCGAACACGGCACCACCGAGATCGACGAATCGCTTCTCTCCGGTGAAAGCGTGCCGCGTCCGCGCGACGTGGGCGCGACCGTGCTGGCAGGCAGTTACAACGTTGTCAGCGCGATTCGCGTGCGTGTAAGCCGCGTGGGCGCCCAGACGCGCCTCGCCGCGATCGTCGACCTGCTTGAACGCGCCTTGACGGACAAGCCCCGCATGGCGGAGCTCGCCGATCGTGTGGCCGGGCGCTTTGTTGCAGTGTTGCTCGGCTGGGCGCTGCTGACGGCGATCGCGTGGTGGTGGATCGACCCGACACGGATGTTTGCCGTCACCGTGGCGGTGCTGGTGGTGAGCTGCCCATGTGCGTTGTCGCTGGCCACGCCGTCTGCGCTGGCTGCTGCCAGCGGTGCGCTGGCCAGGCGTGGTGTGCTGGTTACGCGCGGTCACGCTATCGAGAGCCTGGCGGCCGCTACGGATGTGCTGCTCGACAAGACCGGTACGCTCACCGAAGGGCGTTTGCGCTTGTTGAGCATCGAGACCTTCTCCGATCTCGATGCAGAGAATTGCCTCGCACTGGCTTGCGCGATGGAGCAGGCCGAGAACCATCCGATCGCCCAGTCGTTGCGTGGCGCCACTTCAGATGCAATGCCGTTGCCAACGTTGGGGCCGGTGACGAACGTGCCGGGGCAGGGCGTGTATGCCTTGGCCGATCGTCATGTGATGCGGCTGGGCACGCAGTCGTTCGCGGCGACGCAATACGCAAATCACGCGATCACCTCCATCCGTTACGACACGGAAGCGCCAATGGAGGAGGTGCCGCCGGCGGCCGCGTGCACCTGCGTCTGGCTCGGCCGCAATGGCGAGCCGCTTGCCCGCTTCACGCTGGCCGATACGCCGCGTGGCGATGCGCCTGTCTGCCTGAGCGCGTTGCGTGGGCAAGGCCTGCGCTTGCATCTTGTTTCCGGCGATGCGCCGGAGACCGTTCACTGGTGGGCCAACCGACTCGGTATCGATCACGCGGTGGGCGGCGCCAGTCCCGAAGATAAACGTGCCTACGTGCACAAGTTGCAGGCAAACGGTGCACATGTGCTGGCCGTCGGAGATGGCATCAACGACGCCCCATTGCTTGCGCAGGCGCAGGTTTCCATCGCCATCGGATCCGGTGCGCCATTGGCGCAGGCCGGCGCGGACGCCATTCTCACAGAGCCGCGGCTGCTAGCCATCAGCGAAGCCGTGTCGATCGGTCGCCGCGCATTGCGTGTTGTGCGCCAAAACCTGGGCTGGGCGTTCGCTTACAACGCGATCAGCATTCCGCTGGCCACCCTCGGGTGGCTGTCCCCGCTGGCGGCGGGCATCGGCATGTCGGTGTCATCGCTGCTCGTGGCGCTCAACGCATGGCGTCTTTCGCGCGCGACTTAAAAGGAGAGGCCATGGAAACGCTGTTTCTGCTGATTCCACTGTCGCTGATCCTCGTGGTGGCGATCGTAGGCGCCCTTTGGTGGGCCGTCGGCTCTGGGCAGTACGACGATCTTAAAGCGCCGGCCGAATCGATTCTGTTGGACCCCGATACGCCCACGCGCGACGCAGTGTCGCGGGACGGAACTGCCTGACCACGTTGCCTGGGTTGCCTTGATGCACGTCAAGGCTCTCCAGCGGCCTGGTTCTTAACATGACCACATCACACCAACTATCTTGGGGAGCAAGCATGCAATCGTCCAGCGCGTTGCAGCCCACCCAGACCTTCAACTACCGCGTTGTCCGCCAGTTCTCGATCATGACGATCGTCTGGGGCATTGTCGGTATGGCGGTCGGTGCGCTGATCGCGGCCCAGTTGATCTGGCCGCAATTGAATTTTGGGGTGCCGTGGTTGACCTACGGCCGGCTGCGTCCTCTGCACACAAATGCCGTCATCTTTGCGTTTGGCGGCAGTGCGCTGTTTGCGACGTCGTATTACATCGTGCAGCGCACCTGCCAGGTGCGCCTGCTTTCCGACACGCTGGCCGCATTCACATTCTGGGGGTGGCAGGCCGTGATTGTGGCGGCTGCGATCACCTTGCCGCTCGGGTACACGAGCTCGAAGGAATACGCTGAGCTGGAATGGCCGATCGACATTCTGATCACCGTGGTGTGGGTGGTTTATGCGATCGTGTTTTTCGGCACCATCATCAAGCGCAAGACCCGGCACATCTACGTGGCCAACTGGTTCTTCGGCGCTTACATCATCACCATCGCGCTGCTGCATATCGTCAACAACGCTGAGCTGCCGGTGTCGCTCTGGAAGTCGTACTCGGCATATGCCGGCGTGCAGGATGCGATGGTGCAATGGTGGTACGGCCACAACGCGGTGGGCTTCTTCCTGACCACCAGCTTCCTGGGCATGATGTATTACTTCGTGCCCAAGCAGGCTGAGCGACCGATCTATTCCTACCGCCTGTCGATCGTGCACTTCTGGGCGCTGAACTTCACCTACATGTGGGCGGGCCCGCACCACTTGCAATACACCGCGCTGCCGGACTGGGCACAGTCGCTCGGCATGGTGTTCTCGCTGATTCTGCTGGCGCCGTCGTGGGGCGGCATGATCAACGGGATCATGACCCTCTCGGGTGCCTGGCACAAGCTGCGCACGGATCCGATCCTGAAGTTCCTCGTGGTGGCGCTGTCCTTCTACGGCATGGCGACGTTCGAGGGCTCGATGATGTCCATCAAGACCGTCAACGCGCTGTCGCACTACACCGATTGGACGATTGGCCACGTGCACTCCGGCGCCCTGGGCTGGGTGGCGATGATCACCATCGGCTCGATGTACTACATGATTCCGCGCCTGTTCGGTCAACAGAAGATGTACAGCACGCGCCTGATCGAGGTGCACTTCTGGGTAGCCACCATCGGCGTGGTGCTCTACATCGCCGCCATGTGGGTTGCTGGCGTGATGCAAGGCCTGATGTGGCGTGCCACCGAGGCCGACGGCACGCTGACCTACAGCTTTGTCGAGGCCGTCAAGGCAACGTACCCCTTCTACCTGATTCGGTTGCTGGGCGGCCTGTGCTTCCTGGGCGGCATGTTGCTGATGGCGTTCAACGTCTTTAAGACCATCCAGGGCAGCAAGCCAATCGACGCGCCGATTCCTCAATCAGCCCAGGCCCCGTTGGTCGCGGCACAGTGAGGAGACGAACATGAGCAACCAATCCAATCGTTTTTTCTCACACGAGACGCTCGAAAAGAACATCGGCTTCCTGATCGTGCTGACGCTGGTGGTGGTCAGCATTGCCGGGCTGGTACAAATCGTGCCGCTGTTCTTCCAGCATTCGACCACTGAGCCGGTCAAGGGCATCGCACCGTATTCGCCGCTGCGGCTTGCGGGGCGCGACATCTACATCCGCGAAGGCTGCGTTGGCTGCCACTCTCAGCAGGTACGCACGCTGCGCGCCGAAACCGAGCGCTACGGCCACTATTCGCTGGCGGGCGAATCAGTCTTCGACCATCCGTTCCTGTGGGGTTCCAAGCGCACGGGTCCGGACTTGGCGCGCGTGGGGCAGCGCTACTCGGACGACTGGCATCGGATCCACCTGCGCGACCCGCGTGAGGTGGTGCCGGAGTCGAACATGCCGTCGTATGCATGGCTGTCAAAAACGCCGCTCGACAACAGCGACATCGAGAAAAAGATGCACGTCCTGCGCCAGCTCGGTGTGCCGTACACGGATGCGCAGATTGCCGGGGCGCGCGAGCAACTGGTCGGCAAGACGGAGGAAGACGCCGTGGTCGCCTATCTGCAGGGGCTTGGCGTGGAACTGCGCAACATACGGGACGTGGCTGCCGCACCGGCTGCTGCACCTGCAACCGTTGCTGCCAAGGAGTAAGCCATGGCCATGCTCAGTGCAATTGCGACTGCCGTCTTCCTCGTGCTGTTCGTCTGCATTTCCTGGTGGGCATTCTCGGCGCATCGCCGCGCGGCGAACGCTGAATCGGCCATGCTGCCGTTCCTGCTGCCCGATGAGGCCGAAGTCGCCGGTGCGCATGCAGACGCATCGCGCCCGCATCAATAAGGACACAGAATCATGAGCGACTTCATTTCGGAGTTCTGGGGGTATTACATCGCGGCGATTGCCCTGGTCGGCATCGTGTGGTGCATCTGGCTGCTGTTCTCCCAGCGGCGCATCCAAGTGGCACCGGGGCGCAGCGCCGGGGAAGACACCGGCCACGTATGGGATGGCGATTTGCGCGAACTGAACAATCCGCTGCCGCGCTGGTGGATGTGGATGTTCCTGCTGTCGTGCGTCTTTGCATTGGGGTACCTGATCCTGTATCCGGGCTTGGGTGCATATGGCGGTGTGCTCGGTTTCTCCACGCGCGGCGAGTTGGCCTCGCAGCGTGCGGCCGCCGATGCGCAGGTCCGACCGCTCTATGAGCGTTATGCCAGCATGGACATCAAGCAGATCGCCGCCGACCCGCAGGCCCATGAGATTGGGCAGCGCCTTTTCCTCAACAACTGTGCGCAGTGCCATGGCTCGGATGCCGGCGGCTCGAAGGGCTTTCCGAATCTGACTGACGGCGACTGGCTGTACGGCGGAGACCCCGAGACGATCCTGACCACCATTACCAAGGGGCGTCACGGCGTCATGCCGTCCCTGGCGGCGGTCGTGGATGGCAATCAGGCAGTCAATGTGGCGAACTACGTGCGCTCGCTGTCGGGACTCTCGTATGACCCGATCAAGGCAGCGCGCGGCGAACCGACGTTCAAGTCGGTCTGTGCGGCTTGCCACATGGCAACCGGCAAGGGCAATCAGGCGCTGGGCGCGCCCAACCTGACCGACCGCGTCTGGCTATATGGCAGTTCGGAAGCGACCATCGTCGAGACCATCCTCAAGGGTCGTGACAACACGATGCCGGCACACGAGAACCTGCTCTCTCCGGAGAAGATTCGCATGCTTGCGGCCTATGTCTGGGGCCTGTCGAATAGCAACACGAGCCACGCGCAATGAGCGACAAAGAACCTGCCTGGCGCCCGATGACGCCCGCCACCGCAGTGGCGGGTGCCGACGACGCGCCGACCGAGCAGATGCTCTATGAAGTCCGGCGCAAGATCTATCCGCGCGCCGTGACCGGTGCGTTTGCGCGTTGGCGCGTCTGGCTGGTGGTGGCGACGCAAGCCATCTTCTATGGCTTGCCGTGGTTACAGTGGAATGGTCGCCAAGCCGTGCTCTTTGATCTGGGCGCACGCAAGTTCTATCTGTTCGGCCTCGTACTTTGGCCGCAAGACGTGATTTATCTGACGGTACTGCTGGTGCTGTCGGCGTTGGGGCTGTTCCTGTTCACTGCGGTGGCGGGGCGGCTCTTTTGCGGTTATGCCTGTCCGCAGACGGTTTACACCGAAATCTTCATGTGGATCGAGCGGCATGTCGAAGGTGACCGCTTTGCCCGCATCCGCCTCGACGGTGAGCGTTGGAGCCTGCGCAAATTCCGCCTCAAGGCTGCAAAGCATTCGGCCTGGATTCTCATCGCGCTATGGACGGGATTCACCTTCGTCGGCTTCTTCACGCCGATCCGCGATCTCGGCATGGAGACGTGGACGCTTTCCCTCGGGCCATGGCAAACGTTCTGGATGCTGTTCTACGCCTTTGCCACATGGGGTAACGCAGGCTTCATGCGCGAGCAGGTGTGTCGCTACATGTGCCCATACGCGCGTTTCCAGAGCGTGATGGTCGACCCCGATACCTACGTCGTCACATATGACACGCAGCGCGGTGAACCGAGGGGCAGCCGCTCGCGCAATGCCGACTTCCAAGCGCAGGGCCTGGGCTCGTGCGTCGACTGCAGTATCTGTGTACAGGTGTGCCCGACCGGTATCGACATCCGCCAGGGGTTGCAGTACGAATGCATCGGCTGTGGCGCATGCATCGACGCCTGCGATCAGGTCATGGACAAGATGCGTTACCCGCGCGGCCTCATTCGCTATACATCAGAGCGGGCCATGCATGACCGGCTCAGCCCAAAAGAAGCGCGCCGGCATCTGTTGCGCCCACGCGTGTTGGTCTACAGCGCAATCATGCTGGTGCTCATTGTTGGGTTCATTGGCGCTCTGATGATTCGGCAGCCTCTCAAGGTGGATGTGATTCGCGATCGCGGGGCACTCGCACGCGAAGTGGATGGCGGCAAGATCGAGAATGTTTATCGTCTGCAACTCATGAACGCATCCGAGCAGCCCATGCGCGTGACTATCACCGCAGAAGGCATGCCTCAACTGGACGTGGAGGGTGGCCGGGGCGAATCGACCACGTTGGAGTTGCCGCCTGCGGCCAACCGTCTGGTGCCGGTGCGCGTGCGTCGACCCGCCGACGACGCGACGCCCGGTTCGCACAAGATTCAATTCGTCATTCAGGCAGATCACGGCAGTGGCAGCCTCGTGCTGCGCGAGCCGTCGAGCTTCATCGTGCCGCGCTAGCGCGGTACTCGCGGCATCTCCAACAGGAGGCAACGATGCACGCAACGCAAACTTCAGCACCCGCACGGCCCTGGTGGCGCGAGCCCTGGCCGTGGCTTCTGATGGCGGGACCGTTCGCCGCCATGATCGGCTGTGGCGTGACCATCTGGCTCGCGACTTCGCATCCGGATGCTGCCATTCACGACAACGTTGTGCGGCGCGGTTTGGTCGTCGAAAAGCCGGCTGCCGCGCCCGCGCATGTCATGCCAGCGGGGGCCCGATGAAGCGTCGACTACTGATGTGGATTCTGTGGCCGGCCTTTCTGTCGGCCGCGCTGGCCGAGCTGATCGTCTTTGCGGTGGTCGATCCTGCCGACCTGCGTTTTTTTGGCGAGCAGATCACGGTGTCGGCCCAGGCGGTCTACACCGTATCGTTCTTTGTGTTCTGGTTGCTGTGCGGATTGTCGAGCGCGCTGACGCTCTATGTATCGCCGGGTATTGGCAAACTGGAAGCGCACGAACACCCGCTCGTGTGAGCGGGCGCCATGGACGGTAACTTAGGCGGCCTGGCCGCTCATCACCTGGCGCAGGCCGGCCAGGTCGATCAGCTTGACGTGGCGTTGACGGATCTGAATGAGGCCCGCTTCGGCAAAACGGGAGAACAGGCGGCTGACCGTTTCGAGCTTGAGACCCAGATAGCTGCCGAGTTCTTCACGGCTCATGCGCAGCACGAACTCGGTCGACGAATATCCGCGCTGGGCCGAGCGCTTGGAAAGATTGAGCAGGAAAGCCGCGAGACGCTCTTCTGCACGCATGGAGCCGAGCGTGAGCAGCATCAGATGATCCTGCGAGATCTCCTTGCTCATGATGCGCAGGAACTGATGCTGCAGCGATGGCAGCCGGCGCGACAGCTGTTGCAATTCGTCGTAACGCACCACACAGACTTCGGTATCTTCCAGCGCGGTCGCGTCCGACACGTGGCGCATATCGCCAATGCCGTCGAGCCCCACAATTTCACCTGGCAGGTGGAATCCGGTGATCTGGTGGCGACCGTCTTCAAGCGTCAAATGGGTTTTCAGCGTGCCGAAGCGAATGCCATAAACCGCCTCAAGCGGCTCGCCCAAAGCATAGAGGGATTGCCCCTTCTTAATGCGGATGCGCTCGCTGACCAAATCGTCCATCTTGCGCACGTCGTCCGAGTTCATTCCCACCGGCAGACAGATTTGTCCGAGTACGCAGGTGGAACAACGCGAGGCTTGGTCGGTAAGCGCGATTCGAGTGAGCACGGGCGGGGCGACTGGATTTCGAGAGAGTGGAATGAGTAATTCTTGTGGCGCAACTGAACTTATTATAACGGCGACGTTGTCGTCATCGGACACTTCCGATGCGGCAAAACGCGTCAATTAGGCTAAGTTCGCCACAGCAAAACGAAAACCTTGGCCCATATCAAAAGAGCGTTAAAAAGATGAGTGCCGCGGCGCTTCTGAGTGTTTTTCTGATTGCACTGCTCGGCGGTGTCCATTGTCTGGCGATGTGCAGCGGTATCGCATTGGCGGCGGAGCGCGGGACCGTGTCGGTGCGAATTGTGTCGCGTCGCCGGCTGTGGTTCGAACAGGTCGTCATGCATGCGGGGCGCCTGACCACGTATGCGTTGCTCGGCGCCATCATGGGGGCGATGGGCGCGACCATCTGGCGCCAGCAGTGGCTACCGATCCAACGCGGCCTGTTTGCCTTTGCCAGCGCTTTGCTACTTGCCTACGGGGTCCTGCTGCTCGTGCGTTCCGCTGCAGACGTGTGGCGCAGCGTATGGCTCGAGCGGCAGCTGGGCCGTGTCACGGGCGGGCTGTCCCGGGCTGCTGCCGCGCTGGGCGGCAGGCTGCAACGGCAGCCCCCGCTGCTGCGCCGCTATCTCACGGGGTTGGCCTGGGGGCTGGTCCCGTGCGGCATGGTCTACGGCGCACTGGCCGTGGCGTTGTTGGCAGGCAACGGCGCCTCCGGGGCTGTCGTCATGCTCGCCTTTGGTGCTGGCACGTTGCCCAATCTGTTGATGATGTCCGGTCTCGCGGGGTGGCTGCGCGGCCTGTCGCGACAGCGGTGGGCGCGGGGCGCTGCGGGCATCGCTATCGCCGTATTCGGGATCTGGGGCCTGGTTCACGCAATCTGGCTGCCGGAGATGCTCAACGCACATGGCTTTTGTCTGGTGCTGTAGGCGTTCAAAGCACGCGAAAATCGCCATCCTGCCCGGGATGGAGGGCTAAGACGTCTTCCCGGTTGCGGCGTCGCGGGGAATTGCCCTACAATCGAACACAATTCGATTCGCCACCCGCGCAAATCAACAATCCCAAGCGCGGCGCCAAGCGATGCCATCCAGCGGTAGAGTCACCCTGGACAGTCGATTCGGGCGGGCTGCCATTCTTCGTTGGTAGTCGTCCGGCGCAGTATCCGTCCCCATGGCGGCGGAAGAAATTGCCCTTGTGGTGCCTGACCGGCACCGGATCAACTCGCTCCTCCGGCCCTATTTTGCGGGCACAGCCACTGCGTTTCGGTGCAGGGTCCAATCGAATCAATTGGCCTTCGCGCGCCAGGCCCGGGTGGGCAACAGCATTCAGAAATGCCGCGTGCTTCGCGGTGGGACGACAAACCTCAAGCGTGACGGCGACTGGCCGCGCGCGAGCAATGACGAGCCGCTCAACCCGATGAATACCCAAGAGGCGAAGATCGTCCTCGAGACAGCGCTGATCTGCGCGCAGGACCCGTTGCGAGTCAATGACTTGCGCAAGCTGTTCGACGAAGATGTTTCAGCGGACACCATCCGCGTTCTGCTCGAAGAGCTGCGCCAGGACTGGTTGAATCGCGGTGTCGAACTGGTTGCCCTGGCCTCCGGCTGGCGCCTGCAGAGCCGCCCCGAAATGCGCGTGTATCTCGATCGCCTGCATCCGGAGAAGCCGCCCAAGTACTCGCGCGCCGTGATGGAAACACTGGCGATCATCGCTTATCGTCAACCCGTGACCCGCGGCGATATTGAAGACATCCGCGGCGTGACGGTCAACACGCAGGTCATCAAGCAGATTGAAGACCGCGGATGGATTGAGGTCATCGGTCATCGTGATGTGCCGGGCCGCCCGGCGTTGTATGCAACGACCAAGCAGTTTCTCGACGACCTTGGCTTGCGCTCGCTGGACGAACTGCCGCCGCTTGAAGATGCCCGCGCCCAGGCGCAGGCGAGCCTGCTGGAGCAGGGCGCCATCGAGTTCGAAGGCGGCGCAATTGCGGTGGAAGAGCTGACGGCAATGGTCAACGACGCGCCGGAAGGCGCTGAAACCGCAGAGGCTTCGGTGCAGGAATCGGACGGATTGCCGGTTGCCGAGGCTCCCGCTGAGGTAGCCGCTGAAGCGCCAGAGCAGCCTGCTGAGGTCGCGGCGGGTGACGAGCCAGCGCTGGAAGCGGAGTCGCAAGCGGTGAGTGCGACCGGCGATGCATCCGAAGACGATTACAAAACACCGGTCGAGCCGCCCGCGGCTCCCGCCAATGAACATCCGTAATGCCATGCCCGCCGCCCAGTCGGCGCATGGTCTAAACCCCTAGATTTGAAAGACGTTGTGAGCACCCAGCCAGATTCCATGGATACACGTATGCCGGCCGATGCCGACCCTCAGCCGCCGCGACAAGACGGCGGTGATGGGACTGAGGCCGCGCCTCGTCGCAAGGGATTGCGCCGCGGCTTGCGCAACCTCGTGGCTTCGCGCCGCCAGCAGCAGGATGGTCGCCCTGAGGGTGAAGCCGCTGATGGGGGTGGTGCGGACGCCGGCCAGCCCGCGCCGCCGCGCAAGAGCCGGGCGCCACGGGCTCGCAAGCCGAAAGAAGTGGCTGGTGAGGCGGCCGTAGTTGCCGCAGAGGGCGCGGCAGAAGGTGCTTCACCGGCCGAACAGGCGCCGGCAGAAAGCCAGGGCGAGCGCCGTGGCCCGCGCGGCCGATTCGGCAAGAACCGTCGCCGCCAAGGCGAAGGCCAGCCGGCGGAACGCGCCGAACGGGGCGAACGCACGGAAGCTGTCGGCGGCAAGAATGCCGGCGGTCGTGGCAAGCAGCAGAACCGCAACGGCAAACCGCAAGGCAAGGCCGGCGGCGGTCAGAGCCAGAATCGCGGGGGCAAGGGGTTGAAGGGCGGCAAGGGCTCCGAAGACGTCTTCCAATATGTGATTTCTGGCGCGTATGACTCGGAAGCTGACACCGGAGGTGCATCGCAGGCCCCCAAGGCCCGCGAGCTGACCTCCGACGACGACGCTCCCAAGCTGCACAAGATCCTGGCGGATGCCGGGCTTGGCTCGCGCCGGGACATGGAAGACCTGATCCTGCAAGGCCGCGTCTCCGTGAATGGTTTGCCGGCCCACATCGGCCAACGCATTCTCGCGACCGATCAGGTCCGCGTGAACGGCAAGCTGATCCAGCGCAAGCTGCCGAACAAGCCGCCGCGTGTGCTGCTGTATCACAAGCCGGCCGGTGAAATTGTCAGCCAGTCCGATCCAGAAGGCCGTCCGACCGTGTTTGACGCACTGCCGCGCATGAAGACCGGCAAGTGGGTCGCCGTCGGCCGCCTCGACTTCAATACCGAGGGTCTGCTCATTTTCACGACCTCCGGTGACATCGCCAACCGGTTCATGCACCCGCGCTATGGCGTTGAGCGCGAATATGCGGTGCGTACGCTGGGCGAGCTGGCCGAAACCGACCGTCAGAAGCTGTTGCACGGCATCTCGCTTCAGGATGGAGAGGCAAACTTCCTGCGCTGCGTCGATGGCGGTGGGGAGGGCGTCAACCACTGGTACCACGTTGCCCTCACGGAAGGGCGGAACCGCGAGGTGCGGCGCATGTTCGAGGCGGTCAATCTGACCGTGTCGCGTCTGATTCGTACGCGCTATGGCAGCTTCGTACTGCCACGCGGTCTCAAGCGCGGGCGCTGGCAGGAAGTGTCGGCCGAGGATGTGCGCACGCTCATGAGCACGCTGGGCATGAAGGTGCCGACGGCCAGTTCTGGCGGTGGACAAGATCGCCAAGGCAATCGTCGTCGTGGCCCGGCGCCTGTCCTGATGGGGCCGATGTCTTCCGGTTTCGCGGGAGAGGCGAATTTCCAGTCGCGCGGTATGGGCATCGAGAACGGTAATCGCGCGCAACCTGCGCAGCGCCGTCCCGCCAGCCCGCGTCAGCCGGATCCGATGCAAACGTCCATGGGTTACATCAATGTGGGTGGCCCGACCACGCTGACAGCGCGAACGCGCATGGGCGAACGCGCAAATGGCCGTGGAGGCGCTGGCGGCGGTGGGATGCGTGACGGCAACCGTGGGCTTGGTAACAAGCGGGCCGCGAAGGGTGGCGGTGGAATGCCGAACGGCAATAAGGCGCCGCGCGGTGGTGGCAAGCGAGGCGGCAAGCGGTAAAAATGGCGGGCGTTGTGTGCGGCATGGAGCGCAACGCCCCATTTTGTGGCGGCTTCGGGGCAATTTTTGCCTTTTGCCTCGAGACGTATTACAATGTGAGTCTAATCAAAAGTCATCCTGTAGAAGATGGGCGAATGATATGGGCGTTGCGCCCATTTTTTTTTGCTTCGGCAGGTTGACCATACCGGGAAATTCTTCAGGAAAAACGTGCATCTGACTGATCTGATTGAGAAAACCCTCGCCGCCATGGGGTATGAGCTGGTGGAAGTGGAGCGCGCGCCCGCCGGGCTGCTGCGCGTGTATATCGATCAGGCAGAGAACGGCATCGTCATTGAAGATTGCGAAAAAGTGAGCCATCAGCTCACGCGTGTGTTCGAAGTTGAAAATGTCAACTACGAACGGCTGGAAGTATCGTCGCCGGGACTCGACCGCCCGCTGCGCTCGTTGGCCGACTTCACGCGCTTCGCCGGCCTTGAGGCCAAGGTGACGCTGCGCTTGCCCGTGGGCGGACAGAAGAATTTCACGGGAATCATTCAGGCTCCGACGGGCGAGCCAGGCCAGGAACGAATCGGCCTTGAGTTTGAGGGCCAGGAAGGCCCCGCGCTGCTGGAATTTACGCTGTCGGAACTCGACCGCGCCCGGCTGGTGCCCGTGCTGGACTTCAAAGGAAATCGAAACAAAGGGAACAAGCAATGAGCCGCGAAGTTCTGTTGCTCGTCGATGCGCTTGCGCGCGAAAAAAACGTCGACAAGGATGTGGTGTTCGGGGCGCTGGAAGCTGCACTGGCTTCGGCGACCAAGAAGCGCTTTGAGGAAGACGTGGATGTGCGCGTGGCGATCGACCGTGAGTCGGGCGAACACGAAACCTTCCGTCGCTGGCTCGTCGTTCCCGACGATGCAGGCCTGCAGGAGCCGGACAAGCAGATTCTGCTGTTCGAAGCCAAAGAGCAGAATCCTGACCTCGACGTCGACGATTTCGTCGAAGAGCAGATCGAATCGGTCGAGTTCGGCCGTATCGGCGCGCAGGCTGCCAAGCAGGTGATCCTGCAGCGTATCCGCGATGCCGAGCGCGAGCAGATCCTGAACGACTACCTGGATCGTGGCGAAAAGGTCATGACCGGCACGATCAAGCGCGCCGACAAGAAGGGCCTGATCGTCGAGACCGGCCGAGTCGAGGCGTTGTTGGCCCGCGACCAGATGATCCCGAAGGAAAATCTGCGCACGGGCGACCGTGTCCGCGCCTACATCCTGAATGTCGACCGCACCGCACGCGGCCCGCAGATCGAGCTGTCCCGCACGTGCCCCGAGTTCCTGATCAAGCTCTTCGAAAACGAAGTGCCGGAAATGGAACAGGGCCTCCTGGAGATCAAGGCCGCCGCGCGCGATCCGGGCGTGCGTGCGAAAATCGCGGTCGTTGCTCATGACAAGCGTATCGATCCGATTGGAACCTGCGTAGGCGTGCGTGGTACCCGTGTGACCGCCGTACGTAACGAGGTCGGCGGCGAAGCCGTGGACATCGTGCTGTGGTCGGAAGACCCTGCGCAATTTGTGATCGGTGCGCTGGCGCCGGCGCAAGTGCAATCCATCGTCGTGGACGAGGAGAAGCACAGCATGGACGTGGTCGTGGACGAGGAAAACCTCGCTGTGGCGATCGGCCGTAGCGGGCAGAACGTCCGGCTGGCGTCGGAATTGACCGGCTGGCAGATCAACATCATGACGCCGGCCGAATCTGCGCAGAAGCAGGCGGAAGAAAGCTCCGTCGTTCGTCAGTTGTTCATGGCGAAGCTGGACGTAGACGAAGAGGTTGCCGACATCCTGATCGAAGAGGGCTTCAGCTCGCTCGAAGAAGTGGCCTACGTGCCGCTGCAGGAAATGCTGGAAATCGAAGCGTTCGACGAAGACACCGTCAACGAGCTGCGTAATCGCGCTCGCGACGTGCTGTTGACGATGGAGCTGGCGAAGGAAGAAAAGGTCGAAAAGGTATCGCAAGACCTGCGCGACCTCGAGGGGCTGACCCCGGAGCTGATCGGCAAGCTGGCCGAGGGGAACATCCAGACGCGTGACGACTTGGCCGAGCTGGCCGTAGACGAATTGGTCGAGATGACCGGCGTCGACGAAGAACAAGCCAAGGCGCTGATCATGAAGGCGCGTGAACACTGGTTTTCGTGAGTCGTATAAGCGTTGATCTTTTATCGCAATCCTCACTGAAACCAAGCATCGAAAGGGTTTGAATGGCAAGCACAACAGTTGCCCAACTCGCTGGCGAATTGAACCGTAGCGCATCTGCGCTGCTGGAACAGTTGCAGGCCGCGGGCGTGCAAAAGGCGACGCCGGAAGACGTCATCACCGAATCGGACAAGACCCGTCTGCTCGATTATCTCAAGCGAGCACACGGTAGCGCCGAGGATGGCGCGCGCAAGAAGATCACGATCACCAAGCGCGAAACGAGCGAAATCCGCCAAGCGGATGCCACCGGCAAGACGCGCACCGTGCAAGTGGAAGTCAAGAAAAAGCGCGTGCTGGTCAAGCGTGACGAGCCGAGCGCGGCACAGACCGAATCGGAAGCGGCAGAGGCTGCACCGGTGGTCGACGCCGAGGAAGTTGCGCGTCGCGAGGAAGAACAGCGCCGTCAGGCCGAGTTGCTGGCCCGTCAGGAAGCCGAGCTGAAGGCACGCCAGGAAGCGATGGAGCGCGAGGAAGCCGAGCGCCGCGCACGCCAGGAGGCCGCCGAAGCCGAGCAAAAGCGTCAGGCTGAACTCGCCGCCAAGAAGGCGGAAGAGGAAGCCGTTGCGGCCCGCGCCGCCGCTGAGGCGTCGGACGAAGTCCCGCGCCGCAAGGCCGAGGAAGACGCCGCGCGTCTGGCAAGCGAGCGCGAGGCCGCGCAGAAGGCTGCTGACGAAGCGCGCGTTGCTGCGGACAAGATCAAGGCCGAGGAAGACGCTGCGCGCAAGCGTCGCGAAGCTGCGGAGGCCGAAGCCCGCGCTATCCGCGAGATGATGAGCGCCCCGGCTCGCGTACTGAAGACGCCCGCTGAGCGCAAAGCAGAAGAGGTCAAGAAGGCCGAGCAATCGGGCACCCTGCACAAGCCGGTCAAACCGGCTGGTGAAGCACGCCCGGCTGCGGCTGCTAAGAGGCCGGCTGCCCCGGCACCTGCCGCTGCTGCGCCGAGCTCGCCGTCGGGCGACAAGAAGGGCGGTCGTGGCAAGTCCGGTTGGCAAGACGACAACCGTACCGGCAAGCGTGGTGGTCTGAAGACGCGCGGTGACACCGGCGGTGGCGCCGACGGCTGGCGTTCGGGCTCCAAGGGCGGCCGCAACCGCCATGGCGACGACAACCGCAATGCCTTCCAGGCACCGACCGAGCCGGTTGTGCGTGAAGTCCATGTGCCGGAAACCATCTCTGTGGCCGATCTGGCGCACAAGATGTCGGTCAAGGCCGCTGAAGTCATCAAGCAGATGATGAAGCTCGGCCAGATGGTCACGATCAACCAGGTGCTGGACCAAGAGACCGCGATGATCGTGGTCGAGGAAATGGGCCACCAGGCGGTCGCGGCCAAGCTGGACGATCCAGAAGCGATGCTGGTTGGGGACGTGCAGGAGCAAACCAACGCCGAAGCCGAAACCCGTCCGCCGGTTGTGACCGTCATGGGCCACGTCGACCACGGCAAGACCTCGCTGCTGGACTACATTCGTCGCGCCAAGGTTGCGGCGGGCGAGGCTGGTGGCATCACGCAGCACATCGGCGCGTATCACGTCGAAACCGATCGCGGCGTCATTACGTTCCTGGACACCCCCGGTCACGAGGCCTTCACGGCCATGCGTGCGCGCGGTGCCAAGGCAACCGACATCGTGATTCTGGTGGTGGCAGCCGACGACGGCGTCATGCCACAAACGAAGGAAGCCATCGCCCACGCGAAGGCGGCCGAGGTGCCCATCGTGGTGGCGATCACCAAGGTCGATAAGCCCGAAGCCAACCCCGACCGCGTCAAGCAGGAACTTGTGGCTGAAAGCGTGATTCCGGAAGAGTACGGCGGCGATGTCCCGTTCGTGCCGGTGTCCGCCAAGACTGGCGAAGGTATCGACAGCCTGCTGGAAAACGTGCTGCTGCAGGCCGAAGTGCTCGAACTGAAGGCACCGGTTAACGCGCCGGCCAAGGGCCTGGTGGTAGAAGCCCAGTTGGACAAGGGCAAGGGCCCGATCGCTACGGTGCTGGTGCAGAGCGGTACGCTCAAGCGCGGCGACGTGGTGCTCGCGGGCACGGCCTATGGCCGCGTGCGAGCCATGCTGGACGAAAACGGAAAGCCGGCCAAGGAAGCTGGCCCGTCGATCCCGGTGGAAATCCAGGGTCTGTCGGAAGTGCCGGGCGCCGGCGAAGAAGTGCTGGTGCTGCCGGACGAGCGCAAGGCTCGCGAAATCGCGCTGTTCCGCCAAGGCAAGTTCCGCGATGTGAAGCTGGCGCGCCAACAGGCTGCCAAGCTGGAAAACATGCTGGAACAGATGAGCGAAGGCGACGTGAAGTCGCTGCCGCTGATCATCAAGGCAGACGTGCAGGGTTCGCAGGAAGCGCTGGTTCACTCGCTGCAGAAGCTGTCGACCGACGAAGTGCGTGTACAGGTCGTGCACGCCGCAGTGGGCGGTATCACCGAGTCGGACGTCAACCTGGCAACCGCGTCGAAGGCCGTCATCATTGGCTTCAATACGCGGGCCGATGCGGGCGCGCGCAAGCTGGCCGAGCATCAGGGCATCGATATTCGCTACTACAACATCATCTATGACGCTGTGGATGAGGTGAAGGCGGCGATGTCGGGCATGCTGTCGCCGGAAAAGCGCGAAGAGACGACGGGCCTGGTCGAGGTGCGTCAGGTCTTCCACGTGCCGAAGGTTGGCGCGGTGGCCGGCTGTATGGTGCTGGACGGCTTCGTCAAGCGCAATTCGCTGGTGCGGGTGCTGCGTGCGAACGTGGTCATCTTCTCGGGCGAACTCGATTCGCTCAAGCGCTTCAAGGACGATGTGAAGGAAGTGAAGCAAGGCTTCGAATGCGGCCTGTCGATCAAGAACTTCAACGACGTTCAGGAAGGCGACCAACTCGAGATCTACGAGATCACCGAGGTGGCGCGTACGCTGTAATACGTTGGCCGGACGCTGCGGTGTCCGGCTCGACTTTGCGACGGTGGCCCGGGCGCGTCCCGCGCCACCGTTTTGTCTTTTCTGGGCGCGCTAGCGCGTGCTGGCGGCGCCCATGTGAGGAAGAACACTATGCCGAAGAAATCGGGATCGGCCGCTGGCCGCAACGTGCGCATCGCCGATCAGATCCAGCGTGATCTGGCCGAATTGATCCAGCGCGAAATCAAGAACCCGGCGATGGGCCTGGTGACACTGCAATCCGTCACGCTCACGCCTGACTATGCGCACGCCAAGATCTACTTCACGGTGCTGGGCGCCGAGCCGGAAGTCGCCGGCGCCATTCTGAACGAGAAGGCGGGCTACCTGCATTCGCTGCTGTTCAAGCGCCTGCACATCCACACGGTGCCGACATTGCATTTCCACTTTGACGGTTCGGTCGAGCGCGGTATCGAGATGTCGCGACTGATCGATGAGGCCAACGCCACGCGCGCCAAAGACGACTGAAGATGGCCGAGCAACATGCGCCCAGGCCACAGAAGCCGCCCCGTCGTGATGTGCACGGTGTGCTGCTGCTGGACAAGCCGATCGGCTGGTCAAGCAACGATGCGCTGATCCGCGCCAAGCGCCTGCTGTGGGCGAAGAAGGCCGGGCACACCGGCACGCTGGATCCGCTGGCTACCGGCTTGCTGCCGCTGTGCTTTGGTGAGGCGACCAAGTTTTCGCAGGATTTGCTTGATGCGGACAAGACGTACGAAACGGTCGTGCGTCTTGGTATCAAAACGAGTACCGCAGACGCGGAAGGCGAGGTGCTGAGCGAGCGGCCGGTATCGGTCACGCCGGAGCAACTGCAGGCGGCCATCGCGCGCTTTGTCGGCGAGATCGACCAGGTGCCGCCGATGCACTCTGCGCTGAAAAGGGACGGCAAGCCCCTCTACGAGTACGCGCGAGCGGGTCAGACCGTGGAGCGCGCTGCACGTCGCGTCACGATTCACGCGATTGACTTGCTGGCGGCGGATCTTGCGTCGATTGAGCCGACGATCACCTTGCGCGTGTCATGCAGCAAGGGAACGTACATTCGCACATTGGGTGAGGACATTGGGGAGGCGCTCGGCTGCGGTGGGCACCTGGTTGCGCTGCGTCGCACGCAGGTGGGCAACCTGACTCTGAACGGTGCCGTGACGCTCGACGCATTGGATGCTGCCGCTGAAGATGCGCGCACCGAATTGCTGGCGCCGGTCGATGCGCTGCTGCAGACACTGCCGCGCGTGGAGCTGGATGCTGAGGAGAGCCGTCGCTTCCTGCATGGTCAGCGCTTGCCATTGCGACTGCCCCTTCCGAACGCAGATCAGGTGCGCGTCTACGGCGTGCGCGACGCGATAACGTCGGATGCCAAAGCGTCGCTGCTCGGAGTGGCTGCCTGGCAAGGCGGTGTCCTGCGGCCGGAGCGGCTCGTGCATTTTTAAGCCGGTCAAGCGCAGCAAAAAAGCCACGCGTCGCTGCGTGGCTTTTTTGTTTGCGGGATGTCCGCTCAGTGCGCCCCGGCTGCCGCTTCCGCACCGCCCGCCGACTTCGCCGGTTTGGTCAGCCAGATGAAAACGATCAGCACGATAAACAGCACCGCCGAGATCCAGAAGATATCGTTGGCACCCAACATGGCGGCTTGCTGCGAGATCACACGTTCGATCGCGCCGTTGGCCTGCAAGTTGGGCATGCCAAGCTGCGTGTACTGGTTGATCGACGACGTGTAGGCGGGGTTGTACGCGTTCGCATGCTCGACCAGCTGGGCGTGGTGCAGGGCAGAGCGGTTGTCCCAGATCGTGGTCGAGATCGATGCACCGATACCGCCAAACATGATCCGCACGAAGTTCGACAAGCCCGATGCCGCCGGAATGCGCTCGGGCGCCAGACCCGACAGGATGATCGACGTGAGCGGAATGAAGAACATCGCCATCGCGGCGCCCTGAATGAGCGTTGGGATCAGCAGTGTCCACGTATCGATCTGAGTCGTGAAGTGGGAGCGCATCCAGAACACCAGCGCGAACGTCAGGAACGCCGTTGTGGCCACCCAGCGCGCGTCCATCTTCGGCAGGTTCTTGCCGATGACGGGCGACAGGATGATGGCGAAGATGCCCACCGGCGCCATGATCAGGCCAGCGTCGGTGGCGGTGTAGCCGACGATGGTCTGCAGCCACAGCGGCAGGATCACCAGGTTGCCGAAGAACAGCCCGTACGCCACCGAGATGGCGACCACCCCGGCGCTGAAGTTGCGGCCCTTGAACAGCGTCAGGTCCACTACCGGGTGGTCTTCGGTCAACTCCCAGATCAGGAAGAAGGCAAAGCCCACGACGGCGACGACGGTCAGCACAATGATCTCAGTCGAGTTGAACCAGTCGAGTTCTTTGCCGCGGTCCAGCATCAGTTGCAGGGAGCCCACCCAGATGACGAGCAACGCCAGCCCGATCTTGTCGATCGGCAGTGAACGTGTTTGCGATTCACGGTCCTTGTAGATGACCCACGTTGCATACGCCGCCAGAATGCCCACCGGGATGTTGATGTAGAAAATCCACGGCCAGGTCATGTTGTCCGAGATCCAGCCACCCAGAATCGGCCCCATCACCGGCGCAACGAGCGTCGTCATACCCCATAGCGCAAGCGCCATCGAACTCTTGGCTGGAGGATAGGTTGACAGCAGCAGCGATTGCGACAGCGGGATCATCGGGCCGGCGACTGCGCCCTGGATGATCCGGGCGGTGATCAACGTGCCCATGTTGGGCGCCAGACCGCACGCCCACGATGCCAGCACGAACAGGATGATGGACGTAACGAACAGGCGCACCTGCCCAAAACGCTGTGTCAGCCACCCCGTAAGCGGCACCGAGATGGCATTGGCCACCGCAAACGAGGTGATGACCCACGTGCCCTGGTTCGGGGCCACGCCGAGGTCGCCCGAAATTGCCGGGATCGACACGTTGGCGATGGACGAATCCAGCACGTTCATGAAGGTAGCCAGCGACAGCGCAACTGTGCCGATCGCCAGTTTGGCGCCGGTCAGTGGCGGTAGCGGCTTGGGCGCGGCGGTAGCCATGCGTCAGACCTTGGGTGCGGGTTGCGAAGTGCGCGGAGCCGATACGGCCGGCACGTTGGAAGCGGCCGGCGCCGTTGCACCGCCGCGACCTGCGTTGGCGCTGATGATGCTCGCGATGACCTGATCGGCGTCCTTGCCGGCCTGATCGTAGACGGTGGTTTGCAACGGCGATGCAACCGGGGCGGTCGCCAGGCTCTGGCCGCCTTCGTCATGGATGTCGACCTTGGCTTCCATCGACAGACCCACGCGCAGCGGATGGTCCTTCAACTCCTTCGGATCGAGCGACACGCGCACCGGCAGGCGTTGCACCACCTTGATCCAGTTGCCGGTAGCGTTCTGTGCCGGCAGGAGCGAAAACGCCGAGCCCGTCCCCGCTGAGAAGCCGACCACCTTGCCGTGGTACGTCACGCTGCTCCCATACACGTCAGCCACCAGTTCAACGGGTTGGCCCACGCGCATGTGGCGCACCTGCACTTCCTTGAAGTTGGCGTCCACCCAGAGCTGGTCCAGCGGCACGATGGCCATCAGCGGCGTGCCCGGCGCGACGCGCTGGCCGACCTGCACCGAACGCTTGGCCACATAGCCCGTGACAGAGGCGGGCAGGCTCGTACGCGCATAGGCGAGATACGCCTCGCGGACCTTCGCTGCGGCTTGCAACACGTTCGGGTGACGCTCCAGCGTGGTCTGCTCGGTGAGCACGCGGTTGCCCTGCAGTTGTTCCTTGGCGGCTTCCAGTGCGGACTGCGCAGCCTGCACAGCGGTTTGTGCGTGCGAGATTTCTTCCTGCGACACGGCGCCCGTACCGGCGATCTGCTTGCGGCGCGCCAAATCATCCTTGGCCTTGGCGAGATCGCTCTCACGCATGGCGAGCGTGGCGGTGTAGGCGCTGGTGTTCGAATAGAGCGTGCGTACCTGGCGCACCGTCTGCGCTAGCGCGGCTTCGGCCTGCTCGAGTGCGACGCGTGCATCGGCACGGTCCAGTTCGATCACGGGCTGGCCGGAGGTCACAAGCTGCGTGTCATCGGCGCGAATGGCGATCACGGTGCCCGCCACCTGCGGCGTCACCTGGACCACGTTGCCTTGCACGTATGCGTCGTCGGTGGACTCGAACCAGCGGCCGTACAGGCCCCAGTAGAGTCCGTAGCCGACGCCGGCAACCACCAGTGCGGCGGCCAGCGTTGTCAGCATGCGTTTGCGCTTTCCGTTGGCATTGCCGTTGCCGGGGGGCGTTGCCGCGGGGGCTGCGGGTGCGGGAGCAGCGGACGGTGCGGCTTGGGGCTTGTTGTCACTCATGATGTTGGCTCGGAAGAATGCGTTGGAACGGTCGGTTCAGTTCAGTTCAATTCGGTGCAGATCAGCCTTGCGATGCAGCGGCCTCGGGCTTGGCTCCTGGGAGCGCTTCGGCCGTGTAACCGCCGCCGAGGGCTTTGATGAGAGCCATTTGCGCGTCCAGGCGGCGCGCCTGCAGGTCGGTCGCGAGCTTGCGTTGTTGCAGCACGGTTGTTTCGGCGTTCAGCACGACCAGTTGGGTGCCGAGGCCAGCGCTGTAGCGCGTGCGGGCCAAGCTGTATGCGCGCTCCGCCTCGCTCAAGGCAGTACGTTGGATCGCGATCTGAGCATCGATGCTGTGCAACGCGGTGATCTGGTCAGCGGTGTCGTGCAGCGCTTCCGTCAGCGTCTGGTTGTAGCTGGCGACAGCAGCGTCATAGTTGGCGTATTTGCCGCGCAGATTGGCGCGCAGCTTGCCACCCTGGAAGATCGGCAGCTTGAGCGCCGGGCCGATACCGAGCTGACGCGATGCGCCCAGCAGCAGGTTTTCCGGCGCAATCGAAGCCAGCCCCAGGAATGCAGTCAGGCTGATGTCCGGCAAGAACTGCGCCTTGGCCACGTCGATGTCCTTCGACGCGGCTTCCACGCGCCAGCGCGCGGCCACGAGATCCGGGCGGCGGCCGATCAAATCGATGGTGAGGTTGTTCGGCAGCTTGGGCGTGGCTTGTGCAAGCAGCGTCGGGCGTGCAATCGCCAAACCGCGGTCCGGGCCCTTGCCCAGCAGCGCGGCGAGCTGGTTGCGCGCCAGCGTGATCTGCTCGTCGACCTGCTCAAGTTCCGTTTGCGCGGCGGCCACGTTGGCGCGCGCTTGCGTGGTTTCGACTTGCGTATCCAGGCCGGCACGCAGGCGTTGGCCGGCAAGGCTGGTCAGATCCTTGCGTTGCACGATCGCACGTTCTGCCACGTCGCGCTGCGCATAAAGCGCGGCCAGCTTGGCGTAGGTGCGTGCCACCGTGGTCGACAGCATCAATCGCGAAGCCTGGCTTTCCGCTTCCATTGCCTTGTCGTCGGACAAGGCGGCTTCCAGCGCGGAGCGATTCTTGCCCCAAAAATCGAGGTCATAGCTCACGCCAAGCTGGATCTTCGATTCCGTGAACCAGCGGCCGGCCAGTGGCGTACCTTCAAACATGTCGTATTCCGACAGGCGCTGGCGTGTCATGTCGGCATCGAGCCCGACGCTCGGATACAGATTCCCGCGCACCACATCGGCCATCGCACGCGAAGCACGCACGCGAGCAAATGCGACCTGCAGGTTCGGGTTGTCCTTGATCGCCTCGTCTACCAGCGCACGCAGTTGCGGATCGTTGAACTGGTCGACCCAGTTCAGTGACGGCCATTGGCCGCCTTGCGAGGGCAACGATTGCGTGCTCGCCAGTTGCCCGGGCGTTGTCAGTGTCTGCGTGCTGTGCGAATTGCCGAGGTTGGCGCAACCGGCCAGCACGGCCAGCGTCACGGCGGAAAGCGCCATGCCCAGGCGCGCCGGCCATTGCGCGCGCGTGCTGCCTGCGCGGCTTTGGGGCGAAAGTGCCTGAGGTGCGGAGTTCAAGGCGTTCATGTTATTTGTTGTGTCAAGCGATCGAGGAGGGCGTTCGGTGCGGCCGGTGCAATATCGGAGAGCGCGCGTCAGTGACCGGCAGGGCGCGCGCGATGAACGTCCGTAGCGGCGCCGTTACTGAGAATGCGCTTGAGAAGCTCGCGCAGCGTATCGACGTCACTAGGTGTAAAGCCGGCGAAAAAACGGTTCAGCACGTGGGTGTAGATGGCTGGCATGCGGTCAGCCAAGTCGCGGCCGGCTTCGGTCACTTCCAGATGCACGACGCGGCGGTCGGACTCGCTGCGCACACGCTCGATCAAGCCGCGCTTTTCCATGCGACTGAGCATGCGCGTCAGCGAACCGATGTCTGTATTCAGTTCGCGGCCGAGATCGGTGGCTGTCTGACAACGGCCGTTGGCAAGCAGTACCAGGCAACTGGCCTGCGAGTGCGTGACGTCCATCGCGGCAACTTCCTGCTCAATGGCCATGGACAGGGCGGTTTTGGTGCGCCCCACGAGGTAGCCAACGCTTTCGCACATGCGGTAGTCCTCCACCCGGAAGAGCGTTCCGGCTGCGGCAACTTCGGTGGCGGGTCTTGTCTGTTCGGACATCTTATGTATGCACAATCATTGTCCGGACAAATATACGAATTGGCGCAGCAAACGGCAAGGTACTGAATGTGTGATTCCAGTTTCAGAAATAATGAGTGACCTGGAAAGCGCTCGTTCGGCATTGCTTCCTGGTTTAGTCAAGGAGTGTCATCTCTTGCGCATCGCAGCATGCTAGAATGTCAGGTTATTCCGCGAGCTGAATTTGGGCGCTGTCCCCGGCTCGTGTCACGTCTTTTCGAGTTCACATTCCATGCGCGCGCTTCGCAACATCGCCATCATCGCCCACGTTGACCACGGCAAAACCACCCTGGTCGACCAGCTCCTCCGCCAAGCCGGCACGTTCCGCGAGAACGAGCAGATCGCCGAGCGCGTGATGGATTCGAATGACATCGAAAAAGAGCGCGGCATCACGATCCTGGCCAAGAACTGCGCGGTCGAATACAACGGCACGCACATCAACATCGTCGACACGCCGGGGCACGCGGACTTCGGCGGTGAGGTGGAACGCGTGCTGTCGATGGTCGACGGCGTGCTGCTGCTGGTGGATGCCCAAGAAGGTCCGATGCCGCAGACGCGCTTTGTGACGCGTAAGGCGCTGGCCCTGGGCCTGAAGCCGATCGTCGTGGTCAACAAGGTGGACCGTCCGGGCGCACGTCCGGACTGGGTGATCAACGAGACCTTCGAACTGTTCGACAAGCTGGGCGCCACTGACGAGCAGCTCGACTTTCCGATCGTGTACGCCTCGGGCCTGAACGGCTACGCCGGCTTGACCGACGATGTGCGCAGCGGCGACATGAAGCCGCTGTTCGAGACCATTCTCGAGAAGGTGCCGCAGCGTGACGACGACCCGAACGGCCCGCTCCAGCTGCAGATCATCTCGCTGGACTACTCGAGCTACGTCGGCAAGATCGGTGTGGGCCGCATCACGCGTGGCCGAGTGCGTCCGCTGCAGGACGTGGTGGTCAAGTTCGGCCCGGAAGGCGCGCCGATCAAGGGCCGCATCAACCAAGTGTTGAAGTTCCGCGGTCTGGAGCGCGAGCTGGTGCAGGAAGCGGAAGCCGGCGACATCGTGCTGATCAACGGTATTGAAGAGCTGGGCATCGGCTGCACGGTGTGTGCGCCGGACGCCCAGGACGCGCTGCCGATGCTGAAGGTGGACGAGCCGACGCTGACGATGAACTTCTGCGTCAACACCTCGCCGCTGGCGGGCCGCGAAGGCAAGTTCGTGACGAGCCGCCAGCTGCGCGACCGTCTGGACCGTGAGCTGAAGTCGAACGTGGCACTGCGCGTGAAGGACACCGGCGACGACACGGTTTTCGAAGTGTCGGGCCGTGGCGAACTGCACCTGACGATTCTGGTGGAAAACATGCGTCGTGAAGGCTATGAGCTGGCCGTGTCGCGCCCGCGCGTGGTGTTCAAGGAAATCGACGGCGTGAAGTGCGAGCCGTTCGAGCGCCTGACCGTGGACGTGGAAGACAGCCACCAGGGCGGCGTGATGGAAGAACTTGGCCGCCGCAAGGGCGAACTGCTCGACATGGCCTCGGACGGCAAGGGCCGCACGCGTCTGGAATACCGCATTCCGGCCCGCGGCCTGATCGGCTTCCAGGGTGAATTCCTGACGCTGACGCGCGGCACCGGGCTGATCAGCCACATTTTCGACGATTATTCGCCGGTCAAGGAAGGCGACCTGGGCGAGCGCCACAACGGTGTGCTGATCTCGCAGGACGACGGCGCTGCCGTGGCCTACGCACTGTGGAAGCTGCAGGACCGCGGCCGCATGTTCGTGTCGCCGGGCGACGCGCTGTACGAAGGCATGATCATTGGCATCCACAGCCGCGACAACGATCTGGTCGTCAACCCGATCAAGGGCAAGCAGCTGACCAACGTGCGTGCGTCGGGTACCGACGAAGCCGTGCGCCTGGTCCCGCCGATTCAGATGTCGCTGGAATACGCGGTGGAATTCATCGCCGACGACGAGCTGGTGGAAGTCACGCCGAAGAGCATCCGCCTGCGCAAGCGTCACCTGAAAGAGCACGAGCGCAAGCGCGCATCGCGCGAAGAGGCGGTCTGATCGACTTCGATCTGCCAGAAAAACGCCCCGAGATTCCGGGGCGTTTTTTTTGCTCGGCGATAACGCTGGCGTTATGCCCGAATGCGCGCGAAGGCTCGTGCCGGATCTTCGGTCCGGTCTTGCGCATATTCCAATCCGATGTGCAGGCGCACGATCGGGCGGGCCAGCTGCAGACTAATTCGCGCTAGTAGGCGTGCCCGCCACATTGCTGACCGTTGCCAGGCTTTCATACCCGCCCGATGCCGAACGGCGTCAGCGCATCGACGAAGCGTTCGGCGGCGGCATGGTGCGTGGGTCTCAGGGGTGGGGCGTCACGGCTGCAGGGCAGCGGCGCCCACGCGAAAAGCGCCAAGTTCCTGCGCGTCGAGCTGGGCGAGCAGGCCGGTTTCCCAGGCCAGATATTGCTTTGCCGCAGCTTTATTGCCGTCATGCCGATCATGCACGAAGAAGAGATAGTCGATGCAAGCGGTGTCGGGCGGGACGTTCTCGGAACCTTCGGTGGCGTAGCCGGCAGCAGTCCACGCGGCAATGCCGCCCGCGAGCAAGTTTAGTCGCGATGCTGCCTGAGGTGCACTGGCGCTCCAATCTGCCGCTGCGAGTGCCGCGATGCGCGGGTCGTCGGCGATCAGCACGGTATCGCGGTCCGGGGCCAGGGCTGGCAAGCGTGGACGAACGGCCCATGTGGCATTAGGCACATGGGCGCGGCGAAAGCTCATGCTGGGGCGCAAGTCGATCACATGTGCGGTGCCGGCCATGAGCGCAGTGGCGAGTGCTTGTGCGCTGAACTCGGGCAACGGTTGCGGCAACGCTGTTGGGGTCACCGGCAGGCTCGCATGGCTGTCTAGGCCGTCGCGCAGCACATAGGCATCGTGACCGAGTTGCCGCAGCCAGCTGGCAACGATGGGCGCGCGGACGCCGTCGGCATCGAACAGCACGAGGCGCGCGTTGCGCACGCCGACGTACTGATCAGTTGCCTGGATCAACTGGCCGCCCGGCGCATGCTGGGCGCCTTGTAGGCTGCCAGAGGCGAATTCCTCAGGTGTGCGGACATCGCACAGGTAGAGGCTATGTTCGTCTTGTGCAACCCAGCGTGCGAGCGTTGCCGCATCCACCTCGGGCACGGCAAAGCGGGCGGCGAGTTGCTGGCTGGCCTCGCGCATGTCCTTGACGGTAGCGGGCGCGACGACATCGGGATAGCGTCGCGTGCTGCCGTGTTCCAGTGGAAGGTCTTCCAGATACCAGCCTTGCGTGCCGTTCTCCAGCGCCATCACGGGGTTCGGGATGCCCAGGTTGATCAGCGTCTGCGCACCGATGATGCTGCGCGTGCGGCCCGCGCAGTTGACGACGATCGGCGTGCTTGCATCGGGGACAAGCTCGCGGATGCGCAGCCCCAGTTCGCCGTTCGGGCAGCAGATCGACGACGGGATCGTCATCTTCAGATATTCGCTGAAGGGGCGGCCGTCGACGATGACGACGTCGTCGCCTCGTTCGCGCATGGCCGCTAGTTCGCGTGCGGTGACGCGCGGCGTGTGGTACGCCCTCTCCACGAGTTCTCCGAAAGTTTTGGACGGCACGTTAACGCCGGCAAACAGCGTAAAGCCTGCCTGCGCCCAGGCTTGTGCGCCGCCTTGCAGTACGTGCACGTTGTTGTAGCCGATGTTGTTCAGGCGATCGGCCGCGCGATCGGCAACGCCATCGTCGTCGTCATAAACGACCATGCGAACCGCGCGGCGTGGCGCAAGGCGCGGGGCGTCGATCTCAAGTCGGCTGTACGGCAGCGGGACGGCGTAGAAGAGGTGGGCTTCGCCGTACTGGCCGTGCTCGCGCACGTCGAACAGCGCGATCTCTGCGCCGTCGTGCAGCCACGCTTTCAGGGTCTGGGCGGTAACGGACGATGTCATATCGATGCGAAACGAATCAAAAGGGGTTAGCGACACCCTCCGCGCAAGCAGCGCAAATTGCAGGCAACGCGATGCGGGTTGCGGCTGAAACCGATTCAGTGTCGGACTGAGATTTCCCTGCGGCTCGGTGTCTGCCCGAACGTAGTGTTTGTTCAGTGTTATTTGTGTATCGGGCAGGTTATCGGCCAGAATTTGGCCGCACAATTTAATTTTTAGCGGAAATCGATTAGAAACTCTGAAGTATCGGGATCGGGATGCGAAATCTGGACATCGATCTGCTGCGCACCTTCGTGGCGATCGCACAGTACGAAACATTTGCCGCAGCAGCGGCGCGGGTGGGACGCACGCAGTCGGCGGTTACGCAGCAGATGCAGCGGCTGGAGGAGGAAATGGGCTGCGCGCTGTTCGAAAAACGCGGTCGCCACAAGACGATGACGCCCGATGGCGTGCGGCTCGTCGCCTATGCGCACAAGATCCTGGCGCTGAACGACCAGGCCGTGCAGGTCATCCAGACCGGTGGCCCGATCGAGAAAATCCGCATCGGTTCACCTCACGATGTGGCCGATTCGATCCTGCCCAATCTGCTGCGGCGGTTGTCCAAGCTGTCGCCGGAATTGCAGATGGAAATCAACGTTGGCCGCAGCCCGTTCCTGATGGACGCGTTGCGCGATAAAACGCTCGATCTGGCGATCTCCACCCGCTATGACGATGCGTTTCCCGGCATCAAGCTGCGCACGTCGCCGATGGTGTGGATCTGCGCGGAGGACTTCATCTTCAATCCCGCCGCGCCAGTGCCACTGGTCATGGCCGACGAGTTGAGTCTGTTCCGCCAGTTGTCGATCGAATGCCTGGACGCGCACCACATTCCGTGGCGCACGAGTTACCTGGCGCCCACGCTGACGGGCATCAAGGCTGCGATCAGCGCGGGGCTAGGCGTGACGGCGCGCACGACCGAGTTGCTCGATGCCAACATGCGTGTGCTGACTGAAGCCGATGGCCTGCCGCGCCTGCCGGATGTGGCGTTCTACCTGTACGTGCAGCCGACGTGCACCAGCCCCGTCCTGCGCGATCTGTTCGACTCCACCGATCGCATCGCCACCCGGTTCGGGCCGCCCTTCATGTGAGCGGCATCGCCTCGGCCGTCACCGCAGCGCGCGGGCTGCGCCACTCGGGCGGTTTCCACAGGTAGCGAACATCCCGATCGCGGAACACATCAGCCCACATGTCCCGCCATTCGTGGAAGGTAAGGGTGATCGGGTTATGCGTGTGAACCTGCCGCGTGATGCCGAAAACGGGGGCGTCCTCCTCCGGCACGTAGCTGCCGAACATGCGATCCCAGATGGTCAGCACGCCGGCGTAGTTGCGGTCGATGTACTGCGGGTTCTTGGCGTGGTGCACGCGATGCACCGATGGCGTATTCACGTACTGGCCCAGCCCGCGCCAGAAGCCGGCGTAGCGCGAATCCAGCGCCCCCAGCCGCGTATGCACAAAGAACTGGAATGCCAGGTTCAGGCCCACGGCAAGGATCACCCAGTCCGGCGTAAAGCCGATCCATGCAAGCGGAATCCAGAACAGCCACATGCCGGAAACCGGATAGGTCAGGCTCTGGCGGAACGCCGTCGAAAAGTTCATGCCTTCCGACGAGTGGTGCGTCACGTGCGAGGCCCACATCCAGCGCACTCGATGGCTGGCGCGGTGGAAGAAGTAATACAGAAAGTCCTGCAACAGCAGGAGCAGGACGAATGACCACCACGTCTCGGGCACCGCGCGCAGGCCGTGGCTGTACGTCCATGCGTACACCGTCTTGATCATCAGCCACAGGAAGAATGCATCCGACGCCTGGTGCATGAGCGCGAGGCATGCGTTTGAAACGGTGTCTTTGAAACTGTAGACGGACGCGTCGCGCTTGCGCCAGTACCATGCCTCGGCGCCGATGGTCAGGAGGAAAACCGGCGCAAAGGCCAGCAGGATCAGGCCGGGGTCGAAACTCGACGCGCCCGGGGCGGCGTTGGCAGGGGTCATTGGATTGTTGTGATGTGTGTCGTCTCCAACCGGCAGATATACGCCCAACACCCGCGCTGCGAAAGGAGGCAGGCTAGAGCCATTCCTCGCTTCAATATGCTGTCGTGTACAGTGCGAGCCGTTATTCCCACAACAACATCCGAGACATGCAATCCACCGTTTCCATCGCGCCTCAGGCTGAAGTCCAACCCAACGTGATCGCCGAAGTACGCGGCGGCATCGGCTGGCTGACGCTGAACCGGCCGCAGGCGCTGAACGCGCTGTCGCTGGAGATGATCCGCGCGATGTCGCATGCGCTACTGGCGTGGCAGCACGATCCGGAAGTCCACGCCGTCATCCTGCGTGGCGAGGGCGGCAAGGCCCTGTGTGCCGGCGGCGACATCCGCTTCTTCCACCGCGCCGCCACGGCCGGCGACCCGCAACTCATCACCTTTTTCACCGAGGAATACCGCCTCAACCACCTCATCTTCAGCTACGCCAAGCCCTACATCGCGCTGATGGACGGCGTGGTGATGGGCGGTGGCATGGGCATCTCGCAAGGCGCATCGCTGCGCGTGGTGACCGAGCGCACGAAGATGGCCATGCCCGAAACCAACATCGGCCTGTTCCCGGACGTTGGCGGCGGCTGGTTCCTGGCGCGCGTGCCGGGTCATGTGGGCGAATACCTGGGGGTGACCGGCCAGATGATCGAAGCGGCGGACGCGCTGTCCGTCGGCCTTGCCGATTGCCACGTCACTACCGAGGCGCTGGCGTCCATTGTCCAGCGCCTGCGCGACGGCAACTGGAGCAGCGCGGAGCGGATCACCGCCTGCTTTACCGAAGCCGCATCGGCGCCGGATGATGCCAAGGCCATCATCGCCCCACACCGCGAGGCCATCGATGCCTGCTTCAGCCAGAGCAGCGTGCAAGGCATCTTCGCGGATCTGGCCGGCAGCACCGATGCCGAATGGGCCGCGCAGACCGCCGCGCACATGGCCAAGCGCTCGCCGTTGATGATGGCGGTGACGCTGGAGCTGATCCGCCGGGGCCGCCATACCACGCTGGCCGATGAGCTGCGCCGCGAACTCGACATGATGACGCACGTGTTTGCCGAAGGCGACGGTATCGAAGGCATTCGCGCACTCGCGGTCGACAAGGACCACACGCCCAAGTGGAAGCACGCCAGCATCGACGCCGTGCGTGACGACGAAGTGGCCGCCTTCTTTGTCTCGCCGTGGCGCCGTGAGCAGCATCCGCTGCTGGGGCTGTCGGACTAGAACCGGTAAACTGCGCGCCTGGATTTTGAATCGTTGACTTGCTGTGACCGCTGAACGCCCCACGCCGAACCCCCGCCGCTTGTCGGTGGCGCCCATGATGGATTGGACTGACCGACATTGCCGGTTCTTCCATCGCCAGATCTCGCGCCACACGTGGCTCTACACGGAAATGGTGACCACCGGCGCGCTGTTGCACGGCGACGTGCCGCGTCACCTCGATTTCGACGAAGTCGAGCACCCCGTGGCGTTGCAGCTTGGGGGCAGCGAACCTGACGACCTGGCCCAGGCTGCGCGCCTCGGCCAGCAATGGGGCTACAAGGAAATCAACCTCAACTGCGGTTGCCCGTCGGAGCGCGTGCAGCGAGGCGCGTTCGGCGCGTGCCTGATGGCCGAACCGAAGCTCGTCGCGCAGGGCGTCAAGGCGATGCGCGACGCGGTGTCGATTCCGGTCACGGTCAAGCACCGCATCGGCATCGACGCCATCGAGACCTATGATTTCGTGCGGGATTTCGTCGGCACCATCGCCGAGGCCGGCTGCGGGACATTCATCGTCCACGCGCGCAACGCCATCCTCAAAGGCCTGAGCCCGAAGGAAAACCGCGAGATTCCGCCGCTGCGGTACGAAGTCGTCTATCAGCTCAAGCGGGATTTCCCGCATCTGGAAATCCTGCTCAATGGCGGGGTGCAGACGCTGGAGCAGATCGACGCGCATCTTGCACACGTTGATGGCGTCATGATCGGCCGCGAGGCGTATCACCATCCGCATCTGATGGCCGCATTCGATGCGCGGTACTACGGCGCAGGCACCGAGGCCCCCACGCGCGCCGAGGTGGAAGAGGCGATGATCGGCTACGTCGGCCGTTGGGTAGAGCGCGGCGGCTATGCGGGGGCAGCGGTACGGCACATGCTGGGGCTGTATCGCGGTGTGGCGGGTGCGCGCGGCTGGCGGCGTGTTCTGTCGGATTCCAAAGCGCTTGGCCGCGTCAAAACGCTGGCCGATGCCCACGCGCTCTTCGACGAGGCGCGCGCTCATCTGCGCCGTGGCGAAGAATCGAACGAAGAGGCGGTAGTGGTTTGATGCAGGGTGGGGCGAGTTGCCCCGACCGCTGAATGCAAAAAAGCCCGCGAATGCGGGCTTTTTCTTGAAACTTGGGGTGACTGATGGGATTCGAACCCACGACAACCAGAATCACAATCTGGGACTCTACCAACTGAGCTACAGCCACCGTTGTCGCTCAAACAGCGCTTTGCCGTTCAAGGAGACAGCGATTATACAAACATTCTTTGGACTTGCCTAGAGGGTTTCGCAACGGAGTTCAATGAGCCTCTGCCACGACGGTCCCCTGGTGGTACACAATCTTCCAGCCATCCGGTGTCCGTCGCCACAACGTCGCCCGGCGCGTCGTCCGGTTCGTCTGCACCAGGGTGTAGGTCAGCAAGTAGTTATCCGGCGCAATCTCCTGGCAGCGGAAATCCCGCGTTTGCCAAAAATCCTCGCCGATGTGGCCGTGGCGCGCATCGAGAACACCGAGCACATAGCTACGGCTGTAGCGCTGACCCGAGGCACCCGTTTCCCAAAAATCTTCCGTGGTCATACGCTCGAAGTCTTCGCGGCGCGTGCCGAATTCCGGGCGATGAAAAATGGGTTCGCGCCGGCGCAGTTCTTCCAGCACGTTCAGTAGACCGGGGGCGGTGTCCAGAGACGGTTCCATGCGGCAAGCCTCCTGGGAAAGCTCCAAGCATACCGCGCACCTGGCGTGGTTTAACGTTTTTCGCGCTGCACAATGCGTAGCTTGCACTTCGCCCCTATGATGGCGCCTTCGCCTTTCCCGGAATCCACTTCGATGCAACGCACTGCCCGTATTGGCCTGTCTTCGCTAACGATCGCACTGTCGCTGGCTTGCGGCGCCGGCGCCTTTGCCGCCACGCTTCAGAAACCGCAACTCGACGCGCTGCTCGCCGCCGAACAATCCAAGGCCTCGGCTGACTTGAACAGCTTTCTCACGGCAGCCGCGAAGGCCGATCCGCAAGTTGCAGGCAGTGTCGCCGCTTATCAGAAGAAAGCCCCGCTCGCCGGCGATGATCTCGTCAACATCGGGCGCCTGCTGGGCCTGTACAACCGCCTGCACAACCAGCAGGCCGTGATCGCCTCGATCGAGAAGATGGTCGCGCTGCCCACGGTGCGCGACGACAAGATTCCGCAGTACGAGAACTCCGCCATCGTCGCGTTTGGCAAGCTGGTCGAAGGCATGGCGCGCGACTTCGGTCTGAAATACCGCAATGTAGACAACCGCGTCTTTGAAGTCACGCTGCCCGGCACCGGCTCAGACGAATTCGGCATCCTGACCCACGCCGACGTCGTGCCCGCAAAGGCCGAGGAATGGGTGCTCGGCGACGGCACCAAGCTCGATCCGTTTAAGGTCTCGCGTGTCGGCAATCTGCTGTACGGCCGCGGCACGATTGACGACAAGGGCTCGATTGCCGCTGCGATGTACGCCATGAAAACGGTCAAGGACAGCGGCGTGCCGCTTGCACGCACGATCCGCCTGATGATCGAAACCACCGAAGAAACCGGTGGCGACGGCATGAAGTATTACCGTGAGCACACGCAATTGCCCGCGTACAACATCGTGCTCGACAGCAAGTATCCGGCCGTGGTCGCGGAGAAAGGTTCGGGTGCGCTCAAGGTGTTTTTCCCCGGGCAGGCTGCCGATGCCTCGCATACGGCCATCGTTTCGATGACGGGCGCAGCGTCGGCCAGCTCCATCCCACAAACGGCCACGGCCACGCTCAAGGGCGGAGATCTGGGCGTGGCCGCCGCCGCGCTCGAAGCCAAGCGCGATGCGTTTGTGAACAGCTTGGCTGCGCAGGGCAAGTTCTCGATCGACATCGCACGCACGGCTGACAGCATCGTCGTGAAGGTGACCGGCACGTCGGCGCACGGCTCGCGTCCGGAAGAGGGCGTCAACCCGCTGCCGCGCCTCGCGCTGTTCCTACGTGCAGCCGATCTCGGCCTGGCGGACAATGCCTACGCCCATGCTGTGCGCTACCTCAGCGACCTTTACGCCACCGATTACCTCGGCAACACCATGGGCGTGGCCTACAAGGACGACTTCATGGGCCCGCTCACCATTTCTCCAACGGTGATCGGCGATAAGAATGGCCGTGTTGAAGTGACCGCCAACGTGCGCATGCCACGCGGAAAAACGCCCGACGCGCTGCGCGGCGAGATCGCCGGCAAGATCAACGCATGGGCCAACGCCAACCATGTCGCCCTTGAGATCAACCACGATCAGGGCAACTGGATGGCGCGTGATCCGAAGGGCGCGTGGCTGTCGACGCTGCTCAACATTTTTGGTGACACCACGGGCCTCGATGCCAAGCCCGTTCCGACGGCCGGCAGCACGACGGCCAAGCTGATGCCAAACGCCATTAATTTCGGCCCTGCGATGCCTGGCAAGAAGTACACCGCGCACAACGCCAACGAGTACAAGGAAGTGCCGGACCTCAACCTCGATATGCAGATGTTCACCGAGATGCTTGTGCGCATTGGCAATCTGCAGTCGATGCAATAACCCACACCGACCCACGATCGCCATGAACATCATCCGCGCCAAATCGTTCACTGCCGAGCGTGCCTGGGGCGCGCTCGATATTGCCAATATGGGCGGCATCACCACGCGCCTGCACTGGACAGACCAGCCATACCGCTGGCACGTCAACGACGGCGAGGAGGTGTTCGTGGTGCTCGACGGCACGGTCGACATGCATTACCGCGAAGCCGGTGAAGAGAAAATTGCGATGCTGGAGCCCGGCGACATCTTCTTCGCCGGGGTCGGCTGCGAACATGTGGCGCACCCGCGCGGCGAGGCAAGGATTCTCGTCGTCGAGAAAGCGGGGAGCGTTTAGCCGCTCCAGCCGGCTGCAGCGAAAAAAAAGCCCGCAATCTGCGGGCTTCGAATTCAGCGATCTCATTGCCCCTGAGGGCATTGGCAATACTACTGTCACGTACGCCAAACAACATCGGGGTAAACGTCCGTTTTGCTAGCGAAACACTGTTGAATGTGTCGTTGCAGCTACTTCCGGACAGAAAAAACAGCCCGCTCAAATGGCGGGCCGAAAATCAGTTGAAGAAAGCCCTGTCCTCAGGGCACCGCAAGTGTATGAAATCAGTTGCGGCGGCAGCATTGGGGTATGCCCTGATCGGGCGCCCCGACGCGGTTTGCGGCCCTTGCGCGTCTTTCTTTTCCTCAGCAGCTTTCGGCGCCAGCGGTACGCGAGGCCACCGGGATCGCGTCCAGCATGCGGCAGATGGCGGCCATGCTGCCGACCATCGTACGGCGCTGCTCCCCCTGGTAGATACGCACGCCCTGGGTTTGGCGGAAGGGCACCGGCTGTACCGGGCGGCGGTGGGAAGACATCGATCCGAGTCGCATGGCAGACCTCGTGAGTTCGGGTGAAAAAGCGAGTGGCAAGACTCCGCCCTGGCGAGCCAATGGCTCACCTAGGTTGGATCAAACAGCGAAGATTTGGCGCGGAGATGCGCCGAAGATTTACGGAGCTGCAGGCCGGATCAGACCGACGGCCAAGCCCTCCAGGTGAAACTCATCACGATCCAGATCAACGTGGATCGGTTCGAAATCGGGATTCTCGGCAATCAGTTCGACATGGCGGCCCTTGCGCTGGATGCGCTTGACCGTGACGTCATCGCCAAGTCGGGCCACGACGATCTTTCCGTTGGTGGCTTCGGCGGCACGCTGCACGGCCAGGAGGTCGCCATCCAGGATGCCGGCGTCGCGCATGCTCATGCCGCGAACCTTCAGCAGAAAATCGGGCTGCGCAGAGAACAGCGACGGATCCACTTGATACTGGCGATCAATGTGCTCGGCAGCCAGAATCGGACTGCCGGCGGCCACGCGGCCCACCAGCGGCAGCGTCAATTGCATCAATCCCATCGACGGCAGCGAGAACTGATGCTGCGCCGTGTCGCCCGCCGCCCGCAGCCGAATGCCACGCGAAGCGCCCGGCGTCAGTTCGATCACGCCCTTGCGTGCCAACGCGCGGAGGTGTTCCTCGGCCGCATTGGGCGAGGAGAAGCCAAACTCCGCGGCAATCTCGGCGCGCGTCGGCGGAAAGCCCGTGCGCTGGATGGTCTGGTGGATCAGGTCATAAATCTGCTGCTGGCGGGGGGTCAGGGTGGCCATCGGCGTACTGTATATTTGAACAGGTGCTGTGATTTTATACAGTGACGCAGGAAGCGCAAGCGATTTTGTTGTGACGTGTTGCGCGGGCGCCCAGTCCTTCTGACCGGCGTCAAAACCTACGCGACTGGTTAGAAGCTTATTCGCAATCCATGCAGGCGCAGCCGCGGCGAATCGCATAAAATCAAGACCTTGACCGATTTTTGCATCGCCACATAGCCCGATTGAGCTTCATTGGGTTGGCCCGAATGTCACCATGTCCGCCTTCAATCAAGAGACCGTTCTGAGCGTCCATCACTGGAATGACTCGCTGTTCAGCTTCAAGACCACGCGCGACCAGGCGCTGCGCTTCCATAACGGCCACTTCGTCATGATCGGGCTGGAGGTCGAAGGCAAGCCGCTGATGCGCGCCTATAGCATCGCGAGCCCGAACTACGAAGAGCACCTTGAGTTCTTCAGCATCAAGGTGCAAAACGGTCCGCTGACGTCGCGACTGCAGCATCTGAAGGTGGGCGACAAGCTGCTGGTGAGCAAGAAGCCCGTCGGCACGCTCGTGCTGGATGACCTGCTGCCCGGCAAGAACCTGTACCTGTTCGGCACCGGCACGGGCCTCGCGCCGTTCATGAGCATCATCCAGGACCCCGATACCTACGAGCGCTTCGAGAAGGTCGTGCTGCTGCATGGTGTGCGCCAGGTAAGCGAATTGGCCTATGCGGACTTTATTACCAGCGAGCTGCCCAACAACGAGTTCTTCGGTGATCAGGTGCGCGAGAAGCTGATCTACTACCCCACCGTTACGCGCGAGCCGTTCCGCAACATGGGCCGCCTGACGGACCTCGTCGACAGCGGCAAGCTGTCTGCCGATATCGGTCTGCCCCCGATGGACCCAGCAGTCGACCGCGCCATGATCTGCGGCAGCCCGGCCATGCTGGAAGACACCTGCAAGCTGCTCGACGCCCGCGGTTTCAAGATCTCGCCGCGTATGGGCGAAGCGGGCGACTACGTGATCGAGCGGGCCTTCGTCGAGAAATAATCGGTACGGCTTCTGCTGCAAGCGCCGGCCTGTGTGCCGGCGTTTTGTTTTTGCCCGCGCCCCGGGCAATCCCGCGTCGGCAAAGGCGCGGCGGGCGGCTACAATGCGCGCCTTGCCCACCACGCATGTCTGCAACGATGTCCTTGCCTACCATCGCCATCCTCGCCACCGGCGGCACAATCGCCGGCTCTGCCGACGACGCTGGCTCCGCCGCGCGCTATCGCGCTGGCGCCGTCCCCATCGATCAACTGCTCGCGGCCAGCAAGCTTGGTCTGGAGCGCCTCGCCAACGTGCGCGCCGAACAGGTCGCCCAGATCGACAGCAAGGACCTGACATTCGACGTATGGGAAGAGCTGGTGGCGCGTATTCGCCACTGGATCGACGTGGAGCGCGTGGATGGCGTGGTCATCACGCACGGCACCGACACGCTGGAAGAAACCGCGATGCTGCTGCACCTCACGCAGCAGACCGATACGCCGATTGTCCTGACGGCGGCGATGCGGCCGTCGACGTCGCTGTCGGCGGATGGTCCGTTGAATCTGCTGAATGCGGTGCGGCTGGCGGCCAGTCCGTCTGCGCGCGGGCGGGGCGTTCTGGTAGCCCTGAACCAGCGCGTGCATGCCGCCCGCGATGTGCAGAAAGGCCACACTTACGCGGTCGAGGCGTTTATTTCGCCAGATGCGGGGCCGGTCGGTTTCGTGCTCGACGCTCAGGTGCAGTTCCAGCGGGCAGCGCAACGTGTGGCTGCGGAAGATCTCTTGCCGATGCCGCCGGCGGGCCAATGGCCGTGGGTTGAAGTGCTGGCGAGCTATGCGCAGCCGGATGCGCGTGTCGTCGATGCGTTGGTTGCTGCCGGGGTTAAGGGGCTGGTGATTGCCGCAACGGGCGCCGGCTCCATCCACGCCAATCTTGAAGCGGCGCTGAACCGCGCGAGTCAGCGGGGCGTGTTCGTGCTGCGCTCCACGCGCACCGGTGCCGGCGTGGTGCCCGCGCAGCCGGGTGCGGAACGCTGGGCGGCAAGCGGCTCGCTCAATCCGTATAAGGCCCGTGTCCTGCTTACGTTGCTTCTGTCATCGGGTCGCGCCCAGGCAGAAGTTGCCTCCCTCCAGCAAGTCATTGATCGATATTGAAAAAATCGCCAAAGCCTGCGTATAATGGCAGGCTAACCAACCTTGCTGCACCGGAGTGTGACGCCCGGGCGGCTTAATCCACAAGGAGCGTCAATGCGTCATTACGAAATCGTATTCATCGTCCATCCGGACCAGAGCGAGCAAGTGCCCGCGATGATCGAGCGCTACAAGAGCACGGTCACCTCGCAAGGCGGCCAAGTGCACCGCGTCGAGGACTGGGGCCGTCGTCAACTGGCCTACATGATCCAGAAGCTCGCGAAGGCCCACTATGTGTGCCTGAACATCGAGTGCGGCAAGGAAACCCTGGCCGAACTCGAGCACGCGTTCAAGTTCAACGACGCCGTGCTGCGTCACCTCATCGTTCAGACCAAGAAGGCTGAAACGGCACCGTCGCCGATGATGAAGGAAGTCGCACGCGAAGAGGCCAAGAAGGCCGCCGCTCAGACCGAACAGGCCGCCTGATGCCGCGCGGTGCTGCGCAGGCCTGATTGCGCATCACCAGCATGAACGAAACCCTCGGGGACAACGCCATCAACCGCCTGCAGCTCGTCGCCACTCTGGTCGAGCGCGAGGTGATGCGATACACCCCAGCCGGCGTACCGATCGTCAACTGTCTACTGGCATACAGCGGGCAAGCGGTCGAGGCGCAGACAGTGCGGCAGATCGAGTTCTCGATAGAAGCACTGGCGGCCGGCAAGATGGCTTCCGTTCTGGATCGCATCGCTCCGGGCACCGTCCTGGATTGCGTCGGATTCCTGGCTCGCAAGCACCGCAGCAGTAAGGCACTGGTCTTTCACATCTCCGGATGTAACGTATTCGTAAAGGATTGAATCATGGCATTCATGAACAAGAAGCAGCGCGACGCGAAGAACAAGAAGCGCTTCCAGCAGCAAAACCCGTTGTTCAAGCGCAAGAAGTTCTGCCGCTTCACCGTGGCCGGCGTTGAGCAGATCGACTACAAGGATCTGGATACGCTCAAGGACTTCATCGGCGAGAACGGCAAGATCACCCCGGCGCGCCTGACGGGCACGCGCGCGATCTATCAGCGTCAGCTGGACACGGCTATCAAGCGCGCGCGTTTCCTCGCGCTGATGCCGTACACCGATCAGCACAAGCACTAATCAGCGGGATAAGGAGAACTGACTATGCAAATTATTCTGCTCGAGAAGGTCGTCAACCTGGGTAACCTGGGCGACGTGGTGCGTGTGAAGGACGGTTACGCTCGTAACTTCCTGATCCCGAACAAGCAAGCCCGCCGTGCTACCGATTCCGCCATCAAGGAATTCGAAGCGCGCCGCGCAGAGCTGGAAAAGCTGGCTGCTGAAAAGCTGGCAGCTGCGCAAGCCGAAGGCGAAAAGCTGAACGGCCTGACGCTGCAACTGTCTCAAAAGGCTGGTGTGGATGGCCGTCTGTTCGGCTCCGTCACCAACCACGACATCGCTGACGCACTGGTTGCACAGGGCTTCAAGGTCGAGAAGGCGCAAGTGCGTCTGCCGAACGGCCCGCTGAAGACCGTGGGCGACCACGCGGTCGTCGTGTCGCTGCACACCGACGTCGCAGTTGACGTGAACGTGTCCGTGCAGGGCGAGTCGGTCTAAGCACGCACGCAGTACCTCGCGGCGCCCGGGTCACCGATCGACGCGAGTCAAGAAGGCAGGGACGAAAGTCTCTGCCTTTTTTTGTTGTCCTTTGTGTCAGGGGTTCAGATTGAAGACCGAGCAGCGCCGTTATAATCCCGCCATGAACGCGCCCTCCGATCCCCAGCTCGATTCCCTCAAGGTGCCCCCGCATTCCATCGAGGCCGAACAATCGGTGCTCGGCGGGCTGCTCCTGGATAACGCCGCTTGGGATCGCATTGCCGATTTCATCAACGAGCACGATTTCTACCGCTACGACCACCGGCTGATCTTCCATAACATTGGCAAGCTGATCTCGCAGGCCAAGCCGGCCGACGTGATCACGGTGTACGAGCAGCTGCAGGCTGCCGGCAAGGCGGAAGAGGTGGGCGGCCTGGCCTACCTGAACGCCCTGGCGCAGAACACGCCGAGCGCGGCCAATATCCGCCGTTATGCGGAAATCGTCCGTGACCGCGGCGTATTGCGTCAACTGGTGACGATTGCAGATGAAATCTCCGCTGGCGCCTTCAACCCGCAGGGCCGCGATGTGCGCCAGCTGCTGGACGAGGCCGAGTCCAAGGTTTTTGCGATTGCCGAAGAGGGCTCCCGTGGGCAGAAGGGCTTTCTGGAGATCCAGCCGCTGCTGACCCAGGTGGTCGAGCGCATCGACGAGCTGTATCACCGCGACAACCAGAGCGACATTACCGGCGTGCCGACCGGCTTCGTTGACCTCGACCGCATGACCAGCGGTATGCAGGGCGGCGATCTGATCATCGTTGCGGGTCGCCCCTCGATGGGTAAGACGGCGTTCTCGCTGAATATCGGCGAGCACGTTGCCGTGGAGCAAGGCCTGCCGGTGGCCGTCTTTTCGATGGAAATGGCCGGCACACAGCTCGCCATGCGTATGCTGGGTTCGGTGGGGCGACTGGATCAGCACCGACTACGTACCGGACGCCTGCTTGACGAGGATTGGCCGCGCCTGACGCATGCCATCCAGAAGATGAACGACGCGCAGCTGTTCATCGATGAGACGCCCGCGCTGAACCCGATGGAATTGCGTGCGCGGTCACGCCGGCTCGCACGGCAGTGCGGGCAGCTCGGCCTGATCGTCATCGATTACCTGCAGCTGATGTCGGGATCGGGCGGCGGTGAGAACCGCGCCACTGAGATTTCCGAAATTTCACGCTCGCTGAAGGGCTTGGCGAAGGAACTCAACTGCCCCGTGATTGCGCTGTCGCAGTTGAACCGAAGCCTGGAACAGCGTCCGAACAAGCGTCCGGTGATGTCGGATTTGCGTGAATCAGGCGCTATCGAACAGGATGCCGACGTGATCCTTTTCATCTATCGGGACCAAGTCTACAACCCCGATTCTCCAGACAAGGGGACGGCCGAAATCATCATCGGTAAGCAGCGTAACGGCCCGATTGGTACCGTTCGTCTCACGTTCCTGGGTGAATACACGAAGTTCGATAATTTCACCGGGGGCAATGCCTTCTTTGACAACGATACGTAACGTGTAATTCGTGTCGATCTGCCACAACGTGCCACGCATGTCGCGGGGCCGGTTCCGGTAAAATATTTCGTTTTAATGACAGCGCCGGCGGTGATCCCGTCCGGCGTTGTTTTTACGACTTCCGCTTTTCCCGTTCCCAAGGATCATCATGTTCGGCCGCTTCATGCCCACCGAAGGCAAGTTTTTTGAGTACTTCAACCAGCACGCCGAGTGCGCCGTCAAGGCGGCCCACGCACTCACGGAACTGGTCAATGACTTGCCCAATGCCGAAATGCATGCACGCAATGTGCAGAACTTCGAAAAGAAGGCCGATCGCATCACGCATGACACGATCGAACTGCTGCACAAGACCTTCATCACTCCGCTTGACCGCGACGAAATCCACAAGCTGATCACGACGATGGACGACATCCTCGACTTGATGGAAGACGTTTCGCTCACCATCTCGTTGTACGACGTGACCAACCTGACGGACGAATCGCGCCAGCTCGCGACGATCTGTGTGGCGTGCTGCGAGGAAGTCCGCAAGGCGGTCGCGCTGCTCAGCGACATGAACAACGGTCGTCAGATTCTGACCATCGCCCAGGAAATCGACCGCCTCGAGTCGGAAGCCGATCGCGTGATGCGCGCCGCCATGGCCAAGCTGTTCCGCACTGAGAACGACATCAAGCTGCTGATCAAGCTCAAGGCGATCTACGAGCAACTGGAGAGCGTTACCGACCGTTGCGAGGATGTGGCCAACATCATCGAAGGCATCGTGCTCGAAAACGCCTGACGAGACGACGCCTCATGCATACGCTTCAGATCAGTCTCTGGGTGGTCGTCCTGCTGGTGGCGCTGGCCATCGTATTCGACTTCATGAATGGCTTTCACGATGCGGCCAACTCGATTGCGACGGTGGTGTCGACCGGCGTGCTCAAGCCGCAGCAGGCGGTGGCGATGGCCGCGGCCTGCAACGTGATCGCCATTTTCATCTTCCACCTCAAGGTGGCAACCACGGTGGGCCGCGACACGATCGATCCGTCCATCGTTGATCATTACGTCATCTTTGGGGCGTTGGTCGGCGCGATCGCGTGGAACATCATCACGTGGTACTACGGCATTCCGTCAAGCTCGTCGCATGCGCTGATCGGTGGCTTGGTGGGTGCGGCTGTGGCCAAGTCCGGCACGGGATCGCTGGTGGCAAGCGGTTTGCTGAAGACTGTGGCGTTTATCCTGATTTCGCCGTTGCTGGGCTTTATTCTCGGCTCGCTGTTGATGGTGGCGGTGTCCTGGCTCTTCTTCCGAACGCCGCCATCCAAGGTCGATCGATGGTTCCGGCGTTTGCAGTTGCTTTCGGCCTCGCTGTACAGCCTGGGCCACGGCGGCAACGATGCGCAGAAGACCATCGGCATCATCTGGATGCTGCTGATTGCGGGGGGCTACGCATCGGCCACCGCAACTGAACCGCCGATCTGGGTCATCGTCTGCTGCTATGTGGCGATCGGTTTAGGTACGCTGTTGGGCGGCTGGAGAATTGTGCGCACGATGGGTCAGAAGATCACCAAGCTCAAGCCGGTGGGCGGTTTTTGCGCAGAAACTGGCGGAGCCATGACGCTGTTCTTCGCCTCAGCGTTGGGTGTGCCGGTGTCGACGACGCATACCATTACGGGCGCCATCGTCGGTGTGGGGGCGGCGCAAAAAGCTTCCGCCGTACGTTGGGGCGTGGCAGGCAACATCGTCTGGGCGTGGGTGTTGACGATTCCCGCATCGGCGTTCATGGCCGCAATCGCTTGGTGGATTGGCCGCCACGTGCTGTAAGCCGGCGGCAGATCGACGCCGACAAAGCGAAACGCCCACCAAATCGGTGGGCGTTTTGCGTTTTGCGTTCGCGCGAGCGCGGCGTGAGCTATTGCGTGGCGAAGCGAGCGATGGGGTCGTCTTCTGCGGGAGTCGTTGCAGTGGCGGGCCCGCGCGTCGACATCAGGCTATCGGCTTGAGCATCGCGCGCGCGGGCAAGGGTACCGAGCGGATCATCATCGATCGGGCGCGCGGGGCTGGCCGGTGCCGGCGTCATCGGTGCGGTCGGCGCTGGTGAATCGGGCAGGTTGCTCACGGCCACGACGCGTCGTGCGCCCACATAGCGGCTGGCCCAGTACGTCTTGGTCATGTCTTCCAGTCGCACTGTGCCGCCGGTCGCTGGTGCATGAACAAACCGGTTCTGGCCAACGTAGATGCCCACGTGCGAATTTGGCTGGCCCGTCGTGTTGAAGAAGACGAGGTCGCCCGATGCAACGTCGCGGCGGTCCAATGCCGTGCCGCGGCGACCCATTTCGGCGGCGGTGCGCGGCAGGTTCACGGCAGCGGCGCGCTGCACGACGTAGCGCACCAGTCCGCTGCAATCGAAGCCGCTGTCGGGCGTATTGCCGCCGTAGCGGTAGGGCGTGCCCACCAGCGCCATGGCTTCGATCGAGATTTCCTCCAGACCGGCGCTCGGATCCTGAATCGGTGCGCCACGTGTGCGCAGGCCCGCATCGCGCGTGGCGGTGGAGCGGGTAGGCGTGGACGAACAGGCAGACAGCAGGCACACCAGCGCCAGCAGGGCAGCACCTGCCAGTCGGGTATTGGTGGGGGAAAAGCTGTGCCGCGTCAGCATGCGCCATCGGGAGAGTCCGGATAGCGAGCATGCTATGCGCGCCGCGTCGGAATGCCAAATTTCGTGTTGGCGAGGCGCAACGCCAAGCAGGGCGCGGGTCTGCGGATTTTGCCCAGATGGCGTCGCGTTTAGCGGGCAGTTTTACCAGCGCAGCTGGACGTTGCGCGTGCTGCCGGTCTGCACCGTCGCCCGCTTGGTGGCGCCCTGGTACGTGGCGATGACGTTATAGCTGGCAGGGGGTGCCTTGATCAGACAGCGGGGGCCGTCGGCGCGAAAGCTTGCGACCTCCTTGCCGTGTCGCGTGAGCTGGACGTCAACGTCGGCGAGATACTCGCCGCGCGCGCCTTGGGTGAACAGCAGAGAGAGGTTGTAGTTGTGCGCCTCACTGTTCAGCGCTTGCTGTTCGTCCTGTGCAACGCCGCCGCAGATGTAGCTGATCTGGCCGGCGGTCTTTGGCGTGAGGTCGGCGGCGAGCGCAATGGATGCGCCGGCGGTCAGCATCATGGCCAGCGCGGCCGACTTCAGGGTCAAGCGCGATCGGGGCTGCAGGTTTTGCTGCATGGGCATCATTGGCCTCCATCAGGGTAGAAAAAGAGAGGTGCGAGACGTGCAGCAAAAAAAAGGCCACGCAATCGCGTGGCCTGATGGCACAACGGTTTGCGGCAGACAGCTGTGTCGCCGCGTGATTTTTACAGCACGTCGGATGCGTGATCTGCCAGCCGCGAGCGTTCGCCGCGCGCGAGCGTGATGTGCCCGCTGTGGCTCCAACCCTTGAAGCGATCCACCACATAGGTCAGGCCCGACGAGCCTTCAGTCAAATACGGCGTGTCGATCTGCGCGATGTTCCCCAGGCAGACGATCTTGGTGCCCGGGCCCGCGCGCGTGACGAGCGTCTTCATCTGCTTGGGCGTCAGGTTTTGCGCTTCGTCGATGATCAGGAATTTGTTGACGAAGGTGCGGCCCCGCATGAAGTTCATGCTCTTGACCTTGATGCGCGAGCGGATCAGCTCCTGCGTGGCCGCGCGGCCCCATTCGCCGGCATTGTCGTCGGATTTCTGCAGCACTTCGAGGTTGTCATCGAAGGCGCCCATCCAGGGCTGCATCTTTTCTTCTTCCGTGCCGGGCAGGAAGCCGATGTCTTCACCCACGGGCACCGTGGCACGCGTGATGATGATCTCGTTATAAAGCTTCTGATCCAGAACTTGCTCAAGGCCCGCTGCCAGTGCCAGCAGCGTCTTGCCCGTGCCGGCCTGACCGAGCAGCGAAACGAAGTCCACCTCGGGATGCATCAGCAAGTTCAGCGCGAAGTTCTGCTCGCGGTTGCGCGCGGTCACGCCCCAGACGTTGTTCTTCTGGTGCGTGTAGTCCTTGAGCGTCTGCAACACCGCAGTTTTGCCGTTCAACTCCTTGACTTGCGCATACAGCGGCAGGCTGCCGTCATTCGGCTCCAGGAAGACGAACTGGTTGACCAGGAACGACGGCACCAGCGGGCCGGACAGGCGGTAGAACGTCGTGCCCGTCTTGGGATCCTGCCAGCTCTCAATGTTCTTGCCGTGCTTTTGCCAGAAGTCGGCGGGCAAGGCCATGATGCCGCTGTAGAGCAGGTCGGTGTCTTCCAGCACCCGATCGTTGAAATAATCCTCCGCGGGCAGGCCGAGGGCGCGTGCCTTGATCCGCATGTTGATGTCTTTGGACACCAGCACGACTGAGCGGTCCGGACGCTGCTGCTGCAATGCGGCCACCACGCCAAGGATCTGGTTGTCCGCCTTGCCCTGCGGCAGGCCATCGGGCAGCTTGATGTCGTTCAGGCGCGTCTGAAAGAACAGGCGCCCCTGCGCATCGCGATTACCCAGCTTGGCAAGCGGCAGACCGTCGTCCATGACCCCATCGGTCCCCGCCACGAGCTGGTCGAGCGTGCGGCTCACCGTGCGGGCATTGCGTGCGACTTCGCTCATGCCCTTCTTGTGGTTGTCCAGCTCTTCCAACGTCATCATCGGCAGATAGACGTCGTGTTCTTCAAAACGGAAGAGGGAGGTCGGATCGTGCATCAGCACGTTGGTGTCCAGCACGAAGAGCTTGGTGGGGCCCTCATCGCGGCGGGTGCGGCGGCGGGCAGCGGTTTCGGTCGATTTGCCCGTCGAGCTGACTGTCTCGACGGCCTTGGCGAGAATGCCCGCATGTTCGCGCGAACTGTCTTTCGCCATGGGGGATGCTTCGCCCGAACGGGCGCGTGCCGTGCTGGTTGCGCTGCGTTTGGGTTGCGCACGGCCGGTTTCTGACAACGCCTCGCGCTCGAGCGCTGGCACCGGTTTTCGAGGTTCCTGACCCGCCTTTGGCTTTCCGGCTTTGCCGAAAGGCTTGAATTCAGCCGGGTCAAGCAATTGGGCTGGCTGGGTGGGCATGGTCGGCAGCGGCATGCTTCGATTACCTCTCTGGGTGGAACAACGACGAAACACCGCCCGCGCACATGGCGAGACGGTGCTGGCGGAAAGCGCAGGAAAACGGATGGACGCGTCGCAAGGTTTGATGCATGGACGACGGCCACAAAAAAGCCGCCATGACCTGCGAGAGGTGGGGCGGCCCAGGTGAACGCCACGACAAGCTGCACGATTCGGACGTCCTGCCCGGCCTGTTTGCCGGGAAAAACGCAGAAGCGGTATCAGGCCAACTTGGCCGCCGGTACCGTCGTGGGCTATCGGAATGGCATCCGGATTTCGTACTCATCGGTTCCGACTGTATCGGAAGCGTTTGTGATTTGCAATCGGTCACATGTGACGTGTGGTGCGGCGCAAACTGGTCACCGCCGATGACGTGAAACCGACCGGGAAGCTACGGCCCGGATGGGCTGGGCGGCGCTTCCCCAAGAGCTGGCGCTACTTGGAGTCACAGCGCGCGCACCGCCGCGAGAACATCGTCCACATGGTTGGGGACCTTCACGCCACGCCATTCCTTGCGCAACACGCCCTTGCTATCGATCAGGAATGTGCTGCGCTCGATGCCGCGCACGTCCTTGCCGTACATCTTCTTCATCTTGATCGTGTCAAAGATGTTGCAGACAGCTTCGTCGGTGTCGGAAATCAGCTCGAACGGCATTTCGAGTTTCGCTTTGAAGTTTTCGTGCGATTTCAAGCTGTCGCGCGAAATGCCGAACACCACGGCGCCGGCGGCTTCAAAGGCGTCGTATTGGTCGCGGAAATTCATCGCCTCGGTGGTGCAGCCGGGCGTGTTGTCCTTCGGATAGAAATACAGCACGACGATCTTGCCGCGCTGCGATACCGGTGAGAACGTGATGCCGCTGGTTGCCGGTGCGGAGAAATCGGGAAGAGGCTTGTCGATCGTGACGGGCATGGTGTGTTCCGGAAAACCGCGAGAAGAGAGACGGGAAGCAAATGGGCGGGCAAAGCCGAAGATACCGCGCCCGCTGCCAAACCGTAGATCGGAAGAATCAGCCCGGTTGGACGATCAGGCTGCCGCTGCGGCCCGCAACTTCGCCCCACGTGACGGGCTGCACGGGCAGCGTACTGCGATCCAGCGTTGCGTAGTAATCGCCCATCGACCCCAGCCGATGGCCCTGCGCGCGCCAGCCTCGCAGCAACTCGCGGAAGATCGGGGCGAGTTTCTGTCCTTCAAGTTCCGCATGCAAGGTAAATACCTGGTCACGGTCGGACTCGGTCATCTTCAGGATGTGCCTGGCGACGTTGTCGAGGGTGATGTCTCCCACGCCAATGAGTTCGTCCAGCGTGGGTAGCGTGGTCGGCAATTGCACATGGTTCAGCGCGTTGCCGTCGACGGTCGGGATGTACGGATGCGTGCCCCGCCCGTCCGAGGCATACGCCATGCCCCAATTGTCAATCTGGCGGAACGCGTGGTCGTTCATCTGCCAGCCCGCGGCGCCGTGCGTCACGGGTGGCTTGCCGAATACCTGGATGAAACGCGCGTGGGCGGCTGTCATCTGCCGGGCGGTCCAGCCGGCATCGCGCTGGCGCACGTTGTCTTGCCAGAGCACGTGATCCCACGTGTGGATGCCGGTTTCAAAACCTGCCTCGGCAATGGCCCGCATTTCGGCGGCGGCTTTGCGGCCGATGTCGGGGCCGGGCAGCAGCACGCCGTACATCAGCGTGCGAAGGCCATAATGCTCGACCACCGACGTACGGGAAACCTTTTTCAGGAAGCCGGGCCGGAAGGCCCGGCGCAGCGCCCAGCCAGTGTGATCCGGGCCGAGGCTGAAAAGGAAGGTTGCGCCGGCCTCGTGCTCGCGCAGCATGCGCGCGAGGTTGGGCACGCCTTCGCGGGTGCCGCGCAGGGTGTCGACGTCAATCTTGAGGACGATGAGGGCCATGAACCTGCGCGGAAGGTGCGACTGAGTGCGGCTTTACTTGTTGCCGTTGCCGTCTTCGACCAGGCTGCGGGCTTCAGCCACGTGCGTGCGATAGGCTTCGAAGATGTTCGCCAGCGCGTCCTTCATCACGGTGGTCGGCTTCCAGCCGAGGTCTTCCATGGTGTTGGCGATCTTCGGCACGCGGTTTTGCACGTCCTGGTAGCCGTTGCCGTAGTAGGCGCCGGAGGTCGTTTCCACGAGTTGGACCTGCTTGGCGGTGTCCTTGTACTCGTCGATCTGGGCGGCTTGCTCCAGCATCATGTTGGCCAGCTCGCGCACCGAGTAGTTGTTCGACGGGTTGCCGATGTTGTAGATCTTGCCCGAGGCCACGCCATCCTTGTTGGCGATGATGCGCACCAGCGCGTCGATGCCGTCGTCGATGTACGTGAAGGCGCGCTTCTGGCTGCCGCCGTCAACGAGCTTGATATTCTCGCCGCGCACGATATGGCCGAGGAACTGCGTCACAACGCGCGACGAACCTTCCTTCGGGGTGTAGATCGAGTCGAGGCCCGGGCCGATCCAGTTGAACGGACGGAACAGCGTGAAGTTCAGGCCTTCCATGCCGTAGCCCCAGATCACGCGATCCATCAACTGCTTGGAGCAGGCATAGATCCAGCGCGGCTTGTTGATCGGGCCGTAGATCAGCGGCGAGGCTTCTGGATCGAATTCCGAATCGCTGCACATGCCGTAGACCTCGGAAGTCGACGGGAAGACCAGGTGCTTGCCGTACTTGGCGGCCGAGCGAACGATCGGCAGGTTGGCTTCAAAGTCCAGCTCGAACACGCGCAGCGGGTCTTTTACGTAGGTCGACGGCGTGGCGATGGCCACCAGCGGCAGGATCACGTCGCACTTCTTCACGTGATACTCGACCCACTCCTTGTTGATGGTGATGTCACCCTCGAAGAAATGCATGCGCGGGTGGTTGACCAGGTCGCCCAGACGCTCGGTCTGCATGTCCATGCCGTAGACCTCCCAGTCGGTGGTCTCCAGGATGCGCTTGGACAGGTGGTGGCCGATGAAGCCGTTGACGCCGAGGATCAGTACTTTTTTCATGAAGGCAAACTCAAGATCAGGATAGGGCGAGCTGGCTGGCGAGCTGCTGCGCGGTCACGACAGACGTTCCGCCGGCAGCTTGGGGCTCGACGCGCCAGAGCTCGTGAATGGCGATGGCTCCCCCATCGCCGCACACGCCGAACATCGCATTATCCACGACGTGCAGGCCCAGCTGCAAATTCGTAAAGGTTTGATGCGCCAGACGGGCCCGCGCGACAACGTAGCGCTCGCCGCCGGCGTCGGTAAAGGCACCGGGATAGGGCGGTGCCACGGCACGGATCAGGTTATAGACCTGCTGGGCAGGTTTGGACCAGTCGATGCGCCCGTCTTCGGGCTTGCGCCCGCCGAAATAGCTGCCATTGGCGAGCACGTTCGGGTGCTGCGGTATTTGCCCGGCAATCATCGCGGGAAGCGCGCGCCACAGCGTTTGCTCCGCCGCCACGGTGGCTTTTTCGAACACTTCGTGGGAGGTGTCGTCCGGAAGGATCGGCACGATGGTTTGGTCGACGATGTAACCGGCGTCCGGCTTTTCGACCATTTCGTGCAGCGTGGCGCCGGTTTCGGTCTCGCCGTGCAGCACCGCCCAGTTGATGGGCACTCGGCCGCGGTACTTCGGCAGTAGCGAACCGTGCATGTTGAACGCGCCGAATTTGGCGAGGCTCAGCAGCCGCATCGGGATCATGTGGCGGTAATAGAACGAAAAAATGAAGTCCGGCGCGATGGCCGCGATGCGCGCGTACAGGTCTTCGCCGCTTGCGTTGTCGGGGGTGATGTAAGGGATACCCAATTCCTGTGCTGTGGCGCGCACGCTGCCGAACCAGATGTTCTCTGCTGCGTTGTCCTCATGTGTGACAACGAGTTCGACCTGAATGCCGCGCGCGGCCAGCACACGCAGGCACCGTACACCGACGTTGTGATACGCGAAAACGACGGCGCGCCGTTTGGTGTCAGGACTCATGCAACACCTCGTTGCGCGCCCGTCTTCAGATCGGCGGCGCCGGCTTCATGCAGTGGCGACGTTTCTTCCAGCACCCCTTGCACCAGATAGCGGGGGCGCTCGCGCACCTGCTGATAAATGCGGCCGATGTATTCGCCCAGCAGGCCAATGCCGAACAGCAGCACGCCCATCAGGAAGAACGTGATGGCGAACAGCGTGAACACGCCCTGGACTTCCGCGCCCAGGATGAAGCGACGCACCACCAGCAGGATGAACAGCACGGCGGAGGCAAACGACAACAGCATCCCGATCGCCGAGAACCATTGCAGCGGTACCACCGAAAAGCCCGTCACGAGGTCGAAATTCAGGCGCACGAGCTTGTACAGCGAGTACTTCGACTCGCCGGCGAAACGCTCTTCGTGGTCGACTTCGATTTCGGTGGGATTCTTGCTGAAGGTGTACGCGAGCGCCGGGATGAAGGTGTTGACTTCGCGGCAGCGGTTGATGGTGTCGACGATGGTCCGGCTGTAGGCGCGCAGCATGCAGCCCTGGTCGGTCATCTTGATGTGCGTGATGCGCTCGCGCAGCGAATTCATCGCCCGCGATGCGGTGCGACGGAACCAGCTGTCCTGGCGCACGCGCCGGATGGTGCCGACGTAGTCATAGCCTTCGTCGAGCTTTTCGACCAGGCGGCCGATTTCTTCCGGCGGGTTCTGAAGGTCGGCATCGAGCGTGACGACGCGTTCGCCGCGCGCATGCTCGAAGCCGGCCAGGATCGCCATGTGCTGGCCGTAGTTGCCGTTGAACAGGACGACGCGCGTGCTATCCGGACGCGCGCGGAACTGTTCGGCCAGCATGGCGGCGGAGCGGTCGCGGCTGCCGTCGTTGACGAACACGACCTCATACGAGATGCCGAGCGCGTCGAGTGCGGGATACAGACGCGCAAACAGCGCGGCGAGCCCGTCTTCTTCGTTGTAAACAGGAATGACGACCGAGAGAGCGGGTGTCTTCATTATTGGATTATTGGTACTGGGCGCAAAGTTGGCGGACCGCGCTGACCACGCGATCCACATCGGAATCTTCCATGCCGGCAAACATCGGCAGCGTAACGATGGCACGGCCAATGCGCTCGGCCACCGGGAACATGCCCGGCTTCCAGCCGAGTTCACGATAGAGCTTGAACAGGTGGATCGGCGGATAGTGCACGCCCGCGCCGATGCCCAGCGCCTTCAGGCCAGCCATGAACCCGGCGCGATCGACCTTCAGTCGATCCAGCGGCAGCACGATCTGGAACATGTGCCAGTTCGTATTCGTGAAGTTCTCCACCGGCAACTCGACGCCGAACGACTCGATGTCGGCGGCGCGCATGCCGGCAAAGTAGCGGCGGGCCAGCGCTGCGCGGCGCGCAGTCACGGCTTCCAGCTGTGCGAACTGCCCCAGGCCGATCACCGCATTCACGTCGGTCAGGTTGAACTTGCCGCCCACCAGATCGACTTCCATGCCGTCAAAGCCGGTGCGCACGACGCCTTGCAGGCGATATTTTTCGGCCAGCACGGCTTCTTCAGGCGTGTTCAGGACGAGTGCGCCGCCTTCGATGGTCGTGATGTTCTTGTTGGCCTGGAAGCTGAAGCTGACGAGATCGCCGATCTCGCCGATGCGCTTGTCGCCCCAGCGCGATCCGATGGCCTGTGCGGCGTCTTCCACCACGCGCAGCTTGTGGCGGCCGGCGATGTCATACAGGCGATCCATGTCGACGGGCAGCCCCGACAGATAGACCGGAATGATGGCCTTAGTGCGCGGCGTGATGGCGGCCTCGACCTTGTCCAGGTCGATGTTGCGCGTCACCGGGTCGATGTCGACGAAGACCGGCTTGGCGCCGACCGTCAGCACCACGTTGGACGTGGCAACCCACGAGATCGGCGTGGTAATGACCTCATCGCCGGGACCAATACCTGCGATGCGCAGCGCAACTTCCATCGTGGCCGTACCGTTGGCGAAGGTGCGGACGATGCGGCCGCCGAAGTACTCCGACAGCGCGGCTTCGAACGCGGCGACCTTCGGGCCCGAGGTGATCCAGCCTGAGCGCAGCACATCGGCCACGGCGGCGATGGTCGCCTCGTCAATGGTTGGGCGCACGAAAGGCAGGAACGGAAGTTCGGCGGTGGCGGTGGTTTGCGTCATGACTTGAATGAGGTTGGGTGCTGGGTGTGGGCAGATCGGCTCACGAGCGGGCCAGCACGAGTACGCCGACGAGAATGATCGCGATGCCGATCAGGCGCTGCACCGACAGCACTTCGCCAAACAGATACCACGCCAGGAAGGCGTTGACGACATAGCCTAGCGAGAGCATCGGATACGCGATGGTCACATCCACGCGCGACAAGCCGAGAATCCACACCACCACCGAGATGACGTAGCACGACAGGCCGCCAATGATGGGCCACTGCGTTGCAAGCTTGATGCCGATCGGCAGGATGTTGTCAGCCGAAAACGCAAAGCGGCCGATGTTGTTGACGCCCGCCTTGAGCAGCAGCTGGGCGCAGGCATTGAGCATGACGCCCGTCAGGATCAGCCCGAAAGTGACCAGATTCATGTGTTCTTTTGGTGTTTTGCAGACTGCGGCGGTTTCCCCGTACGAACGTTTTCAATCTCGCCGCCGGGGCGCATGTTACGACAATTCCGCTCGCGCGCCCCTTTCGAGAATCCGTGGCGGTAAAACCTAGTTGCGCCGGACGATGACGCGGCGGGCATCCCGGGCGATCACGATCATCGGTACGCCTTGGGCCGTGAGCCGATCATAGGTTCCCGGTCCCATCATCGCGATGGCCTGGCCGCCGGCCTTCCAGTGGGACACGAACGCGTCTGTGGTCGGCACCCACTTGGTCGGCTCCTGCTCCACGCCAAAAGCCAGTTCATCCGGTTCCTGCACCATGATGGTGGGCCTGCCCAAGTAAAACGGCATTGTATGGTCCAGACGCTCTACCGCATAGAACGGAACGTCGGGCTTGAGCCAGGCTCTGACGGCAGGCACGAGATCGATACCCGACATGGAGCGCCCGAATGCTTCGTGGCCGAGCATCGCCGCCGTAAACGTCAGGAACCATGCGCATGCGAATGCGGCCACGCTCTCAAAGCGTCGGTTCGCCAAGCGGAGTGCGAGCCACGTGAATCCTGCTCCCGCCACAAACGCTACGGCCAGGAAGATCGCAAATCGGGAAAACACGGCGTTCGGGTACATGCCGGACGACATTGTCGCCACGTAACCGCTGGCCGCAAGGCCGAGCAGTGCCAGCGCCAGGAGGCCCTTGAGCTGCCAACGCCACGCGCGCTCGCTGGTGCGTTCCAGCATCAGGGCGGCCAGCATCGCCAGCGCCGGGACGATCGGGAAGATATATCCCGGCAGCTTCGAGTCCGAAATGCTGAAAAACGCGAAAATCAGGATGGCCCACAGGCCGAGCATGAGCGTGGGGCGAAAGCCATTGGTGGCGGTTTCACCGCGGGCGAAGGCCAGACGAGCGGCGCCGGGCAACTGGGCGAGCCACGGCAGGAAGCCGGCCACCAGAAGTGGCACGAAATACCAAAGCGGCGCATTTCGATTGTGCACGGTCGACGTAAAGCGCTGGAAATGCTCGTGTACAAAAAAGAACCACGCGAACTCCGGGTTGCGCATCGAGATCAGCACGAACCACGGTGCCCCTACGGTAAAGAAGATGATCAGTCCGGTCACGAGATGCAGGCGCTTCCAGAGCGCCCAGTCGCGCGCGATCAACGTGTAGACCACCAGCACAAAGCCGGGCAGCACCACGCCGATCAGGCCCTTGCTCAGGACTGCGAGCGCCATCGATGCCCAGCACGCCCACATCCAGCCGCGTTGTTGCGCGCGTGTGGCACCCGGATGCTGCGCGAGCAGCAGCGAGGCCAACGCCATCGTCATGCAACCGGCCACGCCCATGTCCAGCGAATTAAAGTGCGACCCTACATTCCACAGAGGCGCGCTCACCAGCACCAGGCCGCTGATGACGGCTGTCCGCTTGCCCCACCAGCGCGCCGCCGCCAGCATCGTGAAAACAATGCCGACGATGCCGGAAAGCGCGGTGAACAGCCGCGCCTGCCAGTCGCCAATGCCGAACAGCGTATAGGCGAGCGCAGTGCCCCACATCTGCAGCGGCGGCTTCTCGAAATACTTCAGGGCGTTGTAACGGATGGTCACCCAGTCGCCGGAGACGAACATCTCGCGCGCAATTTCGGCGTAGCGGCCTTCGTCGGTGGGAATCAGGTGCCGATAGCCCAGCGTACCGAGCCAGACGGCCAGGAACGCAGCGGCTAGCAGCCAAAGGGAGGCATTGCGCCAGGGCAGGGTGGGCGCTTGAGCAGAGCGGTCGATCGGCATGCGGTCAGGCACGCTCGATCAGCAGGGCGGCGGCCACCTTGCGGCCTTCCAGCATCAGGATGTTGTACGTGCGGCCGGCGGCCTGCAGGTCCATCGCGTCTACGCCGATGCGCTTCTCGGTAAGCGGCACCGTCAGGCGCGGGTGCGGGAAACGCAGCTTGTTGCCTGTTCCGAAGATGACCACTTCGGCGCCCAGCTCGAGGAGGCGGGCGAAATGCTCGGGCGTCAGGTCTTCAAAGCGCGCAAGGTCCCACGGCACCACCGCGCCTTCGGGCATCACCAGCACGGAGTGCTCGTAACGCACCTTGTTGATTTCGATATAGCCGTCGCCATAGCCGGTAACGGTATTGAGAATGGTGGACGAATCGGAGGAATGGAGCTTCAAGGCGGGAATCCCATCGGGCGCGACCACTGCGGCGCATGCGGCGGCACGCTGCCAACGGCGCTAGGTTTTCAGACGTTTGTGCAGGCTTCGCTGCGTTGCAAAAATGCCCGCCTAAGTCTGTCATAATGGGCTAAATTATATCTTTTTCTCTCCTTCGCCCGCCGCGCCATAAGCGATGCCCGGCAAGGAACAAGCGCAGCGGAGCCTGCCGCTGCGTGTGGCGTTACCGTCGCCGCTGTGCTGTGCCACAGAATGCCCGTAGTTCAAGCCCGTTCAACGTCGCCCATCGCCGCCTTGCCCGTGAAAACGATCCAGAAATCCGCCAAGCTCAATAACGTCTGCTATGACATTCGCGGCCCCGTGCTCGAAAAGGCCAAGCAGATGGAAGAAGACGGCCACAAGATCATCAAGCTGAATATCGGCAACCTCGCCCCATTCGGTTTCGATGCCCCCGAAGAGATCCAGCTGGACATGATCCGTAACCTGCCGAATTCGGCCGGCTATTCGGATTCGAAAGGCATCTTCGCGGCGCGCAAGGCGGTGATGCACTACACGCAGGAACAGGGCATCAAGAACGTCACGCTGGACGACATCTATCTGGGCAATGGCGCGTCCGAGCTGATTTCGCTGGCCACCAACGCGCTGCTCGACGCTGGCGACGAGTTGCTGCTGCCGGCTCCCGACTATCCGCTGTGGACCGCCGTGACCAGCCTGTCGGGCGGCACGCCGGTGCACTACACCTGCGACGAAGCCAACGGCTGGATGCCGGATCTGGACGATATTCGCGCCAAGATCACGCCCAATACCAAGGGCATCGTCGTCATCAACCCGAACAATCCGACCGGCGCGCTGTATTCGGACGAACTGCTGCTCGGCATCGTTGCCATTGCGCGCGAGCACGGCCTGGTGATCTTCGCCGATGAGGTGTACGACAAGGTTCTGTTCGACGACAACAAGCACACCGCGATCGGCTCGCTGTCGGAGGACGTGTTGACGGTGACGTTCAACAGCCTGTCGAAGAGCTACCGCTCGTGCGGTTATCGCGCGGGCTGGATGGTCGTGTCCGGCGACAAGCGCCCGGCCAAGGATTACATCGAAGGCCTGAACATGCTGTCGTCGATGCGCCTGTGCGCCAACGTGCCGGGCCAATGGGCGATCCAGACTGCGCTGGGCGGTTACCAGAGCATCAAAGACCTGGTGGCGCCGGGCGGCCGCATGCGCCGTCAGCGTGACCTGGCGCACGAGCTGATCACGGCGATCCCCGGCGTGACCTGCGTGAAGCCCAAGGCTGCGCTGTACATGTTCCCGCGTCTGGACCCGGCCGTGTACCCGATCGAAGACGATCAGACCTTCATCCGCCAGCTGCTGGAAGAAGAGCGCGTGCTGCTGGTGCAGGGCACGGGCTTCAACTGGCACTCGCCAGACCACTTCCGCATCGTATTCCTGCCGCACGAAGACGACCTTCGTGAAGCGATCGGCCGAATTGCGCGCTTCCTGGAGCGGTACCGTCAGCGTCACGGTACTGGCATCCGGGCCGCATAAGATCGGTCTTCCGCCAGATCAGTCACTGCGGGGCAGACCGAGGCGTCTGCCCTGTGTGTTTTTTGCTCCTCCGCTTTTTCGTTTTTCTACGACACGTCTCATGAATCCCATCAAGATCGGCCTGCTCGGGCTCGGTACCGTCGGTGGCGGTACCCTCAAGGTTCTGCAACGGAACCAGGAAGAAATCCGCCGTCGCGCGGGTCGCGGCATTGAAGTCGCCATGATTGCCGTGCGCAATCTCGACAAGGCCCGTGCCATCGTGCAGGAAGCCGGTGCGACCGTGCCGGTGGTGAACGACCCGTTTGCGATTGTGGATTCGCCCGAGATCGATATCGTCGTGGAGCTGATCGGCGGCTATGACCTGACGCGCGAGCTGGTGCTGCGTGCCATCGCCAACGGCAAGCACGTTGTCACCGCCAACAAGGCGCTGCTGGCCGTGCATGGCAACGAGATCTTCAAGGCCGCGCAGGACAAGGGCGTGATGGTGGCATTCGAAGCCGCCGTGGCCGGTGGCATCCCCATCATCAAGGCGCTGCGCGAAGGTCTGACGGCGAACCGCATCGAGTGGATCGCGGGCATCATCAACGGCACCACGAACTTCATCCTGTCCGAGATGCGTGACAAGGGCCTTGACTTCGACACCGTGTTGAAGGAAGCCCAGCGCCTGGGCTACGCCGAGGCCGATCCGACCTTCGACATCGAGGGCTTTGACGCCGCGCACAAGCTCACGCTCATGAGCGCCATCGCGTTTGGCGTGCCGGTGCAGTTCGACCGCGCATACGTGGAAGGCATCACCAAACTGGAAGCCGTCGACATTCGCTATGCCGAAGAACTGGGCTACCGCATCAAGCTGCTGGGCATCACGCGCCGCGCCGAGGCGGGCATCGAGCTGCGCGTGCATCCGACGCTGGTGCCGGCCAAGCGCCTGATCGCCAATGTGGAAGGCGCGATGAACGCCGTGGTCGTCAACGGCGATGCGGTGGGCCCGACGCTGTACTACGGCAAGGGCGCCGGCGCCGAGCCGACCGCTTCGGCTGTCGTCGCCGATCTGGTGGACGTGACGCGCCTGCACACGGCCGACCCGGAACATCGCGTGCCGCATCTGGCGTTCCAGCCGGATGCGCTGTCCGACACGCCGGTGCTGCCGATCGACGAAGTGCGCTCGAGCTATTACCTGCGCATGCGCGTGGCCGACGAGACCGGCGTGCTGGCCGACATCACGCGCATCCTGGCCGAAGGCGGCATCTCGATCGACGCGATGCTGCAGAAGGAATCCCGCGAAGGCGAGCCGCAGACCGACATCATCATGCTGTCGCATGTGACGGTGGAAAAACGCGTGAACGCCGCCATCGCCGCCATCGAAGCGTTGCCGACCGTGCTGTCGAAGGTCACGCGCATCCGCATGGAAGAACTGAACTGAGCGCAGGACACGAGCATGCAATACCGATCGACCCGCGGCCACGCAGAGCCGCAAAGTTTTTCCCGCATCTTGTTGGGCGGCCTCGCGCCGGACGGCGGCCTGTACCTGCCGGAGCAATACCCGCAGATCAGCGTTGACGAACTGACCCGCTGGCGCGACCTGCCGTACGCCGACCTCGCGTTCGAAATCCTGCGCAAGTTCGCCACCGACATTCCCGAGGACGACCTGCGTACGCTGACCCGCCGCACCTATACACCCAACGTCTACTGCAACGCGCGCGCTGGCGACAATACCGCCGACATCACGCCGCTGCACAAGCTGGGCGAAGAGGGCGGCACGTCGCTCTCGCTGCTGTGTCTGTCGAATGGCCCGACGCTGGCCTTCAAGGACATGGCGATGCAACTGCTGGGCAACCTGTTCGAATACGCGCTCGACCGTGAACACGCTGAGTTGAACATCCTCGGCGCCACCTCCGGCGACACGGGCAGCGCAGCCGAATACGCGATGCGCGGCAAGCGCGGCGTGCGGGTGTTCATGCTGAGCCCGCACCGCAAGATGAGCGCGTTCCAGACCGCGCAGATGTTCAGCCTGCAAGACAAGAACATCTTCAACATTGCCATCGAAGGCGTGTTCGACGACGCGCAGGACATCGTCAAGGCGGTGTCGAGCGATCTCGACTACAAGGCGCGCCAGAAGATCGGCACGGTCAATTCAATCAACTGGGCGCGCGTTGTTGCCCAGGTCGTCTACTACTTCAAGGGCTACCTGCTGGCGGCCCCGAAGATCGGCGAAAAGGTGTCGTTCTGCGTGCCGTCGGGCAACTTCGGCAATGTCTGCGCCGGCCACATCGCGCGCATGATGGGTTTGCCAATCGACAAGCTGGTCGTTGCCACGAACGAGAACGACGTGCTCGACGAGTTCTTCCGTACCGGCACGTACCGCGTGCGTTCGGCCGCCCAGACGTATCACACGTCCAGCCCCAGCATGGACATCAGCAAGGCGTCGAACTTCGAGCGCTTCGTGTTCGACCTGCTGGATCGTGATCCGGCGCGCCTCGCCCAGCTCTTCCGCGACGTGGACGAAAAGGGCGGCTTCTCGATGACCGGCAAGCCGGAGTTCGACCGCATCGCCGAGTTCGGCTTTGTCTCGGGCCGCAGCTCGCACGACGACCGCGTCGATACGATCCGCGATGTGTTTGCCACCTACGGCACGATGATCGACACCCACACCGCCGATGGCGTGAAGGTGGCGCGCGAGAACCTGACGCCGGGCGTGCCGATGGTGGTGCTGGAAACGGCGTTGCCGGCCAAGTTCGGCGACACCATTCGCGAAGCGCTGGACCGGGAGCCGGAGCGCCCGGCTGGTTACGCCGATATCGAGTCGCTGCCGCAGCGCTTTGAAGTCATGCCGGCCGACGTTGACCGCATCAAGGGCTACATCGCCCAGCACACCGGTCTCTGAAGCGATGGAAGCAGTGCCGGATGACGTGGCCGGAGCAGCGTTTGCGCGCTGCCTGCACGATATCCGCGCCTGCCGCGAGTGCAAGGGCGCATTGGCGCACGAGCCTCGCCCGGTGGTCGTGGCGGACCGCCGCGCCCGTGTCCTGATCATCGGACAGGCGCCCGGCCGCATCGTCCACGAAACCGGTATCCCCTGGAACGACCGTTCTGGGGACCGCCTGCGCCAGTGGCTGCAGATCTCATACGACGATTTCTATGCCGACAGGCGCATCGCCGTGGTGCCGATGGGTTTTTGCTTCCCGGGCACCAGTGCGAATGGCGACTTGCCCCCCCGCCCGGAATGCGCACCCAGATGGCACCGGCCGCTGCTGACGGCGATGCCCGAGGTGAGGCTCGCGCTGCTGGTGGGCACGTATGCCCAGCGCAACTACCTGGACGTGCCGCGCGACTGGACCTTGACCGACGTCGTGCGCAACGGGCCTGCGCATGACGCTGACGGCCGCGTGTTGTTTCCGCTGCCGCATCCGAGCCCGCGCAATCTGGCCTGGTTCAAACACAACCCGTGGTTTGACGCGCACATCGTGCCCGCGCTGCGGGCCGCGCTGGCCGACGCATTCGCTTGATACGCCTGGGCTGATGCATGGCATCGGCCTGGAACCGATACAATCGAAATCTCCCGTTCGATTCCGCTTTCCCATTCCAGCATGTCCGCCAACGATGCTCCCGCCGTCAAACCGTCCTTGCTGACGCTCGATGCGGCGCTGTCGCAACTGCTTGCCGCAGTGCGCGCCTTGCACGAGACCGAAACCGTGTCGACGTTGCACGCCAACGGGCGCGTTCTCGCGCAGGCCGTGCGCAGCAGCTTGAACGTGCCGCCGGCCGACAACACGCAAATGGACGGATACGCTGTACGCGCCGCCGACATCACCGCGCCGGGCACGCGCCTGAAGGTGGCGCAGCGCATTCCCGCTGGTCATGTCGGCCAGCCGCTGAATGCGGGCGAGGCGGCGCGCATCTTTACCGGCGCGCTGATTCCGCCTGGCGCCGATGCGGTCGTCATGCAGGAGCAATGCAAGGCTGACCCGGACTCGGGCACCGTCGTCATCGACCACGTACCTGAATCGGGCGAGTGGATCCGCCGCGCCGGCGAGGACATTGCCGACGGCGCCGAGATCCTGCCGCGCGGCACGCGTCTTGGCCCGCAGCAACTTGGCCTGGCGGCTTCGGTCGGCTGCGCCAATCTGCACGTCGTGCGCCGCCCGCGCGTGGCCGTGTTCTTTACCGGCGACGAACTTGCCATGCCCGGCGAGCCGCTCAAGCCCGGCGCCATCTACAACTCCAACCGCTTCACGCTGCGCGCGCTGCTGGAAAACCTCGGTTGCGACATCACCGATTTCGGCATCGTGCCCGACACGCTGCAAGCCACGCGCGACACGCTGCGCGAAGCGGCTGAGGCGCACGACCTCATCATCACGTCCGGTGGCGTGTCGGTGGGGGAGGAAGACCACATCAAGCCGGCGGTGGAAGCCGAAGGGCGCCTGAATCTCTGGCAGATCGCCATCAAGCCGGGCAAGCCGCTGGCCTTTGGCGAGGTGCGCCGGCCCGAAGGCATGGTGGGTGGTCCGACCGCGTTTTTCATTGGCCTGCCGGGCAACCCGGTGTCGAGCTTCGTCACCTTCCTGCTGTTCGTGCGGCCGTTCATCCTGCGCCTGCAGGGCGTGCAAGACGTGGCCCCCAAGCGCATCCCGATGCGCGCCGATTTTGCAGTGCCCAAGGGCGATCGCCGCAACGAGTTTCTGCGCGCGCGCATCAACGCGGGCGGCGGGCTGGAGCTGTTCCCCAATCAAAGCTCGGGCGTGCTGACCTCCACCGTGTGGGGCGATGGCCTGATCGACAACCCGCCAAACCAGCCGATTGCGCCGGGCGATGTTGTCAGCTTCCTGCCGTTTGCAGGCCTGGTGTAAGGAGCGATGGCCATGCAGATCGAGCTTCGTTTCTTTGCCAGCGTGCGTGAACAACTCGGAACCTCGCAGGAGCAGGTTGTGGTGCCGGAGGCCGTGCGCACCGTGGGCGATGTGCGTCGCTGGCTGGCGCAGCGCGGTCCGGTCTGGGGCGAAACCCTGGCCGAAGGTCGTGCGCTGCGCATGGCGGTGGACCACCAGATCGTGCCGGCCGATACCGCCGTGCACGACGGCTGCGAAGTGGCCTTCTTCCCGCCCGTGACTGGCGGCTGAGCGGGGGAGACCGACCATGTCCGTCCGCGTTCAGGAAGCCGACTTCGACCTCGGCGCCGAGATTGCAGCGCTCCGCGCCGGCCGTCCGAACATTGGCGCCGTAGCCAGCTTCATCGGCACCGTACGCGACATCAACGACGGCACCGGTGTGTCCGAGATGGAGTTGGAGCACTATCCCGGCATGACCGAAAAGGCGCTCGCCGGCATCGTGAGCGCGGCCATGCAGCGCTGGGAGCTGATCGACGCACTCGTCATCCACCGCGTTGGCAAGCTCAAGCCGCAAGATCAGATCGTGCTGGTGGCGGTGGCGTCCAAGCACCGCGGCGAGTCCTTTGCCGCGTGCGAATTCATCATGGATTACCTCAAGAGCGAGGCGCCGTTCTGGAAGAAGGAACAGACGCCCCAGGGCGCGCGCTGGGTCGATGCACGCGTTACGGACGACAAGGCGCTTGCCCGCTGGGGCATTGCTTCCAACAACGCCGCGACAAGCACGGCCGATCAGCCCGGCGTATCGGCGCAACCCAACGACTACGAATAACAAGGACGCGACCGCATGAGCGGAATGGGCTTTCTGGCAGTTGGGGTGGGTGCTGCGCTGGGAGCCTGGTTGCGCTGGGCGCTCGCCGTCTTGTTGAACGCCATCAATCCGGCCTTGCCGTACGGCACGCTGGCAGCCAATCTTGTGGGTGGCTATCTGATCGGCATCGCTGTCGGATTTTTCGATACGCATGCGGGGCTGCCGCCGGAATGGCGTTTGCTGGTCATCACCGGTTTTCTGGGCGGGCTGACGACGTTCTCGACGTTTTCCAGCGAGGTGGTCGCCAACATCCTGGCCGGCGACCATGTCATGGGCGCGCTGCACATCGTGGCGCATCTGGGCGGCTCGCTGTTCCTCACCATGCTGGGACTCTGGACGGTGCGCACGTTCAGTTGATCGCAAGGGCGGTCGCGCCAATTGAGTTGCGAATGAGAAGTTGGGTTCACATACTGGTAGTGCCTGCGGTGGCTTAGGGACGTCCGGACGTCCACTAGGGACGTGCAGTATCGAAGGCCGCCGCGGGTTGCTTTGTGTTGTTCCAACCATAACGAGAAGGAGACGCAATGAAACCAACCCGAACGGCGCGCCTGCGACGGCACGTCTCACCAAGCAACCTGATCGCCGCCGGTGCCGTGCTGCTGGCCGGCTGCGGCGTGCTAAGCGCCTGCGGCGGCAGCAATGATGGCAACAACGTGCCGGGCAATACCAAGCCGGCCTTTGCCGGCAAGGTGACCATCAACCGGTACGACGGCGTATCCGACGACCTGCTGACCGCTGGCCTGGGCGCAAGCGGCCTGGCTTCGGCCACCGCGCCGACCATCGCCAACCCCACGGCGCCCACGGCAGCCGAGCTGCGCCGCCTGGCGATCTACGCCAACTACCGAGCGCTGGTCGACACGGCGGCCAAGGGTGGCTACGGCACGCTCTATGGCCCGAACGTCGATGCCAGCGGCAACGTCACGCAGGGCTCCGGCATGATCCCCGGCACCGAATACGTGACTTACTCCGACGACGGCACAGGGCAGCAGAACGTCGTGCTGCTCGTGCAGATTCCGGACAGCTTCGACGTCAACAACCCCTGCATCATCACTGCCACCTCGTCGGGCTCGCGCGGCATTTATGGCGCGATTTCCACTGGCGAATGGGGCCTGAAGCGCAAGTGCGCCGTTGCTTATACCGACAAGGGCACCGGCGCCGGCCCGCACGACCTGGCTACGGACACCGTCGCCCTGCAGGACGGCACACGCACCACGCGCAGCGCCGCCGGGTCTAACGCGCACTTTGCCGCGCCGCTCACCAGCAGCCAGTTGGCTGCCTTCAACGCGGCCACGCCGAACCGGCTGGCGTTCAAGCATGCGCATTCGCAGCGCAACCCAGAGAAGGATTGGGGCCTGTTCACGCTGCAGGCCGTGCAGTTCGCGTTCTGGGCGATCAACGACAAGATCGCTGGGACGAGCGGTGCGCTGGTCGGCAGCGCACTGCCGGTCCGTCCGGACAACACCATCGTCATTGCGTCGAGCATCTCCAACGGCGGCGGCGCGGCCATTGCGGCGGCCGAGCAGGACACCGGTGGGTGGATCGACGGGGTGGCCGTAGGCGAGCCCGGCCTGAACCTGCCGCCCAACACCGGCGTGCAGGTGGTGCGCGGCGGCACGACGCTGCCGACGACCGGCAAGCCGCTGTTCGACTACGTGAGCTACGCCAATGTGTTCCGGCTCTGCGCGGCATCGTCTGCCAGCGTTGCCACTGCGCCGGCACAGGCATTCTTTGGAAGCCTCACGACGTTCCCGGCAGGCGCGCAGGCCAACCGCTGCGCCGCGCTCAAGGCGGCCGGGTTGCTGACGTCCACCACGGCGGCTGCGCAGGCCGACGAAGCCCTGCAGAAGATGCGTGCCTATGGTTGGGAGCCCGAGTCGGATCTCGTGCATGCGTCGATGTCGTTCTACGAGATCGACCCATCGGTGGCGACCACCTTTGGCAACGCACTCTCGCGCGCCAGCGTGACCGACAACCTGTGCGGATTGAGCTTCGCGGCAACCGACGCGTCGTTCCATCCGACGGCAGTGAGCGCCACGGCGCTCGCGCAGATGGCGGCGGTTGGCAACGGCATTCCGCCCACTTCCGGCGTGCAGCTCGTCAACAACAATGCCCAAGGTGGCCCGACGCGGAGCAACCAGTCGGTCGACTCCACCGGCACGCAAGCCGCCAACCTCGATGGCGCGCTGTGCCTGCGCAACCTGCTGACGGGCGCCGATGCGGCTTCGCAATCGCTGCAGGCCGGCATCCGGCAGACGCTGCGTACCGGCAACCTGCAGGGCAAGCCGGCGCTGATCGTGCAGGGCCGCAACGACGCGCTGCTGCCGGTCAACCATGGTTCGCGGCCGTATCTGGGGTTGAATGCCAAGGTGGAGGGTGGCTCGAGCAAGCTGTCGTACATCGAGGTGATGAACGCGCAGCATTTCGACGGCTTCATCGACCTGGTGCCCGGCTACGACACGTTGTTCGTGCCGCTGGTGCTGTATGAGCAGCGCGCGCTGGACGCCATGTACGCGAACCTGAAGAACGGCACGCCGCTGCCGCCTTCGCAGGTGGTGCGCACCACCCCGCGCGGTGGCACGCCCGGTGCTGCACCGGCCATCAACGCGGCCAACGTGCCGAACTTCACCAGCACACCGGCGGCGGGCGACCGCATCTCGGTGAGCGTGTCGGGCGGCGTGGCGACGGTATCGGTGCCCAACTGATGCGATAGCCAGGACGGCTTCGGCTCACTTGGGACGGCGGCGTAGCCAGCAGGCGCGCCGCCGTTTGTTTTGGCGCAAATCTGCATCAAAACCGGCGTTTCCACGCTTGAAATGCCACCGAAGCTCCCTATCTTTCGGAGCAGTGAAACATTTTCCGCAAGGGGTTTTTAATGCGTTTGGACAAATTGACCACCCGCTTCCAGGAAGCGCTGGCCGACGCGCAGAGCCTGGCGCTGGGCAACGACAATCCGTACATCGAACCGGTCCACCTGCTGCTGGCCATGCTGCGCCAGCCGGATGGGGCCACCAAGAACCTGCTGGCCCGTGCGGGCGTCAATACCGGCGCCCTGGACACGGCGCTGGACCGCGCCATCAAGCACCTGCCGCAGGTGCAGGGTGGCGAACAGGTGCAGGTGGGGCGAGACCTCGGCAGCCTGCTGCAGGCGACTGAGAAAGAGGGCATCAAGCGCGGCGATCAGTTCATCGCCAGCGAGCTGTTCCTGCTGGCCGTGGCCGACGACAAGGGCGAGGCTGGCCGCATTGCGCGCGAGCACGGCCTGTCGCGCAAGCCGCTCGAAGCCGCGATCGACGCTGTACGCGGCGGCCAGACCGTCGGCAGCGCCGAAGCCGAGAGCCAGCGTGAAGCGCTCAAGAAGTACACCATCGACCTCACCGAGATGGCCCGGATCGGCAAGCTCGACCCCGTCATTGGCCGCGATGATGAAATCCGTCGAGCCATCCAGATCCTGCAACGCCGCACCAAGAACAACCCGGTGCTGATCGGCGAGCCGGGCGTCGGCAAGACGGCCATCGTCGAAGGGCTGGCGCAGCGCATCGTCAACGAAGAGGTGCCTGAAAGCTTGAAGAACAAGCGTGTGCTGGTGCTCGACATGGCGGGTCTGCTGGCCGGTGCCAAGTATCGCGGCGAGTTTGAGGAGCGCCTGAAGGCGGTGCTCAACGACATCGCCAAGGAAGAGGGCCGGACCATTCTCTTCATCGACGAAATCCACACGATGGTGGGCGCGGGCAAGGCCGAAGGCGCGATGGATGCCGGCAACATGCTCAAGCCGGCGCTTGCGCGCGGGGAGCTGCATTGCATCGGCGCGACCACGCTGGATGAATACCGCAAGTACATCGAGAAGGACGCCGCGCTGGAGCGCCGCTTCCAGAAGGTGCTCGTGGGCGAGCCGACCGTGGAGGCAACCATCGCCATCCTGCGTGGCTTGCAGGAGAAGTACGAACTGCACCACGGTGTGGAGATTACCGACCCGGCGATCGTGGCCGCGGCTGAACTCAGCCACCGCTACATCACCGATCGCTTCCTGCCGGACAAGGCCATCGACCTGATCGACGAGGCTGCGGCGCGCATCAAGATGGAAATCGACTCGAAGCCCGAGGCGATGGACAAGCTCGACCGCCGCCTGATCCAGCTCAAGATCGAGCGCGAAGCCGTCAAGAAGGAAACCGACGAGGCATCGCAGAAGCGCCTGGAGCTGATCGAGCAGGAAATCGAGCGTCTGCAGAAGGAATACGCCGATCTGGATGAAATCTGGAAGGCCGAGAAGGGCGCCGCGCAAGGTGCGGCTGCGCTCAAGGAAGAGATCGACAAGATCAAGCTGGAGATCACCAAGCTGCAGCGCGAAGGCAAGCTCGAGAAAGTGGCCGAACTGCAATACGGCAAGCTGCCCGAGCTGGAAGGCAAGCTGAAGGCCGCCACCGCCGCCGAGTCGGCCGGCCAGAAGCAGCCTAACAAGCTGCTGCGCACGCAGGTGGGCGCGGAAGAGATTGCCGAAGTCGTCAGCCGCGCCACGGGCATCCCCGTGGCGAAGATGATGACCGGCGAGCGCGAGAAGTTGCTGAAGATGGAAGACCGCCTGCACGAACGCGTGGTCGGCCAGGACGAAGCCGTGCGTCTGGTGTCGGATGCCATCCGCCGCTCACGCGCCGGCATCGCAGACGAGAACAAGCCCTATGGCTCGTTCCTGTTCCTGGGCCCGACGGGCGTCGGCAAGACGGAGCTGTGCAAGGCGCTGGCAGGGTTCCTGTTCGATTCGGAAGAGCACCTCATCCGCATCGACATGAGCGAATTCATGGAGAAGCATTCCGTGAGCCGCCTGATCGGCGCGCCGCCGGGCTATGTCGGCTACGAGGAGGGCGGTTACCTGACCGAAGCCGTGCGTCGCAAGCCGTACAGCGTGGTGCTGCTCGATGAAGTGGAGAAGGCGCACCCGGACGTCTTCAAGGTGCTGCTGCAAGTGCTGGACGATGGTCGCCTGACCGACGGCCAGGGCCGCACGGTCGACTTCAAGAACACGGTGATCGTGATGACGTCGAACCTCGGCTCGCAGCTCATCCAGCAGATGGCGACCGAACCGGCGGACGTGATCAAGGGTGCCGTGTGGCAAGAAGTGAAGACGCATTTCCGCCCGGAGTTCCTGAACCGGATCGACGAGGTGGTGGTGTTCCACGCACTGGACCAACGCAACATCGAATCGATCGCGCGGATCCAGCTCAAGCGTCTGTCTGCACGCTTGGCGCAGATGGACCTGGCGCTGGAGATCAGCGACGAGGCGGTGGCCAAGCTGGCCTCTGCCGGTTACGACCCGGTGTTTGGGGCACGGCCTTTGAAGCGGGCCATCCAGCAGCAGATCGAGAATCCGGTGGCACGGATGATCCTGGAGGGCAGGTTCGCGCCCAAGGATGTGGTGCCGGTGGATTATCGGGATGGGCAGTTTTCGTTTGAAAGGGTTGTGCACTGACGCTACGTCAGCGCTTCGAAAAACCGCTCTGGGTTCGCCAGAGCGGTTTTTTTTTGTTCTTTGTTTTTGGTGCATCCCTTGTTTCATCCCCAGCCGGGGCAGACACACATTATTTGTAATGCCAAAGAAAGTAAGCAAAGAAAGGCGCGCCCGAGATGGCGAAAGACTCCTTCAATTTCCGTAACCGGGCAGTGTCGGGGAAAACTCGCTGCGCTCAAACAGTTCCCCGCCTTTTTTCCGCCCGCTTACGAAAATTGAAGGCGCCATCTAGGGCAGGAACGTCAACGACCAAACCGGTGGTTTGCGTGTCCTGTCGGAGTTTCGTTTCTTGCGGTGTATTGCTTCGCTTTGCCCGCTATCTCAACCTGTTCTTGCTGCTTTGCCTCGCGTCTTGCCGCTCATCCCACTACTGCGGTTGTGCTCCGATGGTGTGGCCGTACCTTGCCCTAGATGGCGCCTTGAATTTCTGTGAGCGGGCGGAAAAAGGAAGGAGGCCTGTCTGAGCGCAGCGAGTTTGCCTCCTTCCCCGCACGGTCACAGAAATTCAAGGGGAAGTCGCCATCTCGGGCGCGCCTTTCTTTGCTTACTTTCTTTGGCAAGACAAAGAAAGTGAGTCAGCCCCGGCAGGGGATGAAACAAGAGATGCACCACCAACAAAAAAACCGCCCCGAACACGGAAATCCTGACAGCCCCTGACACTGCCCCCGCGACCCCAAAACCCAGGCCCCGCTGGAAACCCCTCAACCTCCACCCTCCAAGGCTCAACCTCCACCCTCCAAGACTCGAACGCCACCCTCCAAGGCCCGAACGCTCGCCGCTGCATCGCATTGGCGACGACGAAGACCTCAAGGGCGTGGCCGCGCTGTTTGCGTCGGATGCGTCCAAGCACATCACCGGCCAGATCCTCGCCGTCGACGGTGGCGTGAGCGTGGTCTAATTTCGGCTGCTTCTCACTCTTTCTGACGCAGCATGCACGCAGACAACAACGGTTTTCCGATCGACATCCCTTTCCTGAAGCTTCTCGGCATGCGCTGCCTGAAGGTGGCCGACGGCGAGGGCGTGGTCGAACTCGCCCTCGAAGCGCAGCACATGAACAGCTGGGAAATGGCCCACGGCGGCGTGACGATGACGATGCTCGACGTCGCCATGGCCATGGCCGGGCGCTCGGCCGACGTGCATGGCCGCGGCGTGGTGACGATCGAGATGAAGACGGCGTTCATGCAGCCCGGGCGC